>JACCDU010148337.1_pt1 | contig 52511 bp, 35 predicted proteins | sample 7446081 | NCBI WGS metagenome assembly JACCDU01 (sample SAMN15323447, study PRJNA562643) | freshwater metagenome | isolation source: river surface water | place: USA:Blue River Watershed | collected 2017-08-17 | reverse complement strand
TGTCTTTAACCGTTTTCATGTCGTGAGAATTGATGACAGTGGTGATATTGAGGTCTTTGGTGATCTGCAAAATCAGGTCATCTATGACTCTACTGGTCAATGGATCTAAGCCGCTATTGGGTTCATCGCAGAAAAGATATTTGATGGGCAGCGCGATAGCACGTGCTATGCCCACACGTTTTTTCATTCCTCCTGATATTTCGGAGGGGAATTTATTGTTGGAATTTACCAAGTTTACTTTAGATAAACACTCGTTGACGCGGTGTTTTCTCTCTTCTTTGCTCATAGATGAAAACATCTTAAGCGGAAATTCTACGTTTTCCTCTACGGTGAGTGAATCAAACAAGGCGTTATTTTGGAAGAGCATTCCAATTTGCTTTCGGAGTTCTTGTTTTTGATCGTATTCGAGCGACAAGAAATCTTGGTCATCGTAGATGATTTTACCTTCTTGCGGGGTAAGGAGGCCAACCAAACATTTTAAAAACACACTTTTTCCGCTTCCGCTGGCACCAATGACCAAATTGGGCACACCTGGCTGAAAGGTTGCATTGATATTGTTGAGGATTTTTCGTCCGCCCAAAGTAATTCCAACTGATTCTACCTCTATCATAATCCCAAGAAAATCTGAGCAATTACCAAGTCGAAAAACAAAATGAATATACAAATACGAGTCACTGCATAGGTTCCTGCTGCACCAACTTCAAGGGCTCCACCTTCGGTGTAATACCCTTGATAGGAGCTGAGGCTCGTGATGATAAAAGAGAAAATGAACGATTTAATCAGCATGATTTTTACGTATTCTGGATGGAATACCATTCTCGCGCCTTCAATGAGGTCATCGAAAGATAGGGCAGCGGTAAATTTAGTGGCTACCGCACCTCCAGTCATGAGTAAAAAGTTTGCAGCAATGATCAACGACGGTATCATGATCAATCCGGCAATAATTTTTGGCAATGCTACGAAAGAAGCGCTGTTGATGCCCATAACTTCGTAAGCATCAATTTGTTCAGAGATTTTCTTGTTGCCTATTTCAGAGGCAATGTTTGCTCCAACCTTGCCGGCCAAAACCAGACAGGTGATGGTAGGCGCCAATTCCAAAATAGCACTGGTGCTTACTACAGATCCAACTACAAATTTTGGAATCAATTGGGTGGGGAAAAGATCGCTGGGTGTTAATAATTGGTTGGCCGTTTGAATGGTGGTTACCGCGCCCAAAAAAAACGCAATTAAAGCCACAACCAACAACGATTCTATACCGATATTGTGCATTTCTCGGAAGGTAATCTTCCAAAAAACCGACCATTTTTGAGGTCTTTTCATGACGTATTTCATGAAAATCATGAATCGACCTATTTCCGTAAAGAAGTTCATTTTTCGAGGGGTGAAGTTACTGATTATTTAAGAAATTTTCGACCAAATTGTTCTATTTGGGGTTTTTGATAATTCGTTTCTGATGGGTTCACTTTCTGGTAACATTAACATTTCGTCTCTGTCTAGCCAACTCACAGCCTCGTGTCTTGCCGCAATTAAAATGGCTTCGTCGTGTCTAATATCGGCCAATTTTAAATCTAAAATACCGCTTTGTTTGGTGCCGTCTAACTCACCCGGTCCCCTTAAATCTAAATCCACTTGCGCAATTTCAAATCCATCGTTGGTGCGAACCATCGTTTGAATGCGCTTTTTGCCGTTTTCGGATAGTTTATGACCACTGATTAGAATACAATAACTTTGTTCAGCTCCTCTGCCTACACGTCCTCTCAGCTGATGCAACTGCGATAGTCCAAAACGCTCTGCATTTTCAATGACCATAACCGATGCGTTGGGCACATTAACACCCACTTCAATCACCGTGGTGGCAATCATAATATCAGTGGCGCCGGTTTTAAATTTCGACATTTCGCTGTCTTTTTCCGACGGTTTCATTTTGCCGTGAAGCAAACTGTATTTGAAATCGGGCGGCGGAAGAAATTCCGTTACCATATCGTAGCCCGACATTAAGCTCTTGAGTTCGAGCTTGGGAGAGTCGTCAATCAGCGGAAAAACATAGTAAATCTGCCTGCCGCGCGCTATTTCGTCTTTGATGAAGTCCATCACTGATGTGCGCATGGCTTCGTTTTTATGTACCGTCTTGATGGGTTTTCTTCCCTTGGGAAGTTCATCTATGATGCTTACATCCAAATCTCCATACACCGTCATGGCTAGGGTTCTGGGGATGGGCGTAGCCGTCATAACCAAAATGTGCGGAAGCACTTTTCCCTTTTTCCAAAGTCTGGCCCTTTGAGCCACACCGAAGCGATGTTGCTCATCAATTACCACGAAACCGAGGTTTTGAAAGGCCACATCTTCCTCCAACAGGGCATGAGTTCCAATTAAAATATCAATGTCACCGTTTGCATTGGCTTCGAGCAGTTCTTTTCTGCGCTTTTTAGTCGTTGAACCGGTCAATAATTCAACCCGAATGCCCAAAGGTTGTAGCGATTCGCTCACCGAAAAATAATGCTGAGTCGCCAAAATTTCGGTGGGTGCCATCATGCAAGCCTGAAATCCGTTATCAATCGCAAGCAACATACACAGCGTGGCCACCATGGTTTTTCCTGAACCCACATCCCCTTGAAGCAGTCGGTTCATCTGTTTTCCTGTACGCACGTCTTGCCTGATTTCCTTGATTACTCTTTTCTGGGCGTTGGTCAGTTCAAATGGCAAATGGTTTTGATAAAACTCATTGAACTTTTCACCCACTTGATCAAAAATAACCCCTTTATAAGTTCTATTTCTGTTGCCTTTCAGTTGCAAATGTCTGAGTTGCAAATAGAATAATTCTTCAAATTTCAGTCTTTTTTTTGCGGTTTCGAGGGACGCTACATTCTTCGGAGCATGCAACATTCGAAGCGCATCTGTTCGGGTGGGAAAATGAAATTTTTGGCAAATTTCCTGCGGAAGATTTTCGGGGACAGCAAAGTCTGCCTGATTTACCACCAGTTTGGTCAGTGACGCCAACGTTTTACTATCCACGCGTTTGCGTTTGAGCGACTCCGTCAGTGGATAAACGGGCACCAGTCCCAAGCTCGACGGTTGAAAATCGGCCGTTAACACTTCCAATTCAGGATGAACAATGCTCAATTTCCCTTTGAAATCATTGACTTTTCCGTAGATGAGGTAGGTTTCATTGGGTTTCAGGTATTTTTCAATCCATTGAGCGCCTTGAAACCAAACCAATTCCAATTCTCCGGTAGCATCTCTAAAGGAAGCGGTGAATCTCCGCCCGGGCCCTTGTCCGGTAAGTCCTTCAGGAATAATTTTTCCGGTGAGTTGCACCCCAACATCCACAAAGTTCTTCAATTCCGCCACCGCCACAATTTGCGATCTATCTTCATGTCTAAACGGATAATGGCTTATCAGATCAGCAACGGTAAAAATGCCCAACTCGGTATTGAGGGCCTGCGCCTTGGCAGGACCAACACCTTTGAGAAACTCAATCTTGGTATCGAGCGGGGTGGGCATGGTGCAAAAGTAAAGATATCAATAGTTTTTTATATTTTCGTTTAGGTAACATATTGTTGATAAACATGAAACCCCTCAAATACCTCTTCACTTTTGTGCCCGCCGCGGCTGTGTGGGTATCGCTCACCCAAACCGGATGGCTCACCTGGTTTGGAACCCTGTTTGTCTTCGGATTCATCCCGCTCCTTGAATGGGTCATGGGCGTTAAACAGGCCAAAATCAACGAAGACGAACTTCAGCTCCGCGCAAAAGACCCCATTTACGATTGGATGCTCTACATCGTGGTGCCCTTCCAATGGGCTACACTCGCATTTTTTGCACACTCCATGTACTTGAATTTCAACGAATCCCCCGAAAATCAACTGTCGCTGTCGGAAATCATCGGACGCATATTTGCGATGGGAATTCTGTGTGGATCCTTCGGAATCAACGTCGCTCACGAGCTCGGACATCGATCCAATAAAACCGAACAATTTCTGGCTAAAACGCTGCTTTTGAGCTCGTTATACATGCATTTTTTCATTGAACACAACCGCGGACATCACAAGTCGGTGGCCACTCCCGAAGACCCCTCGTCGGCGCGCCTCAATGAACCGGTGCAACTTTTTTGGATTCGCTCCATGGTTCAGACTTGGCTCAGCGCTTGGCACCTCGAATTCGAGCGACTTCAGCGCAACGGAAAATCGCGTTTTCACTACACAAACGAAATGCTGCAATTCCAAATCATTCAGTCCGCCTTCGTTGCTCTGCTTTATTTTTTCGGGGGATTTTGGGTCTCCCTCACCGTCGTAGCTGCCGCATTGGTCGGCGCGATTCTCCTAGAAACCATCAACTATATTGAACACTACGGACTTCAACGCCGAAAACTCGACAACGGTTATTACGAGAGGGTAGAGCTGCACCATTCCTGGAATTCCGACCACCTCATTGGCCGGCTCATCTTATTCGAACTCTCGCGCCACTCAGACCACCATTACAAGACCAACAAAAAGTATCAAACCCTCATCAGCGCTGACGAAGCCCCACAAATGCCCACCGGTTACCCCGGAATGATGGTGTTGAGCTTGATTACCCCGTTGTGGTTTTATGTGATGAATGATAGGGTAGGCGGTGGTCGGTAGTCCATAGTCTGTAGTCCGTAGTCCGTAGGCCATAGTCCATAGTCTGTAGTCTGTAGTCTGTAGTCCATAGTCTGTAGTCCGTAGTCAGTAGTCAATGGTCGGTAGTCCATAGTCAATGGTCGGTAGTCCGTAGTCTAAAGTCCGTAGTCGTTGGTCAATAGTCTTTGGCCCATGGACTTCAGACTACAGACTACAGACTCCGGACCATGGACTTCGGACTTCAGACCACCGACTACAGACTTTTCATTATCTTTGCAAAATGCTTAACGGAAAAACCGCTCTGATCACCGGTGCTTCTCGAGGAATTGGGAAAGGCATCGCTGAAGTTTTTGCTAAAAATGGATGCAATATCGCTTTTACTTTTGCTAGTTCTGTTGAAAAGGCTCAGGCCTTCGAAAAGGAACTCTCTGAAACTTATGGGGTGAAAGTGAAAGGTTATCAAAGCAATGCAGCAGATTTTAAGCAAAGCGAAGAGTTAGCATCCCAAGTAATCACCGACTTCGGAAGAGTAGATGTGCTCATCAACAACGCCGGTATCACTCGCGATACGCTCATGTTGAGAATGACCGAAGAACAGTGGGATGATGTGATCAATACCAATTTGAAGTCGGCATTCAATTTGACCAAGGCATTTTTGAAGCATTTCTTGGGAAATAGAGCCGGTTCTATCATCAATATGACTTCGGTAGTGGGCGTGACGGGCAATGCCGGACAAGCAAACTACGCGGCGTCGAAGGCGGGTATGATTGGATTTACCAAGAGTATTGCCAAAGAATTGGGCTCAAGAAATGTGCGTTGCAATGCCGTGGCGCCTGGTTTTATTGAAACTGAAATGACCCACGTGTTGAACGAGGAAACCAAACAAGGTTGGATCAATACCATTCCGTTGAAACGAGGCGGAACTCCAGAAGATGTTGCCAATGCATGCCTATTCTTGGCTTCTGATATGAGTTCATACGTTACCGGGCAGACTTTGTCGGTTTGTGGCGGTATGTTGATGTAATTTTTACGATCTTTGCAAAATGCCACTCGATCAGGTAGACGCTGACGAACTTTATCCCGATGATAAAAACATGGGGTTCTTTGATCACCTCGATGAACTTCGTGCGAGGTTGGTTAAAATTGCCTACATCCTTATAGTTGCTACCATTATTTGCTTCGTATTTGTAGAAGACATTTTCAATTTGATTGTCATGTCGCCCTTTGAGCCTGGTTTCTGGGGATATGAATTCTTCTGCAAGGCGGGTAGATTTTTTACCCAATCGGATGCTCTTTGTTGGACACCTCCAAAGCTTTCCATGCAAAGTCAGCAAATTCAAGGTCAGTTTGTAAGTGCCTTTAAGATTTCGTTTGTGGTGGGAACCATTGCGAGTTTTCCTTTGGTGGTTTGGCAATTGTGGTCGTTTGTGAAGCCAGCCCTCAACATCAAGGAAGTGAAACGAGTTCAAAAGAGTTTATTTGTTGTATCTGTTTTGTTTTTCACTGGGGTTTTCTTCGCTTATTTTCTTCTTGTACCCGTTGCAACCAATTTCTTGCTCACGTATTCGTTGAATGAGAATATTCAGAACATCATTACCATTTCATCGGTGACGGGTTTTGTCAGTTTTATGAGTTTGGCAACAGGCCTGGTTTTTGAACTGCCCGTGTTGATCTATATTTTGGCGAGCATTGGGTTGGTTACATCTGATTTATTGAAAAAATATTGGAGGTATGCCGCGGTGATTATTTTCATCATTGCCGGAATTGCCACTCCATCGCCCGATATGTTTTCTCAGCTTTTATTGGGACTTCCACTCATGTCTTTATATGTTGTGGGTATTCAAATTGCTAAAAGAGTAGAGAAACGCAAAGCACAAGATTAAATTTGAAACATGAATATTTCCGTTGGTTCCGATCATGCAGGTTTTGAATTGAAAAATGACCTGTTGGTTTATCTTTTAGAAAAAGGCTATAACCCCATAGATATGGGTCCTGATTCTGCTGACAGTGTAGATTATCCTGATTACGCACATCGCGTGGCTGATTCAGTAGTTGAAGAACCTAACACTTTGGGCATCCTCATCTGCGGAAGCGGAAATGGCGTTTGCATAACAGCCAACAAGCATCAAGGTGTGAGAGCGGCTTTGGCTTGGGAACCCGAATTAGCGTCCCTCGCAAGACAACACAACAATGCCAACGTGATATGTCTTCCTGCCAGATTCATTTCGAAAGATACGGCTTTCGCCATCGTTGACGCTTATTTGTGCGCAGAATTTGAAGGTGGAAGACACGCCAATCGCGTGAACAAAATTGAAGGAAATGTCTGCTGAGCAAAACCTTGAAGCGGTAAGAATGTTGGGCTTGAAGTTGCCCACAGACCCGCGCTGGGTAAATATTGCAGAAAAATCTTTGGAAGAAATTCTGATTGATCACGCATTTTGCGAGCAAAAAGCAGCCACTTCGGGTATTTCGTTGATTGTAAAATACTCTCACTTGGAGAGAATTGTCAAGGAAGTTACCCCATTGGTAGCCGAAGAATGGGGGCATTTCAGACGCGTCCTCAAAGAAATGGATAAGCGAGGCATCAAGCTCGGTAGAATGCGCAAAGATGAATATGTAGTTGGTTTACAGCAAAACATGAACATGGGAGACCATAAAATGATTTTGTTGGAAAAATTGCTGGTTTTTGCCCTCATCGAAGCCCGCAGTTGCGAGCGTTTCCGTTTGCTCAGCCTCTATTGCAACGAAGAATCACTCAGGTCATTTTACCATGAATTTATGGTATCAGAGGCCGGTCATTATGTGATGTTTATCGATTTAGCTAAAGAATACTATCCCGAAGAAGTGGTTAAAGCCCGTTGGCAAGAATGGTTAAAGATTGAAGCTGATATTTTATCGAAATTAGAACTTCGCGGCGACCGAGTGCACTGATTTTAGTGTAACTTGCCTCTCTATGAATTCATTGACGCATTTTTTCGAAGGCCTTTCGCCCATGATGCAAGGATTCACAGGTTCCATGTTCACCTGGTTTCTCACTGCTCTAGGTGCTGCCGTAGTTTTTTTTATCAAGGACATTAAACGCGGATTTATGGATACCCTCCTCGGATTTACCGGTGGGGTGATGCTTGCCGCAAGTTTTTGGAGTTTATTAAATCCAGCCATTGAAATGGCCGAACTTTCATGGGGTGAATCTCGTGCTTGGATACCCGTAGCCATTGGCTTTTTGGGCGGTGCATTTTTCTTGTTTGGACTGGATCAATGGCTGCCACATTTGCACTTAAACGAACCCATCACCAAAGCCGAAGGTGTAAAAACCAATTGGAATAAAACCGTATTACTTGTTTTAGCCATCACCCTCCACAACATTCCTGAAGGACTGGCAGTAGGAGTTGCCTTTGGCGCGGTTGCCGAAGGAATTCCCGGTGCAGACCTAACGGGAGCCATAGCGTTAACTATAGGAATTGGTATTCAAGATTTTCCCGAAGGAATGGCGGTTTCGCTTCCGCTTCGTCGTTTCGGATTGTCTCGATGGAAGTCTTTTCTCTGGGGACAATTATCTGGGGTAGTTGAGCCCGTTGCGGCCATCTTAGGCGTCGCTTTAGTCATGTGGGCGCAAGACATTCTTCCGTATGCGCTCGCCTTTGCCGCCGGCGCCATGATCTATGTTGTCGTAGAAGAGGTTATCCCCGAATCACACAGCAACGGCCACACTGATAAAGCCACTCTCGGACTTATGTTCGGCTTCGTCTTGATGATGTCGTTGGATGTGGGGCTTTAGTCTGTGGTCTGTGGTCGGTGGTCGGTGGTCCGTGGTCTGTGGTCGGTGGTCTGTGGTTTGTGGTCTGTGGTCTGTGGTCTGTGGTCTGTGGTCTGTAGTCTGTGGTCTGTGGTCTGTGGTCTGTGGTCTGTGGTCTGTGGTCTGTGGTCTGTGGTCCGTGGTCCGTGGTCTGTGGTCTGTAGTCTGTGGTCTGGTAGCTGAGACCCGGCACCCGGCACCTGAGACTTGGTACCCGGCACCCGCTACCCGCTACCAGTTACCAGTTACCTCGTACCAATTTGTACAATACCACTAAATTGTTTAGATTTGATGTTAAGTGGCTGAATTGATTAAAATAGCAATAGTTGCGCATCAAATGGACAATCAAAAGTCGATTGATGAGAATACTGTGAGCTGGATTGAAGCATTTTATAAAGGTTTATCAGTAAAAATTGGTCAAATTTTGAAGGGTACACCTGAAATTGATGTGCTTTTTCCTCAAGATTTGGTTGGTGGGAGCCAAAGAGAACCGAAAGCATATCAGGTGATTATTCCGGTTTATTCTCAATGGTTTATACGGTCTCAAGATTGTGTGGAGGTTTGTTGCGATGTGATTCAATCTTCGGCTATTAACAGTGAGCCTAAGGTTTTTGTCGTTTGCAATGCAAGTATCAATCCTGCTTTGTATCCGCTAGCAATTCAGACGGATCAAATGTATCACTTTTGGTCTCAAGATAATGTAACATTTAAGGCAACTAGATTTGAACCAAAATCCCCCGAAACAGAGAAATTCTTTTGGTCAAAGATTGATGACATTGCCAATGATATTGCTCAAATTAAAATTGCCCAAGAAGAAATTTTAGTTCAGCAGGAAACTAATGGAATAAGTGTTTACCTATCTGAATGCAGCCAAGATCTAGTGGTATACCGAGATCAACTCAAGAGAGAATTGGTTTCGATGGGTGTCACGGTGTATCCTGAAAAAGAATTGCCTCACCACGTTACATCAGCAACCGCTGAAATTCGAAAGTATTTGGTGAAATCAAATATAAGCATTCACATGCTGGGTAGTGAATACGGTACCATTCCTCAGGGTTCAAATAGAAGTATTGTTGAAATTCAAAATGACATTGCTGAGGAAGTGTTTTCTACGCAGCCCGGGAAAAGATTCTTGTGGGTTCCAGATAATGCAGTGGCAACTTCTGATAGACAGGCTGAGCTGTTGGCTGATGCAAAGACATCCATGAAAAACATCGGCTCTGCTGAGGTGGTAGTGGGATTCATAGAATTATTTAAAAACGTTATCAAAGAGAATCTCCAAAAGGAAATTAATATCCTCAAGAAGGAAAAAGAAGAGGTAAAAAGACTCAATGGAAAGAAAGTGTACGTCATTTGTGATTTCAACGATAAACCTGACATTGAAATTTGGATGAATAACCAACAAAATGAGGAAATAACTTTTTTGTTTTCTGCATTTGAACCTGATGAAAAGTCAATAAGAACCAATCATATGAACCATTTGATAGCGGCAGATGCACTGATTTTTCTTAAAAATTCAGGTTCAGATAAATGGTTGAAAATGAGAACCAATGAGGTGATGAGAGCGAGAGCATATGGGCGCGAAAACATAGATTTTCCGGCGGTTATCATTCGCGGAAGTCGACACAAAGGATCCGAAATTCTTCACCAAGACATAGATACGATTGAAATTAATCAAGTAAAAGCATGGCTCTCTCAACTGTAAGCACTTTAAATAGCTTTAAAATAAGTAATCCGTTTCCCGGATTAAGATCTTTTGAAGAAGACGAACATATTCTGTTCTTTGGAAGGGAAAATCAAGTCGATGATTTAATATCCAAACTAAGAAAAAATAGATTCTTAGCGGTAATAGGAACATCAGGAAGTGGAAAATCATCATTAGTGAAGTCTGGGTTGTTGCCATCGCTTTATGGCGGATTTATGGCGCAACGAGGTTCAACCTGGAAGACGGTAACTATGCGTCCAGGGAACAATCCAATTGGAAATTTAGCTAAAAGTTTGGCATCTGAAAACGAAGATTTTTTATCTCAGTTGGGCATAGATGGCACTGATTATTCAGACATTGTAGAAGCAGGTTTAAGAAGAACGGAAAATGGCTTGATCGAGTTTTATGAGCAAAACATAGGTCAATCGGGTGAAAATTTGCTGATACTCATTGATCAATTTGAGGAAATATTTAGATTCAGCAAATTTGAAAAAGAGAATAAAGGTTTTTCAGACTCTGTAGCTTTCATTAATCTCTTGTTAAAAGCCAATGAAAGGAGAGACTTACCAGTTTTCGTGGTGCTCACCATGAGGAGCGATTTCTTGGGCGACTGTACCAATTTCAAAGGACTTCCAGAAGCAATCAATGACGGACACTATCTGATTCCGCGCATGACAAGAGAAGAGGTTAGGCAAGTGATTACTGGTCCAATTGCCGTTGGAGGTGCAGAAATTGAGCCTGCATTGGTGAATAGGTTGCTCAATGATTTAGGTGACAATCCAGATCAGCTTCCAATACTTCAACATGCGCTGATGCGAATTTGGGATTATTGGCAGGAGCAAGGAGCAAATGGTGCGTTAAACGTAGAACAATACGAAGCCATCGGTACTTTAAAATCAGCATTATCACAACACGCTGAAGAAGCATACGATGAATTGAATGCCGATCAACAAATACTTTGTAAGTCAATTTTTAAAACGTTAACTGATCGCAGTACTGATAACAGAGGAATTAGACGACCCACACAAGTAAAGGAGGTTGAAACATTAACAGGCACGTCCATTCAACAAATTACGGATGTGGTTGATGTTTTCAGAAAACAAGGAAGGGCATTTTTGACGCCAGAAGTTGGAACAATCATTGATTCCAACAGTATTTTAGATATTTCGCACGAAAGTTTCATGAGGGTTTGGGTTCGTTTACAGGCGTGGGTGGATGAGGAAAATGAAGCCATTCAAATGTATCTTCGTCTTACCGAGGCCGCTGAACAATACGAAAATAGAAGAGGAGGTCTATGGAGAAACCCTGAACTTTCTTTGGCAATAAAATGGAAAAACGATAACAATCCCAATGAATTATGGGCTTCTCGAATCAACCATGAGTTTGCCCGAACCATGTTGTTTTTGGAATATTCAATAGCTGAACAACAACGGGAAGAAGAATACAAGGAATTTCAACAAAAAGCTCGACTTAAAAGGGCGAGAATCTTTGCCATTACTGTAGGTTCAGTGGCATTGGTTGCAGTGTCAATGGCACTTTGGGCTAACACCGCTCGTAAACAAGCTACCATTGCTCAAAAAGGAATGGCGGTTGAAAAGAAAAAAGCCGATGATCGTTTGGTTGATTTGAATAAAGCCATGATCAAGGTAGAGGCATCCAAAGCAGAATTGGAGAAGAAGGGTGAAGATCTTAAAGTGGCGTTAAATGAATCTAAAGAGAATTACAAAAAGGCTTTAGCTGCGACTGATCAGGCCTTGGCTGAAAAAGAAAGAGCAAATCAAGAGAAAATTCAAGCACAAATTGCCCGTAATGACGCAGATTTGGCAAGGGTAAAAGCCGAAAGAGCGGAGTTAATCGCTAAAACCGAAAAAGAAAAAACCGAGCAACTTAAAACCTTGTCAGATGCAGATGCAAAGGCATTGGCTGCCGCCTCAAAATTTGCGCAGAACGAATACGATCAAAGTTTAGAATTGGCAAAATCGGCCTATGAAATCAACAAAAAAATGGGCGGGTCAGAATCTAAAAACAGCATCATTAATGCGTTGTATTTGGGTTGGACACACAAGATGCAAAGAAAAAACGAGCTGTTAAGCCACAAAGCAGCGGTTAAGATGGCATCACTTTCAGACAACTATTGTTTGAGCGTAGACGAAGCCCGCATGGCTGTTGTTTCCAAAATAGAAAAAGGAGCAATTACTGCTATTGGATCAACAGAGCTTCCTAAAAATGTTGCGGGATTGCGTTTGGTGAATCAATCTAAAGAAGCTGTCGTCGTTTTTAATGATGGGCAATTTTCTTTATACTCCGTGAACAACGGAAAGTTGAATTTTAAGCAAAATATTTTTAAAGATACCCGTCCAACTGCTCGAGCCATTATTCAAGAGCAAGGTGGAAATTTATTTGTATCTAACGGTAGCCATGTGTGGGCTTTCCAGAATTTTAAGGGTACGCCGAAATTCATCAAAGATGTCAAATTATTTTACATCTCCCCCAAAGGAAAAGTATTGACCTGTAACAACAGCAATCAGATCAGTTGTTTCAATTCAGTTGCCGAATTTGAAAACTCTGGCAAAGCTGCTTGGCGGAAAGAATTCACAGAGAATATTACTGCTCTGTCAATCAATCAAACAGAGTCTGGATTTGTTTTGGGCACCAACAACGGTAAAATGATTATTGGAAATGTTCAAGATGGTGAATTGATGAAAGTGAACGGTATAAAAGAAAATGATTTCCCTCGTTTACACTTATCTCGAATTTCGGAAATTATGTGGGTGAATAACCTAAACCACGATGAAACCATCATCAGCGCGGGCTATGACCATACTTTAAGAATGATCACCATGAAGGATGTTAAAAGCGGCAATGTATCATCAGATGCTTTACGTTTAGACATTCATAAATCATGGATTTACGGAATGGAATGGATATCAACAGACAATGATCAAGCGGGTGTATTATCTTGGAGTGAAGATAAGGTTTTGAAATACAGTTTGTTGTCTTCAGAAGGGCTGAGTAAAGCGTTAAATTAATTGGAGATGTTATCAAAAAAAGTCAAGTCTATTTTTATTTTTTTCGGGGGATGTTTCCTCGGTTTTACACCGCTTAGAATTCAAGCACAAAGCAGTTGTGATCGAAATTTGGATGAAGTAAAATACCTTTATGAAATTGGCCGATTTCAACAAGCCATAGACGCCGTTAACATTTGTTTGGAGTCTTCTGGTTACAGCAGACCGTCAAAAATTGAAGCCTATGCTTTGCTTTCAAAATCTTTGTTGGCCATCGATTCTTCGGAAAAAGCAAAGTGGTATTTGCGTGAATTGCTCACCATTAAAGATGATTATGAGCCCAAAATTGATGATCCACTTCGATTCAAAAAAGCCCTAGATGATGTTAGAGCATCAATGAAGACCAATACCATTACGTCTGTATCTAAAAAGGCTGAAAAACAAGAACTTGCACCAGCAACTATTGTTGTTTTAACATCTAAAGACATTGCAGAACGAGGATATTTAACCGTAGAAGAGATGCTCGATGATCTCCCAGGGATGGACGTTTCTCGTACCAATGGACTTGTAAATAAATCTGTTTTTGTTAGAGGTTACCGTTCAGCCAACATGTCAGATCGTTTGTTAGTTGTAATAAATGGAGTTGAAGCCAATGAAATGTGGACACAGTTTGCTTATCTCGGGAAGCAACTTCCGGTTGAATCCATTGAACGCGTTGAAATGATTTATGGTCCGGCATCTTCATTATACGGAGCGAACGCATTTTCTGGGGTATTAAATATTGTTACCAAAGGAGGTAGTACCTTGTTTAAATCGAATAAAACATCCTTCGAAAGTGAACCAAAAACCGAGTTTATGATGTCTGGAAGAATCAACACTGGCGCATTCAATACCCAGGCGCTCGAAGGAACTACAGCCGTGAAATTGAAAAACGGAGTGGTTATTCAAATGAATGGAAAGATTTACCAAAGCGATGAAAACAATCTCAGTAAATATCCAAACTGGGATGGTCAATGGACAGAAGCAGACTTTGGGCCCAATCATTACCGAAAAACCTTATCATTGGTAACAACTAAAGATTCTATAAAGAATATTTACACAACAAAAGATCCTAACGGAACCTATCACCAAATCAAAGGTGATTCCATTCTTCCTACGCAATTTGCCATTGATGAGGCAAAGAGATTGGATCAGTTGAAATACAATGAGATTCCTAATATTCAAGGCTTTTACAATAAAGGTGCTGACCCAAAAATATTCAGCGATAAAACATTTGGAACCTATGCAAACTTGCGCGTCACTTTGGGTGATTTAATCCTAGATTTACATTTAGAAGATAGAGATGAAGGGGCAACCCCAGATTATGTAGATAGATTCTTTTCTGTGAACTCTTTATTTACCAATTGGCAGGCGAGGCAGCAATTTATTTCGTCGCGGTATTCAAAGAAATTAGGTGATAAGTGGTTCTTCTACAATACGGCGTACTACAGAATTTCTGATTTTGGGGTAAAATCACGTTTAACAACCTTCAATGGTTACGCACAAGACAGAAGAGAATTGATAGACTTTTTTGATCCCAGGAGAATAAATCCGGAGTGGATCAGAGTATCGTATTTTCAACAATGTAAACAATTTAGAGATGAGTTTCGTGCTCAATATACCATCAATGATCATTTTGATTTATTGGTGGGATTAGAAATACGGAATGGAATATTTCAATCAAATTACCTGACTTCGTCTATCTCAGATAATGCTATGTTAAATGGAACCGTTCCTTCCAATCCTGGAGGTAACAACCCGGCCATGTTTGAAGGCGGCGGATTTGGATCATTTACCTATTCAAATACGGCAAAAAAAATAAACATCAATGTGGGCGGAAGATATGATTATACTTGGGTAAATGAAGACAGTAAAGTTTCATACGGCAAGTTTAATCCACGTTTAAGTGCAGTATTTTATCCCGGAAACTGGGTGTTCAAGCTTATTTATTCTGAGGCAATGTTCGCCTTCCCAAGTTTTGTTCGATTCTCATCATCGGTAAGCAGAATTCCTCCTGATAATTTGGCTCCTGAAACAGTTAAGAACTTAGAATTTAATGTGACCCATGTTTTAAAAGGCGGGAAGTTCACCACAGAGTGGGTAGGATACAAGTCAACCTACGCAGATATGTTGATAACCAACAAGGTAAAAGGATTAGACCAATATGGGAACTGGCCCAATACCACCAATGAGGTTATAGGTGCACAAATGAACACGCAATGGAAAGTCAATCGATTTATTGATTTTAATACCAATGCTACCGTGAACCATTCTGTGTTCTTAACTCCATCGTCAACCAATCCTGATGAAATCACCACATTAAAAACTGCACAAATTTCTGATTTTACATTTTATGCTGGATTTGGTACTAAATTCTTGAAAGATAAAATTTACTTCTATATTTCTTCAAATGTGGTTGGTAATAAATACACCGGAAAAGGCACTAGTTTAGCAAATGCTACACAGTTAGTTACCATTCCAGGGTACCAATTGATCAATGCTGCGCTAAAAATAGATCTATTCCAAAATATTACTTTTCAAGTCATTGGACGAAATTTGTTGAATCAATATTATGCAGCTCCAGGAATTAGATCTGCTTCAGGTTCTCAAAGTCCTTTAGTTCCTCAACCTGGCCGAAACATACATTTAGCCTTAAACTTTAGGTTTTGATTTCAACGGTTCAAATATCAAAGCTCATTTACGGAGACTTAGACTCTGACAAGAAATGGCTATTGAAACGATTGATTGCACAATCGTTTTTTAGTGGATTGGCTAATGCTTTTTTCTTCGTTGCGGCCTATTCATCTATGCTTGGCGCATTGAAAATTGCCGAAGTTCCCTATGCTTACCTTTCTTCTGGACTGGGGGGGATTCTATTAATTAAACTTTTTCAAAGGATTCAGAAGGACTACGGTGCAATAAAGTCACACTTTATCATTACCGTTTTATTCGCTTTGTGGTTATTTTTCTTATTGATCATTAACCGGAATATTCCTGAAGAAGGTCTTTTGAGGAAAATCATAGGTATTGCAAGTTTCACCTTAGTGATACCTTTTAGTGCTGTATTTGCTTTGAATATTGCCACCAACTGTTTTCAAGTTCTTGGTGTAGTGCAAGGAAAAAAATGGGTTGCTAAATTGGGAATTGGTGAGACTCTAGCAGCTATGTTGGCGTTTTTAATTACCCCTACCATAGTTGACTTATTTGGGAATTCTACAGCCCTATTTGCTGTTGGCGCATTGGCGATGCTGCCCCTTTTGGGCTTATCTGTAGTGGAATATATCAAAACCACTGGAAGTAGATCTACTTATTCATTACAAGACAAAGTAGAACTCAAAAGTCTCTGGAATATTCCTTTCTTTAAAGTAGTAATTATCACCACAGGAATTTCTGTACTAATGATCTATTGGGTTGATTTTACCTACATCGTCGCTGTCCGAAAAATTGCATTTTTCAATAATACAACTACCTCAGATGTGGTATCTTCCTTTTTTGCCTTGGTGAAATCAGGTGAACTTTTAGGTTCCATTTTATCAGCTGAAATCATTCGTAAACTTACAACGCGTAAATCTCTGATGGTATTTTCATGGGTTTTGTTATCGGTGGCTTTGTTGGTAATGGTGTTGCATTTTGGATTGAAATTGCCCATGGTTTCTTTGATTTACTTCATCTTAAGTTTGAAGTGGTTTGAACGAGTCTTTAGAAGAACCATTGAGGCACCAGCTTCTAGAATAATGATGCAAGTTGCCAAACCAGCTGAAAAAGCCGGTTTGCAAACAGCAATCGAAGGGATTGTTTCTCAGATTGCTACTGCCATAGCCGCATTTATTTTGTTAATTGCAGCACAATTACATCAAGATGCAGAGAGTACAGAGTTTTTGGTACTGGTAGTATTTATGATTTTAATGGTAGCCCTATTTTGGGTTACTCGAACAAATAGAGTGTCAAAACGTTACACGGTTAGATTGTCTACCTATTTAAAGAGTGTTGCTGAAGATCGATTGTCTGCTAAATCTAATATAACAGAAGTTCAGGTTTCTAAAGAAAAATCAAATGCTGGGGGTATTGAAACGAAAGAAGCCATTAAGAAATTCTATCATTCTGACATTCTCATTCAGGCTAAAACAGTACAAAATCTACCTGCTCAAATTTCGAAAATTGAAGAATTATTAGATCTAGCCCGTGCAGCGGCACTTCCTTTTAAAGCTGAAATTTTAAGCCGTTATTACAACGAGAACCTGGACTTACAAGGAGAGATTGAAACTAAATTCAATATCATGTTGATGGATATTGGGGAAGCCTTGGTTTGGATAGATTTGAGTATCGAAGACTTAAGAGGCGAGGACCTTCGAGAATATTATTTATATCTATCACTTAAACAAGCCCGAGATATGTACATTAAGCAGGTATTTACTCTTCTTTCTTGGAAGTATAGTAGGGAAGAGATGGAAGTTATTGAAGGCTTTATGACGGGCGATAAATCGAGTGCAGATGATGCACAGTTTGCGATGGAACTCTTAGACACCGTATTGCCTGAATTGTTGAAGCCTTATTTATTGCCCATTTTTGAATCAAATACACTTGAAAGTAAAATCAAACGTTGGAGGCAGTATATACCTGCACACCAATTCAATTCTGATGATCGATTGAAAGACATTGTTATGCGTGATTATGCGCAAGTACCTTTATCAGCCAAATATTGGGCCTTAAGAATTTTGAATAATAACCCCAATCACCAAGCATTCGTTCGTGCATTTCAAACCACATCAAAAAAGGCACTGTTCTTTGCTACGGAACCCAAAATTTCTATTGCTGGTAATTTCTTGGAGCAATTTGAAAGGTCTCTTGATTACAAGAACTCTAAAGAGGTTTTTATTAAAACTGAATTATTGGTTAATTGGTTGAACCAAAAAGAGAAGTTCATCCATTTAGAGAAGGAAAATAAAGATTTTCAAGCCTATTGTGAGTTGAATTTCAACTTGTTATCAGATAGTTTAAATAACTGATTACCTATACTTTAATCAGGAATTTCTTCCTTTTTATTGATCATTTTCTCTGCACGTATTCCTTTTTGGATCATTCTATTTTTATTCACCTGCGACACTTCCACACCTTGAACCTGTAGTCTTATTTTAGGTTCTTTTTTGCTGGTGACACACAGCCTGTTTTGGTAATAGATTACAAATCGTTCGTCAATGATAGTATCAGGGACGAGATAGAAAAGGTCTTCTTTTTTATCTTTTGCGAAAGTTAAATATCCGTCGGGATCTTCAGAAAATTGCACTACTGCAGTATCTTTTTGAAATTTCACTAAAACACCGGTAGTAACGGGTGTAAATATAAATTCATCTATTTCTCGTTTCCGAATAATAAAATGTCCGCCAGCATTCACGGCAAAGTCGACATTCTTTTTACCAGATTGTAGCACCAAAGTTTTATTAGGAACGAATTGAAGCTGATACAACCAATTAGAGTCACTAATGTACCTGGATACAAATTGGTATGAAAAGTTTTTGTGGGAACAACTTCCCATGGAGATGATGAGTGTGAATAAAGTAACAATACTAAGGCGTGTTTTCATAGGCATTTTCTCGTTTCTTCAAAAACGATTGGATCAAAAAGTTGAGTAATAATCCGAATAAACCACCTACAAGAAATTCCATGCCAGTATTTAAGATGAAACCTGTTAATCGAAAGGTAATGGCCACAATCAGCATTATACTAGGTACTACAAAATAATAGCTGTACTCGTAAAGTAAAACCATTCTTACCTTTTCATCAAACATGGCCACTGAAAGCGCAATCATGCAACTAATCAGCAAAACTGTAAAGAACATAGCAACTACACGTCCAATTTCCTTGTATTCCACAGCTTGCAGATTGGCTTTTTCAATTTGTTTGGTTTCGGGTTTTTCAGGAAGAAATGGATTGTTGGCTAAATTAATAGCGCTCATAACTAAAGCCTGATTGACTGATAAAATAGAATCAATGTTTGCACCATCAGGAATAGACAAGAAACTTTCTGTAAGATTGTTATCTGCTAAAGTTTCGGGAACTGCAAATTTCTTGTAAACCAAGGGCCAAAACTTCGAGCTTTTACTCATTGCTCCAGAAACATGATAGTATCCAGCTCCTTTTATATCCTTTTTGTTTATGTAATCAGCCTTTAATGATAAACTCTTTAGATTTTCGCCCCATGTGATGAACCAATCAGATCCACTGCTGAAAGATATATATTGACTTAAATTATCTTCTTCGGCGTGAGGTCTGAATCTAACGCAATAATCTTCTTCAAATGTTGTAAATGGCACGATTCCAAAGAATGTACCCTCGTTGCTTCGAGTATTGATTTGTTTTTGAGTAAATTGTTTTCCTGATAGATCAGTTACCAAAATAATTTTATTGGTAGGAACACCACGTCTAATATAGTCATTGAAGGTTCTGTCAACCGATAAACCATCTGGGCGATTTGAAACCAATGGACTTATTGCAGAACATAAAATACCGCTGTAGTTGTTGTAGTCTGAGGTAAATACAATGACACGATCACAAATTCCTGAAATGTCTTGAGCGGAATAAGCATTTTGAATGTCTTGTGAAGGTAGAATAACCGAAAGTTCCAATCTATTCGAAACTTCACCCAGTCTATATTTAATGAACTTAATAAATTCTTTGTACTGCTTTTGCGTTTTATCGCTTACACCGTAAAGATCAATGACTAAACCTGAACCATTATTTTTAGATAGTGCTTGAATGGCTGAATCAGCAAATACTTCCCATGCTTTTGGATTAGACAAGAAAGCTTCAGTCTCACTTCGGGATGCGATCACGCAAACTAAATCAAGAGCAACTTGATACTGAGAGCATCTTTTAGCTAGGTTGGATTTAACCCAATTGGGCAATTTAGTTGGTTTTCCGTTGTTGCTGTTAATTTGGAAACCAATATACCCAATTCTTGATATAGCGTTAAAATCATACAATTCATAGGAATTCCCTTCCCAAAAACCGTGAAATGCATAAATCTCCTTAAGGAAGTTCTTTCGCTGTCTTTTTTCTGCAAATGCTGGGTATTCAATGCCTGTCCATTCAGCTTCACTCATTCCCGGTTTGTTGAATTGTTCAACCAGTTCTTGATATCGGCGGGGTTTTGTTAAAATAACATTTTCTTTGGCGCCTGTTTTGGGAACTTGGTCCAAATAATCAAATCTATTTTGTCTTTCAACAATTTCTTTTAGATAATCACCAAATTCATCGGTGTAGGCAGGGATAGTATCTAAAACAAAGGTTTTTAACTTTCCACCTTTTTCTTTTCCAGCTTTAATTTTTTCGGATACTTTATTGGCTTCTTTCTTGATCTCTTCCTCTTTGTTTTGTGTCCAAGCCATACCAGACCAAAGCAATAGAACTGCAACCAATAGAGTTTTTCTGTGAAGGATTAAATTGTATATTTGGCCTAGACTTCTATGCATTTGGGTGTGGGAGGTCAAAAGTAATACAAAAATAGAGATATCCACAAATATCCCACAAAAAAAGAAGATGAATCGCGCTATAAAATTATTCTCATTCATGCTTTTGTCGCTGTTTTTTACATTCTGCGGAAATAAAGCTCAAGATGTCATGTTGGCGGCGGCTAACGAACTGTTTGAAGCACAGAAATACGAAGAAGCAAAAACAGCCTATCAAAAATTACTGGAGATATATCCCAAAAACAAGTTGGCCTATTACAATTTGGCAGTAATTGACATAAAATCTAACAATCCAGATGGGGCAGTAGCAAATTTTTCAAAAGCCATTGAAATAGATCCATTTTATGGTAATGCCTATTTAAGTCGGGGCAAAATTTATATGTCGCAAAAAAATTACGAAGCAGCGGAATATGATTTTAAATCGGCTCAAATTGATGAATCCGTTTTTGAAGACGCACTAAATGAATTGGGCCGGCTTAAAGTAGCTACAGGTAACTATGAGGAAGGCATTCAATTGATAACCAAGTGCATTCAATTGAACGACACTGCTATGCTGTATCGATTGACCCGGGCAAGTGCCTTTTTTGAGTTGGGTTTATTTGACAGGAGCTTGAATGATATCAATCATGTCTTGGGTAGAAAACCCAAGAACTGGGAAGCCAATTTATTGAAGGCAAGGAATTACATGGAAAAACCGCAGTTAGACTCAGTATTATATTTTTTGGATAGAGCGCGATTATTTTCAAAAGATCACCCCATGGTATACAGCGCATTTTCTGATTATTACCTTATGACCGATGAACCTTCAATGGCCATTGCTTATGCTGAAAAAGGATTGCAGCTCAATACCAATTATATTCCCCTCATCATCAATAAGGCTAGAGCTTTTGACGGAATGGAAAAATTTGAACAAGCAAACACCATTTATAATGAGGTCGCTGAATTGGCAGACAGTATCCCTGAATTTCATTACTACCTAGCCAAGAATAAGGTGTACTTAGGCGATTCTACGGGGGCTATACTGTCACTGACCGATGCAATCGCCTTGCGTAAAAATTATTCAGAAGCATATAAATTCCGATCTATTTTGAAGGCCCGTTTGGGTGATGTAGAGGGTGCGGTAAATGATCAAAAATTGTCTGAAGGTTCCGGATATTTACTCCGAAAAAATGAGTCAGAGGCTAAGAAGCAAGATTCTAAGGAGCCTTCCACTCCGTAAAAATCATGTATGATGTCCAAGGGAATTTCATGGTTGCATATCCCCAAGGAAGAGTTTGCATGATGATATCTGAGCCGTAACCTTCAACCTCAATCATCCATTTACTGTCAGATTCTTTCCATACCGTTCCTCTCCTTAAAAGGAACGATTCAATAAATCCTCGGTTGCTGAAATTAATCATTACCGGCCATTGACTTCTTACGGCCGAGATGAATTTGGTGATTTCTTCAATTTGTTCTGAAGTGAGTTGTGGTAAACCGCTAAGTTCATTTTCTGGCGGAATTCCAACAATAATTCTAGGAATCAAATCTTGGAGTTCCAGAGGTGACTCTTCGTCAATGCGAGCAATAGCAAGGATGGTCTGATAAGCTAGTAATTTATGCTCAGATGATTTAAACTCATTTTTTTCAAGCAGTTCTAATCTTCTGAATAAAGTACCCCAAAACGGCGCAAGCAACATCATACCGCATAAATTAGCCGTATATCTAGTGCCACGATTAATTTCTGTTTTAATTTGCTCATTAACGGATTCCTTTTTTTGTTCAAAGTTTACCTTAATGGGTATTTCTATATTTTCCCCGAGTTCTTTGAGTTTTAATATTTCTTTTTGTATTGGATCGCTCAATAACTTTTGGGTTTGTTTTAAGGGCTCAACATCCCTTTTCCAAAGTTCTTTTAGTTTTTCACCAACATCGGTTTTGAATTTATTTAACTCATCAATTTGTGAATCTTTTGGTTCTTCATTTTGAGGATTTATTACAGAAACGATCAGCTGTTCAATGACGCTCCCGTCATATTTTTGTGGACCTCTCTCAAAAAGTTGTAGAAAATTTAGTGTCCAATTTTCGAAAAATTCTAAATCATCTAGATTTTCAATCTCTTGCGTTGTACCTTGAATTTCTGTATATCGAATCAATGTTTTGGGAAGCCAATGATCAATCAGCCACTGATTGAAATTGAATTTTCTCAAATGGTGCAGCCATTGATCAATTTCCTGAATAGGATGTTCAAACGATGTTTTTTCAGGGCTCGTTGATGCTGATAATTCATTAAATATCACTTCAAATAAAGTGAGAATTCCGCTAACCGGTGCTGTAGTCAGCGCACTGACTTGTTCTAATTTTTGATACCATTCCTGGCTTTCCGTAAGCAGCGAATAACTGATTTTCTGTTCTATACTTTTGAAGAATTCTGCAATCAGTTCTTTGGCTCTATTAAATGTTTGATCACTTTCTTCATTGATTCTACTGATGATGGACTGGTGCCACTCTTTTTGGTAAAACAAGCCACTATTTGAGTTAAACAATGCATGATAAATTCTAAGTGCCACTATAGTCTGGAATAACTCATTGTGTGTCTCTTTTTCACTGGGAATAGATTTTAATACAGATCTTAATTCACGTTGAATAAAACCAATGGTTGATTTTAATGCATGTTGAATTTCTAAGGTTAGATTTTCTGATTGTTCCCAACCATTAAATATGGAGGAAATGAATTCAATGAACCTAGTTTCATTGCTTACCAACGTAACTAAGAATAATTGTTCTTTGAAGCTCTCAGAAACTATGTCTTTATCTATCTGTGAAAAGAATGATTTCCATTCTTTAAATGCAGAGTTCAAATGTGTAATGTAAGACTGTGTTGTATCATTGGGACCCAAGACTTCCCAATTCAACTCGTTGAAAAAGCTAGGATAAGGAGCTTCTTTTTTCTCTGTTTTGGGGATATTTTCTTTTTTAAGTTTTGATTTACCTATAACATCTGATTTAAGTTCGTTGAGAGGGTCACTAATTTCGCTGAATTTTGTTGTTATCTTAAGGAAACTTGGCGTCTTGACTTTGTTCAACCATTCTAACCATGTTAGAGGTTTTATTGAGCTTATTTGTAAGGTATAAGGCAGTTGGTAGGTGCTCTTCCAATGCGCAAAAGTTTGGGCCATGGGCATGAAGTAGTTTGATTTTTGGTTCAATGGTTCCCTTGAATTTACGTAGTGTGTCCACATAAAATTAGAGAGTTCTATTTTCCACTTTTTAACAACCTCTTCTTTTACGAATCTTTTTTTCAATTTCGAATTTTGATTCTGCCCATGTTGATCCCAGACGAAATTTAAAGTTGATTCAAGGGCTGATTCTGTAATATTTGGATGTTCTAGCACCCATTGAAACAAAGCAGGTTCTAGGGTTTTTAAATCAAATTCCTCGGTTTTATTAAAGATTTCCAAAGAGTTGATTTCTTTTTTGTGACTGATTTCATCAATCTTTGGAAGATCATGTTCAATTCTAACAAATTCTTTTTCATTGTCTGAGAATTCAAGCAACTCTTGAAATAAGTTGGTGAATTTAGCAATGTGAGACAAACCCAAATTAGGCTCTATTTTGCGGTAAACTTTTAGTACTAATTGAAGAAATTGGATTTTAGTTAAAGGAGTTTGAATTTCAAACAATAATTGTTTGATACTATCTATAAATACCCATTGTGAATTGCTGGAATGTTCATTTTTGATGAAAAGGGATAACTCCCAAAGTGATTTTTCATGCATTTTCCAGCCATAAGCTGCAATAGTATTAAACCAATCAACAGAGGTTTCTAACGAAAATATATCGCTCAGTCGTTTAATTCCTTGATCGGTTTTCAACGAGAGTGTTTTTATCCATTCGTTTCTTTGAGGATGTTTCTTTAAAACCTGGATCATCTCAGGATTCTGTTTTAAGAACAGCTCCCAAAACTGTTTAGAATCCTTAAATTGGTCTATATCAAGAGTGATTTCCTTGATGGTTTCTGAGACATTAATCAAATTCCCCCATCCAATCTGTTCAAAAAGACTTTGTAAAGAGTACAATTCTAATTCAGGGTGGGGCTCATTGTTATCTATTGAATTTGCATAATCTATCTTTATCTCATCCAAACCTTCAATCGTTTTTATAATTGAAGAAAGAATCTCATTTCGAAGAAATTCTAGTTGCTGATTTTTGGGGACTGAATATTCGAGCAGCGTTTCAATTCCCCGGAGAAAAGTCTTTGACAGCAATAAATTTTGGAAAAAATTCTGAGAATTTGATTTTACAAGGTCCAATATTTTCAGAATAGATTCATCCACCACCAAAACGGTAAATCCGTTTAAGGTTGTCCAATGGTTTGAAATTAAATGATTGATTTTTAATTGCCAAGGACTCTTTTTTTCAATATCGAATCGAACCAATATTTGAAAAAGTTCTTTTACTAACGAGACAATATCTAGATATTTACCCGGTAGAATAGGATCAATAGGTTCTTCTTGTACGTCTACTTTTAAAATAAGTGTGGAAACGTCTTCAGGTCTTACAATAACCTGAGTTTGATTTATATCTTGTGAATACTTGATTTCCAACAAAGGGAAATTAATGAACTCAAAAGTGGCCGGTTTATTGGGGAGTTCATTTTTGATACTTAATAGATTGGCTAGATCGTTGATGGCTTTATGAAACTCCGCCGATTGAAAGAATGTTGCCAAAGAAATTTCAGAACGCTGCCATTGAATTCGTTTTAGATTTGCTTGAATCTGATTTTCGATAATCAACAGAAAATTATTCTGAAAAAGATCAAGAGAAATTGATTCCGGTTGTATATTTTCTTGAATTAAGGTTGAAAGTGCCTTACTGATTTTTAATAAAAACTCAAATTGCGGGGAATTGGTCACATGGTGACTGCTTAAAATGAGATTGATCCATTGCGAGGTTTTCAATAGTTCTTTCCACCATTGACTTTGAAACGTTCTGTGAACGGTTTGAATTTTTAGGGGGACTTCTGCTTGGGAGGTAGTTTTCCAATAGGCAAACCAAATTAACAGGGCGTTTTCGATGGACTTAAATTTCAGTTTGAATTTACTGGCATCAGAATTTTGGTCTTCAATGAACTTCTGAAGAACGCTCCATTCTTCTTCAGTTAGCCCCTTTTTGAACTCTTCAAATTGATTGTAAAGTAACTCGATGCTCGCATTTGCCTTAAGGTTGGGGAAATCATCAAATTCTTCTTGATTTAATTTCAATTCATCGTTTTTCAGATATTCTCGTTCGGCTATTTCAAGAGTAACTACCTGTTCAAGTTTTTGAATTTGCAAAACGGTGTCGCGCCAAATATTGAACAAATACTGTTTTTGGATGGGCGATGTAAACACCCATTCACGCCACCAACCTTCACTTCGATTGTAGTATCTTGATAATACCATCAAGAATGTTTCAAAGTCAAACAGTAAACTCTTAATTTCACCTATAACCAAGTGAATGTGTAATATTTCTTTATCGGAATAATTTGTCGTTGAAAATGGAGTGGTAACATTCAACCAACTTTTAATGTCTCCAATCAATATTTCAATGACCTTGGGGGCATCTTTTGAAATATTGGGTGATAAATTGGTGGTTGGAAATAGGCGTTTTTTCCAAGGGTATTTTGGATTTACAGTCGCACTCTGATAGAGATATTCTGAAATTAATGTTAATCGTTTTAACGCAGCTGGAATGCTTTTATTCCAAAGCAACATGAACGTGTCGCTCTGTTTGATCCACAGCCAATATTCAGAAACAGATCGGATTGACTTTTTTCCCTCCCTGAACATGGATAGCTGCATTAATATTTGTTCTTCGAATCGTTTTGAATTTCTCCATTCACTGGGTAGCTCCGGGTAAACCAATTCGAAGAAATGCACAATCCACTCTGTGATGTTAAATGGTTTTCCCAATAGAACCGCTTGAATGGCGATTGAATATAGTTTCCGATTGGGTGAAATATTCAAATAGGCAAGGAGGTGCAAGAAAAATTCCAGCTCATGGTAAGATTTTTTTCCTAAGGTATTGGTCCATTGTATGGGAAGTGTTTCTGCTAGAAATCCATCTACCTTCTGAAGGGAATACGTTTGAATCAGTCTTTTTTGCCAAACTTTAGTGAGATTTTGGTAATCTAAACTGTTACCTTTAATGATGCTTTGGAAAAAACCTTGTTGGTTGATTTCCATGATTTCATCATCAGACAATCTCGACAAAATTATTTGGAGTAATTTTTCTTCAAAAGGTCCATTTTTTGAATGGAAAAGAAGCAAATAAATATCTTGTTTAAACCATAATTCAAAAATTGATTCAAATAATACGATGTTATTCAGAGATAAATTATTCCTTTTCCGTTGGAATAATTCAATGAACAATTTGAGCAAGTTCGGATCTACAGTTTCTCCAAAATTCTTTCGGTACCATGAAATGAGTTCTCCAGAAAGTTCATCTCCCAAGAGTTGAATCATCAATTCATGGATATCAGACAAACTCAAAATGGAATTTCGTTCCCAGTTCTTGATCAATTCATCTATATTTTGATCGCTGAATTCAAAGGAGGAATTCAAATAAGACCATATTTCCTGAGTTTGATTGTTTTTTTTAGGGGACTTGAACAGATCATACAATGTTGGAGATGAATTTTCAGCATCCAAAATTTTAAAATATGGGGCAAAAGTCACCCATAATTCATTAGTCAAAGCATCTTTAAATTCATCAATGCTAGACAAGGTACCCAAATCAATTTCTATAAAATCAATGCCATCATTTTTGAAGATTTGGTTTTTGGAGTTGATATGATCAAAAGCATCTTCAATTCCTTTTTTGAGTTTTTCCACCAAACCGTCGTTCCAGGTTAGGGAATTTGGAATGTCAATTTTTAATTCTAATTCGTTTATGGTTAGCTTTTTAGGCATAAACGAGGTGTTTAATCATCTTGTTTGAGCAAGATTTCCAATATTTGACTTCTACTATTTTCTAAACTTGAGGAAAATTTGTTGTTGTAAAAGTCTTTTAAGTTCGACAACAACAACTGAAATTCAAAAGGATCAATCCAAATTGGATTAACAATCAAATGAGGTGGGGTGATATCGTCAATGAGTTTAAGAATACGCTGTTTATCTTCCTTCTTGTAACTAGAGCTGTGCCAATCAGGAAATACTATTGACAGTGTGAAACTGTATGGATCAATGACATTTCCAAACTTAAAATACTGATTGTCAAAAAATTGGTATTTGAAATTGTCTGGTTTTAATAGTTTTATCAATCGTTCTTGATCGCTTTCTGCTTCTTTTCGAGAACTGTAGAACTTCTGAATTTGCAATTGGTTAAAATCAAATTCAATGATATTTACATACTGTTTTCGTCCAACAGAAAGAACATTGAATCTATAGGATTCAGAGTTTAACGCTATTTCTAGTTTGTTTAAAATCTCGTAAATATCTGCTAAAAGGTATTTTGAATCAAGAGAGAAAATGATGTTGTCATTTAAGTGAATCTGACAGCCAAATACGGGCTCATTGATGTGCGGTGTCAGTTCGAAATGTTCAACGAGTAAAAATCCTTCACTGATATCGTGAATGTATTTAACTCTTGAAGTAATTTCCTTTTTTTGTTCATCATCAATTAGGGTTCCAAGGGTTCCAATGCAACTGAATTTGTCATTGACAATTTGAGTTACGTTGTCAGTATTGGTAATGTAATTTTCGGCACTTCTTCCCCAATACACGAAAGAATCAAAATTTTGCTTTAGTTCAATGGAGGTTCCGTTTTCAACTTGAATCAATTTAAAAATACTCTCCAAGTACTTCACAAATTCAACCGTTTTAAAGTTATAATTCAATAAAGTACTCATCAGTCCAACAAATCCTTGATTGGAAGGTCTGACCAAGCACAATCCAGTTGAATTGACCGTATGAATGCGTTGATTTCTGTTTTTTAACCAAAACGAAAGGATGGACTCGTAATACCGAGTTTCCTCTTCTAAGGTCAGATCAGGTTTGAAAAATCTGATTAGATCAAAGTCAAATCCAAAAAGATGCAAAAGAAAAGCATACGTATTCTTCCTTTTTTCAAAAGTATCTCTTTCAGATCTGTAGGTATGACTTACAAGTTCGTGAAGGTTGTTTTTATGGTCGCCTAAATAGAGTTTCCATTGGGTAAACCGATTCGCACTGTCTTTTTTATTCTCAGCAATTTGCGCATCGTATTTATCATTGAAATCTGCCCAAACATATTCTATTCCGGGTATTTCTTTCAATATTCTTTGCGACAGTTTGGTTAAATTGGATGTCTGTTGATTGAGAATGTCAAAAGATTGTTCCAAGTCAGAAATGAACTTAGAAATAATTAAATCAAAAACAGATAATACACCTTTTAATTGCAGTCCTGATGCATCTTGTTCCTTGATTTCACCCCACAATTCCTTTTCTTGGTCAAAAAAGGAGGGTAGACCCTTTTGAATAGAAGAATATTCAACCATTTCAACATCGGGTTGATTCTCGTTATTTCCTTTTAGATTGGCCGAGTTTTTTTCTTGAATATTGATTCTTTCAATCTCATCAAATGTTAGACTCTCAACCAAATTATTGCCAATGAATAAGTTAATTTTACTTTTGGGGTTGAGGATTAAACGGAAGGGTTGTTGGTATTTTAAGGTCCAAACAAAGTTAAATTCGGGGTCTTTGATGGAAATATTTCTAATGTTTTGGGTGTATTCATTCTGATTGACAGCCGTAACAAGATCAGCAGATTGGAGTTCAAAGGATACTTTCTTAGAAAACGTACTCACATTGAATATACGTGAATTCGAAAAATCAGCCGTTGTTTGTCCCCCACGAAGAAAATCCATGGCTTGCCCAAAATATGATTGTGCAATTTTTTGAGAGTTATCGTGATTTTTGATTTCAACATCCATGTTAATGGTAACTTCTCTATATGGCGGAAAATGAATGCCTTGAATGGATGAACAAATGGGTCTTGCTCCTTCTTTGAGTTCATTGATGAATTGCTCTAACTCTAAATCAGAAGTAAAGTTATCGCTAAAAACGATGATATCGTATACCCCAGAAGCACACGGATTGGATAGTGATGGAATGTAGAAAACCTTGTAAATATGCGGGTGTTCCAACAAACGGTCTGTAAAGTCAGCAAAAGTAAGAAACCCACTTTGGGTAATAAGTTTATCTGGACTGAGGAAACTATTTACTGATAAGAACTGCTCTAGTTGATCTGGATCTTTGAGTTTTTGAAATTGAAAAGCAATATCAGCAAAAGCAAAACAAATTTGCTCAAGAACGGTAATTCCAGGATCGTGAATGTTGTGGTCTGTCCAAATTGCACCACTATATGCTTGAACTTTTTTGATGGCTTCTTCTCGAAGTTTGATGAGATCAAATTCTTCGGGAATTTCAGTTGCGATGTCGATGGAGTAGTTTTCCAATTCTTCATCCATAGCCATTTACCCCTTGTCTAGGGATTTGATTGAATTTGTTTGTTGCTGATTGCGGATTTGTAGGTGTATTTTTTCTATCAAAGGATGCACCAACTTGTAAGGTTGGTTAGCAAGTCCATCAAGAATGATGTTGATTTCCTTGGCGGTAATGGTAATTTGAAATTCAGTATTTTCCTTTATTGCCATAACAATCCTACATGGTATTTTATGACGGTTTCACGAGCGTAAGGGCGCATAGTTCTTATTTGCAAGTTGTACTTGAAATAATCGCCATCCCATCTAAGTTGAATCCTATTTCGTGATCTACCAAAAAAGTTTTGAGTTTGATTAATGCCCCCTTTGCTTTTACCAAAGGTACAAAGAGCTATGGCATGTGTCATGGCATGCGCACCTTTTTCACCGCAATTGGCAATAACTTCAAATGCCGAATAACTTTCTAGATTTTCAACAATGGAGTGCCATTGTCCGTCAGCAGGTACTTCTCCAAATCGGTAATAATTGATTCTTCCATGTGAACCAATGGTTCCATTAACATCTAGGGTATGCAATGGGTCATCAATACCTATTCCAACAGAACCAGAGCTACTCAAGCTCAGCACCGGTGACTCATTCATGCTGTGTTTGAATTTGAGTACCTGATGATCACGCTCGTCTTCAACTTTAATTCTCCAAAAAGCTTCGTTTTCTTCGTCGTGGCTTTTAATGGAAATGGCTGAGTGATTTTCTTTTGTAAAAACAACAAGTCCCTCTGAATCATTGATTTCAACACCATCATCAACTAAGTTCACGGTGGAATCAATCAAATCTTGGAAATCTTCTTCTTTTGGGATTCTTCCCTTTATAAAATAGTTTTTTAATTCAGATCTGCGACGGGACCCCATAACTGCGTGAAATTAATAAGATTATCTGTATAAACCTTTTTTATTGACAATTTTAGTTCTATATTTTTATGATTTTGGGAATTTTAGATTCATTGTTACTGTTTCTTTCGGTTTTAAAGGTGTATCCTACTTTTAATTTGCCAACTCCTTTACGCAGCTTGAAATCTTGAAGTCTATCAACCAAAAAATCAGTTTCCAAAGTCATATTTGAAACCCCGATACCATCAGAAGCATGTTTATTTGCATCTTTAATATCCAATAAATGTTTTTTACTTGGAATTAAAACATGCGATATTTTCGAAGGATCCACTTGATAATTTAAACTATTAAATTCACTGGGAAGTTTTAAATAATCATCAAATCGAGTGTAAACTGCGAAATTAGTAACCGAAGTAACAAAACTTTGGCTTCTTAAAATGGAAAGTAATTTGGAGCTATACAAGGACTTGCCAAAAGAAAAACCGGTTTCAATCGCTCCAGTTTGTTCTAAAGTACCTTCCAATAATACGCGGTGCAATTTTTCTCTTGCCTCTGTTTTGTCCATTCCAGCTGCAATGGTGATGTTGCATTTTATGATTAATTCTTCATAAATAGGATTTTCTACTTGAAATTTACATCCCAAAGGAGCATTAGAATTTAGAAAATGTTCTATGATTCTCAATTCTTTACTGGTTAATCGAGACCATTCAGCTTTCATCAATTGTGAAATATCTGATTTTGGAATCACCACTACTCGAACCAATCCTCCCATCCAATTTTCTTCTTCGTCTTTATGACTCAATACCAATAAGTCTTGAATTTTTGGAAATTTGACCAATAAAAATTCCCTCAGGTCTTTGAAACTGCTGATTTTATTCTGAAGTCTAAATTGAAATGAATAAAGAGCCGTTTTATTACTGAATAAATTAACGGGATACAGGTCTTTCTGCTGATATGGTGCAATTTCACTCATTACTTCACCCAGAAACTCAGGTATTTCTATGTTAGTAAGCGTGATCTTTTTGTCAAATAGTGGATTTTCAGTTAATTCTAATTTGATGATTTGCGTATCAATATTCTGAACCCAGCTCAAAGAAGTATCAAAGGGAGAAACTACTTTTATCCAAGGTAATTCTTCCGATTGAGTCAAATTTTGAATCAGAATTTGACCTGAAGTCTCAAAGTTTAAGGTATCGTCTTTAACAATATTTTCTTCAACGATTTTGTTCCATTTAAGTTGATTGGAATCATACCAATACCATTCTTTTGGAGATTCAATGCTTTTGCCACTTCTAAAAGAGGGCAACTCAAAGAACAATGCCGCTGAAGTATTTGAGAATTCAGATAAATTTAGGTAGATGGAACTTTTGTGATTGTCTTGAGGCATCAATCCATCGTTATAGCTAGCCTCTTTATTCAAGATGTAATGATCAATTCCAAAACTTGTAATGCGATCTTCAAAATCTTTGTAAGTAATTGACTCTTGCAAAGATGCATCTATGACCAAATTCCCTAAAGTAGGAGTGTAAGGCTCAGGCAAATATTCGGTCATTTTGGGATTGCCTACTTTCTTCTGAAGATTTTCAGAAAACTTGCCGTGTCCAAATGCACCCACCGGGCTTACAAGTTCTAGAGCAATGTATCCATATTTCGATTTAAATGGCTCTTTTAGGTTTTCGAAGGACTTTTGAGGACGATTTAAATCAAGTTTCAACAAATCAATTTCGTTGATTCGTCTTATATTCGAAACGGTGGGTTTAGAATCGATTGGATGAGATTCTGAAAGATCACTGGCAAACAAAGGAACTAATTGTCTTTCAGTTTCAGGAAACCAAGTACCAGACCTTAAAGCACTTACTGCAACCATAAAATCATCGTCTGATTCTATGAATCCATATTTTTTGTAAAGATCTGAAAGTCCGCCTTCTGCATCAGTCAAACCATACCATTGCCAAGTAATTTTTAAATTATTTAGGGCATTGGAAAAAAGCATGGGATGTCCAATAAAAAACCTAGAACCTAATTCAGGTTTAGTTCCAAAAGGATTAAACGGTGTGGAAGGTTCAATTTTCCCAAAATCGTTGTAAATCTGAACATCTCCCACAGAGAGAACGTCAATATTAATTAGTATCCGATTGAGTTTGTTGTGGCTGAAAAATCCGTAACTGTATAAAAAGTCGCGCTTTAATTTAAATCTCAGTTCAACATCTCCTTTTGCATTTACAAGCGGAGGAGGATTATCTCCATCAATGATGATTGACCAAGAAAGCGAACTTGTTTCGCTTGCTTTATCAATGAATACATTGAGTTCAATTCGGCTTAAAGGTATTTCATATTCTATACCATCAAGGGTTTGATAGAATATTGCCATTGAAGGAAAAATCCAATTCTTTATGACGGTATTTGGTGAATCTTCGCCGTAAACTTGTTTTAAATTGGGTTGTGAATCAAAAATGGCCTTATATATTCTTTGAAAAGTGAAATAATCAAACTCTAGTCCAATGGTCCATTTGAGAACATTGCCTTGCAATCCAAATAGCGGACTTTTTATCTGAAAATAAAAAGGTGATACTTGATGATCGGTTATTTTTTTTGTTTGATCCAGTCTGAATTTGGAAGGATATTCAGTATTGATATGTATTACATCATCTTCTGTTTTTGATAGGATCCCCTCCGAATTCACAACCAACACTTTTTTTAGAATGGTTTGGTTATTTAGCTGAGTGTAATCATTTAATTCACCATGAAGGGTTACTTCAGGGGTTGATTTTGCCGTTAAAGCAAAAGATGTACCTGGCGAAAGTGATCTTACAGATGATTCTGGGTTCCAAAGGTATTTTGCAAATAACGTATCAGGAACAAAATCAAACTTTGAAATGCCTGCTCTTTTTTCTAAAAAGAACGTTGCTACTCCATCAAGAACTCTGTTAGCATACATGGTGCCCATCTCATTGACCATGTCGCCTGTGATATGTGCTATGGATGCAATAGGGTCTAAGGAACGTTGTTCAATTAAATTATTGAGAATTAATTTGGCTTCTAACTTTATTTTACCCCAAATTAGTTCAATTACATCAATGTCTTTTTTGAGTAGTTTGATTTTTTGAAACCAAGCCAAGGAATCTTGAGATTTTCTAGAAGATTCAATAGAAAATACCGTCAGTGCATTGAGTTTGAGGTTTAACTTTTTCTTCTGAGATATAACATCAAAATCATACCAGTGGCTAAGTGACTTTTGGTAATAATTCACCAATTCATGAAAACTGGGAATGAGTTCTTGAATTTCAGACTGTTGCGCAATGGAAGCATTTTTAAGAATTTCAAGATGATCTAACTGAATGTAGATCAAATTGTAAGTTGAAGCGCGCTGACTTCTCAACACATCAAGACCTTGAATCCATCGATTTTCAACTTGTTTAATAATATCCCTGAGGTCAAAAATTGATTTTCCCAGTTCATCGCTCAATACGGCTGCAAGAACCAATGATAAATTATTGGAGAAAAAACGGTGAATGCTACCGTCGTTCTTGCCTTTGTTATTGTAGTATGTAATTTGTTTGGAAAGATGCAATAGAGATTCTATAACATCTTCTTTAGAAAGCGGGGATATCAGAGAATGTGAAACGGTGTTATCTCGGTTCACATTGTTTTGTGACTTCGATTCAAATCTGATATTGTTCCTATCCCAACTCAATGAATTAATCTTGATTAGCTTCCTTTAAATAGAAGGGATAAACGTAATTTGAGCGGGTATTGGTTGCTCGAATTGTGAATTTAACATCTATTAATACAACACCTTCCAGAGCATTTATTTTAAAGTCAACTGATTCGGGTATGATCTGAGGTTGAAACTGAGTTAAACCGTCTATGATTCGGGTTTCAATTTCTTTTAAGGTTGCTTCATCTGCAGGTTCAAAAAGAAGGGGAGTTAAATCAATGCCAAAATCCAGGTGATACAATCTCTCACCGGGCTTTGTAGACATGATTACATTGATGCTTTTTTCAATATTCTCAGCACCGCTGATCATTTCAGTTTTTCCTGTGGATGGATTTATCTGAAAGGGCATTTGCAATCCCTTACCTAAGAAAGCCAATTCGTCTTGTTCCATGTTTATCCTCCGATTAGGACTGTGGGACACATGCTCATCAAGGAACCTCCATGAGCGGTAGTATCGCCCATTCTGGCAGCAGGTTTATTACAGATCAATACGGTTGCCGATCCTTTAACAATGCTATCTGGCGGACCGATACAAACGCACATATCTCCCATAACTGCGGCGGGCATATTCCCAATCAATACAGTTGGTGCACCTGGTCCTGTTATTGGCCCTCCGACGTGAGGAATTGGAACAATTCCGGGTGTTTGCATGGGACAAGTGTGCATATCTGTGACTCTAGCTGCTGGCGGCATAATGAGCGAATTTATTAATTAATTTTTACTATTCCTCCTTTAAGGGTCAAAATACCTGCAGCACTTACTTCGGCAGTCGCTTTACCAGCGAGTTTCAAGGTGGTTTTTGCTTCTCCTTCTACCTGTAAACCGGCTATTTTAACTGGGCCTCCACTAGCCGCCAAATTGATGCCTTTTAAACCGCTTACTTTAACTTCTTTCGATGACTTGATGGTAATTCCGGCACTTCCTAACTCAATACTATTCCCATTTTTATCTTTCATAGTAATGCCCTTCGCATCATCAAATAAAATAGAATTTCCACCGGGAGTTTTTAGCGTCAAGTTCTTTTTTTCATCGTCAAACTCAATGGTTACCTTGTTTTTAGATATAATAGCTCGTTTATTGTTTTTAGCGTCAATGGTGTAAGGAGCAGTATTTGACTTGTTATAAAGGGTACCAAGAATGATGGGTTGATTGGGGTCGCCATCAATAAATGAAACTGCAACCTCATCATTTTTTTCTGGAACGAAGAAAATACCTCTGCTTTTTCCAGCATCAGGAAAAGTTAAACGCGCCCAAACCAATGCATCGGTTCCAAAAACGGGCAATTTAACTTGTATTCTCATTTGTGTATTTGGATCACCGTCTAATTTCATTACGGTTCCCAAATGAATTCCATGTATAGTTCCAACGGTCGAGGCCACAAAATCATTGTTTAGCGAAGGGTATCTTTCCCAATGTGAATATTCATCTATCCCAAAAGAAAGGGTAGTGGTAAATAAACCATCTTCCATGGTGTGCTCTATGCCAGAGCAAAAAAACTTTCCTCCAAGTTTTCCTAAGCCCTTAATTTCAAAAATATCACCAAGTAACACGGTGGTATCTCCTAAAACAGTAGCTTGTCCTTTTTGAGAAGCCAATAAGGAGCGAATTACCTTTCCGTTAAGCAATTCTTTGAATTGATTGGCTTTGTGAATACCAGAAGTGAAGAAGCCAACTTTAGCAGTCGGTTTTCCGAGGGCTTTTAATTTGTCGAATTTCACACCATCGGGTGTCAATAATGTTGTGGTTGTATCAGATTTTTCCGTTTTGACATTGGCTGTGTCATAATCCCAACGGGTAAAGTTGATTTCGGTGAGTGCCGGTTCACCCGTTGAGTGATTTTCAAAGGTGAGGAGCTCTTTACCGTATGAATACGTTGCTGCAGGAGAGCCACTTAGAGTGGGTTCTGTAACCGTAACTTCAGCATCTGAATTGAATACGAGCATGCCATTCGCCTCAGCTCTCATGAGCATAAAATCCCAATCATTGATGCCGTATTGAACCATTTTTTCGTGTTCAATGGTACATGCGTCAACTTTGGGAGTAAGTCCTGAGGTATTTCCAATTAAGGTTTTAATAATTGCATCGTCTTTTTTCTTTAAAAAGATCTTGGTATTTCTACCTTTGGTCATTCCCAAAGCTTTATCAGCGCAATGAATTACTAAAAAACTATTATTTGTGGCCACTTCGGAGGCAACACCGCTAACCACACCTTTAAAAACCTGTTTAAGTCCAGTTACGGTTCCACCAATTTTTATGATGACATCATCACCAATATCGAAGGAGTTTTGCTCAAAAAGTTCAAATTTTTGCAAGGCAACATCGCCGTCAAGTATCCAAATTTGAGCTCTGGCAATTTTATTAGCTTGTTTGGAAACTTCAACTTTTACTACGTGATTGGATAAAGTTGAAACTTTACCTTTGATGCTTAGCTCAACCGAAGCGGTTTCATGATCCTTTACTGTAGCTCCAAACATGGTGATTTATTTCAAAGGAGGAAAATACAATTTTTGACCCACTTTAAGATTTCTAACTGATTTTAATTGGTTGATTTTAGCGATTTCAACGTAATAATTGGGGTTGTCGTAAATTTTCTTGCATAAACTAGGCAGAGTATCACCTTCCATAACCTCAACCATATGACTGACATCAGGAGATTGTCTGCCTTGTTTTGTTAACATGGCCTTTGCTGAAATAACCTCTAGAAAATCGGCTTGAATGTGGGCACGTGTTGGCTTTCCGTTTTCATCAAAACGACCATAAATTATTTTATATTCTTTGATGGTCGTTTTCATGTTAATGGTTTCTCCCCAACTAAGCAGTAAATAGTGTGGTCTATGAGTAGTAGACTCATATCCAACTAAATCCTCAAAAATTTGAATTCTATCTCCGAGTGAAAGCAATGATTCTCTAGCAGGTAGACCTGTTGAAAGAGAGTACATGAAATTAGGTTCGGCACCCGGATCTATAACTAATTCAACAGAAAGGATTTTTGGTTTCTGAGCTATGAATTTCGGATTTATTCCGCTGTAACCAGTAGGTTGAAGTAGGTTAAATTGGTTGGATGATTTAATTTCGAGAGAATTAGGATTGAAAGAGAACTTGTACATCATTTTCATAAAATCAAAGGCAATCATTCCTTTTGCTTTTGGGAAAACGGACGATGTACAATCTACATCCTTGTAGGCTGTTATTTGAAAACTATTGAAGGTGCTCAATCCTGGAAGCATACAACAAAGTTACTTTTTCATTTTCTTGGATAATACACTGTTTATCCGTTTGTCTATATCACTGCTCATTTGGAACTTTAACTCTTCAAGTGCAGCCAATAATTGTTCCTGGGTAATTTGTTTATTGTTTGTGTTGTCAACTTCGGAAGATGATCTTATGGATGCCTTTATAACCAGTTTTTTAATTTCAGTCATGTTGAGATTAATCTAAAATATCACCAACTGCGCCAGCGGCAGAATCAACGCCAGATTTTACAGCACTTACTCCTTTTTGAGCAACATTAGAGCCTGCATCGGCAACATAATTTGCAGCACCTAAGGCTGCATTTGCAACAGCACTAAACATGCCAGATTGCATGTTAACTTGCTTGTACCAGTCATATTGTATAACAATGGTTTCAGTAATGTATTTGCCTGACATGGCATTAAATCCACCAGTTTCCCATTTAATGGGATAGGCATTGTAAAAAAACCAAGAATAAATAGGAGCGTGATTCGCGTCAAGTGCGCTTACTACAATGGGAATGGGAATGCGTTTTTTTAGGGTGATGTTCATTTCAAACCAATCTATGAGAAATGACCCTGGAATTAGTCCTCTTTTTAAGGTGAGTTGACCTTTTTCAAGTTCAACAGCAGAACTATTAGTAACGGAGTTTTGAACTTCTTGGGTTCCTGTTTTTTTATTGGATACAATTGACTTGCCAATTCCCTCGATGCTTTCAAATCGGGCATCGAGGGATTTTGACGGCAAGGGAAAGATAAAGTCTACCTTAAAATGAAACGCATTTACCGGTAGACTTTGAAACATTATTGAATTAGATCAATGAAAATTAAGCTAAACTCAAACCTTCGTGAACTAGGGTAATGGTTTCAACCGCTACTTCACTCGCATCAGACTTCAAGTCTGGGTTTTCCACTTTCTTTGGCCAAGCATTGGTCAAAGCCCAAGTCATAATAGGAGAGTGAGTTTCATCGAGAAGTTCGATGGTTACAGTTTTACGAACTGGGTTGTTCATTTGAACTGCATTGTACCAATCCCAATATTCAACGTGATCTTGGAAAACGCCTTTTTTGATTACAATATCACCAAACTTTCTAAGTCCTGACATTTTCTGAGTGCTAAATTCAACACTTGCACCATCGCGATATTCTATCACGTCTAGTTCGGTATTCAATCCGGTTACTTCGCTGCAATTGATTACAGTGCTGTCAAAGGTAACACGGAAGTGAAACCTTGGTAGTGGATAATCTGGATTTGCCATGATTTATTTTTTAATTTTTTAATTTTACAAAGGATTTAATTAAGACTCTTGCATTTTGTGAGAGAATTTCAACACAATGAATTCAGCAGGACGAACTACAGCCATACCAATTTCGACGTTCATTCTTCCTTCAAGAATATCAACTTGAGACATGGTTGTTCCCATTCCAATATTCACGAAGAACGCTTGATCAGAAGAAGCGCCAGCCATAGCGCCAGCTTTCCACAAATTGGTCAAATAGTTTTCAATCATTGCCTTAACTCTAATCCAAGTAGAAGCATCATTTGGTTCAAATACGGCCCAACCTGTTGCATTTCTGATGCTTTCCTCAACCATGTTGAAGAAACGACGTACTGAAATGTATCTCCATTCGTTATCATTACCAGCTAGTGTGCGAGCACCCCATACGAGAGTACCTTTACCAGTGAAGCTTCTGATAGCATTTATTGACTTACCGCCAATTACGTCAACGTTCAAATCTTCTTGTTGTGCGTCATCAATTTTAACGATTGGTTTAGAAACAGTTGCAAGACTTACGTTTGCAGGAGCTTTCCAAACACCACGCTGATTATCAACCATTGCATAAACACCACAAACTGCACCAGATGGTGGAATTTTTGACAATTCTTTGTAGATTTCATTCACGATATTCTGCAACAATGGGTTGTAGTCAAATGCAATTTTACCTAAGTTGATTTTGATAGATTCTGCATCTTCCAAAATGCTATCCATGATGTTTCTTAGATCAACACCCAATTTGTATAGGGTATCTTTCATCAACTTATTCTTCATTTCATCTTGTTCTGCACCTGCAATAGCTGCGTTAGGAGATGCATCTCCCAAATCTAGTGTAGGATAAGCAGCAGCATCAAATGCACCAGAACCTGCAGCCGCATCATAGCTAGCAAACTCTTTCAATAAACCTGCAAATTTAGAACTAGCATTTACTTTAACGCTCATTTCATTAGCAACCGCCGCGCTGTTAAAGAAACTAGTAGCAAAATCGTACAATGCTTTCAACTCACCAGCCAAGTAACTTGCACCGCCGTTGTAATCAGCAGCATCACCGTTGATGTTGTCTAAAATATCAGTTAAAGCTGTTTTATAATCTTTTTCATTTGAGTATGCCTTTACTTTAGCATAATCTGATACAGCCATGTTCAAGTTTTTAACTGAAATAGGGTGTGAACAAATTTCCTCTAAACGCTTATCGTCATCACCAACTTTGATTTTGATGGTTTCGTGATTGTATTTGTGTGGCAATGCGTTGTAAACCCATGGGTAGTATGAAGCACCGTATTTCAGGTTGTTTACACCAACACCATTTCTGAAGTTCAAAACTACATCTTTATCTTTTCTGTGGATGTAACCTTCGTAAACGTCTAACACAGCAACACGATCTTGCATCATGGCACATTGCATCAACATTTGTTGTTGCAAACTGTAGCACTGATCAGACTTGCTCAACAAAACTGCATCTGGACATGCCAAAATAGTTGGTTGATTTTCGCGCTTGCAAGCATCAATACCATTCTGTAGTGCTTCAAATTCGATATCGTCATTGTAACCACCTACACTTACAACATAACACTCTCCGCCGCCATTGGCAAAAAACATTCTGATTGCATCATACAAATAGAAAGATTTGTCTAATTTGATTCCTTCAACTTGTAAAGAAGAGTTTAAAGAAACGTTAATCTCAGATGGTACATATCCACCTCCAAAATGATCAACGTAATCAAGCATAGAAGAAATATGCACCGCTTGGTTAAGAATCGATGCTCCTCCTTTAATGGCCTTTGCTGTGTACCCCACAAACGCAGGTACAGCAGTAGGCACTTGTCCGACTGAAGGTGGTAACGTGGAGATCTCTTCTACGTAAACACCAGGGGTTTTGTAATTCGCCATATTATTTAAAATGTTAGGTTTTTATCGGTTGATTTAAAAAGCACTTAAAACGCAAATCTATACAATTAATATTTGATTTCTTGGAGCAAAACAGGCAAATGTGGATAACTTGGGGATTTCGAAATGTTTGAAAGCCCAAATTTTGGCACCCTGCACTTGAGTTTTATCCTGTTATTGTTTCCGTGTACTCTATAAGGTACACATTCGAGAGAGTTTAATTTGTCGATGCTAATTTCACCTTCAGAAGCAAAAAATGCATGGTTTGAGTTATCCACGTTAAGAAGGTTGAAGTTGGTAATTCCAGATTCTTCGATGATTTCTGTTGGCATTAGCTCAGTATTTCCAAGTTTATTTATGGCAAAAATTAATTTGTATGACTTAGATGCTGATTCAATGATGAAAGTGGACGGTTCGTTAACTATCCTCGATTTTACAAAATCACCAAATGAAGGAATATTGATTTTTAATTCTCCTAATTTAAAAAAGCCAGAAGGCAGTGAAATGGGTTTCACTTCTTCTATATGCTCAGCATCCTTTAAATTTAGGACAATGGGCGTAACTAAACTTGGATTTAAATCAACATTAAAATGAAAAGAATGTGAGTGTAATGGTTTGTCGTTACATTCTGTAAACAACGCAAAGTTCACATCTTTGGTGCCCAAGTAAAAATGAAGGGAATAAGGTTGATTTTGGGGTTCAATTTCTGGGATTCCATCAGAATCAACACCGCAAGAAATGATAAAAGTTTGATCTACAGTTCTAAAGTAATTTCTATGGTTTTTGAGCCAATCGCGAGTTGAATTGCTCGGAAATATCTCTAAAAACTCCATCTTTCCACTTCGGTAGAAAGTATGCTTAGAATCGATAACTAGCCATGGAACGATCTTCATACCATTAATTTTTTTGATCTAGATTTGTTCCCATACCTGTTATTCTTTCTATTTTAGAGCTTAATGAAGCTACAGGTTGCACCGGTATAAATCCGATTTTGTAGGCGGCAAATGGGAGTAGTTTTGTTCCTATGGTACTCCAAACGTTGCTCAATTCATTGTATTCAAAAGATAGATAATCAACGGTTAATCTATCAATACTATCAGGTAAACCCTCAATTTTAGTTGAATCAAGGCTTTGATTTTGAACGAAGTATTCAATGATGCGAGTTATTAAATTAACTCCTTCGGGGTATTGTTTGCCTGAATGTGTGGCGGCAAAAAGTACATGCGCATTAAAAAGGCTAGGTGTTGGAGCACTCGGACCTCTGTAACCACCGGTTTTGTTTAAAGTTCTATCTTCCTCAATCTTTAGAATCAGGCAGTGAACGGTGTTGTCTTGTTGGAGCGCTTTTCCTCCATTTAAATCTAAAATATTTGAAAATACAACCAAATCTTCAGTGCTACCGAATTGGTATTTGAGGTGTAGATTTAATTCTTTACTTATTGCATTTACTACCTCAAAAATCATAACTAGCTACGTTTAAGTGCCCAAATTATGATTCTAGCCAAGTAAATGCTGACAAAACAAAAGACTGCTAGCAACAGGTAAACCGTTTCCACACCTTCCATGTAAATGGCTAAATCTATGATGATATTGGGTATGATTTGAGCAAACAAATAATAAAATCCAAACGCTAAAATGGGTGCCAATAATAAAGTAATAAAAAACCACTTAACTTCTCTGGCAAAAGCCCTTTTCATGGCCTCTTTTTTGTTGTTCTGGAATTTTTCAAACATGGCATCTTGGCTTTGTGCAGCCGCCTTGAAACTCCTTCTGTAGAGTTCGCGTTCGGTGCGCAATTCCATTTGTCTGAAAAAATTGTCTGGATTCATTCAGTCGCAAACCTAATGAATTCAAATTGAATTAGTAATACCATTCGTAAAAAAAACGGTACCCTAATTAACTTCTTCGAACCGAATGTCGTAATTTGCTTCCTCATTTAGATTTAACATAAACCTTGATTATGCTATCGGCTCAACTACAAAAAGACCTATTAGTTTTAGAAAATCTAATTCAACAAAAGGTTGAACTTTTTGCTAGTGGCCAGGAATTATCTGTTGAACTGTCATGGAAAAATATCGATACTAAAGATGAAGTATTTGATTACTACCATGATTTAGTTGAACACTATCAGCTGTCTGAAATTGAAAGAGGCACACTTCTCTTGGCATTTGTCTATGCTTATTATCCTTTAATGCTTGATTTTTTGCTACAGTATAAATTGCAATTTCAAGACCGAAAGAACTTAGGCGGCAAGTCAGATTCCAATCATTATTTTAAACCTACATTAGAAACCTCTGTTTTTTTGTTTACTAACGGTTCTATTGATGAACGAACCTTAGTTTATGAATTATTCAATGGCAAATCATGGCTTTTAAAACACGAAATCATTCAGATTGAAGCTGAAGAAAATCACTTTTTCAATAAGACCATCAATATTTCATCTGATTATAGAGAGCTTTTATTGAATCAAAAAATCAATAAACCCGATTTTAGCTCTGATTTTCCAGCCAAATTGGTAAGCACAAATTCAAATTGGGAAGATTTGATCCTCGCTGATGAGGTGATTCAAGAATTGAATCTTATTGAAGTTTGGCAGAATACCAAAAATCAAGTGTATGATCAATGGGGATTTGGCAATATTTTCAAGCCAGGTTACAAAGCTCTGTTTTATGGTCCTTCGGGAACAGGTAAAACAATGGCTGCGGTTTTATTGGGCAAGAAATTAGGTATTGATGTCTACAAAATTGACGTTTCTCAACTAGTTTCAAAATATATTGGTGAGACAGCGAAAAATCTTGAAAAAGTTTTTCATCAAGCAGAAAATAAAAATTGGATTCTCTTTTTTGATGAAGCAGAATCGCTTTTCAGCAAAAGAGGCAATAGCAATTCACCCAATGATAAATATTCCAACCAAGAGGTTGGCTACTTGTTGCAGCGAATCGAAGATTATTCTGGAATAGTCATATTGGCAACTAATTTGAAATCGGTTATTGACGATGCCTTCACAAGAAGATTTCAAAACATCATTAATTTTCCTGTTCCTGATGAAGATCAGCGCTTTTTATTGTGGACGAGCATGACGAAGTTGCCAAATTCGCCTATTGAGTTTCATGTAGACTATAAAAAATTAAGTCAAAGTTATGAACTCACTGGGGGAATGATTGCGAATGTAATAAGAGAATGCGTCTATAGATGCGTTCAACATGATTCAACCATTGTAGATCCAATATCCCTAGAAAAGTCCATAAAAAGGGAATTGCAAAAACAAGGCAAATACATGAGGACTTAAAATTATGGGTACCGAAGGAGAATTGATCGAACAACAAGGTTCAAAATCAACCGTTGAAAAACAACCATTAACGGCTGATTTACAGACTGATGTGCCATCGCCAGCAATTACTCCAATTTCAGAAAGGTTGCCCAAAGCTGATTCAGATTTTGAGATGTCTGATGGTGAAAAAGCTCCATCTGAGTTATTGCAAGAATCGCCAACCGTGCTTCCAGAAACTACGAGTGCATCAAAAATATCTGAAGCTCCCAAATCCATGCCCAAGTTAGTAGGGGAGAAAAGCACCATGGCAAAGTTCAAAGGTTTTTTTGGTTTCGATACAAATTTTACCCGAATTGAAAAGGCTCAAGCCGAATTTGAAAAGGCCACAGATAACGATAGAAAGAGTATTGTACTTAAGAAATTAATCTCATTGTGTAACGAATGGTTGAGCAGTCACTCCGAAAAAAAGGATGAAAAGTTTCAATCGGTGCAGAGTGTAAAATCTTTCGCTGAAGAAAAGGAATCGGCGATAGCTAAAGAAAAAGCATCCCCCGAAAAAGAGTCCGAAAAAAAGACAGAACTGAGTACCTCGGCAAACGCTATTATTTTGGAAGGAGAGAGCGGATTTGGGTTCAACACTACTTTCACACAAATTCAAAATAAGGTTGAAAAATATCAACAACTTCCTCCAGAAAGTGATCTCAAAAGCACTTTGAAAACGGAGATTTTAGATTTGGCAAATACTTGGTTATATAAACACCCTGAGAATAAAACGGAAGGCGATAAAACCAAAGAAGCATCCATTAGGCAAATCATTCAGTTGGTAAATGCTGACCAGAAGGCCTTGGTAATGCGACCAGAGGCCAATATTGGATTAAATGCAAAAATCAAAGAGGCCCTCACGGGAGAGAAAAGCACCTATCAAATTTTGGTTGAAAAGTTTGCAGATTATACAGCAAAAACTCAATCGCTTAAAACAGATATAATTGGTGTTTATGAACTAATCACAGATGCGAAATCTATTGTTGCACTATCTGATCAATGGTTGGATTCTCATCCTGAAGGTGGTGACTCTTTGATAGATCAGGTTAAAGATGCGGTGAAAGCTCCATTTACAGGTAATGACAAAGAAAAGCGCGGAATTGTGAATAACATGAAATCACATTTGGGTTATTTAAACGCTTCGTTGTTTTTTGGGGGAGAGAATAATTTTTTTGCATCATTTTCAGGATTGGATATTGCAGCTGCCATGGTTGGAGATCGGATTTTAGTAAAATCAGCTGATTTGGAATTGAATGTTTATGGACATAAAATTGGGGGTAAGATTTCCGAATTATCTATATACGATGGTGATTTTGATTTTGCGCAACTTAATCTAAATTATGAGGGTGAAATCAATATTGCAGATGTATTTAAAATCAAAGGATTTAACGGAACCATTGATAAGAAAGGTTCTCAAATCAATATTGATGTTAAAGCGAAGTTGGGTTTGCATTTAGATGATTTTACGGTAGCTGGTGTTGTAGGGGTAAGTTATAAAGACAATAAATTCGATTATTCTATTTCTGAGGGAAGTGCTTCGGCAACGAATATTCTCGGTCACGTAGATCTTACTTTAGATGGAATTAATTACGAAAGTGGAACGCTCAAAGTGGCAGAAGCTTCTATTGATGTGCATGATATTCCACATTTGGGAACCGGTAGCGGTAAGATTACAGATTTTTCATTCAATCCAAAAGGCACTCCCAAATACAATTGGGACGTCGCAGAAATTACGGTTTCAGATAAAGAAGAATTTGAGATTGTAGATGGTGTGAAAGTAGCCGTGCCCACTTTTAAAATTCATGGCCCCACGAAGAACTATAAAGTTCAGGTTATTGGAATTGGAGGTTCGGCTGAAATTTTTGGTGTTGAGGGAATGGCCAAGGTAGATCTTGAATTTTCGAAAGAAAAAAACTGGAAACCAGAAGTCATTGGTGGGCTCGCCCACGTAAAAGCACCGCTTCCATCCATTGAAGGTGGCACAGGTTTGAACTTTGATTTCCCAATAGTTCCTCCCGGTGGTATTTATGTTTTCGTTTCATTTGAGCTTTTGGGAAGTGTAGGTGGAGAGGTTTCTGCAGGAATAAAATTTGATAAAGATTCTGCAAAATATTCTGCCGGTGCAAAAGTAAATGGCGAAATCCAAGCCAATGTTAAGGCGGGAATTGGTGCAGGTATTCCATTTTTTGTTGGATTAGAGGGAGGTATATATCTTAGCGGAATTCTCAAAGCAACCGGAGAAGCTAAACTTGAAAATACGCAATTAAAAAAGGAGGGGGAGAAGTTTATCATGTCGGAAACAGTGTTAAATTATGCCTATTCTGCAAATGCGACATTGGAAGGTGGTGTTAGTTTAGACGGCAAATTTTTATTTTACAGGAAGACCTTATACAAGAAAAAACTCTTGAATTGGAACATGGGTGAAACCAAAGGTGAGGGTACCTATGTGTTGTCGAAAACCAAAAAAGAGATCAATAAAACAGGAGGAATAGGTTTATTTGGTGGAGAAAAACCTGATGTTGCTACATCTCCATTCTCCACAGAAGAAAACCATTTCGCAACTACTTATGACGAGTTAAAGGCAATCATAGATGGAACGGATTTAAATGCGGGCATCGAAAATTTAAATCTTGAGGAAGGTTCAAGTGTTGAAAAAACCACTCTAACAGACAAGAAAACTAGATTTTTGCAAAAGGTTGATGAGGCCTTGGAGAACAAATACAGTCCAACCAGAATTGAACGAGAATATTTAGAGGTGGAGAATTTAAAAACTGCTGTAATTCCAAGAAATGAAAGAAAGATGGCAGATCCTCCAGCAAGAAAAGTTGTCAGAATGCTATCAAGGGAAAAAGCAGTTGAACATTATTCCCAGAAGCTCACTCTTCTCAGATCTAAACAAAGTCAGTATGAAGAAATTATTCAGCGGTACATCACCGAATATGGTCAATTGGGGGCCGTTGCCAATCAAATTGATCAAATTTTAGATCCGGATAACACTTCAACCATTGACACTGTTAAAACAGAGTTTTTATTGAAATATCAAGCTATGCTAGATGAAAAGCAAAGCATCATCAGAACAAACCAAGAAATTGCCGTCTTAAATAAAGAACCTGACTCCGATGAATAATAGGTCCCTAAACAACGATCTCAAATGGCTCGAGAATATCATATTATATCAACTTGGGCAAGCTTCCGATGAACTCAAAGATAAAATTGAAAATCACGGTGAAATACAACCTCCCGCCTTGGTTTCTGGAGAGTATTACTCAGACTTTGTTGCAAATTTGAACTTGAATGGGTTAGAGAGAGGTGTATTTTTAATAGCGGCTGCAGTCTTTCTAAAACCCGATATTTTTCAGCCTATCATCAAAGCACTCAAAGATAAACATCCAGACAATGCCCGTTTTGGCGGAGTGTTGATCAGAAATCAAACGGGTTTCATTCCCACAGGAGAAACGGCTATTTATATTTTGACCAACGGTGATTTGAACGAGCGTTTATCTGTTATGGATGTCATTACTCCTGAACACAGATTGTTCAACAACGAATATTTAGAGTTTGTCTCAGACAATGAAAACTTCCCCATTACGTATCAAAAAATTCAGTTAACGCGCGACACTTTTGATCTGTTGACCACCGGTGTGGCCAACAAGCCTGATTACAGTGCGAACTTTCCAGCTAATTTGGTGAAGGTGAATCTAGATTGGGAGGATTTGGTTCTTTCGGGGGATGTTTTGAACCAGATCAAAGATCTTCAATATTGGCTCGAATTTGAAAATCAGTTACTTTCCAGCGAGTCTATGAGGAAGAAAATAAAGCCTGGATACAAGGCAGTTTTTTATGGTCCATCTGGAACAGGAAAGACTTTAGTGGCAGGTTTATTGGGTAAGAAACACGGATTAGATGTATATCGAATAGATTTATCTCAATTATCAAGTAAGTACATTGGCGAAACCGAAAAAAACATAGCCAATCTTTTTAAACAGGCCCGAAACAAGCGTTGGATACTCTTTTTTGACGAGGGAGAATCATTATTTGGAAAACGAACTACCTCAGGCGGAAACAATGAAAAATATGCCAATCAACAAGTGGGTTTTCTTCTTCAAATGATAGAAGACCATCCAGGTGTTGTCATATTGGCAACCAACTTAAAAAGTTCCATAGACGAAGCATTTTTAAGACGTTTCCAAAAAATGATTTACTTCGAAACACCGGATGATTCTCATCGTTTAGAGCTTTGGCAGAAAGCCCTAAATCTTGACCTTTTATTAGATTCTGACATAGATCTGAAAAAAATCGCAAAAGATTATTTAGTAGTTGGTGGTCAAATAGTTAATATTGTAAAGCAAGCAAGTCTCAGAGCTTTGGGCCATAACAATGGAGTCATTTCCCAAAAGATTCTGTTACAATGTATTACGGAGGAATTAAAAAAGTAGAGTAATGATTGCAGCACACGATGAAAAAAAAGAAAAAGAGGCTTCAAATATAATTGGAGAAGATTCAGGATTGAACATTGGCCAATCCTTGGATCCAGAAAAAGATGCTTTGACCTCGGAAATCAAAGCGGAGTTGTCGAAATCTGATTCTGAAGATATTAGTTCTGACCCTAAGGCTGCGGAGGGTATACAAAAACCACCTGTTTCGGTAGCCGGAGTTGGTGATGCTGGTGGTTCAGAGGCAGATAAAACTGCTCTTCCCTCTGTCGCAAAATCTACTCCAATTGATGCTGATTTAAATCCTGATGCAGGGGCAAATGCAAATAGGTCTATTGGCACAAGAATAACAAATACTATTGGTAACATTGGTGGAGTGGGGATAGCCGCAGGAGGCATTGGGGGCGCAGCCGCTTTAGGAACGACTATTGCAGCTGCCGCGGGTGATACTAAGGCAAATGAATTAGCTGGCAGTGCATTCGGTGCGGGTGTTGATGGTTTAAGTGCAGGGTATGATGCTCTAAAGGTGGGATCATGGGCTAATTCTGATGCATGGAACGGCAATCATGATTGGTCACAAGCACATAATTATTCAACCGCAGAAAAATTGGGATCAGGAGCTAATGTAGGTGGTGGATTGACTACTGCTATGGGTGGAATATCAGTAATTACTGGCTCAGTTGATTTGCATTATGGTATAAAACGAGAAGAGGCAGCCAAAAAAGCAGGAGACACAGCCGGTGTCACTTTGGGCAATGAAACTAAATGGAGCGGAGCACAAAGTGTGGTTACTGGCATAGCTGGTGTAGGCAGCGGAGCTGCGAAATTGGCAGCCGTTGCTCATGGTAGTGCAGCTGCATTAGGAGTTGCAGGAGGATTGGGCGCAGTTGGGTCAGTGGTTTCTCTTTATCAGGGTGGGAAAATGTTTTTTGAGGAGCTTGGTAGAAAATGGAAAAACAGAAAATTCTCCCCTCTTACATCAATAGGTGAAAAATGGAATAATTTCGTCAAGAGTAAAAAAAATAAACGTATAGGGTTATCAGCCTTAAAAATGGTCGGTGCGGGTTTGGGGATTGCTGCTGCAATAATGGGCACTGTTGCTGGAGCTGGATTGCCTTTATTAATCGCTGGCGGACTGATTGCGGGAGGTATGGGAATTGCAAAATTATCAAGGAGTATTTCAAATAATAAAAAAATAAGTGCTGCAAAGGCCAAGATGAGGGCTGATGGGAAATATAATGAAGAATATACATCCGAGAAAAACAAGAAAAAATGGTATAATCCAAGTAGACTCTTTAATAAAAGTAATAAGACTGTAGAATCAGATAAATCTAAAATACCAGACGAAAATAAAATTAAAAAGGGTTCAGCAGAGGAATTAGAAGAAATAAAGCAAACTAAACTTGCCCAAAAAAGAGCCAAACCTGGTAATAAAGATGCGGAATCGAAATTTTCTGTAGCAAGAGGAATTAAGGACAAATTTAAATCGGCTGGTGGAATTTCATTTATTCATAATATAGTTGAGAAAGTAGACAAATGGTTAGATCCTGAAGCTTTTGAAAAGAAAGCTCAAGAGAAAGCAGCTGCTGCGGCCAAAGCGGCTGAAAAACAAGCTGCAGCTAGCAAAAAATCCTATTTTTGGAGTAATTGGGGTAAAAAAACTACTTCACCGGCCGCTGTACCAGCTGTAACCGAGTCAATTGCACCTAATACAACCGAACAACCTGCCGCTGCAGCACCAATGGTTCCATCTCCGAGTGATGTTGCTGAAACGGCTGCTGCTGAAGATTCGGCGACAGCTAAACCAGCAGAAGGGAACTCTACTGAAGATAAAAGCCCGTCAGATCCGTCAGATAAAGATAAAGAGGTATTCGATGCATTTCATGTATCTCAGAAAATTGGAGTAACACCAGAAGAAGTATTATCTGGCTCCGGGGAAGAACTCATCGAAAAACGGTTGTCAGTAACGAATTCGTTATAAAATTATTGATCACAATAATTAATGATTCTTTACTAACATTGTATTAGAGGTAATAAATCATTAGCATAAATTCAAATATAAACTATGATACAAGGGCATCAACAGGCAGCAACAACTGATGATCAAGATTTAAATGGTGCCGAAGTTGATGCCCATACTGGCGGAGGAGCTCCAATATCGGCTGCAGAAGCATCACCCAAATTAACTGTTCCTCCAGATGAGGGTGCACTTGGGGCTTCTAGTTCAGCCACCTCCTCTGTTATCGCAAACAACGATTCGGGTGATGGAGCTGAACCAAAGTTAGATTCAGATTCCGCAGACATGTCTGCACCTTCATTGTCAGTTGCTGGATCAATTCCAGAACAAAAGCCTATAAAAGAAGATGAAGCCAGACAAGCAAATTCACCTAATCCAGAATTAACGGACTCTAATGATGGTGCTTCAAATCTAAGTGCATCTCAACAACTTTATTCCTCGAGTACATTAACTTCAGCACAGAATACTCCGCCAAATCCAGCCGCAACGACAGTCCCACAAACCGGTTCATCCACAAATGCAGCTGGAGGAGGTTTGCCACCTACAATCGCTGCTGGATTATTTAGCGGAACTGTGAGCGCTATCAAAGTGGCAAAAATGGGTCTGAATTACTACAAGAAAAGACAGTTGCAAAAAGCTGCGGCACAGAATACTCCGCCAAATCCTGTCGCAACGACAGCCCCACAAACCGGCTCATCCACAAATGCAGCTGGAGGAGGATTGCCACCTACAATCGCTGCTGGATTATTTAGCGGAACTGTGAGGGCTCACAGAGTGGCAAAAATGGGTCTGAATTACTACAAGAAAATACAGTTGCAAAAAGCTGCAGCACAGAATACTCCGCCAAATCCAGCCGCAACAACTGCACCAGTAATTGTTCCACCCATAGCTTCAGCACAGAATACTCCGCCAAATCCAGCCGCAACAACTGCACCAGTAACTGTTCCACCCATAGCTTCAGCACAGAATACTCCGCCAAATCCAGCTGCAACAACTGCACCAGTAACTGTTCCACCCATAGCTTCAGCACAGAATACTCCGCCAAATCCAGCTGCAACAACTGCATCAAAAAGTTGGTTAACTAGAAAATCAAATCTCATCAATGTGATTTCTGATAATTCAGCAGACCTAATAAATACAGAATTTGTTGATCGCAAAACAGAAACAACTACAGAAACAGAAACTTCAAGTTCTACAGTTGGTCAAGAGTCAACAACAGGAGGAACATCGACAACCGCAACAACTACAGGAACAGGAACTTCTGGTTCTACAGTTGGTCAGGAGTCGACAACAGGAGGAACCTCGACAACCGCAACAACTACAGGAACAGGAACAACTGGTTCTACAGTTGGTCAGGAGTCGACAACAGGAGGAACCTCGACAACCGCAACAACAACTACTACAACTACAGGAACAGGAACAACTGGTTCTACAGTTGGTCAAGAGTCAACAACAGGAGGAACCTCGACAACGACAACAACTACAGAAACAGGAACAACTGGTTCTACAGTTGGTCAAGAGTCAACAACAGGAGGAACCTCGACAACCTCAACAACTACAGGAACAACTGGTTCTACAGTTGGTCAGGAGTCAACAACAGGAGGAACCTCGACAACCTCAACAACTACAGGAACAACTGGTTCTACGGTTGGTCAAGAGTCGACAACAGGAGGAACCTCGACAACCGCAACAACT
>JACCDU010129476.1_pt1 | contig 52594 bp, 68 predicted proteins | sample 7446081 | NCBI WGS metagenome assembly JACCDU01 (sample SAMN15323447, study PRJNA562643) | freshwater metagenome | isolation source: river surface water | place: USA:Blue River Watershed | collected 2017-08-17 | reverse complement strand
GTCCTCACATTGACTAGCCCACAACTTAGCTTTTTGTTCATATAGTTGTTTATCGTCCAATGTCTACCACCGCTGATCTAGTAATAAGTTGATATGCGCCCTTATTGTATGCGGGGGCTACAGTAAATTGTTTCATAGGTTCCGAATGCTCTAGACAAGTTCTATAACCTAGTGCGTAACGCTTCTCACTAAAATCTTCACCACAGACTTTGCAGATTGCCATAATAAAAAAATCCCATGCTATATTTGTAAGATAAATATAGCACAGGACTTATCGGTTGGCAATTATTTTTTTGTCATAGCTTCTAGATAATCACCTAGGAAATTAGAAGAGCTTGCGGTTTTGCCACCGCCAACCCCAAAGATACTAAAGATACCTAGGCTTGTGCATAGCTCAAACTCAGCTTCACTAGCACCTGAGGGAATTCTATCTCCGCCATTAACAAAAGCTAGAGGCTCTCTACGATTACCGAACTCTTTATGAAACTTGTTGATTGCATTACAAGCCGTACCGTCATCGTCATTCCAAGGTTCTAATACGCTATGAACCATGTTTAAACTGCGGGTTATCGCCCTGCGCTCAGAGTAAGGCAATAAGAAAGTACCTTTCTTGCGAGTCAACCACATATCACTGTTAAGACCCACAACTAGATGTCCTAAACTTGCAGCTTTGTTAAAAGCTGCTAGGTGTCCTGAATGTATAGGGTCAAATCCGCCAGTAATTAAGAGGTACATAGGTCGATAATTTCCTGAATTGCTTTTGTTTTTTCGTCAATCTCATCAACAGCTTGCTTTTTGATAGCTGTAGCTGCCGCTCTTACATATGTAGAATTAAGACCGTAAGTATCTTTGAGATATTTGACTTTCGCATTAATCATTTCACGACTAGCATCTACGCTTTCCATCAATGACACGATAGTGTCAATTGTAGAAGCCACATCTTCTGGGTCTACTGGTTTTACTGCTTTTTGTTCTTTTTCTTTTGCCATTGTTCAATCTCTTTAAAAAAATGTTGCGTTAGGGTTCGTACTTCTAAAGGCAGGCACTCTTCTTCAAAGTGCAAATTTAACTTATTAGTAACTCTATTATATCTATAGCGTATAGTAGATAGCAAAGGTAAAGTTGCAAAAGATACTGTGTAAGGGTCTAATATAATTTGATAATTAGCCCAATCTGCAGGCTCTCCTATTGTATCTAGTTTCGGATAGCGCCTCTTTAAATCAGTATAAAAACGTCTACCTAGTAGCTCATTGTTTTTTAACTCTCTTGGTAGCTCACCTACTACTTCAAATGCTGGACTGGATATGAAATCCATCTTTAATAAACCTCCTGTATTCTGTTTGGCTTGGAAACTCTGAAACATCTCCATATATTTGAGTTATTCTTTTTGTTAAAGGTATAAAATCTAAAGCAAGATTTTCTGCTTCTTGCTGAAATGGGGTTTTGTTGGCGAATGGCGGTTGAAAATCGGCTTGTGCATAGGGATTAGGGTGGAAACTGTCTCCCCATTTAAACCTAAGGTACTCTCTGTTATATTCAATACGATTTATAGAGGGGTTGTTTTTGACGGAGGCACTGTCATTAACGTTTTTATTTTCAACGTATAAAGAATTTAGTACTACCCCCTGTAACATACACCTTTGTTTATAGTCAGCGTCCTCACTATACACGTATACAAAGTTTTCATCAAACCTGCCAACTGTATCCCATACTTCACGAGTTATTACAAAAGTACTAAATTCAAAGAAAGGTTGAATAATACCAGTTATCATTAATCCTTCCGTTTCATCTAACGCTTGAAGTATGTGATCTGGGTTAATAGTAGCATCATCTTGCGTTATAACTATTTTGTCTAACTCAAGATTGTCAAAAGCTATATCACATATTAAATTCCATCCGCCAGCGCAGCCAATATTTTTACTAGTAGTAAAAAAATTGCAACCAAAAGTAGGTGCATACTTTTGGTTGCCATTATCTATCATGTAGTATAATGAGTTCTTTACTGGTTTTGTGCTATTAAAAAATTTTTGTGCTGCCGAATAGCTTAGTACAAATATATTATTTTTTTTCATCGCCTAAACAGTCGGTTAATTATTGTTCTTTTTTGCTCAGTTACAAAAAATTAGGTTCTTCAGCTACTGTCGGGCTAGTAGAGAATAAGGCTTCTATCTCTTCATTAGTCCAGTCTTGCTCTCTTTTCCACATTTCGCTTGGTATATTAACCCAAGTTTCTGTGCCGTCAGCATCTGTCTTAACCCAATCGTATACTACGCCGGTATTGGTATCTTTAATTGATCTAAACATTTTAGCCTCCTAAAGCTTAGAGAGCCAACAGAGGCTCTCCTGCATAGATTTCTTCTTCTTTGAAGAAATTATAGCAATGATTAACTGCTACTTCTTTATTTTTTGCTTCAATATCAAAATCAGCATACTGAAGCATTGGTGTCATTACAGCTAGCCTATCGAGATCATGTAGAATTTCACTATGTTCTAAAGCTTTAGACACGTCTAGACCATTTTCTTGACGAGTATGACTTACGTGAAATAGCGGTCGTATATTACCCCAAGTTTTTACTGCTTCTTGAAATTCTGGCAGATTTATAGTTGGATAGGGACGCTGTTTGCGACCCCAGCAATCATAGTGGTGAATGTCAAAAGTTGCCCTAGTTGGGATACGATTACATAGGTCGATTACATGTTCGATATCATAACCGTTAGGCTTGTCTTCGTTTTCTACTGCTAGACACTGCTGTGCATAGTCACTGAGATATTGAAAATTAGTTGCAAAACGACTAATACCTTCTTCACGAGTACCTTTGTATACTCCTTGAAGATGGATGTTGACTACAAACTCTCGTGGCTCAATACCCATGTATTTGCCAATCATTGAATGATATTCAATGTCCTCAATTGAGTTTTTAACTACGTCAGAGTTGTTGGATGCTAGAACAGTATACTGTCCTGGGTGCATAGACAACCTAATCTCATTATCTTTGGCTACTTTACCGATGCGCTCTAGTTTTAATCGGATTTTGTCGTCAATCTCTTGGTACCAAGGTTTAGCCTCATCTACTGTAAACACCGGAAGAAGAGTGGTACTAATACGAAAACTACGAAGATTTACTGGCTGTTTGGCAAAGTACTCAGATAGAGTTTTGTAAAGCTTATCCAGATTAGCTAGAGCTTTTTCTTGAACTTTTTGTTTTCCGTTAGGCCCAAGCGCAGTAGTTTTAGTAGTTGTACCTACATTGTAAGTTTTTACAAGTTTTGGGTCAAAAAACTGGCAACACTGAGAAATACGCCAAGAACGATTAGTTTTATTAAAGTATTCGGTCATTTTACAACTTTCTGTTTGAAGATGCTATAAATATACTCTATATACAGAAAAGTGTCAATAAAAAAATGACTTATTATGGTCTAGGAAACTCGTCCATATTTATAACAACACGGCCTTCATCTTCCATTTCCATGTCTTCGTCTGAATCTTCTTCTGAAGCTTCACTGTCTTCCGACTCATTATCTTCATCATCGCCAAACTTATAATAGCTGTAAATAGATTCTATGTGATGGTCCATATCAGATATTTTAGATTGTATCCAGGCTTCTAACTCGTCGTCTTTGCCTATCATAGTAAGCAACTCTGTTGCATAGGCTATTGTTTTTTTAAGGCTGGCGCGAGCCATTCTTGCTTCACTCATAGTTGTATCTCCGTTATTTTCTTGGGCCGCCAGGTTTAGGATTAGCTTTAGAACCACCAGGACCTGCCCATAATTTCTTTCTCGCCCAGTAATTAGCACTGAACTTGTCATCTTTTGTTAGATTGCCGGAACCATCTCTGATACCTGCACTTCTTTCTAGATAGTTTTTTCTAGCCTCAGCAGAATAATTATGTCCGTAGTCTTTATGTCCAAATTTTACAACTTTAATTTCGTCACCTTTCTTAGCCAAAACTACTTGTTTATGCTGAGAAGAGCTGGTGTTTCTTTTAGGTTTGTTAAATCCAGGGTAAGTTTCACCTCGGTACTCAATTTTTCCGCTTGGCAATCTTTTTACGTCTTTTGTTGTTGCCATTTTTTGGTTCAGCCTTTTGCTTTTTAATTTTAGGTTGCCCTAAGAACGTTGATTGAAATGCTGGCGCTACTGTCATTTCATTTTCCTATAGCGTTTTACTTTTTTAGCTACGCTTTCTGGCTGAGAAACAAATTGTTTTCCTTCTTTAGTGCCTTCGCGCTTAGCCCTATTAGTGGCTGCTTTTTCACCTCTAGACAATGCTTTCCAAGCTTTCTCAGGAAGGTACCTACCTCTCTCTGACTTAGGCTTATCTGCTTCTTTATCTGAAGAATACTGCCACTTTTGCTCAGTCCACTTTTTTAAAGATCGTTGAGGTGCTTTTAGTGCCATTACTTTTTCTTCATTTTCTTAAGCATAGCTGCTTGAAGTGCTGGAGGTAATTTTTTCTGAGCAGCAGTAAGCCCGCTAGCCTCTTCTTTCATAGGTTTTTTAGCAGCTTCTTCTTTTTTCATAGGTTTTTTAGCCATTTAAGGTCTCCTTATTTTTTATAACCGCCGCCAGCTTTTTTATACTCGACAGCTAGTAATTGTGCTTTTCTAGCACTCCATTGTCCTGGAGAACCGCCTTTACTTCCTGCCTTAATACGTTCAAATATTTGTTTTCTTAAGGTTGGTTTAGTGTATACTCCAGCTTCGTTAACTCTTGACTTAGTGGGCATTTTACTTTTTCCTAGCTGCACGAGCTTTAAACATTGCGGCTGCAGCCACTCGTTTGCCGGCTTCTTCACTTCCGTACTTTGCCGCCGCACTCTCCGCTACTCTAGAAAACATCTTGCCTGCTTTACCAATATCTTTACCTGCTGCGGCTCTTTTAGCTAAAGAACTACGTTCTTTTCCAGTTAGCAGCTTCATTCCAGGTTTTTTTGATTTAGGCTCTTTTGCCATAGTTTAACACCTTATTTTTTGGATTTACCAGCCGAGGATAGTGCAATAGCAATAGCTTGTTTTCTTTCAGCTTCTTTTTTGCTTATTCCTTGTTTAGCTGCTATGCTGGCAATAGCTTTTTTTCTTGTTTTGCCAGGTTTATCCTTAATCAGCTCTTTAATATTTGCTGAGATAGTTTTCTGGCTAGAACCTTTCTTTATAGGCATATTATTTCTTCCTGTTAGTATAATCATTATGAATACTATTTGCAGATCGTTCTGAATATACTTTAACTTTTGCCACATCGTTATATTCTAACTCTACGACAGGCAGGTATTTATTATGTATAGTCCAAAAATAAACATATTTCTTTTTTGTAAGAAGCCCAAACTTGCGTTGGGCTTCCATAAAAGATTTTATTAGAGTTCTATGCTCAGGCGTCAACGGCTCCTGTAATAAAGCTTGGAAGGTCTCTGATGATATTTTCCTCACTATTGGGTAAATCGTTACTGTTCTTATCATTTTTCTCTAGGTGATGTAGTATATCTCTAACAAGAGCGCTTCTTACTACATCTTTATTTTCATAATGTATAACAGCCACACTTCTACAATTTTTTAATCGCTTGACTGCCCACTGTAATCCGTTTTCACCTGTAATATCACTTTGAGTGGGATCTCCGGTTATCACTACTTTCACATTTTCACCAAATCTTGTTAAAAACATTTTCATTTGGTCTATTGTAGTGTTCTGGGCTTCGTCTAGAATTATAAAGGCGTTATTAAACGTTCTACCTCTCATAAAAGCTAGGGCAGCGACCTCTATTGCACCCTCGTGAACAAGATCTTGTACCATTTTGGGATTAGATAAGTCACTAAAAGCATCCATTAGCGGCAACAGATAAGGGTCTAATTTTTCTTTCATGTCGCCTGGAAGATACCCTAAATCTTCCGTAGCTATAGCTGGTCTTACTATTACTATTCTGTCAACAAAGTCAAAAGATAAATAATGGTATGCTTGTGATGCAGCTAAGAAAGTCTTACCACTTCCGGCGCTTCCTACTGCAAAAACTACTGGCAGCTCTGCAATAGCATTCAAAAACTCTTTTTGTTTTTTATTCTTGGGTTCTACTTGTCTAATACGTTTTTTGTTCATAGAACTTTTTTACCCTGTAGCGCAAGTCGGGTATATATGTTTTTGGCGTTCCTGTAAATAATTGGAATCCTCCCTGTTCATTTGCAATCATAATGACAAATCTATTTACCTGCTCAGGAAACATCCTATTATGGGCTTTGCAATACGCAGTAGCCTGAAGAAAATAATCTTTCACATACGCCAAAGGTTTTTCTTTTCTTGCAGTTTTAAAATCTACTAGTGTAAGTTTACCCATCCAATAACCTAAGTTATCACAGCGCCCGGCAAATTTAAGTTCGTCATCCCACACAACAAATTCTTGAGCTAAACTCTCATATTTGTGAAGCAATAGCTGCTTCATTATAGATTTTACCATTTGTTGTATGAATAGTGGTTCGTTTTCTAAGCCACTATGTTTAATAAAGTGGCGGGCATCCTCTATTGTAGGTTTAGAATACTCTATTAAAAAATCTTCTAAATATTTGTGTAGTATCGTCCCTCTCAAGGATGCCGCCTCAAGAATTCTATCTGCTTCTTCCTCGCCTACTTTAGCTCTCCAAGCATCAATACCACTCATATTGGCAGTTGCTTTTAAAACTGTAGTAACGCTAGGAAACAGCCCTGCGGGAACGTCGTACACTCTACCGCTAGGCCGGTCTATATTTCTAAAGTCTTTACATTGATTATATGTTAACATATTAAATTTAATTTGGCAATACAAAAAATTTAAAGAACCGAGAGAGCAAACGCTCTCTCGGCTCCTACCTAATTAACTTACAGGTATTGCTTTTACTTTCTTGGTTTCTGGAACTTTATTTGCGAGTGTTATCTTTAGTATACCGTCTTGGTATGCCGCACTAGTAACTTCTATAGTATCAGCTACTGTGAAAGTTCTAGAAAACGATTTTGAGCTAATTCCTTTGTGAATATATTTTTTAGAGTCTTCTGGTTTTTTTGTGCCAGATACCTCTAACACCCCGTTTCCTAGTGATACTGAAATCTCCTCTTTTGAATATCCAGCTACTGCCAGCTCTATCCCATAAGAAGTATCACTTTCTTTATACAAATTATAAGGCGGGAAATTGACCGAAGCTTTACTATTGAGTTTTGATAGTAAATCTTCAAAACCAATAAAAAATGGGTCATATGGTGTTAAATTAGTCATCTGCTTTTCTCCTATTATAGCAAGAATTTGAAGCCCCTTTAAGGCGACTTCGTGTTATCTACCACTACCTTTATACTGTTCTTAGATAGTGGTCCAATCTCTCTTATAAATCTTTCTTTTTTAAGCTCGTCTATTACATCTTTCCACACTAAATAAAACTCATCGAGCTGTTCCTCGGATAGTTCATCAATAGTAGTAAAGTCAAAGTAATCGTAACATACTAAACTAGCTGCTATAAACATATTAGCACTGCCAATATACCTATCTTCCTGAGATAGTTTATCTTCTGAGAAGCGTGAGCTAACTAGTTCGAAGTTAGCTTCGTTTATAGTATCTGAACTCTCAGAGTATATATCTAGAGGAGTAGATATTAGTATGTCCTTAATTTTATCTATTAATTGTATTGACATATTATTTGAATAATAAGTCTGACCAAGTAGCTAGAGCAGCTCCAGTTGCTGCAAATAAGCCTCCAATAAACCATAATGTTCTTAAGCTAGTTTTACCCTGATTTGCTAGCTGATTTAACTGATCTATTTTTTCAAGAAGAGAACCCATTTCGGAGTCAAATCTAGAGTTTAAGCGCTCTACGTCTGTGGCCAGCTTTTCCATCTTCTCCATTAGTGCTATGTGTCTTTCATCAAATTTTGTCTGAAGTACTTTTACTTCAGTTTTGGTATTTTGAGAACGCTCATGTAACTGGCGTATCTCTTCTCGTATACTGGATAAGTCTTCCATTATGGTATCTCCGGCCCCTCCCTACCAGTATACGAGAAGCACTCATTTTTGTCAAAATAAAAAATTACAAATTGACTGCGGTGTATTTAGGATAATTATTAAACGCCCAGGCAAACTCCGTTTGCAGCTTTTTTTGAAGCAACTCTGAGTTATTTTCTGTCTTAAGAATATTAATCATTGAACCTATAGCTGATAATACTGGGTTAATAGTTTTATGAGCGCTAAATCCGTGTAACTCAATTGGGTGGCGTTTTACGTGTTTATAAAAATAAGTAGGATTATTAAGCTTAAGTAAGGTTTTTACTAAGCTTTTCTTACTTTGTTCTGTTATTTCACTAGCTAGCATTGCACTCATTTCAAAAAATTCAATATCAAAAGGTGTTAGTTTGCTCATTTTTCCTCTTTTTGGTTAAGTATAACTATATATAATCAAATTAACAACCTCTGAGCAAGATAAAAATAAAAGCATATGCTTCTTACTTGTAAGGGCAACAGACTTATAAAATTTTTTAAATTGACACTCAGCAAAGTTATAGTATACTGAATACAACTTGAGGAATAAAATGGAAATAATAATAGTATACAATGAACAGTTACAGAAATATACAGCTAAAACTTCGGATTATTTAATAGATAAAGGTTATCAAGTAGTTATGCAAGATATTGCAGAATACACAGGCTCTATGCCTATAACTACTGTACCTACCTTTTTAATTAGAAAAGCTGGAAAAGAAGGATATTTACTTAAAGGTAAACAACCTTTAGACATAATATTGAATTGGGCAAGAAACTCAGGAATAGGGAATGATTAATGCAACTAAAAACTAAAAAATATGGGGGAGACCCATTGAGAACATATAAAGTTCTGATGAGAAAACTCAGCAAAGAAGGACATTACCAAGAGGTAAAAGAAAAAGAGTTTTTCAAGAGCAAAGGCGAAAAACGTAGAGAAGACAAAGTTCGTAATACGGCTAGGACAAAAAAGAAACTTCGAATCATTAATGAAAGATTGTCTAAGGAATTGCCAATAAGAAACTCAAATCAAAAATCAAGCGGTAAGCAAAAAAATTAAAATAATTCTTGCATGGTACCCCATTAGCATATATTATAAAACATAATAAGGCCCTTAACTACTAAGGGCTTTTTTATTTATATGGAGTTATAATTGTTTATATATTTTAGAGCTTGTGAGAAACAAGAGACTATAAGCTATGTCAAAAGATTTAAAGATACTAGTAAAACTACAATACTAAAGAAATGTTGGCTTTCATTACAAGAAAGTGTAAATGAAACAGACCATATTATAGTTATACACGATTCAGTTAGTGAAGATACCTTAATATGGCTAGAGAATACTTCTAAAACTGAAGTAAGTTTTATAGAAGTTCCTGAACATGACTGGTCTTATCATCAGCATACAGTAACACTAGTAGACGTATTAAGAACTAAATGTGAAGAGTTTCCAGCTGAATTACATTATATTGTAGAAGATGATTACTTACATACTCCAAATGCTATTAGAGTAATGCAAGATACTCTAGCTATGTGGCCTAATTTTGCTGTTAGCTATGATTATCCAGATAGGTATGTTCAACCAGTGCCTTCCTATATAGTGTTAGGTAAGGATAGACATTGGAGAACTATTGATAGCTGTACTATGACTGTGGCTGCACTAGGTAGAAGATGGCTAGATATAATGCCAGAGCTTATAAGAAGTGCGCCTACTAGTAATGACAAAGTGTTTGAAGATATATTTAAACAAATACCATGCATTAGTCCTATGCCAGGACTAGCCAGTCATATGACAGACCATCATGCAACCCCACTAGTAGATTGGAACAGTATTTGGGAGTCTTACAATGTCTAATGCTTTATACTATGAACACCTAAAGAACTTTAAATCTATAGAAGGATATTGGAGTACTACTGATTGTATTGACGTAGCTCAGGACATACTCAGCGTAACCGATGCTAAGACTATGCTAGAAATAGGTTTTAATATAGGATATAGTGCCTCTACTTGGTTAGAGAGTGGAATTGACCACCTCATAGTTTTAGACATAGGTTATCATGCTGACACCCTTCCAGCAATAAAAGCTACTGCCAATCATTACTCTAGCAAACGAGTAGAGTGGTGGATAGGGGATAGCACTTCTGCAGATGCAAAAGAGCTAGACGTTCCAAAAGTAGATATATCTTTTATTGACGGCGAGCATTCTTATCGTGCTGCACTAAGTGATAGTTTACTATCTATAAGTTATGGAGCAGACTGGTTAGTATATGATGACGTTATTGAGTCGCATCCTAACGGCATAGACCAAGCTATAAATGAGTTAAAATTAGCTGGTAAGATTGAAATAGTTAAACGTTACTTTATGTCTTGGATAGGTCAGGGCGAAGTAATTTTATGTAAGGTGCTAAAGTGAAAACATTATCATTTAGAGGTAGAGACTATCCTGACTTTATAAGTCATGGGCATCATTCTAGATTTATAATGCCTGTAGCTGAAGAGATTATAGGCGAGGGCAAGCTTGGTGTAGACGTTGGTTGTAAGAGAATAGAGTGGGCTTATCCAGGGTCTATTTGTGTAGATTCGTCGTTTGACGACGGCTATCACGCCACAAACCTTCCACACTATGGCGGGCTAGAATATATTTTCAGCTCTCACTGCTTAGAACATATAGAAGGCTGGAGAGAAGTACTAAAATATTGGTACGACGCATTGTATGACGATGGAATACTATTTTTGTACTTACCACACACAGATAATGAGTATTGGGATGTTAGATTCATGCCTACAGGCAGACACGTAAATAACTTAGTTCCAGAGGTATTAGCCGAAGAGATGAAGAAGTTAGGTTTTAAAAATGTGTTTAACTCTGAGAGAGACGCAGCATACAGCTTTTGTGTATACGGGGAAAAATGAAAACAGTAGCAATAACAGGTAGTGCAGGGCTTATAGGAAGTCATCTTTGCTACCGATTTATACAAATGGGATATAGAGTAGTAGGCATAGACAATTTAATAGGTGGCTATGCTACAAATATGCCTGAGCAGAATAGTATGTTTGTGTATTTTAATGAAAACATACTAAACAACAAAAAACTGGCTGAAATATTTAATTTTTACAAGCCAGAACTAGTAATTCATTGTGCTGCTCTAGCTCACGAAGGTCTTAGCGTATTTAGCCCTAAAACTATTGTAGAGAACATTTACTCTGGAACAGCTAGTGTAATAAGTGCCGCAGTATCAGCAGGAGTTGCTACTTTTATTAATACTAGCTCTATGGCTAGGTATGGAAATGCTAAGCCGCCCTTCAAAGAAGATTACACCACACCTACACCAGTAGACCCTTACGGTATGGCTAAGCTGCATGCCGAGCAGCATGTGAACTTAATCAGTGATATACATGGCATACAAGTATTTCACATGGTACCGCATAACGTGTGCGGACCACATCAATGCTACAGCGACCCGTTTAGAAACGTAATGAGCATATTTGCCAATAGAGTTCTACAGGAAAAACCTGTGTACGTATACGGAGATGGAGCTCAAAAGAGAAGTTTTTCTCATATAGATGATTGTGTTGACGCCTATGTAGCCTTATACAACAATAGAGAAAGCATCAAAAATAATAGCGTATTTAATATAGGTCCAGACGATGGTTCTGAAATAACTATTAATGAATTGGCCATACTAGTTCACAAGTATTTCAATAAAGAACCTAACATACTACACATACCAGAAAGACCAAGAGAAGTAAAAGACGCATGGGTTAGCACAGATAAGGCTAAAGATTTATTAAGCTATACCACGCACAACACAGTTGAAGATACCGTGCGCGATACTATTACATGGATTAAAACTAGCCCACTAAGACAGTTCAACTACCATATCGAACTAGAAATAGTTAATGATAAAACTCCTAAAACCTGGACAGATAAGTTATTTAATAAATGAAATATGTAGGAATTGTAAACACTCAAGCACTAGGAGACTGTCTGCTAGGTACTCATACAGCCAAGCTGTATAAGCAAAAATTTCCAGACTCTCACATAACATTTTTTGTTAGGGATGGGTTAGTACCAACAACTGGCGAAAGCGATATAAATGATGGAGTGGCTCTAAAACTAATATCTATGCAAGAAGGTATAGATGCCGTAGGCGTTCTTAGACGGGACGGCTCCCTAGTATCTTCTGACCCCAGCATAACTAAGTTAGACGAAATAGTTGAACAAAGAGCTTGGTTTAGTGACTTAGGTATTGCAAAAAGCCAGCACTACTCCTTACTGTCAAAATATAGAGATAATTTATTTACTGACAGCGAAACTGTATTTACGGTAGGTTCTGAGAAAGAGCTACCCACTGACAAGTTAGTTATATCTACGAGCGGCCCGCTAGACTGGAATAGAAAAACTAAAAACGAATATATGCGGGTAATGATACTACAAAGATTAAAAGACTTCTTAACTAAGAATAATGTTAATGCTCAAATAATGATGTTAGGGCGAGATGTAGAGCGAGAGGATTTAATAACCTCTTTACAAAGACTAAACAACAGTCATATCTATATAGGCCCTATGGGATTGCCAGTACATGCTGCCGCAGGGTTAGGAGTTGATACGATACATGTTACAAGCGTGTTCCCAGCTTCATACGATAGTCCATCATTTTATCATTCAGGTTGGCACCGACCAATAAAATCAAAAATTCATTGTGGAACGTATGCGTGTGTTTCTGAGAAAGTGTTTTCAGGACAAGTCTATGCAGAAGAAGGACCAGGTACGCAGTTTGGATTCTGGCCTAAGCAGTGCCCGCACACTGAAAACGCTATGAGCTGTGTATACAATTCTGAACCAGAATCTGTTATACAAGCTTTTGCTGAATGGTACGAAGAGAAAGGTAAAAAACTATGGAACCGATAATAGTAGTTCCTTACGTAAACGAGGATGAGATACAGCAGTTAAAAGCTGCACTGGGATTTAAATTACCAGTATTCTTCTGGAAAGACGTCGGCAGAATAGGAAGTGACTTAGCTTACCAAACTCTTTGGAATATGTTTCCAGATAGAGATGTTATAATACTACATGCCGACATGCTACCTATGCCAGACGATAAAGATAACAACTGGTATAAAGAATTATTGAACTACGTTCAAGCACATCCTGAAGCTGGTATGTTTGGAACTACGCTACTATATCCTGCAACGAGTGAAGCAGGTAATTACTATATACAACACGCAGGAGGCCGATTCGTAGATGGAGAAGCGATACATTTCGGAGGAGGACTTGAGCTATTTAGTTCAAGCGCATCTAGAGAGCTGGAAGAAGACAAAGGACAATACGATATCCTTAGAGAAGTATCCTGGGTTACGTTTGGCGGAATTTATATCCGCAGGGCTGTTATCCGTGATTGTGGTCCCTTTGACCCTAGCTATTATTGGACTTACTATCGTGATGTGGATTATTGTCTTACTGCCCGCAAGCTTGGTTGGAAAATATATCAAACACCGGTTAAGCTATTACATTTCGAAGGTAAGGACAACAAAAGAATCCAAAACCAAAACCCAATTAAAAGAGAACAAGCTGGAATAAACTATCAAATATTCTCTGAAAAGTGGAGAGACAGCGAGTTAACTAAAACTAAAGACATGGCGGTAGGCGATGAAGAAAGCTAAGATAAGTCAGCGGCAAGAACAACAAAAACATAAAAGAGCGCTTAATGCTGCTAAAAGAAGAAAAGTTTTTAACAAACTAAAAGAACAGTGGAAATTGGGGATAGGATTATATGAAACATATACGCAAGAAGAGCGTGATAAGTCTGATAAGCTATGACGCAGAGTATTTACCGGATAGCATAAAAAGCTACTATGATTATGTGGATGAAATAGTTCTAGGTCTAGATAAAGACAGAATTAGCTGGAGCGGTAACAAATTTTCTTTTAATGAAGATGAGCTGTGGAAACAATTACAAGCTATTGACAAAGACGATAAGATTAATATAATAGAAGATAATTTTCATAGAAGCCGTGTACCTATTGAAAATGACACACATGAGCGTAATTTTCTAAAATCCAAATGCGAACATGACTGGGTATTTAGTTTTGATGCAGATGAAGTATTAGTGAATGCTCGGGAATTCTTTGTAGACTTTTGTCCTACTGTACAAGACTATCGAGACGTAGAACTAATGTTCACTTGGTATTTAATGTACAAAGAGTTTGAGGATGGGTACTTATTAATTGCAGAAGATAATAGACAACACGTCTTTAAAAAGGATATACAAGGATTTACGGCCCATAGAGATTTACACACCTTTACATACTGCAGATGGACTAACAGTCAAAAGAAAATATTAAGCCCGCTGGCTATAAAACATTTTAGTTTTTGTAGAACTCAACAACAACTAGACAAGAAGATAAATAATTTTGGCCATTCAATAGAGAGTAAGCAAGACCCATTCTATGATGTACAAAGACAAGTCACTAAAGAAAATTATCATAGCATGATAAACTTTAAAACACACGGTTCAGGCGCACAATGGCCCACTTTAAAATTTGTAGCAAAACAAGAACTAGACTCATATCTAAAACAAGAATCGAGACGCATATATGAAAATTGAAATATTAGGTAAGTTCTATGATAATCAATCCTTATCTATTGTAAATAGAAATATTGCTTTATACTTATCACATAAGTATGAAGTAGCCATAGTACCTCTAGATAGGCCAGATCCATCTTTTAAAGTAGATTCTAATCACATAATTGAGTTGTTATCACTAGAAAAGAACATAGTACCAGACGTACAAGTAAGGCACTCTTACCCTCCTGTCTGGAACTGGCCTGAACATGAACATACTAAAGTAGTGTATATACAGCCATGGGAATACGCCTCAATGCCAAGCGAATGGCAATATAAGTTTGATACGTTCGCAGATGCTGTAATAGTTCCTAGTAATTGGAATGCCTCAGTATATAGAGCAGCCGGAATAGACCCTTCTAAGATATATGTTGTCCCTAATGGGTATGATGAGTCAGTATTTTATAAGGATAAAAACAAAAATAGCGATACCGTAAGATTTCTATATGTAGGATGCTCCCAGTTTAGAAAAGGTATAGACGTATTGCTTAATGTATGGTCTCAAGTGACTAAGAAACATGAGAACATAGAGCTAGTAATAAAAGATACTCCTCAAGTTTACGGCCCCAACAATCTTCTTCAAGACATAATAACTCTTCAACATAAGACCGGATGTGCTAAAATAACCTACATTGATGAGGCTCTGAATGAAAACGAAGTAGCAAATCTGTATAGGTCTTGTGATATAGTGGTACATCCGTACAGAGGTGAAGGTTTTGGTATGCATGTACAAGAGGCTATGGCGTGTGGATGCCTGCCTATAGTTACCGCTGGTGGACCAACTGATGAATTTGTAGATGAGTGGAAAATAAAAAGTACTAGAAGAGTAGTAAATCCTTACGATATATTCGCACTAAAGCAAGGTGATAGTATGAGTAACATGGGCCAGCATCGCTGGGTGCTTGAGCCAGATGCTCAAGAGCTAGCCAACCTGATAAGAAAAGCCATAGTTGAATATAAGAATAAACCTGTAAACACAGAAAGGCTTACTACTTGGAATAAAGCAGCTGAGTTATATGCAGCTACGCTAAGTCAGATTACTGCGGGTTCTGAGCCTAGGAGAGTGAGACGATGAGTGTCAGAATATGATTTTGGATTTATTTCCCCGCCAGAAAACGGCAAAGGTATAAAAGTAACAGTAAATCAGTTTAGGCATCAGTGGTATGTACATTTGAGAGAGTACATGGAAGACCAAGATGAAGGCACTTGGTTCCCTACTAAAAAAGGGATTGCAATAAAAGCAGAATATGTAGACATTTTGGCATATGTATTCACTGATGCAGGTAAACTACTAACCCAGCTTTATTACGATGAAATAAATGGGTTGATAAATGAAAAACAATTAGAATTGTTTGAGGACATAGACAATGAACGTAAGAGTTTGGGATAAAGAAGAAGAAGAGGAACTAGTTAAACTTTACTGTGACGACGGCATGGATGTTCTTGAAATAGCTGAATATTTTGGTAAGAACAACAGAAGTATAATTAGTAAACTAGTACAGTTAAAAGTATATAAGAAACCTGAAATAGACAAAAGCGGTAAGCGTAGCGTCAAGAGTATGATAATAGACCTAGAAAGAATGTTGGACATAACACTAGACGGTGTAAATCTTTCAAAAAAGTCTAACCTAGAAATACTGGTAGACGCTGTAAAACTTCGTTTTGAGCAAAGCACTCTGCAGAATAAAAATTAATCTTGCTGCCTGCTAAGTTTGATCGTATAGTAAATCATCAAGACAGAAAACAAGAAAAAACAAATAAGCAATAAACAAAAATTAAAACAAATTTTTTCTTGCTAAGTTGATCTTGTTTTGATACATTAGTTGAAGTTGTTGAGAAAACACTCAACAGTAAGTAACCAAGAACACAAAACTTTATATATAGAGGATAAAAAATGGCAAAATTTGAATACACAGAAGAAATGGTAGCACGTATGGAATCTGCTTGCGCTAACGGCGTAACAGAAGAAATCATCGAACAGCTTTGCGCTGAGTTCGAGTTCCCACGTCGCTCAGTCACTGCTAAACTACGTAAGCAGGGCTTTGACGTCCCACACAAGCCAAAAGCCGCTCCAACCTTCACCGAAGCTGAAACTGAAGAACTACGCGAGTTCCTAGAAGCTAACGATGGCACTCACACTGCCGAAGAAATTGCTGAAGCAATCGCTGGTGGTAAGTTCACCGCTCGCCAAATCAATGGCAAGGCTCTAAGCCTAGAACTAACTGGCGCTATCAAGCCAGCTGAGAAGAAAGTCGCTCCACGCACTTATTCCGCAGAAGAAGAAGCTCGCATTGCAGAGCTAGTGGAAGGGGGTGCATTCATTGAAGATATCGCTGCTGAACTAGATAAAACTGTTCAACAAATTCGCGGTAAACTACTTTCAATGAAGCTGTCCGCTCCTCAGCGTGACAAGAAAGCCGCTAAAACTGATGCCTACGAAGGTATCGAAGAAATGGCTCCAAACAGCACTGTTGCTGAGCTAGCTGCTCACTTCGACAAGAGCGAGCGCGGCGTTAAGACTGTTCTATCTCGTCGTAAGCTTTCCGCAAAAGACTACACCCCAAAGTCCGTAGCTGAGTAATTAAACTATGGGAGGCAGTTTCACACTGCCTCCCTATTTTTTTGAGAGAGTTATTGAATACAGATAGTTATTTCTATCTACACGAATTAGACGACGAAACGTTGAACGAAATATTGCAGTTATCTTTTGAAGAGCTAGATAGTTATATCTATGCTCTTATTTGTCGTTTTTATACTCATGTACAAAAAGACAGCGATAGATTTAAGCAGCTAGAGAATGCTTATAAGTCTAGTTTTATATTAGAAAAACTGTACAGGTCTAACACTATGCTATCTGAGCATTACACAGCAATATACACAAAAACAGGTCTTATACGAGAGATGGTAAATGACTTGTATGCTATAGGAACAGAAAAGGTTGCAATACACTAAAAAATTTATCTTGCCATGTGCTAGTTTTTATGCTAATATTAACCCATCATTAACACACTGATGGGTTTTTTCATTTATGGCTAAAGCAGTTACACAAAAAGAAAAAGAAGAAATTCCAGAAGCAAAGATCAGACAAGTAATTTGGATGATTAAGGCTGGTAAAACTAAAAAGGCATGTTGTGAACATCTAGGCATCGCCTACAACACAACTAGGCTAAGTAAGATTATTGAAGACTTTAGGGCGAAGGAACAACGCGCTAAAGACCTTAAAGAAAAAGCTAAGACTATGGAGATTACTCCGGCTATTCGCAAAGATATTGCGTCTAGCTATATAAACGGAGAAGCTCAAAGTGCTATTGCTTCCAGATACTACATATCTCCTCAAAAAGTAAAAAGCATTCTAATGGAAATGAACGTGCCTATTCGTGCACGAGCCAAGAATGCTGCTGCAAAAACAGAGCATATTGTTCAAGACCTTGATATAAAATTCAAAGTCCATGATAAGGTTTTTTACGGACCAGAGAACGCTTTTGCAATTATTACTGAAGTTTACGATGAAGAGTATGCGGAAAAGCTAAGGCAAGGAAGACAGCGCTGGGTCGAGCTACATCCGTGGACTGAGAAGAGCAAGCATCCAGAACCAGTTCTAGATATGCACTATCAGATTTATTGGGAGTTAGAAGATGGCTCTCAGTGGAAATTGGAGTCTCTAAAAGCGCATATCAAGCGCGTAGAAGATTTAATTGCCGAAACTGGTAGAGAGCACTACGCTGTATGGGTTGACACTGAGTACGCATTTAAAAAAATATTCGTTCCAAGATCAGATCTATTTCCGGTGGTACATAAATAATAATGGCTATAGACATTCAAAAAGCATCAATCAGGAGACTACTAGACACTCAGAGTACAGACTTCTATAACAAGCTAGTTCATAAGTTTTTTACGGATACTAATCTGTTGCTGTTCAAAAGGATTCAAAAATTCTATGAACAGCACATGCGTATCCCAACAACGCAAGAATTTTATGAGCTACAAAAAAGTGGTCATACTAGAGAGTATCTTGAGTCTCAGATTTTAACAGACAGTGCAAGAGCTCATGATTTATCTAGTGAGTTCTTGGCTGAGCAGCTACAAGACTATTACATTCGAGAAGAGACAATTACCTGGCTAGATAATTTTATCGGCCAGTTAGAGTCGTTGGAGCGTATCGAGATTATTGACAAAATCCAGACTCACATTCTGGATTTGCATAAGTTTATGCCTGACGGTGAAGAACTATTCGACGTAGCTAAGATGGACCTTATTCAAGAAGGAGAGCGTTTTGTTATGTTCTCTAGTGGTCTATCTACAGAATACGACGCCATAAATGGCGGTTTTGGTTTGCAAGAACTAATCATGTTTGGTGGTAGGCGCGGTTCTGGTAAATCTATTATCACTCTCAATGCGGCCAAACATCAATTCTTAAACAACAACAATTCAGTTGCATTCTTCTCTATTGAAATGCGCTTTGTAGAAGTATACTATCGCTTAATGAGCATGTTAAGCGGTATTCCTTTTATGAAGTTCTTGAGAAATGAACTCAATGCAGAAGATAGACTAGTAGTAGCTAAGACTAAGCTAGACACTTTCTACGAGCATTGCGATGAAGGCATAAGCCTATACGACAAACTTATACGTGATGGTAATGTAAAAGATTTTGACTTTGCTTTGAAGAGTGGTAAAGTTCCGTTTAAAAGCAAGCGTTTTCATATCATTGATGACGTAAACCTTTCAATACCTAAAATTGACCACTACCTTAACATGCTAACCAAGAAATATGATGTTAGGGCTACCGTCGTAGACTATCTAAACATTATTAAAGTAGAAGATCGAATGGACTGGAAAAGTCAGATTGGCTTAGCAGATAGTCTAAAAGTTCTTAGCCGTAAGTATGACCAAATGGTTATGAGCCCATATCAGATTGACGCAACAGGTGAGGCGCGATTTGCTAAGGGTGTTCTAGACTCTGCCGACAGAAGCTTTAGATTTACCCCTGCAGATCTTAACGAAGACCCTAACATTCTACCGTTTGAGATTACTAAAATCCGTAACGGTAAGAGTATGAAGTTTAACGTGCATATGGATTGGGACTGTCTAAAAGTAATTCCAGAAAAGAGTACTGAGGTTATTGGCGGCAAGATATTGAATAAGTATGGAAACGACACAAAAGAAAACGTAGGTGACCTAGGATGATAAGTGTTATTGGGGACATAATGCTAGATGAGTACATATACGGGAGTACTACGAGACAGTCTCCTGAGTGTGCTTCGGCTCCAGTAGTGGTTATAAACCCACCACTACGAGCACTGGGAGGTGCTGGTAACACAGCCCTTAATATTCATCATCTAGGCGGAGATGTAAAGTTATACTGTGCAGTAAATCACGAAAGCCATTTGTTTGAAAAACTAAAAACCTCTGGACTAAATTATTTCTGTACTAATAACACATCGGCAGATGTAGTAAAAACCCGTATTTATAGCAATGGCAACTACATAGCAAGGCTAGATATAGACTCTACTATAAGGCATTATGAAGCTAGTCTAGTAGCTTCTATGATAGATGATAGCCCAAATATAATTCTAATAAGCGATTATGGTAAGGGCACAATAAAAAAACCACAAGATATTATATCTAAAGCTAAAGAAGCAGGTATTCCAGTATTGGTAGATTCAAAAAGTAATCTGTCCGATTTTAGAGGTGCATCCGTAATAAAGCCAAATCTGAAAGAGTTTTTTGATTGGTTAAATATAGAAATGCCAGAAGATAATACCGACGCGTTAAATCGCTTACATACAGGTATACTTGCAGATTCTATAAAAGAGTTACAAGTAGAAAACCTAATAGTAACTCTAGGCGACTTAGGTTGTCTACATATATCAATTAACAATACAAAATTATATCCTACTCTGCCAATAAAAGCAATAGATGTAACAGGTGCAGGAGACACTTTTATAGCTGGACTAGCGGTAGCCTTGTCGGAAGGAAAAGATATAAAAAGATCTATACAATTTGCAAATAGAGCCGCCTCTATAGCAGTAACCAAGAAAGGTACACAATATGTCGAACGTAACGAGATTTAGTGGGTTTGTAAAAAAAGGTTGGGGGTACGAATATATATTTGCCACTAACGACCTATACTGCGGTAAACTACTACACTTCACTAAAAAAGGTAATAAATTCTCAATGCATTTCCACGCTCAAAAAGATGAGAGTTGGTATGTAACTAGTGGTAGTTTTATACTAAGGCTGCTAGATACTAGGGATGCAACAGTAAAAGAAAGCGTACTTAACAAGGGCGATAGTATTAGAATATTCCCACTAACTATACACCAAGTAGAAGCCTTAGAAGACGATAGCGAACTGTTTGAAGTAAGCACTGCTGACTGTGACGAAGATAACTATAGAGTAAGACCGGGAGATAATCAAGTTGCACGAGATTGAAAAAATTCTTATTGATAGGGGCATTGAGTATAAGATGAATGCCAATAACCCCTATGAAATCAATATGAAATGTTTCAGTGGAGAGCATGTAGACAGCAATCCCAGCCTATCATACAATCTAGAAAAAGGCGTATTTAATTGTTTTGCGTGCGGTTTCAAAGGTGATACTACCAAGCTAATGAAAGAGCTAGGTATTATATTTACAGTTGAACCGCTATCAAAACAAGCCTTTAAGATCAAAAGACTACAAGAAAAGCTGGATGGTCTTCGTGGCGATAGACCAATATTCTTACCTGAGCCAAGGTTTCCTGTTAAACATTCGTTTAAAGGTATTAGCCAAAATACCCTCAATCGGTTTGACGCATTTATGACTACACATGATAATATGGATGACTACATCTGCATACCTGTGTATCAAAGTGGTAAGTTACGATTTATTGAAGGTAGGCACACAGTACTGAATACTAAAAACTTGTCTATGCCTAAATACATGCGTAGGCCTGCGGGTGCAGATGTTAGTTCCGTCTTATACCCGCTAGATGCAATTACAGATTTTACACAAGTAATTCTTGTAGAAGGCATATTTGATGCTTTAAACATGCACGATATGGGGTACACTAATACACTGTGCATATTTGGTACTAACAACTTTAACGCTGGTAAGGCAAAGATGTTAGATGAGTATGGATGCAGACACGTTATTATTATGATGGACGGAGACAGCCCTGGCCGTCAAGCGGCAGTTAAGATACAAAAACTGCTGTCCCAAAGATCAATCCACACGTCTATTGTTAACATGGAAGATGGTAAAGACCCTGGCTCTATCGACGAGATGGAAGCAGAAGCTTATTTATCTGAATTTATTGTTGACTAATGCTCTACAGTCAGCTATTATAAACTCTGATATTAACAAGAGAGTAACATATGAAACTAGCAATTGTACTAAGTTCTCCACTTAAAAATAACGTTCCAGCTCTATTCAGAGAGTATGCTGGTAACATTAAGTTTGAAACAATCTATCTAAGCTCTGAACCTAAAGAGAAAATCCTAAAGAAAGATGTCGATCTAACCTTATCTGTGTTAGACGAGTTTGACGTGGTCTGCCCTATCGGTGCAGAACCACTTAAGTATGTATGCGGACTTACTGGTATTACTAAATACAACGGCATTGTTGTAAATGAAAAGTATTTACCAATCCTAGACCCTAACATGACTTTTATTAAGCCTCAATATCGTGATGACATTCAGAAGGCTTTTGACCGCTTAAAGAAGCTTATTAATGGCGAAGAAGCTATTGCACATGAGAAGAACTATCACCACTATACAGACGAACTAGAATTCCTTCCGTACCTACGCAAACTTCAAGACCCAGAAGTAAAAGTAATCTCAGTCGATACTGAGACCACCTCACTATCTCCACGTAAAGGCTCTATTCTAGGTTTTGTATTCAGTACAAAGCCTCATGAAGGCGTATACGTAGACGCACATATTATCGAACATTACTACGACGAATTTGAAGAAATTTTCCGAACTAAGAAGTGCGTATTTCACAACAGCAAGTTCGATATTCAGTTCATCCGCTATGAGTATGGGTTTGATTTCCCAGACTTTGAAGATACCATGCTTATGCACTACTGCTTAGATGAAAGCGTAGGTACTCACGGTCTAAAGCCTCTAGCACTCAAGTTTACTGACCTAGGTGACTACGAACGTGAGTTAGACGAGTACAAAAAGAACTGGTGCCGTCAACATAAGGTAAAGCTCGACGACTTCAACTATGGCATGCTTCCTCCTGAAATTCTTGCTCCTTACGGCTGTAAAGACGGCGATGCCACTTTTCAGTTGTTCAATAAGTTCAGTCCTAAGATTTGGGCAAGTAAAGAATTTACTAAGCTGTATGAGACTATTCTAAAGCCTGTAACTCGTGCTATCATTCACATTGAAGAGAATGGTGGCCCTATTGACCTAAACGTTCTTGAAGAGCTGATTGAAGATTACAAGATTGACATTGAAGAAACTATGAATGAGCTGGCCTTCCATCCAGCAGTTCAAGAGTTTGAAGAGCGTCAACAGAAGACGTTCAATCCTAACAGCGTATTTCATCTACGTGAAATCCTGTTTAACATTCTTAAGCTTAAACCTATCAAGAAAACTGAAACTGGCGCATTCAGTACTGATGCCGAAGTTCTTGAAAGCCTAAAACACCCGATTACAGAAGCAATTCTAGACCTTCGCAAGAAAGTTAAGCTAAGCCAGACTTATCTTAAAAACATTCGTGACGGTCTCGATAAGGATAGTAGGCTTCGTAGTAGCTTCAACGTTACTGGTACTACTAGCGGACGACTAAGCTCTAGCGGTGTTCTAAACTATCAGAACCTACCACGCGACAAAGACGCAGGCATTAAGAAAGTATTCAAGGCTCGCCCAGGCTATAAGATCATTCAGGCTGACCTTGGTACTGCAGAAGTTTATATTGCTGCTGCGCTTAGTAATGACAAGTTTCTACAGCGAGCTTTTATTGAGAAGATGGACTTCCACTCGTATGTGGCTAAGAACATGTTTAAACTGTCTTGTCCTGTAGACGATGTTAAGAAGCTCTATCCAAATGAGCGTCAATGGGCCAAAGCTATTACCTTCGGTATTCTATACGGTGCTGGGCCTAGCAAAATTGCAGAAACTGCAAACGTAACTATCGCAGAAGCTAAAGACTTCATCGCAAAATACTTTAGAGAAGCTAACGCGCTTAAGCGTTGGATTGATACATGTCTTGACATGATTAACTCTAACTACTTCATCTATAGTGCTTTTGGACGTAAGCGCCGTCTTCCAGAGGCTAAAGCTGATAACCGCGCTACTGCAACTCACGCTGCGCGAAGCGGTCTAAACTTCTTGGTACAGAGCGTAGCTAGTGATGTTAACTTGCTTGGTCTAATCGACACCATTGATTGGATTGAGAAGAATGGTCTACGCGACAAAATTTGTGTATTTGCAACAGTACACGACTCCGTGGTTGCTGAAGTAGCAGATGAATATGTAGATGAGTATGTACGTCAGTTACGTTCAAATCTACAAAAAGACCGAGGGGTTAACATTCCTAACTGCCCAATTGTGGTAGACGTCGAAATCGGCCCTTCGTGGGGAGAACTGTACTCATATGAAGGCCCGAAGTAAGTTCTATGGAATTGAGTTTCCAATATTCGCACTAAAGAAAAAGCCGTATGACTTTTCTATACGGCTTAATTCTATCTCTGTAAAAAGAACAGAGGAAGACGATTGGCACACCATTGATGAGTATAAAGAAAAAACATCCTTACTGAAACGATACGTGTCAGTTAAGGATGACTTCTTTTTCTTCGATTATACGTGCACAAATATTAGTCAACTAATATCTAAACCTATAGAATGGGGTATAGATTCTAAGGCTAAAATTTACGACTTTCGTCAGAAACAAAAATTTAAAGCAAGGACAGTACAGGTAGTAAAGGTAAGAGACAATCTAATATGGCTAAACACAGTAAGTTATCCTTTTAAATTATCTAAAAACATAGTAGACCCGGCTACCATACTAGAGCAGTATATAACCATTGTATATATTGACGAGGTATGGTATCTATATCGTTTCTCAAGTTTCAATGAGCCCGTACATGAATTAACACTATGAACAGCAAAGTCAAGTATACCGTTAAGAAAGCTACTATATCCGATAAGATATACTTTCATAAATCAGATTTAGTAGATATAGACCTACACACTTTAAGATACGTATTATTTACGTACAACATGGTAGACTCATTTTACTCAACAATAGAGTACAATGAGGAGACTGGGATGTGTAGTGTTCCTAGCGGAGCTTGGCATAAGCTAAACATACTAGACCTAACTGACGATAGATTTGTAACAACTGCCCAAGACTGGACTTTTAATGGTACTCTTAGAGAAACCCAAAAAGAGACAGTAGATAAACTACTTAGCGGAGATAAGCTATTTAGTGGATTGATACAGGCACCTTGTGGCTGGGGCAAAACATTTGCTGGTACCTATATAGTAGGAACATATAAAAAACCCACTATCATAGTATGTCATACAAAACTATTAGCTGAGCAGTGGTACAGCGAGTTGAAGAAATTAATATCTGGTACAGATATAGGTTTTATAGGCGACGGTAGAGAAAGTATAAAACCAATAACAGTAGGTATATACAAGAGCCTAATAAAAAGGCTAGACAAGATACAAGATACCTTTGAAGTTATGTTTGTGGATGAGGCACATCTTTGCCCTGCTGAAACATTTAGTAAAGTGGTAAACGGCATAAACGCTAAGGTAAAGATTGCTCTCAGTGCAACTCCTTGGAGAAAAGATGGACTTCACGTAATTCTACCAGACTATTTTGGACCTAACAAAGTAATTGCAAAAGACGTTAGTAAGCTAGTGCCTAGTGTAGAAGTAGTAAAAACTAGTATACCGTTTCCTATAATCAATCCTAATAGAGATTGGACAAAACAATTAACCAAGCTAGGAAGTAATACTGCTTATCTAAACCTGATAGCCACGCACGCTAGAGATAAAATAGCATCAGGCAGATGTTTACTTATACTGAGCGAACGTATAGAAATGCTAGAGCAGTTGAGAGCATTGATACCTAATAGTGTGTTGCTCGTAGGGGCAACAAAGAATAGGGACGAGATACTAAAAAATGCAGGTACTAAATATAGCGCAATTCTTACCACTAAGATTTTTGACGAAGGAATAAGCTGCCACAGGCTTGACACTATATATTTTACCTGCCCAAACAACAATGCAGCAAAACTAGAACAAAGAATAGGAAGAATACAAAGAGAGCATCCAGAAAAGAAATCTCCTCTCATTGTAGATTTTTGGCTATCTGGCGCTATAGTTCAAGCACAACAGAGAAATAGATTAGAATGGTACATAAGAAACAACTTTCCCATGCTAAACGATTAGCAGCAAATAAGATAATAGATCTGATATACGAAGGCAAGCTGTCTACAGCCAGGTCTATAGTAAAAAAGAATTATAAGCCTACTAACGAATTGTATCACTTCTTTGAAGGATGGATTAGTCAACTAGAAGGCAACTATTCAAAGTCTATACAGGCTTTTGAAAGAGCTTTAATAGTAAACCCATTAAATCAAGAAGTGCTTATTGGTCTAGCAGGCTCTTATCTAGAACTAGGTGATTTTGAAAGAGCGGAAGAGTGCGCTAGTCATGCGCTGACTATAGATAATAAAGAGCCAAAGAATCTATTGACTATGGCTACTATATTGAGTAAGTCTAAACCTACTGATAAAAGGGTACAGTTACAAGCGGATTCTTTATTTGAAAAAGCTTTTGATTATTATGTAGAGAGTTACAATACTAATACAAAGCTTCTAGTAGATATTCTATCTGGATGGGGAGGCTGCCTACTAAACCTAGAATACATAGATCAAGCTAAAGTAATACTTGAAAAAGCATTAACATATGACAAATATAATCCTATAGCTCACAAAAACCTAGTATCGGTATATGCTAACCTAAATATGGTAGATGAAGCCATAAATAGTTGTAAAATAGCTGAAATGAGTACGGATAAATCTATGGTGCTTGATACAATATATCAAGAAGGCATGTTAGAGATACTACGAGGAAACTTTTCTAGAGGCTGGAGGCTACATGAAGCCAGACTAGAAACTGATAAGTACGCATATAAAGATTTGCTGGCACTAGGCAAGAAACGGTTCTCAGAACTAAACGAGTATGATAGCGTACTTCTTTTTCAAGAGCAAGGTATAGGAGACCTACTACAATTCTCGCACTTAATACCCGAAGTATTCAAGCATTGTAAAAATATAGACGTTATGGTGCTGCCTAATACATTCTTACCAATGTCAGATAACACTGTAAAATCTCCAAAAGAGTTTATAGAACACAACCTTTCAGACTACGTTAGAGACGTATTTGTTAGGGGCGTAGACAAAATATCTGAAGAATACGAGTGCGTCCTACCTATAATGAGTCTGGGATACCAGCTAAAGATTAAACCACATGAGACTACAGTTTTACCATTTAAAGCTGAGCCTTTAGGTAAGTATACTAATAAGATAGGATTATTCTGGAAGGGCTCTGTTCATCATGCTAACGACTCTCTGAGGTCTGCTCCCACGGACTATATAAACACATTAATATCTGAACACCCAGATATAGAATTTGTATCACTACAGATTGACAGGGACGAAGAGCTAATTAGCGCACCAAACGTAGTATCTGCCAAATCTGACATGCAAGGACTATTAGATACCTGCAGAGTGTTACAAGATTGCTCGCTGGTAATATCCGTAGACTCGATGGTAGCACATCTAGCAGCTGGACTAGGTAAACGAGTGTTAATGCTTCACGCTTGGTCTGCTGATTGGCGATGGGGATTACACGGGCCTGAGAATAGATGGTACAGTACGGTTACAGATATTAGACAGACGTCTTACAAGAATTGGGATAGTGTATTTGATAGTCTGAACAATAGACTAGAAGTCTTAAAAATGTATGTTGACTGATGGTTAAAAAGAACATATTATGATAGTACAGTTTAATTGGTATGAATTAAATAGTATAACTAGAATCCCTGACTGTCAAGTTATACTAATATTCTGCCTCTATATTAATAGAAGTAATCCTTTAGTACCTAGAATAGCCAGTAGCCATCACATGCTACAGAAAAAGCTAAACATAGGGAATAACTATTATTCATTAATACACAGTAAGCTGATAGTAGAGAGTAAGAACGGTATTTTTTCTAATTACCAATGTAGAGAGCCACAGAGTTACATAACAAACTGTTCATTCCTACACAAAAAGACTTCACCATACTTAAAATCGGAATATTTATATATTCTTTCTCAGAGAAGCCTGGGTAATAAAAACTGCTGGGTTCCTGACAATTATGTTGAAGAAAACTATTGGAAAAACCCTTTTATTAAACACGAAAATTCAAAACTAAAATTCACACTGGAGAAACAACTATGACAACTAAAGCAATGGGTCGCGACTGGTCACAACTAAAAAAGCCACAGAGTGGTGGTGGAGATCGTACTGAGATTGTACGAGTTAAGCTAGATAAAGATAGCACTCGAGTACGTATTATTGGTAACGTACTTCCTCGTTACGTTCGTTGGGTGACTACTAATGAAGGTAAGAAGCACCCACTCGAGTGCTTGAGCTTCGACCGAGACACTGAAGAATTTAACAACGCCCGCGATCCTTTCCGCGAACTAGACGAGTCTGTATACAACGAAAAGCCACAATTTGCGTATGTGGTAAACGTTATTGATAGGGCCGACGGCAAACTTAAGCTTATGGACCTTAAGACTACTATTTTTAAACAACTTATCGACTACGCTCGTGACCCCGACTATGGTTCTCCAGCTGACCCCGACAATGGATATGACCTAACTATCCGCAAGGAAAAAACTGGCCCTCTTCCTCAAAACGTTAAGTACACTGTTATGCCAAGTCGTAACACTGTACCTCTAACTGCCTCTGAACGTGAAATTGAAATGTACAACCTCGATTCTATTTTCAAGCGTCAGTCTTACGAAGAACAGAAAAAATGGCTACTTGAGAATACTTCTCTGTTTACGGAAGAAACAGCTGAAGATCTTCGCAGCACTGAAACTATGGAAGACCTATAATGGTTAAGAAGAAGCTATCTGATATAAACTCAACTAAGGGGCAGGAAACACCTGCCCCATCAAATGCAAAACTACCTGCAGGTTTTAAGTCCATAGAGGGCGACAAAGTATCTGTAAATCTAGACTATCTAAGAAGCTTAAATGTTTTCTTTGCTACACCTTGTTATGGTGGTCTTGTTACTGATCAGTATTTCCTGAGCATGTTTAGGCTTAGTCAGGCACTGATGCAATATGGAATTAAGTTTAGAATTACAACTCTCAGAAATGAGAGCCTAATACCTAGGGCTAGAAACATACTCACTGCTATGTTCTTAGAAGATCAAAGCTCTACTCATCTAATGTTTATTGATGCAGACATAGAGTTCGACCCTGAGAGCGTAATACGTATGCTAGCTATGGACAAAGATGTAATAGCTGCTGCTTATCCTAAAAAGACTATTAACTGGGGGATGGTAAAAGCTGCCGCACAAAGAGGCGAAGAGAACCTATCTACTTTTGGCGCCGATTATGCAATAAATCTAAAAGTAGAACCAGGAACAAATCGTGTACGGTCACATATGGGTACTGTAGAAGTACTAGATGCTTCTACCGGCTTCTTCCTAGTGAAAAAAGAAGTAGTAGAAAAGATGACTCAGCACTATCCTGAGCTTCACTATAGAAATGATAGTTCTATAGACCCTAAATTCAACCCATACTGTTATGCTCTATGGGATACTATGATAGACCCAAAAGATAAGAGATACCTTAGTGAAGACTATACCTTCTGCAGACGTTGGCAAGACATGGGCGGCGAGATTTGGGTAGATCCTAACACTAAACTAAATCACGTAGGTAGCTATACTTTTGAAGGAAACCTAAACAATTTACTAAGACCGGGACCATGAAAATACTTAGCGTAGCTGACATACATATAAATCTGCACAAAAAGAAAATACCTTATGAGTGGCAAGTTAATAGGTTTACTAAACTATTTAACAAACTGCTTGAGTTAGAGAAAGAGTGCGACGTAACTGTTATATCTGGAGATATTTTTGATAAGAAACCAGAACCAGACGAGATTTGCTTGTTTCTCAGCTACGCTAATGCTGTAAAAAAACCAACACTAGCTATACCTGGAAACCACGAAGCATCTACTAAAGGTAAAAGTTTCTTAGAATATTTTGAACAGGATAATGTTATAAATAACGACAACTTTCATCTGTCTACAACTAACAAAAGAGTAGAAGTAGGAGGGCAGGGTTTTCAGTTGTTTCCATATGGAGAGATGCAAACTGGTAATATACCTAAGTGCATAAAGGGAGACATACTAGTAACTCACATACGGGGAGAAGTGCCTCCGCACATAACTCCAGAGTTTGATTTTGAAAAACTAAGACCTTGGAATTTGGTGTTATTGGGAGATTTGCACTTTAACCATAAGTACAAAGATTACCCTGTGTACTATCCTGGAAGCCCTCTCAACACTACTTTTGATAGAGACGATAAAAGAGAGTACGGTGTCGACATAATACATATGGTTAGCGATACTGAATATACTGTAGAATTTGTAAATCTAAATCTACCGAAGCTTATTAGAAAAACGGTAGAAGCAGGCACTGAACTAAAGTCAGATGCAGTAAACCACGTAGTATACGAAGTAACTGGCAGCATTGATAAGCTTAGTAAAGTTCAAAGTCACGAACTATTAGACAAGAAAATAGCTGACAAGCCCCAAGAAAACTCTAAGCTAAATCTAGTAAACAAGACCTTACCAGAAGAGCTAACAATGTATCTAGACTTCATAAAGATAAATAACAAAGAAGAAGTTTTACAATTGTTCAACAGTCTAGGAATAAAGATATGAGTGTAATATTAAAAAGACTTTCATTTAGTAATATGTTTAGTTATGGCGCTAACAATGTGCTGGAGCTAAACAACACTCCTATAACTCAACTGCTAGCTAGTAATGGTAGTGGTAAGAGCTCTCTAGCAATTATAATACAAGAACTGCTGTACAACAAAAATATAAAAGGTCTTAAGAAATCTGATATACTGAACAGATACTCAAAAGCCAAAAACTGGGAAGGTAAGATAGAGTTTAGTGTAGACGGCATTGATTATGAGGTCATAAGCAAGAGGTCGGGTGCTAGTACTCATGTAACACTACTAAAAGATGGAAAAGATATTAGCGAACATAAGGTATTGGACACCTATAAAAAGATAGCTGATATCATAGGCAGAGATTTCGAGACCTTTAGCCAATTAACTTATCAAAGCAGTACTGATAGCTTGGAGTTTTTAAAAGCTACAGATACTAACCGTAAAAAATTCTTAGTGAACCTATTTAACTTTTCAAGGTATTTAGAGATAGGAGATGAGTTAAAAGTAGTACAGTCTGCCAAAGAAAAAGAACTAGCCTCTAAATCTGGGGAGTTGAAAACTGTAGTAGACTTCATAGCTAAAAATGTTATACCAGATAAAGCAGTAGAGCAAGTTGTTCCTGATGTAGATACTAGTCTTTATAGTAAGATAGAAGATTTAAAAAGTAAACTAGCCCAAGAAAAGACTATATGTGATAAGATTGATAGAAACAATCTTAATATAGAAGAAAGAGACAGACTTGTATTTGATATGTCTGTGCAAGAACCTGTTATTAGAGAAGGCTTGCTGTCCGACATTGAATTAATTAAAGCTAGAATTGCAGGTTTTGAATCAGCACTAAGTTCCGCAAATAGAGATTTAAAATCTCTAGACATGTCCGACCATTGCTACGCCTGTAAACAAGCAATTGACAACTCTAGGTCTATAACTCTGAGTAATACTTTAAGAGATAGTATAAAAGACCTTTCAGCAAACATATCTAAGAATAAAAGTACATTGGCTGAGCTAACTACTGAGTTAGCAGACTACTCTAAGGCAAAAACAGCTTTTGATAAAAATCAACGGGCTATAGATAGATTTACTCAACTATCACAAGTAATAGATACAACCTTACCAAGAGCGTATCCAGACTACAAAGGTATTCAAAAACAACTACAAGAAGCGGAAAAAGAACTAGCTTGGCAAGAAAAAGAAAATTCAGATGCTCGTAAGCATAATGACAGTGTCAAGATACGAAATGCTAAAATAGATGCCCTAGTAGAGCAACTTAGAGATTTTAAAGCTCGACAAGAGCTGCTAAATGATGATATACTTAAAATTCAAGATGAGGTGGCAAACATAGCCATACTCAGAAAAGCATTCTCTACTAGTGGTATTGTTGCCTATAAACTAGAAAACGTTGCAAAGCAGTTAGAGGATAATATAAACCACTATCTAGCTTTGCTGAGTGACGGACAATTTCAAGTTATCTTCAGACTTACTGGAGACAAACTAAACGTAGTAGTAGTAAATAATGGTGAGGAAGTCAGTATTGACTCTTTATCTGGTGGCGAGTTCTCTAGAGTTCAAACCTCTGTACTGTTAGCGGTTAGAGGTACATTATCTAATATAGGCGGCAAGAGCATAAACTTGTTGTTTCTAGATGAAATAACAGGAGTTCTAGATGAGCCTGGAAAAGAAAGACTATTTGAAGTCCTACAAGATGAGAAAGATTTAAATGTGTTTCTTATCTCTCATGACTATTCGCATCCGCTTATACCACGAATTGAGATAGCTAAAACAAACAATATTAGCTCTATCAATAGCTGAGGCTATTGATAGAGATTTTTATGCGTAAAGGAGAATATATATGCTAACTTTGGGAAAAAACCCCATTAAATTCCACCTAAGAAAGGAATTTAAAGAAGAACTACAGTCGAGACCAGTAGAATGGGGTTATGGTGGATTATCAGCATTCACATATTACAGAACATATGCTCGTAAGAAAGATAATGGCAAGCTAGAAACCTGGCAGGAATGTATCATTCGAGTAATTGAAGGTATGTTCTCAATTCTAAAAACACACTCTATTACAAGCGGTCACAGCTGGGATGAAAAGAGAGCACACAAACTAGCTGAAGAAGCTGCTGAACGTCTATTCCAATTCAAATGGACCCCTCCAGGTCGGGGCCTATGGATGATGGGAACACCTTTCGTTTACGAAAAAGGTGGGGCGGCACTTAATAACTGCGGATTTGTGTCTACTGAAAACATAGATGCTGAACTGAGTAAACCATTTGCTTTCTTAATGGATATGAGCATGGTAGGTGTTGGCGTTGGTTTTGATACTAAAGGCGCAGGTAAAATTGCAGCCGTAGAACCACAAGGCTCACCAGAACTCATAACTGTAGAAGATAGTCGTGAAGGTTGGGTAGAACTAATTGCTTGCTTAATCGACAGCTATCTAGAAGAGGGCAGTGCTCCTGTAGAGCCTGACACACATCTAGTACGTGCATACGGAGAGCCAATTGTAGGTTTTGGCGGTGTAGCCAGTGGGCCTGAGCCACTAGTACAGGGCTTCTATGCTATTCGTGATATTTTACGTGCTCGTGCCCGTAGTGAAAACCCACTACTTACCAGCGTAGACATTACTGATATTATGAACATCATCGGTAAAATCGTAGTAGCCGGTAACGTTCGTCGTACTGCTGAGATTGCTTTTGGCGAACCAGACGATGAAGAATTTGCTAACATGAAGAACTGGGAACAGTTTGGAGTAGAAACTGGTAGTATTGCACCTCCAGAACTAAAAGAGCTTAGCGAACGAGACTACGACGAGTATAACTCAAACTGGGATAGTCGTGCTAAGATTGCCAAAAGATACGCTGATCAAGAGTGGGCGTACAAGTTTGGCGGCTGGCGTTGGGCGTCTAACAACTCTATCTTTGCTAAGCTAGGTATGGATTATACTGAAGTATCAAAGAAAGTAGCTACCAATGGTGAGCCTGGATTTGCTTGGCTAGACAACATGCAGGCTTATGGCCGTATGAAAGACCCAGCAGACCACAAAGACCATCGTGTTCGTGGGGGTAATCCATGTCTAGAACAATCGCTAGAACCTTACGAACTGTGCTGTCTCGTAGAGACATATCCAGGTAAGCATAAAGATTATTGGGATTTCCAGCGTACTCTAAAGTTTGCTTATCTGTACGCTAAGACAGTTACACTAGTTCCAACTCACTGGAGAGAGACTAATGATGTTATCAAGCGTAACCGTCGTATTGGAACTAGCCAGAGCGGTATTCAAGAAGCTATTCTAAGATTTGGCCGTAGAAAGTATCTCGAAGAGTTCTGTGATCAAGCTTACAACTATATTAACTATCTTGATAAAAAATATAGTGAATGGCTGGGTGTTCCACTATCTATTAAAAAGACCAGTGTCAAGCCAAGTGGAACGGTATCTCTAGTAGTAGGCGCACTACCAGGTATTCACTATGCAGAAGCCGAAAGCTACTACAGATTAGTTAGGGTTGCTAATACTAGCCATCTGCTACCAATACTTGAGGCTGCTAATTATAGAATTGAACCAGCAGTTAGCGACCCTCTAAGAACTAGTGTTGTATACTTCCCTGTTCTACACGATGTAGGTACGGTGAGTAAAAAAGATGTTTCCATCTGGGAACAGTTTGCCAACGCAGTAGACCTACAACACTACTGGGCAGATAACCAAGTATCAATAACTATAACATTCAGTGAGCATGAAAAATCACAAATCGCTCGTGCACTGAGCTGTTTTGATACTAGGTTGAAGGGTGTAAGCTTATTACCAATATCCGACCACGGATATGCGCAGGCGCCATATACACCAGCACCTAGAGAAGAGATTGAGGCATACCAAAGCAGCCTTATGCCTCTAGACTTCTCTACACTAACAGAAGAAGGCGAAAACGCAGACAGCAATAAGTTCTGCGATAGCTCAGGTTGTGCAATATGACCGAAGCTATAGTCTATTCTAAAAAACCATGTCCATATTGTGAGCAGGCCAAAAGCCTGCTCACTAGAAAAAATATCTCTTATAGAGAATTAGACGTAACAAGGCCTGAAGTACTAGATCAGTTAAGAGAGCTAGTGCCAGGGGCAAAGACGGTGCCACAGATATTTATAGACGGCACACATATAGGTGGATATACAGATTTAGTAGAACACCTTAAATAAGGAAAATGACATGAAAATTAGACACATACTTACACAGATTGCTGATTTTTTCAACGTAGAAAAAAGAGAACGAGAAGCAGAATACAGATACTTATCAGAATCTACAAGCCGTGCGGACTTAGAAAGACGTATGCGTGAACTAGAAATGAGAGGTAGAATATGATGCTAGGTAAATTACTTCAATCACTATCTTGGAATAACAGAAAAGTACAACAAGACCTTCTTAGATTTGCTGAGATAGAATACAAGAAAGAAAGCCCTGATTATATAGTAAATCTTATTAATTCAGGGCAGATATTTAGAAATTAATAATTGACTTTTAGTTTGTCCGCTAGTATCTTCAAAGTATAGGAGATAACAATGACAAACGCAAGTAAAAACAAAGGAAGAGCGTTCGAATACGTGGTTCGTGACAAATTGACTGACACATTTAAGTCCCAATTTGAGCGCGTACCACTATCGGGCGCTCTTAGCTATTTAAAGGGTGATGTTTATGCACCCTGGTTACCAGATTTCCCTTGGACAGTAGAAGCTAAACACCACAAAGAAGTAGAATGGAACAACGTTCTAACGGCAAAAACAAGCCTACTATTAGAATTTTGGGATCAAACAACTAGAGAAGCGCTAGTTATGAAGAAGAAACCACTGCTTGTTTACAAGTGGGACAGAAGCAAGTTGTATGCCTGCTGGTTTGATGATATGGTAAAGACTAGGAATTTTGTACACATAAAGTCAGGCACTAGAGAATTTTATATGGCACTGCTGGATGATTGGTTGTTAGAAGCATCACAAGTGTACACCAAGCCTAATTAAAAAAATAGTTGCCACACAGATTAAAACAATGTATATTATAATTATGTTAAAAACAAACAGTAAGGAAAAACAATGAGTGTGAGTTGGGATGATCTATCTGATTTGGTGCAAGCTAAAGAACAGGATAAAAACGCAGATAATCTACTACTAATTGACGGTGTTAACCTAGCATTTAGGTATCTGCAACGTAAGAACTACGATAACTTTAGTGACGATTATATTCGTACAGTTACAAGCCTTGGCAAAAGTTATGAGGCAAAAAGAATTATTTGTTGCTTTGATAGTGGAGCTAGCGCATATCGTAAAGCTATCTTTCCAGAATACAAAGATAACCGCAAAGTAGAACGAAGCGAAGAAGAACAAGAACGCTTTACTGCTTTCTTCAACTGCCTGAATGATACTATTGATGCTCTACCTTGTGAACATTTTAAATTCAAAGGTATTGAGGCAGACGACTTGATTGCATACTTTGTAAAGAATATGAATGATAAGTATGCCCATACTTGGATAGTGTCAAGCGACCGAGACTTGTATCAACTACTTCGTGAGAACGTAAGCATATTCAATATGTATTCGCGTAAAGAAATTACTATCGACAGTCTACTAGAAACAACTGGCATGTCTCCACGAGAGTATGCATTCTCTAGGATTATCGAAGGAGATACTGGAGATAATATTAAAGGTATTGACGGTATCGGCCCTAAACGTGCAGCTGAACTAGTAAAAGAGTACAAAACCTTAGATAACTTGCTGGCAGCACTACCTATTAAAGGTAAGTCAAAGTATATACAAAACCTTAATGCCGGTGCAGACATTCTTGTTAGGAATGAACGGCTAATCAACCTACTGTCTTACACCTCAGAAGCTATCATGAGCGTAGAGAAACGAGAGACCGTAGTAGAACTACTAGAGAAAGCAATTTGATGTATAAACACTATGAAGATTACGCAGCAGTACAACTAGTTGCATACACACAACCAAACAAAGAATTTGTAGATAGGATCAACCAAGCAGAGCTAGGAGATTTAAAGTCAGTTCAAGACTTTATAGCTTTTTGTGCTCGCGTATCAAATCCTGGAAACCAATTTAATCACCTTACAAGTGAAAAACTAATTAAGACGCTAATAAAATATCAACACTGGAGTCCGCTTGAGATGGCTGACGCAGTGCTGGAAATAGATACTGCTCGTGATATAGGCAGACAAATAATTCGTCATAAGAGTTTCACACCGCAGGAATTTAGTCAGAGATACGAAGACGTAACTAAGTCTTTTGATGGGCGAGGCATGCAGTTCGTATTGCGTAAAGCACGACGTCAAGACGAAAAAAACAGACAAAATTCCATTGATGATATTCCTGAGGACGTACAACGTCAATGGCTGGCTAAGCAGACTCAGATAATCCACGAAGTGGAAATGGCTTACAAGTGGGCACTTGAAAATGGGATTGCTAAAGAATGTGCACGCGTAATTCTACCTGAAGGAAATACCAGTACTCGACTGTATTTTAAAGGCTCGTTACGTTCTTGGATACACTATGTATCCCTTCGTTCTGGTAATGGAACTCAGCTAGAGCATATCTTAATAGCCAGAGCTTGCGCAGATGCGATATCTAAAGTATTCCCAATGATTGATGACTTCGTAGAAAGAGAGTAAATAAATGACAGTTGAACCAAAAACAACAGTACAAAAAATAACAGCGGCACCAGTGGCCGCTGAACCTAAAAAAGAAATAAATCCGCTAAGACTTAGAGATACTACAGCAAACTATCTATGGACTGTAGTAGGTATGAGTGACTGTCCGTGGACTAAAAAAGCAATGGAATTGCTTAAAGAACATGGCGAGCAAGTTAAATATATAGAACTCAACGGTGAGTGGCAACGTAGAGTTGTTGTAGAGTACAGCACTCGTCGAATACCTGCAATATTCAGAGGAAATTTATACATAGGTTCCTATGATGTATTAGAAAACTATTACAAAACCTCGTTTATAGCAGATAGTGAACGTTTCTAACAAAAAAGCCCCGCGAGGGGCTTTTTCATTACTTTCTTTGAATTGGCTTCATTGGGTTTATGCCGCCGACTGGGTTTCTCATAGGGGCATTAGTGCCTATTTTAACAGCACTAGCACCTTGAGGATTTCGAGGCATTCCATCGTTTATGGAATTTCTTATGCCATCTACATTAGAATTAGCATAATCAAGTTGAACTCCATACATAGCCGGAGTACCACCGTATGGAAGAGTATCTTTTATAACTCTACCGCCAGTACCTCTACCAGAATTATCTGATGCTGGATATTGAATGTCGCCGCCTCCAGTAGTCATTTCATAGTATTCAGCAGGGTTTCCTGGAATAGTATGATCGCCACTAGCCATATTTTGTTTTTTAACCATATTATATCTCCTATATTATCTTTTAGGTTTGCCTTGGATAGGTACCATCCCGCCTGGAGCTGGGCTGTGGCGGAATCTTACTGGACCGGTTATTGCATTTACTTTAGGAAAGTCGCCACTCTCTTGATGATGTACCATAGTGTGTAATAACTCTCTAGTAGGAGTTATAAATGTGTGGTCATCATTTGCCAGAAAAACCTGACCATCTATTACCCTATGCTTAGCATTAGGGTGAAATATATAGTCGTCATTGCTGGTAGGAGTTTGGCTTCTTTCAATTGTTGTCTTTTGGTTGTCTCGTATTTGTTCTGACATTTATAAACTCCTTATGCTATAATTATACTACTAACTACAGTAATGTCAATTTTTATTTTTAAGAAGTATCAATTAGAGCCTATGTATAAGCCTTCATAATAGTTTATTGCGGCTTTCTGCTCTCTTACAACTCTTAAAAGCTCTTGTGTGTTGTATGCTAGGTTTTCATAACTCTTAACTGTTATACCATACCATACTCTTTCCTTGTCTAAAGCTTGCTTAGTTTTGTCTGTTATTACTTTGAACTCTACAGGTTTTAAAGAAACAGGTGAAGGTTTGGGTGCCGGAGCTACTGTAATAGTTGTTTTAACAGGCTCTAAAGGAACAATCTCCGGAGCAGAGGCACACGCAGTTAGCATAAAAAGTGCTAAGATATTAATTATTAACTTCATTTTCTATTCCTTCAAAGAGTTTTTTAGTAGCTGAGTTAATTCTGCGCTCCACTAGAGTTGGCTTGGCAAAACTTAGCAGTTCTAGGTTATTGTCGTCTATAGCAGACAGAGCTTCATTAGCTAACTTTTGAGCTGCTCTTGCCTGCTCATTATACTGAACAGACAGCTCGCTTTGTTTTCTCATAGCACTCTCTAGTTCAGCTACTGCCAGCTTATATTGCTCGTTTTGTTGTATTAATTGTGCATTCTGAGCAGTTAGATGTTGTATTTTGTTTTGTGTGTAGTAGAAATACCCAACAGCTGATGTTAGAAGTAGCCCTATTAGTATTAATTTTAATTGCATGTTATATACCTATAGCAGTTACCGAAACGTTATATCCAGAAACTGCTAACCCGTTATTAGATTGATAGACTCGTACATTACATCCTATGCTAGACACATTAGATACAGATACTAAGTAACCCCCAGTAGCTCCGTACATAGTAGCTGAAACTTTTGGACTCTCTATATAATTTTTAAAACTGTAATCAACAAAGACTCCAGCATTACTAGATACCTGTTTTAATGCACTGAATGTTTTTTCTTGTACGTCTACTTCATAGTTAAATTGTTCAAGAATTACGCTGGTAACACTAGGTTCTTTGTTTGAATATTGTAGTTTAATTTGGAAGTACCTAAAGTCGATGTCTCCAGAAATATATCTTTTGAGCCCTAAGTCGGCATTATCAGACGCCCCTACAAAAGTATTTGGATTAGTATTACCGTGCCCTGGGAAGCCAGGTACGCCATTGGCAGCTGCGGTATAGAATACGTTGTCAGTAGCGTATCTTATGTACACATTTTGAACTATGTCTCTAGTAGGTCCTATGTACGTAAGACTACCCGCCGTATCTAAGAATTGAGCTAGGTCTACTAACTCATATGCGTTACCACTAATGCACAGATTAGCAAAAGAATTACTTCCAGTACTTTTACCGTTAGCATAGAAGACTTCACCTAACTGTATTGAATTTGCACTTATAACACCGGCTATAAAAGCAAACATATTTGCATTTGCAGTGTCGTTAGCAAACTGACCTGGATTTCTTATGGCGAACACATTACCAGTCTGCCCACCGCTAGTAAGAGTCATTGCATAGGTATTATAACTAGCAACAGCGGCATTGGCATTATTAAAACCTAAAATAGAACCTATACCTCCAAAAGCGTTATCTACCAGTATAGACGTGTTTACACTTAGATTATCACTACCGTGAAAATCGGATACACCAGATTGAATAAGTCTGTATTCATCATTGTAGGTTATAGAAGTAGCTATGGATATTACTGGTTTAATCCTTATAGAGCCTCGTATAACTCTACCTACATCTCTTATCTGCGTAGTGTATTCAGCGTAATCTTGATTTGTACTGCTCAGAGCTCCAGGTGTTACTACATCTAAAGAGAATCCTATAGAGGAGCCGTTAGCGTTATCCACATTAGTACTGTCTGAATAAACAAAACCATTATAAAGACTATCTGAGAAACTAGGGAAGTCTAATTCTGGGTAAGTATTAGAATTAGGAAATACCTGACCATCTTGAGTTGCGAAGTTAATAGAAGGCTTTGCTTCGTTGTAGGCTTTATAAATTCTTGAGATTGTTCTATTTAGTGTTATTACGGAGCCGCTTATTTTATTACTCTCGTTATTGCTAGTATCTCTTACTCGTATAAGATATGTGTAATCGCCATATTTAGCAATAGGAGTAGTAAAGGTAGTATTAGGAAATGGAATTCTGTCCACAACTAGTGCCAGACCCCAGACAGCATTTACACTTTCTTCATCTGCCAAATTAACTACACCAGGATATTCTCGTATTTCTACTTCTTTAGTATCCAAATCTAAAATAAATCCGTCAGCAGTCTGTGCAAACTGCCAAGTATATATGATTGAGTCCCCCTGCTGAGTAACGTTAAAATCGGAAAGTCCAGCAGGCGATGTTAGCTTGCCTAGTAAACTTTGAACTCTGGAGGTAGGAAATCCTTTTGTACTACCATTTAGTGGTGTGACTATAACTTCAAGAGAGTTATAGCCTGAAACTGGACCTCTATTAATATTATTTACTGTGTATCGTATTTCAAGTACTGATTCGTCTTGATTTACTATAACTCTAGTATATTCAGGGACTGTAGATAAATCCGTTGATACTATTCTATAAAGTATTTCATAAGAGGTTACATCTCTACCCAGTACTGGTGGAAAAGCTATAGTAGCGCTTATAGACGCGCCACCAGTAGTATCTATAAAAATTCTCTCTGTAACAGTCAAAGAAGATACCTTACTCAGCTTTACGCCTTCTATTTGTAATAACCCTTTTACGGTTGCGCTAGTTCTGTTATACCTATTTATAGTAGTTGCCTCTACAATGTAGTTTTGAGGGGAAAGTCCAGCTATAGTACCATACTCATCTAACTTTGCAGTAGTATACTTAACTTTGTTTTTTTGGTACATATAGTAAATGCCAGCATTAGCCAAAGAATAAGTGTATGGATAAGAATCTTCATAATCTATTGTAAAAGAATTAGAAGTAAGATTGCCTACATAGCCTTCTAAATCCTGAGATATATTTATAAGATAGTAGTTTAATGGGTCTGAGTATATAGGTTTGTCTAGGTATATCTTATAAAAAGAATTAGAGGTAAGATTACTGTTATAACTAGTGCTTGTTTCTTCGTAGCTAGTAGATAATACAGAATACGTATTATTGAAAGTTGAGAAGGACACTAGGTCATTGCTCTCAATAGACGGTACTGTATAAATGTTTACTATGGCCAATGCTTGAGTAGAGTTTAAAGTAGAAGGTAAAATAAGTTTTCTAGGCTCAATAGCAGACCATGTAAAATTAGTAGTTGGTATATCATCTATATATACTTTAATATCAGAAGAACTCTGCGGAGATACTTTTAAGTTCATTTCATATGAGGTAGTACCTACAACGTTAGCGTAATGTGGTACAGACTTATATGAGCCAGCAATATATAAGCAGTTTGCTGAAAAGCTGTTTGCTAGAACAGGCTGATTTAATACAGCTTGAAAAGGCGTAGGCAGTATTAGAGAACTTATAGTACCGCTAGAGGTAGGAGAGTTAATGACAGTGACTGTGTTACTACTTAGGTTAAAAGATACCACTTCTAAAGTAACATTAGATTCTTTGCTGTAATACCCAGATGAGCCTTGCTGGCTAGCAGTATCCGAGTACTGAGATATTGGTGTTCGTATAAATACATTTCCTGTACCTACATTACTGGCTACATTAAGTATGTGGTCGTTAAAATTATCGTCTACTAAAAGATACAGATTGTCTAGTTGCATAACTATAAAGTTAGAGTTAGCTGCTAACGAAGTGCAGCGAACAGGTATAGAACCTATCTGAGTTATAAAACCATTTTTTCCGGCATACACTACAGATTCATTATTAGATAGAAAATCTGTATTTGATGTGTTTATAGTATAGAATGACATATCTTATCCTTGACTTATTACGTCTATAACATTAGTTATAGAACCGTAGTTTATGGCAGTAGTTACAGGAACATTATAGTTTGCACTATCTGAAGTGGCACTTATAGTAGCCTTGTATGATATTATACCTTCTCTGCTTCTGGAAGGTATAGCTCTTAGGTTTAGTACAGGAGGTGGAGGTGTTACGTAATTTAAATTAACTGAACTGACACTATCTGAAGTTAAAGCTGCATTGTCAGAAGAATACAGTATAGATTGATCGTATTCTGTAGCAGTTATACTAACTTTACCATCATTTAGCAGGCTTAGCTGTTCTACTTTAAAAAGTTTATCAGCAGTTTGGTTAAATATGTTTCTTACATCTATTTCGCCTATAGCCCACAAATCACCTTGCTTAGGTGTGTTATTGGCGGTAAACGAACTATAAGAAGTAAAAGCCTTTGTAAATGGATTGAGTTTGCTAATTACTGTAACGTTTACTATGTCAGAGCCTGTGTAGGAAAAACCTGTATTAGATAGTGAGAAGTTTGTATTACTTATTAAGTAGTAGTCTAATAAGTTATCGACTTGTCTAAATACTTTCAATGCTAACGGCCTAGTATTGGCTGTAAACACCGAAGGAGTTATAGGAGGGCTAGTATAATATTCTAATCTAACGTTAGCAGTGCCGACGGTAGAGTTGCTATACACTACACCCCCGTAGCCATACGACGTATTTGATATTTGTTGAGATACAGAAATAATATCTCCGATCTCTAAATCAGAGGCATCTGAGTAAGCTGTAAATTGTAGTTTTCTTTTAAGCAGGCTATTGGAGTCTAGAATATACTTTGCCAATCTAAGTGCTTGACTTTTTCTAGTACATCCAACTGCATCTATTGCTATTTTCTTTTCAAAGTCTATTTGAGACGGGTCTTCTCTGTCTAGGGTTACTGTTTCTTTTTTAAAGTGGTCATTAAAGTTGATGAAAGAAACGTCAACACCAGTTACTATGTCTTCTTCTCGTATACCAGATAACTTGAAAGAGCCCTGTTCTATATTCGTCTCGTTGAACATAGCTACTGGCATAGTTTCCGGCCTATCAATTATAAGTCGTATCTTACCTGAAGAGTAGGATATCACTCCTCTAAAAGAACTAGCAATACCAGACAGTAAAGTATACGCGTCAGTATTATCTGTTACGCTCATTCCAAAAACAAAACGACGCTCTGCAACAGGTGTGCCTTCTGGTAGTCCTAGTAGCGTTTCGACAGTTCCAGTAAGATAGCCGTTAGGTTTAAACCTAAAACCTCCATCAGCAAAACCGCCTACGCCAATAAAACGCCCAGTAGAAGGATCTACAGCATCACAATATTGAGCCACAGAGTAGAAGTTATACTTATCTATGGCCGAGTTAGGTATGTTTAATAAATCCGTTAGTATATACTTAATTATCCATACAGGATTTTCTGTCCAGTCTTTTTTATATGTACCGTCCCAAGGACCGACATATATTTGAGGGTTTACAGCGTTAAGAACTGTAGAGCCTGTGTTCTGAAGCCTATAGCCTCTAGCGACATAAGAATCTGCTCCTGTAGGTGGAACTTCAATTTGCCTCCAATCAACCTGCCCATTAGGAAGTATCGGCTGATTATAATTGCTAGGCACGTCTACAATTAATCCTTTTACTAGAGATGTAAATGTAGGTATAGAGTCTTTTCTAAAATCAGTAGATTTTACTGCGTATCCCGCTATTGCAGTTCTGGGATATGCGTAAGGACTTTTTCTTACCTCGTCAAAACCTACTACTTCTATCTCACTAGAGTACCCGTCTTCTGCTACGTCGTCACTAACTTTAAGTATAGAAACTCTATAACCAGACGCAGACTTTTTATTGTCCGGTATCTTTACCTCTAGCTCAGCAGCCATTCCACCAACTACTAAACTAGTAACAATCATACCACCACCAGCTATATAATTGCTAACATTTGATAGTTCAGTATAAGGGTGTACTAGTGCAGCGACACTTAGCTGACTAGATTCATCGCCATCTGTTCCAGTAGTTTTAAGTTCTGTAACATTAAGTTTTATCCTTATGCTGTCGATAGGATTTAGCCCGTCTGAAGGACTTGTAGGAAAAAATAATACAGAGGTTTCTGCAGGAGCTGGAACATCTGGATTTGAGGATAATCCGCTTTTCAAAATAACAGGGCTGTTAAATCTTACGCTATTAATTATTTCTCTGCCGAAAGACGGCATACTAGGTTGGGTTAAAGTACCTGTTTGATAAGAATACCCAAATACTTCTGGCTTTACGTTATTTGTAGTGAAGTTAATCAGGTCGTCTATATACCTATCATCTATTTCTATATCTTGAGGCCCGTTAGGATTTATCCTATATATAGGTCCTTCACCTAGAGCTAATTGAACAAACAGTATATCAGAACTTTTGCTAGTATTAGGGTTGGTTGCTACTGACCCGTCAAAACTGACAGAAAACGTAGAACCAACACTTTCTACACTACCACCTTGTATTAAAGGTACTTTAATTCCGCCTACTATTATATATGTTCTTATCATAAGTAATCTACTACTCTTATATTGTCTATTCCGCCTCTTTGTATATGCTTAATGTAAGTGTTAATTACAGCGCCACTAGTTCTTACCATACCAAAATGCAAAGACACAGGCAACCCAAAACCAGAGGTAGACGATATACTACCGAATCCGGTAGTAGGGTCTTCTATATTTTCTAAACTACCGTTCGCTCTATTAGTTTTTCTCTGAGCTACGTCAAAAGCAGTTTGACCTTGCCCAAATAGCGAGGATTCAGTAACTCTTTTTGCTAAGCCAGTAAGTGCAACTGCTTGGTTGCTCAAAGTGCTGCTAGTACCATAAAATACATTTAAGTTCCCTAAGCTATCAAAGCCTACACCGCCTGATATCATAGGGCCTACAGTTATATTTCCCTTAACACTGAATTTTAACATGTCTGAGGTTATTAGCTTACCTGAATCAACTATAAAAATATTCTTTATACTAGATACCATTTTAAAGTATTGACTCTTTAAAAAAGATAGTACATCCTCGTAAGTATCTACGTCTAAACTCATACTAATTTTAGTATTAGAGATCGGCGGCATTATAGTTAGTGTGGCTTTCATTTAATCTCTCAAACCTTAACTCTCCATCAACAGACCAGTATTTGTAAAAATTACTACCAAATCCTACAACAAAGTTATATTCTGTAAAACTTGTACTAGCTAAATCCTTACTACTAGGTATAGGGTCAGTACTACCTGGATGTGAGTGAAAAAAGCCCCATATATTATCATAGTGCTCTATTATGGCTAGGGGGTCTATTACAAAAGAATTTTTTGGGTTTCTACTTAGGTTCTTTGTAGGTATATAGTCTAGGCTCTTAGTAATTATACCACAAGCTTCTTTTGGGTATTCTGACAGCGAATGGTTTCCCATCTTACTTACTAACTCTTCGAATTTACTCATTTTTCAAACCTGTAAAACCGCCAAAGTTAGTTAGATTTCTTCTTAAGGAACATGCAGTTATAGTCTTAGAACACACATCTCTACTAGAATCCAACGTGCTCTCATTAGAGTACGTAAAAAATCCATTAGCTGTTATAGCAGGATTAGACCCCACTATATTTCCAGAACCAGAGGACGGATATTTACATTCTACGCCTTTATACTTCCAAGGGCAGGTGGTTGCTACATATTTTCTTTTTGGTACCTTCATTTTAAAATATTGAAGCCAGTTAGTCAAATTAAATTTTGCTACAAACTCATCGAGTTCATCTAGTCTATTTATGGTATATACATACTCTACATAAGAAGAGTTGTCAGCATCAGGATTTACAATCAAAAGTTTTGAGCCAGCACTTAGTCCAGATAAGCTATTATTGCTAAAAAATACTCTATTACCTTCTATGGACACTACATTAGATCTAGCAGACGTACTATTAGAAGTAACTGTATCTCCCACTCTGTATGGTATGGAGGAATAGACATTTGCCGAGTTTGCCGTAGAAGACCTTACGATTGAGTATTCCGGCCAATGGTCGAGAAATTTAGCGTAAGTAAGTTTTACTTCTACTACTGCACCTAATAAATCTCTAGTATCTTGTTTTAGAGAAGTCCAAGTTTCTCCTCTGGCTATGGTAGAAGAATAGTCCCACGCAGCATTAATACCTCTAGAAGCAATAATAGAACTATTTGCATGCACGTTTCCAGGTATGGTTCTTGGGTCTATATTCTGCACTAGCTCTCCATTTACAATAGCAAGTGCACTATTAGAAGCATTATAACCTACTAGGTTTTTATTTTCTACTATAGACGCCATAACACCGTCAAAATTAGATATGGATAATGACAGCTCCCCTATTTTACCCGTAGAATCTATATTTATATCGCCGCTATCACTCCCAACAACTCTGTACACAACATTGTCCAAGGCTACAGAGTAATTAAAGTCGCTATAGGATTCTCCAACTACTTCTGCATATCTTAAAGGAAATCCATAAGGCCACGGAAATGTTTCGCCGCTTTGTCCAGGGTTACCATTAGCAGTACCAGGATACCATTCGCCTGGATAGTAAATTGTATACAGTTTTACTAATGGAGTTTGCTGAGTAGAATTTTTTTCAGCAATATAAGGATTATCTCTAATAGCCGATACTGTACTTGTGGCAGTAGTAATTTGGCCTGAAAAATTAGCCGATACAAAAGAAGGAGCTAGAGTATTACCAGATACGGTCTGTATTATTAAACTCCGTACTGAAGTGTCAGGGTACGTATACTGAACAGTTGCTGTATCTGTAGGACTAGCTAATCTAGTTCTAGGTATAAATCTTATTTGATTTGCGCTGGCCCTGACATAGTATTGCTTGTCTACTATGTTATTATCTACATACACTATTATACTATCATCAGGCACCCCTGAAGTAGGTATTGTAAAAGTATTAGTAGTTCCGTTAATTGAACCAGTTAAATTAGAAAATACGTTATAGGTAGTAAGTACAGCAGTGTTACTTCTTACCGTTTCCCCTACAGTATAAGACTGGTAAACATTAGCTAGTTTAACTCTTACATTGTTTCCGGTAATACCTGTTATTTCTCCAACAGTAAGACTGGTAACTCCTATTATGGAATTACCAGTTCTAAATGCAGAAGCGTTTGCTAATTGAAGTATGTAATCATAAGCTCTAGTTGACATTATGTATAACTCTCGGTTAAAGTAAATGATACACTGTATGCGCTAGTAACTACATTTGAAGTAGTAAGTACTTCGGATACGGTAAAATCTGTACCAAATCTAACTTGTATAGTACCAGAAAGTCCTATGTAAGACAAGTCAAATTCAAAAGAATCGAAGTCTCCTCCTCTTGCTCTATAAAAATTTTCAATAGCCTGCTTGTAGGCACCTGAAATATTTGTATATTTTAATTGAAATTGCCTTTTTGATCGCCTGCTTACAGCACGCGTTCTTTGATATCCATTTTGGCTAGTAAATGAGGCATTATTGAATACCTCATTTACAGTAAAATTTCTATCTGGTTTTTTATTGCTCATAGAGTAGGTCGTTGGACCTACACTATAAGTTGCGCCGCTAGGAAAACTGGCCATTATCTTATACTCCTAATTTGTCTATTGATAGGACCATTTGTTCTTAGATCTTCTAGTATTATATCTACTACTATCTTACCATTCTCTCTACGAACCTCTGGAGTGCCTATTGTAGTTTGGCTGGTGCCGTTATTATTTATATTAACCTCTATGTCAATATCTCCGCCAGCGTCTCCAGTAGAGTTTAGTCTTATAGCATTGTCTAGACCCATGCGATCTACTGCTTGCTTGCGCAGTACAAACTCTCCTGGCTCTAACATTGCTGAGACGGAGTCTCTTGGGCTAGTTACTAATCCGCCACTAGCAAACATAACTGAAGGACTTAGTATACCACTACCAATACCGCTTATAGTACCAGCATATCTACCACCAAAAGCAAATGGATCTGGGACTCTGCTACCTGTAGGAGCTAATCCTTCGACATATTTACCTACGAAAGATCCTGCACCTTGAGCACTGGTTGCAGCTGTAGATACTTCTTGAGTATATGTGTCAGGGCCGAATGTAGTTCTAGAGCTAATAGAACTATTAGTGGCGCCTACAGGTGAGTAACCAAATACAGAAGTTCTTATACCCTTATTTCTGGCGCTTGCACTATTTAACATATAGAAATCAAAGAACATGCCTTTATCTTTAGCATTTAAAGAGTCTATATATTCCTTTATAGCACCTTTTTGTAGTCCAGGCGAGTTAATGCCCGTAGTAACTCCTGAGCTTCCAAACCTGCGAGCCAGACCATCCAGTAGTTGGTTTTGTCTAGCATTTATGCCGCCTCTTTCTATTGGTGCAGAGCCTAAATCAGGGCCTATACCTACTGAGTTAGAATCTACCCCTACTAGATTTCCTGTGTTGGTTTGTGCTACTATGTTGTTAAACGGTCTATTAGCACTTGATGCAGACAGCGCACCAATACCATAACTTATTCTTAGTAAGCTGCCCAGACCTCTAGCTTCTAAAGGTCTTGAACCTAACATCATAGCACTAGCTGCTTGACTCATTATAGCATCGGGACTATAGTAAGCTGACAATCTAGATGCCTCTCCTGGGTTATATGGATATATCTGAGGAGAACCACTAGCATTGTCCATACGTACAAATCCACCAGGCGATACTAAAGATGCTCTAGGAGCTGTAGTAAAGCTAGATTGGAAACTTGACATTAGCTTATCTACTTCTTGATTTGCAAACACACCTCCATAGGCGCCGCCGTCTTTATTGAAGAACTCCATTAGTCCTGTTTTAGGATTGAATGTTCCACTACCTCCAGACTGGAGTAACATTCTAACTTCATCACTATTTATATGTGCTACTAAAGTATCACCATTTCTGCCTTGCTTGCTTAGCGCATAACCTAGGTTTCCAGAATTATTTATTTCGTCTAGTAGGTTCTTACCAACTCTTCTGACTGAAGAAGCTTTTATTACATACTCTCCGTTAGATAGTTTTGCAGGAACGCTATCGCTAGTGTCTGATCCTGGACCTTTTACATAACCACCCTCAGCAAAAGCCGCTGCTGCTCCAGGTATAGTACCAGCAATATAGCCGCCAGCACCTAGAGCTCCAATAGCTGGGAATAATCTACTGTTAGTGGCAATAGACTTCAGGTTTCCTCTATCGTTAGGTGTTAAGGCACTACCTGCATCGACAGCAGCCCTTACTGTTATTCCAGTTCCAAGATTAGTATTAACTTGGAACTGTACATTATTCCATGCAGTCTGCAGAGCAGTAGCTATTTCAGTAATTTTCGCGCGTGCCTGACTTAGCTGTCCTGGAGTAACTGTTTTAGTTGTAGCGTTAGTTACATCATTTAGTTTTGCTACTTCTGTATTAAGGCTTAAGAAGTTAGCTACTAGTGTAGTTAGGCTAGAAGATAGATTACCTGCATTAGTTCTAGCAGTAGCTAAAGCGTCTTTTAATCCTCCAGTAGCATTTATAGTTGCGCCTACGCTGTCAAACTGTTCTAGAGCAGTTCTAAAGTCATCTACCTTACTCTTTCTTGATGGTGAGAAAGCATCTAGTAGACCGCTTACCGCAGTTATTATGTTGCTCTGGAACGTACCTACGCTTTCACCTATAGACTGAGTTACACCCGCTATTACTCCTAGCTTAGAATCTGCTAGTAGTTGATTTAGAGTTGGACTTAATAGTTGTAGCGCATCTTGAGTCTTATTTAGATTTGTTATAAAACCTGTAAAGTTTGTAGTATCTGTACCATCAAATGAAGACTTAAGTATAGCATTTATATTAGTAACATATCCAGATATAGTTTTAGTATACCCTTCAAAACTATCTGTCAGTAGCGAGTCGTAAATCTTAAGAGTGTCTGAAGTTGTTTTTACCGCATTAGAAAATGCAGTACCTACTCCTACAGTGCTATTAACTACGGAAGTTACTGAAGTTGCTACTGCCTTTAGTGAGTTAAATTCTGCAACTGCTTGATTAACAGCAGCTGTAATTTGGGCAGTTGCTGACGTACCATACTCTATTTCGGCAGCAAACTTTGCTGCTTCTTTTACCTTATTTACGTCTGTAGTGTTTATGCTGTTAGCCTCTGCAACTAAGTTACTGGCTATAGCAGTTAGGTCACGTAGCGCCTCAGAAACTTGTACAACTCTATCACGTTCTTCAAATCTTGCTTGGTTAAGATTGAAGTTTGCTGCAGTTAATAGTTGAGTTATATCCTGTAAATCTTTTTGACTTGTTACAAACTCTAAAGCAGCATCTTTAACTTCCTGTACAGTTTCAGATTCCTTGATGCGAGTATCTAGTAGCTTAGCAGTAGTAGATGCTTCTAAATCAGATACTGTCTTATTAGCAAATAAGTAGTCTTGCTCTGCAGCAGTTCTATCTGCTATTAGCTTACCATACTCCTCTTGAACAGTAGTAAGTTTTGAAAGCTCAGACTGAAGAAGTCTTTGTTTTGAAGACAGTGCACCAAGATTCAGGAACGATGCAAAATCAAATGGTTTTGAGGATAGAGATGTTATTTGAGAGCTTACACTAGCTAGTTCAGCAGTTACTTGGCTAACTGTTCTACCAGTTAGTTTATTAGTCTTTTCAAATTCTGCTACTGCTTTTGTAGCAGCATCAAAAGCCTCTTTAGCGTTGTCTCTAAGGTCATATAGTTTATTACCACTCTCAGCAACGCTCTTTAGAGTGTCATCAAACAGTCCAAGAACGCTTTGAGTCTTTTCTTTGAAACCATCCAGAAGATCGCTGAAACTGCTTCCAACTTCATCTGTTGCGGTCACTAAATTATCTAAACTTGTTGAGTATAGGTCATATATCTGACTTGTGGTTTCATCTACAGAAGATACTAGATCTGCTAGTACTTGTATTGAGTCTAAAGCAGTGCTTTGTAGTAGATCTAAAGCCTCTACTAGATCAGTGTATGTTATAGTGCCTGCAGAAAGCTGACCGTTAAGCCCTGCTATAGCAGCCTCGAAATTAGAAGATATGTTTTCGCCTCTAGCAATTGAGTTTACAAGGTTTGCAAAATCAATAGAGAACTGGTCTATAGAATTTTTGCCTAGAAGCTGTGCTACTTCTATAACACTAGTAGCCTGTTTTACAAACTGTGGAACTGCCGAAGACTTAGTTATCTCAGCCAGTCCTTTGTTAAACTCTCTGCTAACTTTTATGAATTGCTTAGCAGCAGTAGCTCTATCTTCATCTTCTAAAGCTACAAGTCTACTAGAGGCTGCTAGCCTAGTTGCAGCATCTATTCTATCTTCGTCAGCTACTACGGCTTTTAGCTGCTCGATGTTAAGAGATTCTAAGTATCTTTCAACTTCAAGTGCTCCAAGCTCTACAGATTTAGCTACATTGTCTATAGCTTTTTCTATAGTAGACTGAGATATTCTATCTTCTGATCTTTTTAATCCAGCTAGTACTCCTTCAGCTTGCTTGTTTCTATCTTGAGCATTAGCTATAATAGCTTGCAACTCAATAGCAGATTGTATTGCAGGATTTTTTAAGATGTCTATGCTATTCTTTAAATCCTCTCCTATCGCACCGATGAAATCGGTTAGCTGAGTATTTAAAGCTATGTCAATTATGTTAGCAGCTTCAGACGCAGCAAAACCAGCTGCAACTAATGCAGAATCAAAAGCAGTTATTCCTTCTATTATATTAGCTATAGCTAGAGTGCCAGCATTTAATTCTTCATTAGCTTTAGTTACCGATCTTATTATACCATCGGAACCTTTTGCAAGACCCAGCTGCGATAGAGCATTCTCTTTTAGCTTTTTATTTAGAGCAGCATACTGAGCAGAAGTAGTACCAAATACATCTGCGGCCTGAGCTTTTAACTCAGTATACTGAGAACTAACTGCACTAGCAGCAGCTTGGGAGCCTTCTACTATTTTATTTATGGCGTCTCCCATAGTTACTGGAACAGCTTCTCCTAGCTTGTCTAAAACAGCACTAAACCCTGCTGCATAATCAAGAACTTCCTTTAGACGTTCTATAGTTTTTGTGCTCTGATCTTCTTTTACAAACTTGTCTATAGCTGACTGTAGGTCTGCTGCGCCTCTTACTGTTTTATCTACTACTAAGCTGCCAGTTCTAAGACCTTTAACAAAGCTATCTAAGTAGAACTGTGCAACACCTTTTAGATCTTCTTGACTGGTACCACTACCGCCTTTTTCAAAACGAGCACCTCCAGCAAATTCAAGAGAAGCACCTGTTATGGAATTCTTACGTAGCCCTATACTTGTATTTACTACATCCTTAAACTGTACGCCTACAGTTTTTAAACTATCAACTACGCTCTC
>JACCDU010216046.1_pt1 | contig 52987 bp, 48 predicted proteins | sample 7446081 | NCBI WGS metagenome assembly JACCDU01 (sample SAMN15323447, study PRJNA562643) | freshwater metagenome | isolation source: river surface water | place: USA:Blue River Watershed | collected 2017-08-17 | reverse complement strand
GCGGTACCAGCGGCGTCTGCCGTTGTTCGGAAAGCGTGGTGATGGTCAGCCGCAGCACCGAGTCCGGATACTTGACCACTTCCAGTGCGGCGTTCGTCCAGAACAGGCGCTTCGGATAGCGGCGCAGCTTTTCCATGTAAGGCAGCAGCGCGAGGTAATTGCCTTTGACGGCAATCTCCACGCCATGCTGGTGCACGGCGATCGGCGGCTGTTCCGGCACGGGCTTGCCGCCCATCATGGGCGGTGAAGGCTTGAGTTCGGTGCCATCGGACGCTTGCGGGCCGCGCGGCAACAGCGGCACCACCGGCAGGGTCTTGAGCGACATCAGCTTCAGCCCGGGCGTGGTGCGCAGCATCGTATTCAGCAATGCGGACAGTTTCAGTGAGCTGCCGTCATCTTCTGACAGCAGCGAATCGGCCTCGGCGATGATGCGCATCAGCTCATCCAGCTCGGCCTGCTTGTCGCCGGCGCTCAAGGCAGCCAGCTGCGCCGACAGTTCGGTCACTTGCTTTTGCACGCGCTGGATCTCGCCGTGGTTGACCTCGGCCTGCGCCTGCCACTGGCGTATGCGCTTGTGCTGCGGCGTCATCACCGTCAGGTCGATCACGAAATACAGCGCTGCCAGCAAGGCCGACAGCATCAGCATGCGCTCGCGCGAGGTCTTGCCTTCGAAGGCGCGGGTGGCGGCCTGCCATTGCGGACGCAGGGATAACGAAGTCATGGCGCGTCCTTCAATACAGTTTGAAGATGTAGACCGGAACCGACGCCTGCTCGTCCTCGGGATTGGTCTGCATCGGTGCGATTTCCATCTGGTTCAGCTGTGCGCCGTACTTGCGCACTGCTTCATTGAGTGCGGCCGCGTACGGCAGCACGTTTTCCTTTTTCAGCGCGCGGCCCTCGATGCGCAGCGTGCGACCTGCATTCGAGATCGCCACCAGCGTCAGCCAGACGCCCTGCTTGGGCAGCGCGGCCAGCTCGGTCAGTTCTTCGCCATAGCCGTCGAGGCTGCCGAGGTCGCCGGCCTTCAGTCGTGCCAGCAGGTCGCGCGAGACGCGCGTTTGCGGCTCGAGTGCGGCGATCTGTGCGGCGATGTTGTTCGGATTGGCCGATTCGCCGAGTCTCGTCTGCAGTGCCAGCAGCAATTGCTTCTGCTGCTTCAGTTCCTGCTCGCTGCTCTCGGCAGCGGTGCGGGCTATGTCAGCCTCATGCGCCTGCCAGGCGACTTGTGCGCCCAGCGTGACGGCCCACGCCAGTGCGCCGACGATCGCGCGCCGCGCGGACAGTACCGGCGTGCGTGGCGCGCGCGGCAACAGGTTGATGTGCTGGCTCATGCGGCTTGCTCCAGGCCGCGCAGTGCGGCGCCGATTGCATGGAAGTGCTGCATGAACACTTGCGGGTCACGCAATGCGGGCGTGCGCGACAGATCGAACAGTTGCTCTGGCTGCAGCGCCTCGACCGGCTCGGGGATGCTGCCGGCGAGCAGTTCGCAAAAGCCTTCGGGCGCACCGGCCACCAGCACCCGCGCCGCCATCATGAACGGGAAATTGCCGCGCACCGCCTCGATCGAACGCTGCACCTGCGTCGAGATGCGCTCGTTGTTGGCGGCACGGCGCTCGGGATGGTTGTCGCGATCGGTGGATTCAGCGATCAGGCGGTCCATGTACAGCTCGCGGTGCCAGCTGAAGCTGATCTGCACGTCGTCCTGCCCGAAAGCCACGGTCACCAGCAGTTCATCCTTGCGCTCGGCCAGCGCAGCCACGTTGCGCTGCGCCGTCTCGCGGATGTCGATGGCGGCCAGCTTCAGGCGCACCTCGTCGAACAGCGCCACCCGCTGTCGCAGCGCATCGCCGCGCCCGGCGATCACGTACAGCTCGGGGGTGCGATCGGGTTGCCATTCGCGGGTCGGTATCTTCATGAAATCGACCGATGCATCCTCGGCCGGGAAGTCGAGCGTCGGTGCCACCTGCCAGCGCACGCTCTGCGCCAGCTCCGCGGCCGGAACGGTGGGCTCGTTCATCACGCTGATCCGGTATTCGTCGCGCGGCAGCAGCAGCGTCCACTGGCGCGAACCGGCATCAAGCTGCTGCGCGAAGGTGCCGAACTTGCCGGCGTCGGGCAGGCTGCTGTCGAGTTCGGCCAGCGCGGCCTTCAGCACGCGCGGACGGCCGTCACCTTGTGGTGGCGCGACCAGCACGGCTGCCATGCGGTGCGGCGAAAAATCCACCGCCGCCCAAGGGGTGGCACGCAGCCTTTTGGCCGCCAGCGAAGCCCACCAGGCCTTCAGCGCGCTGAACATCGACAGTCGGGGCAGCGCGGGAAGCGAGGAACGGGAGGACAGCTTGAACTTGCTTGCCATCAGAACGGCTCCCACCAGTTATACGGTTGCATGAAACTCACCAGGCCGCGCGGCGTGGCCGGGTCGACGTTCTTCAGGCAGGCGAAGCCGGCTGCCCATTCGTCGGTGGTGGTGCCCTGGGTGGTGAAGCTGAAATCGGTCGGCACGCCGGTGGCGAACAGGCTGTCGATGCCGCCTTGCGCGATCGGCTTGTGGTAGAACCAGACCTCGGAATACATGTCGTAGGTCAGCGAGTGATAGCGCTCGAGCAGCACCATCGGCGCGTGCAGGGTGCCGAAGCTGACCGAGGTCAGCGTGTCGTTGGCAGCTTCGGCCTTGGCCGAGAAGCCGAAGATGATGGTGTCAGCGCCCTTGCACCAGCCGGCGGTGCCGGTGGCGCTGGTGCCGAGCGTGCGACCATCCTTGACCTGGCCGGCGACGATGTTCGAAGTGCCGGCCGTGCCCTTGTTCTGCGCGCTCTGGTCGTCCGCGTACGCGCCGAGGTAGGTGACGCCGGTGCCTTCGAAGATGGCGCCGGTGGCAACGTAGTTGCGGTCCAGGCCAAGGTTCTGGATCACCGTGTAATCGCCGACTTCGGTGGTGGTCGCGATCACGCCGCGCCCGCCGACCGACGGAATGCCGGAGCTGGACTGGATGCTCCAGCCTTGCGTGCAGGTGCCCGAATAGGTGCCCGTCTGCGTGCAGGTGGTGGCCGAGGTGTTGGGGCCGCCCGCATCGCTCTTGCGGCGGAACGCGAGGTTGCTGACGATGACCGAATTCGCCTGGTAAGGGTTGATGGTCTGCGCAATGTTGGTGGTGTAGCCGCCGAAGCCAGCCACGCCGGCGCTGGTCGGCGAGCAGTAGGCGATGTCGACGCTGACGGTGCGCGTGCTGGATCCGACACTGCCTTGCACTTGTCCGCGGCAGCCGTGCGCGACCAGCATGCCGTTGCAGGCTGACGAGACCGGAATGTTGGCCACGCTGGTGGCCGCCAGCATCGAATAGCTGGCGCCGTCCAGCGTGCCGGCGGGGAAGCTGGCGCCGGCGCAGGACATCGGGCCGGCCTTGCGCATCTTGGCCAGCATGGATTCGATGCCGCTGTCGGCGGCCAGCAGTGCCTTGGTGCTCTGCTGGTGCGACAGGGTGGCGCTGCTGTTGCCTTCGGCGGCGGTCAGCAGGAAGCGCAGGGCGGAGGCGACCACGATCAGCAGCATCAGCACGGTGACGACGGCAAACATGCCGCGCTGGTGCGACCGCAGCGGCGGGCGACGTGAACGGGAAGTGAAGCTTTGCCGGGTGTTCATTTGTCCGCTCCCCATGCGCCATTGCGCAACACCACGCGCGAACGGTGGCTGACGGCCGAGCCATTGTCAGGCGTGACGGTGAGCGTGATGTCGATGAAGGACAGCCTGGTACCGAAGGCGGCGTCATTCAGCGCCAGCGCGACCGGTGTGCTGCCGCTGCCGTAGGCCCAGTAATCGAAGCGCAGCGAAGTCGCCTTGTCGGCCAGCGCGGACGGGCTGGTCGTGGCACAGCCCGGATAGCTGACGGTATCCAGCGTGACCGTCGTCCCGCTCTTGCGCAGCGACAGGCTGGCCCAGCTGTTGCCCGCGCTGCCGCCGGAGCGCGTGAAGCACAGGCCGGCGCTGGCATTGGTGGTGCCGGTGATTGCATCGAGTGGCGTCAGCTGGAAGCCGGTGCCTTGCGCGTCATAGCGCACCTGGCGCAGCTCACGCACCATGCGCTCGGTTGCATAGCGCAGGCTGTCGATTGCCGACAGATTGCCTGCCACCGCCGAACGGGCCTGGATCGCGCGCAGCACCGGCTGCATTGCGGCTACGGCCAGCATCGAGGTCAGCACCATCGCGATCACCATTTCAATCAGGGTGAAGCCGTGCTGGCGGAAAGGCGGGTGCGTATCCATGTCAGTTATTGGCCAGCATCGCCGCGAGCGAGGCGAGCGTACGTCCGTTCTTGGTGACCGTCACCAGCACCTGCTTGCAGCCGTTGGAAGGGTTCGGGCAAGCGCTGTTGGCCGAGAAATCAGTGATGGCGACGCCGCGCGACAGCGAGGTGCCGGTCAGCGGGTTTTCATACGGGTAGGCGCAGCTGGCCGACAGAGTCGGGCAGGTGGCCGATTGCAGCGGCACATACGCATAGCCGCGGTTGGGATTGCGGCGGTCGGCCAGCACCATCTCCACGCGTTCCTGCGCGTACTGCATTGCACGGGCGCTGGCATCCACTTCGGCGATGCGGCGTGCAGCTTCGCGCGACACCGACAGCAGCGCCACCAGCGAGCCGGAGAACACGACGATCAACACCACCAGTTCGACCAGCGTGACACCGCGGACGGAATGGTGGCGTCGGGCGACGTGGTGCAGCGTGTTCATTGCAGTTGGGCGATCGACACATTGCCGGTACCGGGGGCAACGGTCACCGTTGCCACCACCGAGCCATTGGCCGACAGCTGGTAAGTGACCGCGCCTGCGGTCTGCGGACGACCCAGCAGGTCGAACTGCAGTGAGGCCGGGCCGGTCAGCGTGACATTGTTTTCAATCGCGACGCAGAAGCCGCCATGGTGACCCGGATCCAGCACCGTGCTGGTCGGGTTCGGGCAAGTCTGGGCCGGGGGCGTGATGACGGTGCAAGTGCCGGTATTGACGCAGCTGACGCGCCATGACGAGGCATCGCTGTCGAACGACAGCTGCTTGCCCCAGGCCATGGCGAGCAGGCGGGTTTGCTTGAGGTCATCGGCCAGCCGCACCGCCTGCCAGTTGGCGGCGCTGCGGGAAGCCTGGGGAATCATTTTCGGAACCACCGAGGCCGACATCAGGCTGGCCACGGCGATGGTGGTGACGAGCTCCAGATGGGTGAAGCCGCGCGACCGCAACCTGCGCGGCAGGCGGAGGAGGCGAGGCTTCAGGTCCATGGCAGCTCTCCATCAGGCGCTGTTATCAGCAGCCGGTCACGGTGACGGTATAGCCGGGCTGCGCAGTGGCAGTGGCCGGGACGTAGACGACATTGCACGAGGCCGGCGTGGTGGCGCCCGAGTGCGAGACGGTGTTGGCAGTCGCGGTATTGAAGTCCGCAGCCGGTGCCAGGCCGACGCACTTGAGCAGCTCGGTGGTGTCGGCCGCATAGCCGTAGACGGTGTTGATGCCCGAGGTGCCGCAGGCATTCACGCTACCGGTCGCGCCGCCCTGGTTGGCGATTTGCGCTGCCGAGTAGATGGCGGTGTTGGCCGATGCGAGGCTGCCGGTGACGCCCTTGATGGTGGCGGCGCGGGCATTGCCGGCGAGGTCAGTCATTTTCGGCAGCGCGATCGCGGCAAGGATGCCGATGATGACGATGACGATGACCAGTTCGATCAGGGTGAAGCCTTGTTGGCGACGAAGGGTCTTGATTGAGGTTCGCATGTATATCTCCTGGAATTTGCGCGGCGAGGGATAGCAAGCGCACAGTTCACTTGGCTATTTCTCAGGTACGAATTTACCGCCGGCAAGCGCAAAGATTTAGCGCGAACAGAGGGGAGAAATGAAGGCAGATTGACGATTGAAAGACCCTAAATCGAACGCTTGATCTGCCGTTAACGCATCAATAAATCGCTTTGTTTGGGCATTTGATGACGGCTCGTCAAGCAGCATTGACCGTGCTTTTTTGACGGTGGTGTTGGCACCCAGATAATGCCGCTCAGACGATGCCCAGCCCTTTGGTAGCCGAGCCGAGGTCGCGATCGCGCGAGTCCTTGCCTTGCAGCTTGATGGCCAGCCGCAGGTCGTTGACGGAGTCGGCATTGCGCAACGCATCTTCGATACTGATCTTGTCGGTCTCGACAAGATCGAACAAGGCTTGATCGAATGTCATCATTCCGAGCTCGCGCGATTTTTTCATCACTTCGCGGATCTGGTGCACCTCGCCCTTGAAGACCAGTTCGGACACCAGTGGCGAATTGAGCATCACCTCGACGGCCGCGATGCGCCCGCCGCCGCCTTTCAGCGGGATCAGGCGCTGCGAGATCATCGCCTTCAGGTTCAGCGACAAGTCCATCAGCAGTTGCTGCCGGCGTTCTTCGGGGAAGAAGTTGATGATGCGGTCGAGCGCCTGGTTGCTGTTATTGGCATGCAGCGTGGCCAGGCACAGGTGGCCGGTCTCGGCGAAGGCGATCGCATGGTCCATGGTCTCGCGGTCGCGGATCTCGCCGATCAGGATCACGTCCGGCGCCTGACGCAGCGTGTTCTTCAGTGCCGTATGCCAGTCTTCGGTATCGGTGCCGACTTCGCGCTGGGTGACGATGCAGTTCAGGTGCGGATGCACGAACTCGATCGGGTCTTCGATGGTGATGATGTGGCCGTGGCTGTTGGCATTGCGGTGCCCGACCATCGCCGCCAGTGTGGTCGATTTGCCGGAGCCGGTGGCGCCGACCATGATCACCAGCCCGCGCTTGGTCATCACGATGTCTTTCAGCTGCGGCGGCACCCCAAGCCGGTCGAGATCGGGAATTTCGGTATTAATGGTGCGCATCACCATGCCGGCGCGGCCCTGCTGGATGAAGGCCGACACGCGGAAGCGGCCGATGCCATTCGGGCTGATCGCGAAATTGCATTCACGGGTCGTGGCGAATTCGGCACGCTGGCGCTCGTTCATCACCGAATGCACCAGCATCGCGCTCTCGTCCGGCGACAGCGGCTGTTCGCCGACGGCGCTGACGACGCCATTGAGCTTCATCGCCGGCGCAAAGCCGGCGGTGATGAAGAGGTCGGAGCCGCCTTGCTCCTTCATCGTGGCCAGCAGCTGGTCGATCAGGGTCTCTGCGCGCATCGGGTTCATTGCGTTCTCCTCAGCCGACGAAGTTCTCGGGCATCTTTGCGCACTGGCGCGCCGCTGCCATCGAGATGCGGTTGCGCTTGACGAGGTCGGCCAGGCAGGCGTCCAGCGTCTGCATGCCGAAGCTACTGCCGGTCTGGATCGCTGAATACATTTGCGCGACCTTGGCCTCGCGGATCAGGTTGCGGATGGCCGGCGTGCCGAGCATGATTTCATGTGCGGCGACGCGGCCAGTGCCGTCCTTGGTCTTGATCAGCGTCTGCGAGATCACGGCCTGCAGCGATTCGGATAACATCGCGCGCACCATGTCCTTCTCGTCGCCGGGGAAGACGTCGATGATGCGGTCGATGGTTTTTGGCGCCGACACGGTGTGCAGCGTGCCGAACACGAGGTGGCCGGTCTCGGCGGCGGTCAGCGCCAGCCGTATCGTTTCGAGGTCGCGCAATTCGCCGACCAGCACCACGTCCGGGTCTTCGCGCAAGGCTGAGCGCAGTGCTGCGGAGAACGAGTGCGTGTGCGGGCCGACTTCGCGCTGGTTGATCAGGCCCTTCTTCGATTCGTGCACGAATTCGATCGGATCTTCGATGGTCAGGATGTGCGCGTATTCGTTTTCATTCACATGGTTGACCATCGCCGCCAGCGTGGTCGATTTGCCCGAGCCGGTCGGCCCGGTCACCAGCACCAGTCCGCGCGGCTTCAGCGCGAGGTCAGCAAAGATGGCAGGCGTGGCGAGGTCTTCCAGCGTCAGGATCTTGGACGGAATGGTGCGCATCACCGCCGCTGCGCCGCGGTCCTGGTTGAATGCGTTGACGCGGAAACGCGCGACACCGGGCAGTTCGAACGAGAAGTCGACTTCCAGCGTATCTTCATAGCGCTTGCGCAAGCCGTCGTTCATTACCTCGTAGATCATCGTGTGCACTTCCTTGTGCTCCATCGCCGGCAGGTTGATGCGGCGCACGTCGCCGTGCACGCGGATCATCGGCGGCAAGCCGGCGGACAAGTGAAGGTCGGAAGCGCCGTTGTTGACGGCAAAGGCAAGCAGTTCGGAGATATCCATGTCGTGTCGAGAAAGTCACTGGGTCCCGGCATTTGCCGGGACGACAAGGCTGCTGCATGACCACGGACGTCATCCCGGCGCAGGCCGGGATCCAGTGTCTTGAACGAAAGTCTTGAACTGAACGGCGCGCGACGATGACAACGGATCCGGAAATGCAGACCTGGTCGCGCGATTATCTGGCCTGAAACTTCAGGCTCTCAACGGGAACAGCGGGGGAAAGGGGTGCCTGTTGTGCCGAAGCGGCGTTCAGGCCTTGATGGCTTGCCAACCCAAAGCGATACCGGCGAACACGGCAGCGCCCAGCCAGTTGTTATGGCGGAAGGCGGCGAAGCAGCGCATGCGGTCGCGGCCGCGAATCAGCACCCAGTGATAGACCGCGATGCCGGCCGCCACCGCGATGCCGGCGATGAACGGCAACCCAAGGCCGTGCGATAGGCCGACGGCCGAGACCATGGCGAGGCTGATGGCATAACAAATCATCACCGCCAGCACATCGTATCGGCCGAAGGTGATTGCAGAAGTGCGTATGCCGATCAGCAGGTCGTCGTCACGGTCCACCATCGCATATTCGGTGTCATAGGCCAGCGCCCAGAAGATGTTCGCCACCAGCAGCACCCAGGCTTCGGTGGGCACGGCATCCAGCACGGCGGCATACGCCATCGGGATGCCGAAGCCGAACGCAATGCCGAGATAGGCTTGCGGCAGCGCGAAGAATCGCTTGAAGTACGGGTAGGTGCCGGCGATGACCACGGCCGCCACCGACAATTGCCAGGTCAGCAGGTTCAGCGGCAGGATCAGCAGGAAGGACAGCAGCGCCAGCACCGCGGCGACGGCCACCGCTTCCCACGCGGCGATGCGGCCCGAGGTCAGCGGACGTTCGGCGGTGCGCTTCACATGCTTGTCGAAGTCGCGGTCGGCGAAATCATTGATCGCGCAACCGGCCGAGCGCATCAGCACCGTGCCCACGCTGAAGATCACGACCAGCCGCCAGTCCGGATGCCCGTTTGACGCCAGCCACAGCGCAGACAGCGTCGGCCACAGCAGCAGCAGGCTGCCGATCGGCTTGTCGAGCCGGACCAGTCGTGCATACAGCTGCAGTCGTTGCCAGGCGGGGTGGGCGGTGGATTCCATGGCGCGCAGTGTAGCTTGCGGCATCCCGGGATGTACAGCCGGCAAGCGCGCAGGCGTCAGCTTGTCAGCTTTCTTCGAGCACGGCGTCCGGCAGCAGGTGTACGCCGTTCAGCTTGCACGCCAGCACGGCCTGCCGCACGGCGTCGATCGCACCGCGACGGGTAAAGCTCTTGCGCCAGGCGATCACGACGCGGCGCGACGGCGCGGGCTGGTCGAACGGGATGTATCGCAGCATGTTGTCGGCGCCGCGATGGGCCGGCACCGAAGCCTGCGGCAGCACCGTGATGCCGATGCCGGAGGCCACCATGTGGCGTATGGTTTCCAGCGACGAACCTTCGAAGGTGCGCGCAATGCCGCCGCTGCCGCTCGAGAAGCGCGACATCTCCGGACATACTTCGAGCACCTGGTCGCGGAAGCAATGGCCGGCGCCGAGCAGCAGCATGGTTTCGTTCTTCAGTTCATCGGCTGACAGCGCCTTGCGGGTCGCCCATTGGTGATGGCGTGGCACCGCGACCATAAAGGGTTCGTCATACAGCGGCAGCACGTTCAGGCCCTGCTCGTTGAAGGGCAACGCCATGATGGCGGCATCGAGCTCGCCGGCACGCAGCAATTCGATCAGCTTGACCGTGAAATTTTCCAGCAAGATCAGCGGCATCTGCGGCACGGTGTCGATCAGCGTCGGCACCAGCTGCGGCAGCAGGTAAGGGGCGATCGTATAGATCACGCCGACGCGCAGCGGACCGACCAGCGGATCCTTGTTCTGCTTGGCGATGTTCTTGATATAGGCCGTTTGTTCGAGCACATGCTCGGCCTGCGCGATGATCTGCGCACCGATCAGGGTCACCGAAATCTCGGAGCCGCCGCGCTCGAAGATGGCGACGCCGAGTTCGTCCTCGAGCTTCTTGATCGCCACTGACAGCGTAGGCTGCGCGACGAAGCACGCTTCGGCCGCCCGCCCGAAATGCTTCTCGCGCGCGACCGCGACGATGTATTTCAGTTCTGTCAATGTCATGCGTGTAAGTTTCGCATAGTTGTCACGACTGCGTGCAGCTCAGACCCGCAGGTAGTCTTCCTTCGCGCCCAGCCAGCGCGCCAGATGGGCGTCGGCCACCGCGGCTTGCGTGGCGAGCAGTTGCTGCGCGAGGTCGCGCGCCTTTTCTACCAGCCACTGATCCGTTTCCAGGTCGGCAAAGCGCAGCATCGCCTGCCCCGATTGCCGTGCGCCCAGGAATTCGCCGGGGCCGCGGATCTCAAGGTCGCGGCGCGCGATCTCGAAGCCGTCGTTGGTCTCGCGCATGATGCCCAGCCTTTCTCGCGCCACCGGTCCCAGCGGCCCCTGGTACATCAGCAGGCAGGCGCTGGCCGCCGCCCCACGCCCGACGCGGCCGCGCAGCTGGTGCAGCTGCGACAGGCCGAAGCGCTCTGCATGCTCGATCACCATCAGCGAAGCGTTGGGCACATCGACGCCGACTTCGATCACGGTGGTGGCGACCAGCACCTGCAGCTCGCCGCGCGCGAACGCGTCCATCACCTGCTGTTTGTCGACCGGCTTGAGCCGCCCGTGCACCAGCCCCACGCGCAGGTCGGGTAGCGCGGCCGACAGCAATTCATGGGTCTCGGTCGCGGTCTGCAATTGCAGTGCCTCGGATTCCTCGATCAGCGGGCAGACCCAGTACACTTGCCGGCCTTCGAGCGCGGCTGCATGGACACGCTCGACCACTTCATCGCGCCGCTCTTGCGCGACCAGCCTTGTCACGACCGGCGTGCGGCCCGGGGGCAGCTCGTCGATCACGGACACTTCAAGGTCGGCGTAATAGGTCATTGCCAGCGTGCGCGGTATCGGCGTGGCCGACATCATCAACTGGTGCGGCACGCTGCCGACGCCCTTGTTGCGCAGCGTGAGGCGCTGCGCGACGCCAAAGCGGTGCTGTTCGTCGACGATCACCAGCCCCAGCTTCGCGAATTCGACATCGTGCTGGATCAGCGCATGGGTGCCGACCACCAGGTTCGCGACGCCGGACTCGATGCGCGCGCGCGCGTCATCCTTCTCGCGCTTCTTCAGGCTGCCGGTCAGCCATGCGACATTCACGCCCAGCGGCTCGAGCCAGCTGGCGATCTTGCGGAAGTGCTGCTCGGCGAGGATCTCGGTCGGCGCCATCAGCGTGGCCTGATAGCCATTGTCGATCGCCTGTGCCGCGGCCAGCGCCGCGACCACGGTCTTGCCGCTGCCGACGTCGCCTTGCAAGAGCCTTTGCATCGGATAGGGCTGGCGGATGTCGGCGCGCACTTCCTCCAGCACGCGCTGTTGCGCGCCGGTCAGCTTGAAAGGCAGCGTGCGCAGCAGCGCGTCGGTGAGGGCGCCGGGCTTTTCCAGCACCGGCGCGCCTTGCTGGCGGCGCGCGAGCTGCGCGCGCTTCATCGACAACTGCTGTGCGAGCAGCTCGTCGAACTTCATCCGTATCCACGCCGGATGCGTGCGCTCGGCCAGCGCATGTTCGTCGACATCGGGCGGCGGGTTGTGCAGCAATCGTATCGATGGCTCGAAAGGCACTAGCTTGAGCTGCTCGCGCAGTGCATCAGGCAGGGTGTCGCTCCAGTCGATGCGGGTCATTGCGTTGGCGATGGCCTTGCGCAGGATGGCCTGCGACAGGCCTTCGCCGGCCGGGTAGACCGGCGTCAGCGCGTCGGGCAGTGGTGACTCGGGTTCGACGCTCTTGACGGTCGGGTGCACCATTTCATCGCCGAAGAAGCCGTGCCGGACCTCGCCGCGCACGCGCAGGCGCTTGCCGACGGCCATTTGCGTGGCCTGGCTGCCGTAGAAATTCAGGAAGCGCATCACCAAGAGGCCGGTATCGTCCGTCAGCTTGACCACCAGCTGGCGGCGCGGCCGGTACTGGATGTCGCAATCGGTAACCACGCCCTCGACCTGCACCGGGATGCCGTGGATGGTGCCGGCCTCGCGTATCGTGTGCAGCTGCGTCTCGTCTTCGTAGCGCATCGGCAGGTGCAGCACCAGCGCCATGTCGCTGGACAGCCCGAGGCGCGCGAGCTTGTCTGCGGTGCGCAGGCTCTTCGCGGGGGCGGTCTTTTTCGCGGCAGGGGCTTTTTTTCGGGTCGCTGGCATGAGGGCTGACTTTGCGGGCGCAGCGTAGAATACCGGCTTTTCGCGCCAAGCATCAGGCACTTCACCGTCGCTGGATTCCGGCCTTCGCCGGAATGACGATCATGGAGGCGCCGGGCGATCGAGCCGTCACCCGGTGTATGCCGGGGTCCCGTGTCCTTGTTTTTGTCCACGAATGTACTCGCTGTCCGATTTCGATTTCACCCTGCCGCCCGAACTGGTCGCGCAATTCCCGCTGGCCGAGCGCAGTGCATCGCGCCTGTTGCAGGTGATGCGCGACGGCCTGCAAGACCGCAGCTTTGCGGACGTAGTAGAGATGTTCCAACCGGGTGACCTGATGGTGTTCAACAACACGCGGGTGATGAATGCGCGCTTTTTCGGCGCGAAGGAAACCGGCGGCAAGGTCGAGGTACTGGTCGAGCGCCTGATTGATGCGACGACCGTGCTGGCCCAGGTGCGTGCATCGAAGTCGCCGCCGTCCGGCATGAGGCTGCGGCTGGCCGATGCGTTCGATGTCACCGTCGGCGAGCGTGCCGGCGAATTCTTTACGCTGCATTTCCCGTCGGAGGCGATGCCGCTGATCGACGCACACGGCAGGCTGCCTCTGCCGCCGTACATCGAGCACGCGGCCGACGGACAGGATGCGAACCGCTACCAGACCGTCTATGCGAAACACACGGGGGCGGTGGCTGCGCCGACGGCCGGCCTGCATTTTGACGACGCGCTGCTGCAGCGGCTGCAGGACAAGGGCGTGCAACTGGCCTGGCTGACGCTGCATGTCGGTGCCGGCACCTTCCAGCCGGTGCGCACCGAAAACCTGGCCGAACACAAGATGCATACCGAGTGGTACGAGGTGCCACAGGCCACCGTCGACGCCGTCGCGGCGGCTCGTGCGGCAGGCCAGCAGGTGATTGCGGTCGGCACCACCAGCATGCGTGCACTGGAGTCGGCGTCGCGCAGCGGCCAGCTGGTAGCCGGTGGCGGCATGACCGATATCTTCATCACGCCGGGTTATCGCTTCCGGACGGTGACGCGGCTGGTGACGAATTTCCATTTGCCGAAATCCACGCTGCTGATGCTGGTGTCAGCTTTTGCCGGTTACGAGCGCATCCGCGCCGCCTATGCGCATGCGATCGAACAGCGCTATCGCTTCTTCAGCTATGGCGACGCGATGCTGCTGGAACGGGAAGCGCAGGCAGAACAAGAAGTGCTGGAAGCTACGGAAGGACAAGCATGAAATATTCGCTGCTCAAGACCGACGGGAATGCACGCCGCGGCAGGTTGGAACTCGCGCATGGCAGCATTGAGACGCCGATCTTCATGCCGGTCGGCACCTATGGTTCCGTGAAGGCGATGTCGCCGACCGAGTTGAAGGAAATCGACGCGCAGATCATTCTCGGCAATACCTTCCACCTGTGGCTGCGCCCCGGCCTCGACATCGTGCGCAAGTTCGGCGGCTTGCATCGCTTCATCGGCTGGGACAAGCCGATACTGACTGACTCGGGTGGCTTCCAGGTGTTTTCGCTGGGCGCGATGCGCAAGATCACCGAAGAAGGCGTGAAGTTCCAGTCACCGATCAATGGCGACCGGCTGTTCCTGTCGCCCGAGATTTCGATGCAGATACAGCGCGTGCTGAACTCGGACATCGTGATGCAGTTCGACGAATGTACGCCCTACGAAATCAACGGCCGTCCGGCAACGCGCGACGAGGCGGGCCAGTCAATGCGGATGTCGCTGCGCTGGGCCAAGCGCTCGCTGGATGAATTCCATCGTGAAGACAACCCGAATGCGCTGTTCGGGATCGTACAGGGCGGCATGTTCGAGGAATTGCGCGACGAGTCGCTGGCAGGACTCAACGACTTGGGCTTCCATGGCATAGCGATCGGCGGCCTGTCGGTCGGCGAGCCGAAGGAAGACATGCAGCGCATCCTTCAGCACGTGGGGCCGAAGCTGCCGGCCGACAAACCGCATTACCTGATGGGCGTCGGCACGCCGGAAGACCTGGTCGAAGGCGTGGCCAATGGCATCGACATGTTCGATTGCGTGATGCCAACCCGGAATGCGCGCAATGGCTGGCTGTTCACCCGCTATGGCGACCTGAAGCTGCGCAATGCGCGGCACAAGGATGAAGACGTGCCGATCGACGAAAGCTGCGATTGCTACGCCTGCAAGAATTTTTCGCGCGCTTATTTGCATCACCTGCACCGTGCCGGCGAAATCCTCGGTGCGCGCTTGAATACCATCCACAATCTGCATTACTACCTGCAGCTGATGCGCGAGATGCGCGCTGCGATCGACGCGGGCCGCTTCAGTGAGTTCCGTCAGCGTTTTGCCCAGAATCGTCGGCGGGGCGTCTGAGCCGGTGCCCAAGTGGAGGCCGAAGTTGGCGTTGAAGTTGGCAAGCGAACAATAGCCTTTCCGCAGGGGCTGCCTGTGAGGGCTTGGGGCGGCGCGCCAAAGGGCGTGTTTGCCGTTTCGCTCAGGGGCGAACGCCCCTTGCAATGATAGAATGCAGGGTTCTCAGAAAAACAAACCCGGAGCAGTCCATGTTTATTTCGAATGCCTATGCCCAGGCGGCAGCGCCGGCTGGCGGCAGCGCAGGTGGCCTGATGAGCTTCCTGCCGATCATCCTGATGTTCGTCGTGCTGTACTTCCTGATGATCCGTCCGCAGATGAAGCGCCAGAAAGAGCAGAAGGCCATGATCGATGCGATCGGCAAGGGCGATGAAGTCGTCACCGCCGGCGGCATGATCGGCAAGGTCACCAAGGTCGCCGACGCGTACATCACGCTGGAAGTGGCCGAAGGCACCGAGATCGTGATGCAGAAGGCGTCGGTCACGATGCTGCTGCCCAAGGGCACCGTCAAGTCCCTTTGATCCCGTTACACGTTTGATCCCCGTCCGGCCTCGTCGCCGGACTTTTTACATTCAAGGCAAGCTGCCATGAACCGTTACCCCCTCTGGAAATACGTGCTGGTCGTGCTGGTGCTCGCACTGGGCGCGTTGTACACGATCCCGAACTTCTTCGGCGAATCGCCGGCCGTGCAAGTCAGCAGCGCCAAGGCCACGCTGAAACTGGGCCCCGATGCCGTCGTCCGCGTGCAGCAGGCACTCGACGCCGCCGGCGTGCGCGCCGAAAACGTCTTCTTCGAAGACCTGGGCAACAACGGCACCGTGCGTGTGCGCTTTGCCAATACCGACCTGCAGTTCAAGGCCAAGACCGTCATCGAGCAGGCGCTGAACAAGGATGCGTCCGATCCGAGCTATCTGGTGGCCTTCAACCTGCTGCCGAATACGCCGGCCTCGCTGCAGTCGCTGCATGCGCTACCGATGTACCTCGGCCTCGACTTGCGCGGCGGCGTGCATTTCCTGATGCAGGTCGATACCAAGGCCGTGATGGCCAAGCGCATTCAGGCCGTGCAGGCCGGCGCGCGTGCGCTGCTGGTCGAGAAGAAGCTGCGCTTTGCCGGCATTTCGCGTGACGGCGATGCGATCGACATCCGCTTCCGCGAGGCCGAGACGCTGGCCGCTGCAAAGAATGTGCTGAGCAACCAGATGCCGGAACTGGCATTGGTCGAGTCGGCCGACGCCGAAGGGTCGAAGCTGCGCGCCACGCTGAACCCGGCCGCGCTGAAGAAAACGCTGGAAGAAGCGGTGCAGCAGAACATCTCCACACTGTCCAAGCGCGTCAACGAGTTGGGCGTCGCCGAGCCGGTGATCCAGCGCCAGGGCGCGGATCGCATCGTCGTGCAGCTGCCCGGCGTGCAGGACGTGTCGCGCGCAAAGGACATCATCGGCCGCACCGCGACGCTGGAAGTGCGCATGGTCGACGAGAGCGTGCGCCGCGGCACCGAAGAAACCGCCGCCGTGCCGCTGGGCTCGGAACTGTTCAAGGTCGGCAAGGGCGCGCCGGTAGTGCTGTACAAGGATCCGGTTATCACCGGCGACTACATCTCCAACGCCGGCGCCAGCTTCGACCAGAACCAGCAGCCGGCCGTCGGCATCGACCTCAACGGCGATGGCGGCCGCAAGATGCGCGAAGCGACCCGCGCCAAGGTTGGCAAGCTGATGGCCATCGTGCTGTTCGAAAAGGGCAAGGGCGAAGTGCTGACGGTGGCGACGATTCGCGACGAACTCGGTTCGCGCTTCCAGATCACCGGCATGGAATCGCCGGCCGCGGCCTCCGATCTCGCGCTGCTGCTGCGCGCCGGCTCGCTGGCGGCACCGATGGAAATCATCGAGGAACGCACCATCGGCCCGCAACTCGGCGCCGAAAACATCAGCAAGGGCTTCCATTCGACGATGTCCGGTTTTGCGGCAATCACGGTCTTCATGGTGGCCTATTACCTGATCTTCGGCGCGTTCAGCGTGTTCGCACTGGGCGTCAACGTGATGTTGCTGATCGCGCTGCTGTCGATGCTGCAGGCAACGCTGACGCTGCCGGGTATCGCCGCTATCGCGCTGACGCTGGGTATGGCGATCGACGCCAACGTGCTGATCAACGAGCGCATCCGCGAAGAACTGCGCAACGGCAATTCGCCGCAGGCGGCGATCGCGGCCGGCTTCGAGCGCGCATGGGCGACCATTCTCGACTCGAACGTGACGACCCTGATCGCCGGCCTCGCGCTGCTGATCTTCGGTTCGGGCCCGATCCGTGGTTTTGCGGTCGTGCACTGCCTCGGCATCCTGACGTCGATGTTCTCGGCCGTGATCGTGTCGCGCGCGCTGACCAATCTCTGGTATGGCCGCCGCAAGAAGCTCACGAGCGTCTCTATCGGCCAGGTCTGGAAGCCGACCGTTTGATGGCCTGAGGCTGACGGTTCAAGAAAGGATTAGAAATGGAATTATTCCGCATCAAAAAAGACATCCCGTTCATGCGGCATGCGCTGGTGTTCAACCTGATTTCCGCGTTGACCTTTGCCGCGGCGGTGTTCTTCCTCGTGTCCAAGGGTCTGCACCTGTCGATCGAATTTACTGGCGGCACGGTGATGGAAGTCGCCTACACCAAGCCGGCTGACCTCGAAGGCATACGCAATACGGTCGGCGGCCTAGGTTATGCCGACAGCCAGGTGCAGAGCTTCGGCACTGCGCAAGACGTGCTGATTCGCCTGCCGGTACAAAAGGGCAGCAATTCGGCGCAGGTCAGCACGCAAGTGATCGATGCGCTGAAGGCGCAGGATGCGAGCGTGAGCCTGAAGCGTGTCGAATTCGTCGGCCCGCAGGTCGGTGAAGAACTGGCGCATGATGGCCTGACGGCGCTGGCCTTCGTGGTAATCGGCATCATGATCTACCTCGCATTCCGCTTCGAATGGAAGTTCGCGGTCGCGGCCATCATCGCGAACCTGCACGACGTGGTGATCATTCTTGGCTTCTTTGCATTCTTCCAGTGGGAATTCTCGCTGACCGTGCTGGCAGCCGTGCTGGCGGTGCTGGGCTACTCGGTGAACGAATCGGTGGTCGTGTTCGACCGCGTGCGCGAAACCTTCCGTGATCGCCGCTTCGGCAGGCTCGCGACTGAAGATGTGATGAACCACGCGATCACCAGCACCATCTCGCGTACCGTGATCACCCACGGCTGCACGCAGCTGATGGTGTTGTCGATGCTGCTGTTCGGTGGCCCTACGCTGCACTACTTCGCGGTGGCGCTGACCATCGGCATCCTGTTCGGCATCTATTCGTCGGTGTTCGTTGCTGCAGCGGTCGCGATGTGGCTGGGCGTCAAACGTGAAGACTTGCTGAAGCCGGTCAAGCCCAAGGACGAGACTGACGGCGCTGTGGTCTGACCGCCGGATCTCAGGCTGCCCGAAAGTGGCAGCACAAACTACAAAGCCGCCCTCGGGCGGCTTTGTAGTTTTCGGTGGTGCTATTGCAAGTGAGGCTCAGGCCGGAACGAATTCCGCATGCAGCCGAAATCCCAGCGCCTTGATGACTTTCATCACGGTCGCAAATTCCGGATTGCCCTCGGGCGACAGCGCCTTGTACAGGCTCTCCCGTGCCAGCCCGGTTTCGCGGGCAACCCGGCTCATGCCACGCGCGCGTGCAATGTCCCCCAGCGCGGCGCGGATCAGGCTGCCGTCGCCAGGATCGTCTTCCAGGCAGGCCTCGAAATAGAGCGCGATATCTTTCTCGCTCTTCAGTTCCTGCACTGAATCCCATTCGGTGAAGCGTTCGCTCATGTCTCGGTCCTCCAATCGCTTGCAATACGGATCGCACGTTCTATGTCGGCTTCCTGTGATCCCTTGTCGCCCCCGGCCAGCAGCAGCACCATCTGTTCACCTCGCATCGTGAAATACACCCGGTAGCCAGGGCCGTGGTCTATGCGCAATTCCATGATCGATTGCTTCAGGTACTTGCAATCGCCCACGTGACCGTGTGATAGACGACGAATTCGAGCGTTAATCCTCGCAATCGCGACCCTGTCTTTCAGCTTCGCCAGCCAATGTCGGAAGGTGTCGCTTTGGAGAATGCGAAGGGTGATCGGATGGTAGTCCATTAAACAAAATGTGTAAACCATGGAGTACACATTGTTTGCGCCGATCCTGATCCTGCCAATTGCGTTGAGGCATTCGGGCAACAAAAAAGCCGCCCGAAGGCGGCTTCTTATGCCGAGGACGAGCTTCAGATGTCCTTGGCCAGCTTGTCGGCAATGCCGATATAGCTGCCCGGCGTCATCGCCATCAAGCGGTCCTTGTCCGCCTGCGGGATGGCGAGGCCGCCGATGAATTCGCGCAGCGCATCTTTCGAGATGCCTTTTCCGCGGGTCAGTTCCTTCAGCTGTTCATACGGGTTCTCGATGCCATGGCGGCGCATCACGGTCTGCACCGGCTCGGCCAGCACTTCCCAGCTGTTGTCGAGGTCTTCGGCCAGGCGGGTCGGATTGACTTCCAGCTTGTTCAGGCCGCGCAGGCAGCTGTCATAAGCCAGCACGCTGTAGCCGAAGCCGACGCCGATATTGCGCAGCACGGTCGAGTCGGTCAGGTCACGCTGCCAGCGCGACACCGGCAGCTTCTCGGCCATGTGCTTGAGCACGGCATTGGCCATGCCGAGGTTGCCTTCGGAGTTCTCGAAGTCGATCGGGTTGACCTTGTGCGGCATCGTCGACGAGCCAATCTCACCGGCCTTGGTCTTCTGCTTGAAGTAACCGAGGGCGATATAGCCCCAGATGTCGCGGTTCAGGTCGAGCAGGATGGTGTTCACACGCGCGATCGCATCGAACAGTTCGGCGATGTAATCGTGTGGCTCGATCTGGATCGTGTACGGGTTGAAGGTCAGACCGAGGCGCTGCTCGATCACTTGCTTCGAGAACGCGGGCCAGTCAAATTCCGGGTAAGCCGACAGGTGCGCGTTGTAGTTGCCGACCGCGCCGTTCATTTTGCCGAGAATTTCGACACCAGCGATGCGTTGCTGCGCGCGCTGCAGGCGAGCCACGACGTTGGCCATTTCCTTGCCGAGCGTGGTCGGGCTGGCCGGCTGGCCATGGGTGCGCGACATCATCGGCAGATCAGCATTCGCATGCGCGAGCTCGGTCAGGCGGGTGATCACAGCCGACAGCGACGGCAGCAGCACCTGGTCGCGCGCGGCCTTCAGCATCATGCCGTGCGAAGTGTTGTTGATGTCTTCCGACGTGCAAGCGAAGTGAATGAATTCGGAGGCTTTCACCAATTCCGGCATGTGCTGGACTTTTTCCTTCAGCCAATATTCGACTGCCTTCACGTCGTGATTGGTGACGGCTTCGATTTCCTTGATGCGGGCAGCATCGGCTTCACCGAAATCGGCGGCCAGCTTTTCCAGCAGCGTGCGTGCTTCTGCCGAAAACGGCTTGAGTTCAGCGAAGCCGGCTTCGGACAGCGCGAGCAGCCACGAGATCTCGACCTTCACGCGATGGTGCATGAAGCCGGCTTCGGACAGCAACGGGCGCAAGTTGTCGGTCTTGGAGGCGTAGCGGCCGTCGAGCGGCGACAGGGCGGACAGCGGGGAAAGCGACATGATGTGAAGCGCGGCGCAGCCACGCGGGAGATTTCGGAAAGACCGGGATTTTACCATTCGGCCACCGGGCGACCGGGATGCGGCGACCGGTCGGTGAAATGGCCGCGAATGTCAATGCGGTGAGGTGCCGGCAGGTCATCGCGAGGCTACGATCGGGCAATTCAGAGAGTTTTGCCAATGATATAATCGCGTCCCCGCAACACCCCAACTGCCCCCCATTTCGCCATGAAACTGATCGGATCGATCCCCAGTCCCTATACCCGTAAAGTGCGGGTTGTGATGGCCGAGAAGAAACTCGACTTCAGCTTCGTGCTTGAAGACGTGTGGTCGCCTGATACGACGATCGCTGAATCGAATCCCTTGGGCAAAGTGCCTTGCCTGGTGATGGAAGATGGTGGCGCGATGTTTGATTCGCGCGTGATCGTCGAATATCTCGACACGATGTCGCCGGTCGGCAAGCTGCTGCCGAATTCAGGCCGTGAGCGCGCCAGCATCAAATGCTGGGAAGCGCTGGCTGACGGAGTGCTGGATGCCGCCATCAACATGCGACTCGAACGCCTGCTGCGTCCGGCCGACAAGCAGAGCGAAGAGTGGGTCGAACGCCAACTCGGCAAGGTGCATCATGGCCTGAAGGCGATGGCGCAGGGCCTGGGCGAGTCGGCCTTCTGCGCCGGTGGTCATTTTACGCTGGCCGATGTGGCTGTCGGCTGTGCGCTGGGTTGGCTGGCCTTCCGTTTCCCGGAGATCCCGTGGCGCGAAGACCATCCGAACCTTGCCCGCCTGTTCGACAAGCTGTCCGAGCGGCCGTCGTTCCGCGAAACCTTGCCGAGCGCCTGAGCAAACGGTACGCGGCACCCGCCATGAAAAAAGGAGCCCGAGGGCTCCTTTTTTTATGGGGCAGGGAAAACGTCGGCAGCGCTTATTCGCCTTCCATTTGCGACTGCAGGTAATTCTGCAAGCCGACCTTGTCGATCAGGTCCTTCTGCGTTTCCAGCCAGTCGATGTGTTCTTCGGTATCGTCGAGGATGTACTGGAACAGTTCGCGCGACACGAAATCACGCGCCGCTTCGCAGGCAGCGATGCCGTCTTTCACGGTCAGTTGCGCCATCTTTTCCAGTTGCAGGTCGCAGTCGATCATTTCCGGCGTGTTCTCGCCGATCATCAGTTTGTGCAAGGCCTGCAAGTTGGGTAAGCCTTCGAGCATCAAGATGCGGTCGATCAGCTTGTCGGCATGCTTCATTTCGCCGATCGATTCTTCGTATTCTTTTTTGGCGAGCTTGCCGAAGCCCCAGTGCTTGTACATGCGTGCATGCAGGAAGTACTGGTTGATGGCCGTCAGCTCGTTGGTCAGCTGGTCATTGAGCAGCTTGATGATGTTCGGATCGCCTTTCATGGGTGCCTCTTTGCGGGTTAGGGATTGGCGTCGATGTTACCGCAGCCGTCCGCTTCTGTGAGTACAGCCCCGGCATTTCGTTAGTGCGAATCACTCCCATTTCTGGATTGATTGCCGCCGGCGCGCAGCCCTGCAAGTGTCGAATGTCCCAGCAAGGCCATCGTCATTTCCAGCTCATCTCGCAATAACCGAATCACATGGGCGACACCCATGGGTCCGGCAGCCGCCAGCGCCCACACATACGGGCGGCCCACCAGCACCGCATTTGCACCGCAGGCCATTGCCTTGCAGGCATCGGCGCCGCTGCGTATGCCACTGTCATACAGCAACACGGCGTTGTCGCCGAAGTGCGTGCGGAACTGCCGCAACACGGCCAGCGCCGGTGGGGTGTCATCGATGACCCGGCCGCCATGGTTGGACACGACCAGTCCATCGCAACCGGTTGCCAGCGCACGCTCGGCGTCGTCGATATGCAGCATGCCCTTCACCAGCAACGGCAACCGCGTCTGCTCGCGCAGCCAGACGAGGTCTTCCCAGCGCGGGGCGACATACATCCACTGGTCGAACACTACGCTCTGGCCGGGCGCGATCGCGGGCAATGCCGGCTCCGGTTCCAGATTGACTGCGCGCAGTCCGGCCGGCAGCGTCAGTGTCGCCTGCTTTACCGGTGCATCCACGGTGAACACGATGGCTTGCGCGCCGGCGTCTTCGGCCTTGCGCAGCAAGCGCAGCGTGGCATCGCGGTTGGCTTGCCAGTAGAGCTGGAACCAGATATCGGCACCGGTCGCGCTGATGTCGGCCAGCGAGGCACTGGCCAGGCTGCTGACCAGCATGACCGCTTGCTGCGCCTGGGCTGCCAGCGCAGTGCCGATTTCACCCTGCGCATGGAACAGGCGCTGGTAAGCGATCGGTGCCAGCATCAGCGGGTGCAGAAGGCTTCGTCCGAACAGTTCAAAGCGCGTGTGGCCGCCGCGTACATCGGCCAGCGGTCGTGGCACCAGCGGAATTGCATCGAATTGCGACCGGTTGGCGACGCAGTTACGGCCGCCGTCCCCTTCTTGCAGATAGCGCCAGACAGACCCGGGCAGCGTCGCTTCGGCCTGGCGGGCATAGTCGGCAAGGGCGACGGCTACCGGGTTCATGGACAGGCTTCGCTCAGGTTTCCGACCATTGCCGGAGCAGGTTGTGATACGTGCCGGTGAGCTGCACCACGGCCTCGGTTTCGCCTATCGTCTCGCGCAACTGCAGCAGTGCCATGTCCATGTCGTACAGCAGCCGTCGCTGGCCGGCATCGCGCACCATGCTCTGGATGAACATGAAGCAGGCGACGCGTTCGCCACGCGTCACCGGCGTGACTTCATGGACCGATGACGATGGATACAGCACCAGGCTGCCAGCCGGCAGCTTGATGCTATGGGTGCCGAAGGTGTCGGCGATCGACAGCTCGCCGCCATCATGGCTGTGCGGGTCGGACAGGAACAAGGTGGCTGACAGGTCCGAACGCACATAGCTGCCGTCCGGCGCCTGCCGCATCGCACCGTCGACATGCGCGCCATACGCATTGGCCGCGCCCGCATAGCGGTTGAAGAACGGGGGGAGCACTTTCAGCGGCAAGGCAGCGGCGAAGAAGCGCGCGTTGCGCGCCAGCGCTTGCAACACCAGGCGGCGCAGTGCCGGCAGTGGGGGCGCATCGTCGGCCAGTTGCTGGTTGTTCTTCACCAGTGCCGCTTGGGCGCCGGCCGTGATGCGCCCGTCGGCCCATGTCGCTTCCTTCAGCAGTGCCCGCGCCTGCGCCAGCTCTTCCGGGGACAGCAGCGAGTCGATGGTGACGATCATGGTTCTGTCAGGGGCATCAGTATTTGAATTCGGCCGTCAGGATCACGGTCCGGCGCAGCCCCGGCACAGTGAAGCCGCCGTTGTCATACACCGAGTCGTAATACAGCTTGTCGAGCACGTTTTTCACGTTCAGCTTCACGGCCCAGCGCAATTGCTCGTACGCGACCAACGCATCGATGCGCTCATAGGCCGGCGCACGGTTTGGATAAAAACTCGTTCCGCCCGGCAGGGTGGGCAGCGCAGCGCTGCTCGGCACATAGGCATAGCGATCGCCCTTGGCCTCGATGCCGGCGCCGACTTTCCAGTTGTCGTCGACTTTGTAGGTCGTCCACACATTGTAGGTATAGCGCGGCGTGTTGCGTGCGCGTTGTCCGACCAGACCCGGATGGCCCACGGTGACCACGCCGGTGGTGGCATTGGTGTTTTCAGCCACCTCGAGGATGGTCGCATCCATCAGCGCGACGCCGGCAAACACTTCCCACTGTCGGGTAATGCGGCCGGCGGCCTCGACCTCGATACCGTCGGTACGGCGTTTTTTGGTCAGGATGGGCGCAGTGGTCGCTTCCAGGTCGGCGTTGCGTTCCCACATCTTGTTGGCACGGTAGAGCGCCCCGCGCAGCGTCAGGTCGCCGTCGAACAGGATGTATTTCGCCCCCAGTTCGAGCACATCACTGCGCTCGGCAGGTTTGGGCGTGGTGGTCAGCTGGTAGAGGTCGGCAGTCGGACTGAACGAGTCGCTGTACGCAAGGTAGTAATGCGATTCATCGGTGGGGTGATAGGACAATGAGGTGCGATAGCTCCACTCGCCAAAGTCGAGGTTCGCGCCGCTTGAGTACTTCGCTTTCATCTGGTCGCGGCGCATGCCTGCCGTAGCGCGCCATTTCGGGATGAATTCCACCGTGTCCTGGCCATAGATCGCATACGAGTCGCCGCTGAATGTGCTGGGTATGGCCGTCGACGGCTGGTAGGGTCGGAAATCGGGACTGAGCAAATTGTTCGTGAAGTTGCGCAGGCTGTTGCGCCAGCTGTCTTCATACAGGTATTCGACGCCGGCAAGAAGCTGGTGCTTCATGCCCAGGTAGTCGAACTTGCGGCTGTAGTCCGACTGCAGCGTGATGGTGTCGTAGTAAGCCGCGCGCGTCACGTTGCCGCCGTTGCCCCCGGCGCGAGCGCCATTCGCGTTCGGTTCGAAGACGATGCTCGGTGTCTTGGCCCAGTAGCTGCGCTCGTAGCTGGCCAGCCGCAGCTGGGTACGCAGTTGCGATACGTCGTCGATCTGCCATTGGTGCGCCAGCGTGCTCATTGACGTATCGCTGTTGTCGAAGGTCTTGCTCGTGCCCCAGAAATAGCTGGACGGCAGAGGCACGCCGGTCAGCACGCCGGTCGAGGTCGTGTTGTTCCGGAAGCCGGAGGCCGGACGGCGGGTGACGCTGTCAAACGGGATGCCGTAATCGGGGTTGTCCCGCGTGCGCAGGTAGTAGTGGTTCAGCCAGAATTTATGATTGCCTGACTGGTTCAGCGCAAGGCTGATCGCCGCTCCGGTCCGGTTGATGTCCGGCTCCGCGCCCGACGCAGGATTGCTGCGCCAGCTGCCTTCGGCGCGGTCCATCAGGTTCACGCGCAAGCCGGTATCTTCGCTGACCGACTTGTTCATGTCGGCAGTGAACTGGCGGTAGCCATTGGAGCCGGTGCTGGCGGTCAGCCGGTACTGGTCGATGTCGAGCGGCGTTTTCGTGACCTGGTTGATCACGCCGCCGGCCTGGCCGCGGCCGAACAGCATCGCGCCGGCGCCGCGCAGTATGTCGAGCTGCTCGAAGTTGAAGGTCTCGCGGTTGTATTGCGCGGTATCTCGAATGCCGTCGAGGTACATGTCGCCGAAGGTATAAAAGCCCCGCAGGTTCATGTTGTCACCGGCGCGACCGCCTTCGGCGGCATTGAAGCTGATGCCGGCCACATTGCGCATCGCTTCCTGCAGCGACGAAGCCTGCTGCTCCTGCAGCAGCTTGCTGGTCACTGTGGTGACGGCTTGCGGGATTTCGTGCGGGTCTTGTTCGATCTTGCCCACGCGCGTCCTGGTGGCCATATAGGCAGGGGCATCGCGCAGCGCGTTGACTTCGACAGCAGGAAGGGTGCTGTCGTCCTTGCCCTGCGAGTCTGTCTTGTCAGCCGCGAGGGTGGTGCCGCCGCAGAAGGCCAGTCCGGCCACCAGTGCGCCCAGTGGCTTGAGTTTGATTGCGTTGTTCATGCCGGTCATGCCTTGTCGTTCGCCCCTGGTTCAAGGGGCGGTCGTTGATGTTGCTGGCTGGCTGACCGGTAGTGCGGTGTGGCTGGCTGGTGTCGGTTGTCGTGGGTTAGTAAGCGCGAAGACGGTTCATTTTTTTGGTTCGGTAACGAAGCCGATCTTCGTCAGGCCGCCGTTCTGCGCGGCGGCCATCACTTGCGCCACCTTTTCGTACTGGGTCGTTCGCTCCGCCCGCAGGTGCATTTCCGGTTGCGGGTCAGACTGTGCGGCCCGTGCAATCTTTTGTGCGAGCTCGTCATCGCTGATTTCGTGGTTGTTCCAGTACAGCTTGCCATTGCCGTCGATCGTCAGGTTGACCGTCTCGGGCTTGACGTCGTTGGGCTGGGTGGTCGCGCGCGGCAAATCAAGCTTCACGCTGTGGTTGATCACGGGGATGGTGATGATGAAGATGATCAGCAGCACCAGCATTACGTCGACCAGCGGTGTCGTGTTGATCTCGGGGTTGAAGTCTTCGTCCGATTTGTCGGACAGTGAGCCCATGGCCATCAGCTGCTCCGTTTCAGGCCACGGCCGCCAGCTTGGGACCGGCCGACTTGCCGTCGCCGGAACGTGCGCCAGTCACGAACAGTGCATGCAGGTCGAAGCCGAACCTGTTCAATTGCGCCAGCACGTTCTTGTTGCTGCGTACCAGTGCGTTGTAGCCGAAGGTCGCGGGAATGGCGACGGCCAGGCCGAGCGCCGTCATGATCAGCGCCTCGCCGACCGGACCGGCCACCTTGTCGATGCTGGCCTGGCCGCTGCTGCCGATCGACACCAGCGCGTGATAAATGCCCCACACCGTACCGAACAGGCCCACGAAGGGCGCCGTCGAACCGACCGAGGCCAACACCGCCATGCCGGTCGACAGCCTGGCTGCGCATTCGTCAATGGCCTGGCGCAGCGACATCGTGACCCAGTCGCTGACCGACAGCTGGTCTTGCAGGCTGCCGGCATGCGCGTGATGGTGGCGCAGTGCCGAGGCGCCGGTGGCTGCGAGGTGGGCGAACGGGTTGTCCGTGCCCAGACCCTGAATGGCGGCATCGACATTGGCTGCTTCCCAGAAATTGCGGCGCGCTGCTTGCAGTGCGCGGTGATGGCGCAGCGCCTGCAATGCCTTGGCGATCATCACGCTCCACGACGCGATCGACATTGCTACCAGCAGCAGCGCAACGAGCCTGATGACGAGATCGCCTTGCTGCCACAGCGTGGCAAGGCCATACGGACTGGTATCCATGAGGTGTTTCTTCTTTGATGTGAGGTTGAAGTTTTAACGAAGGGCGAAAGTGATCGGCACCAGCACATACACCGGCACCGGGCGGCCATCTTCAAGGTTAGGCTTGAAACTGGCGCGCATCACGGCCTGACGCGCCGCTTCGTCGAGCCGCGGATAGCCGGCGCTGTCCCGGATGTCGGCGCGCTCGGGTTTGCCTGTTTCATCCACCAGCACACGCAGGACGACCTTGCCCTGTTCCCCGGCGCGTTTGGCAATGAGCGGGTAGTCGGGTTTTGGCGGATGCAGGTATTCGACGCCAGTGATGGTGGCCGGCGCGCGCTCGGCGGCCGCGGGTGGCGCAGCAGGCGCCTGGGGCGCCGGGCGTGCAGGCGCTGGCGCAGCTTTGGCTTCGGCCACTGGCGCCGGTGTGGGCAGCGTGCCCGGCATCGATGCCGCGACAGGTGCCGGTGAGGCGGACGATGTCGCCGCCGGTGCGGCGGGCGCCGGATTGTCGGGCACGGTGGCTCGCGGGGTTAGCAAGGGCGGTGCCGGTATCGGTTGAGGGGCGGGGATGAGGTTCGGCGTCGGATGGGCCGGCAGCTCTGGTGCGCGGATCGGTCGCGGCTCGGCGCGTGCCGGGTTGCGGGCTGCGCTTCGGGCCTCGGCGTGCTGCGAGATCAGTGACACCATGACTTCGCGCGGCGTGACCTCCGGTATCGTCAGCGGGCGCATGCCATTAAGCATTGCGAAGATCAGCGCAGCATGCAGCGTGAAGGCCGCGGCCAGCGGAAGCTGTCGGCGCGGCAATACGATCGCCGTTGCCGGCCAGGGCATGGCGGCGCTCATGTGGACTTCAGGCGGCCGCCGCCTCGCGCCGGACTTCGACGGCCTTGAGTGCGTTGTCCTCGACCTGGTCGCGCACCACGGTTTTGGCATAGGCATTGCATTTGCCGCAGCAGCTGCCCACATTGAGCTGGGCGCGAATCTCGGCCAGCGAAGTGGCGCCGGCATCGACGGCGGCACGGATGGCTTTGTCGGAAACGTTATGGCAGATGCAGACGATCATGGTGTGGTGTACAGGTCAGGTCAGGCCGTGAGAATCAATTTGTTCGCTTGCGTCAGGCGCAGGCGATAGATCTTTCCTTCGTGGTCAATCTCGATTTCCCGCATTTGTTTCAGCAAGTCCACCAGCTTGACCCGTTGCGGCACCCCGCTCGCGCCGCAAAGAGGCGGCGGTACGGCTTGGTTTTGCGTCGGGTTCTTGCTCATGTCGACCTGAATCTGTGAATGCGAACAATTCGCGTTTAGATTATTAACGATCGATCGACAGCTGGCAAGCGTTTTTTCGAGTTTGGGGAAAAAATGCGGGCAGGCATGGTCGAAGGCGGAATCCTTCCCGGATTCGGGACATCCCGCGTGGCGATCAAGCAAGGGCGGTGGCGCCCGCCGGGCAGGGGGGGGGCGATCAAAGGATCGAATGAAGGTCACTTTCCTTTGCAGTGGCACCCGCCGGGCGGGAGGTGCGGATCAGGACACGCGGAGAGCGAGGAGGGCTTGACGGGGGGCAGGGATGGCGGGCGTTACACCCGCCGGGCCGGGATCAGGCGCCGGCCGTATCGATGATGCCGCCACCGAGGCAGACATCACCGTCATAAAGGACAGCGGATTGCCCCGGAGTGACCGCCCACTGTGCTTGTGGGAATTGCAGGGCAAAGCGGTCGGCACCCAGCCTCAGGTGTTCGCAGGCCATGTCCGGTTGCCGGTAACGGGTCTTCGCTGACAGCGGACCGTCTTTGGGCGCTGCGCCGGCAACCCAGCTGACCTGTCCGGCAGCCAGCGTCGCCGACAGCAGCCATGGATGGTCATGGCCCTGCACGACGTACAAGACATTGCTTTCGACGTCCTTGCGCGCCACATACCAGGCTTCGTGATTGCCGTCGGCGTCGCGGTGCTTCTTCGAGCCACCGAGGCCGATGCCCTTGCGCTGGCCCAGCGTATAGAACGACAGGCCGACATGCTCGCCGACGATTTCGCCGTCCGGCGTCTTCATGGGCCCCGGCTTGAAAGACAGGTAGCGGTTCAGGAAATCACGGAACGGACGCTCGCCGATGAAGCAAATGCCGGTCGAGTCCTTCTTGCGCGCGTTCGGCAGCTTCAGTTCGTCGGCGATGCTGCGGATTTCGGTCTTGTGCAGTTCACCCAGCGGGAACAGCGTGCGCGACAGCTGGGCCTGGTTCAGCCGGTGCAGGAAGTAGCTCTGGTCCTTGCTGGCGTCGATCGCCTTCATCAGCTCGAAGCGGCCATCACGCTCGCGTACGCGGGCGTAGTGGCCGGTGGCGATCTTGTCGGCGCCGAGCGCCATCGCATGGTCGAGGAAGGCCTTGAACTTGATCTCGGCATTGCACAGCACGTCCGGGTTGGGCGTGCGGCCGGCTTCGTACTCGCGCAGGAATTCGGCGAACACGCGATCCTTGTACTCGGACGCGAAATTCACCGCCTCGATATCGACGCCGACCACATCGGCCACGCTGGCCGCATCGATCCAGTCCTGACGGGTCGAGCAGTACTCGTCGTCGTCGTCATCCTCCCAGTTCTTCATGAACAGGCCGATGACTTCATAACCCTGCTGTTTCAGCAGCCACGCAGCGACCGATGAATCGACGCCGCCGGACATGCCCAGCACAATTCTTTCCTTACGCATGGCTATGTTCGGTGACGCTGGGATGGGTGTAAATTGCGTTCAGCGGCAGGCGGCGGCCTCGCAGGTAGTCGTCGATGCATTGCAGGACCAGCGGGCTGCGGTGCTTGTCGCTGATGGCGACGATTTCTTCGTAGCTCAGCCAGACGGCGCGCAGGATGCCGGTGTCGAGTGCCCGGTCGTGCACGGTTCCCGCTGTGCCGGCAAAGGCGAATCGCAGGTAGGTGACATCCTCGCCGGTGCGGCTGGATTGGTAACGCGACATGTAAACCCCGACCAGCGCTTCCGGATGGAAGTCGTGGGCGGTTTCTTCAAGCGCCTCGCGGCTGACGGCGTCGATCAGCGATTCATGCGGATCCAGATGGCCGGCCGGCTGGTTGAAGCGGATGCCGTCGCTGGTCTCTTCCTCGACGAGCAGGAATTTGCCGTCCTTTTCGATGATCGCAGCGACCGTGACGGAGGGTTTCCAGATAGTAGACATGGTTTCCTTCAAAGAGCCGCGATTTTACCGCTTTGGCGCGGGCGGTCTCCGGGATGGTCAAAGGCGGGGTTTGGCAGAGCGCAAGCCGGAATCGCCGGTGACCGAAAACCAATAATTGTGCATCGCGCCAAAAATGTGGACAATGTGGGGTTTTGAAATTTCCAGAGGGCAAATCCGCGCCGCCCTCGACTCAGGCTCTTGCCGAAATGGGAACAGGCATTGCTTTTCCCATGGGAACGCAGGGGTTTGAGTGTAAGATTCGGGCGCATTTTTTTCTTTTTGGAGAACGCCATGAGAATCGGCATTCCAGCCGAGACGCGTCAGGGGGAGACGCGGGTAGCCGCCACCCCGGAAACAGTGAAAAAACTGGTCGCTGCCAAGCACCAGGTGATCGTGCAGTCCGGTGCCGGCGTGACCGCCAGCATTCCTGATGAGGCGTTCTCTGCCGCTGGCGCGCAGATCGGCTCCGCAGCTGATGCCCTCGGCTGCGACATGGTCCTCAAGGTCCGCATCCCGTCGGCTGAAGAACGTGGCCTGATGAAGTCGGGCGCCGTCCTGATCGGCATGCTGAACCCGTTCGACGCCGAAGGCCTGAACGCGCTGGCATCGGCCGGCCTGTCGGCCTTTGCCCTCGAAGCCGCGCCGCGTATCACGCGCGCGCAGTCGATGGACGTTCTGTCGTCGCAAGCGAACATCGCCGGCTACAAGGCCGTGCTGATGGCCGCCAATACTTACCAGCGCTTCATGCCGATGCTGATGACCGCTGCCGGTACCGTCAAGGCCGCGCGCGTGCTGATCATGGGCGTGGGCGTCGCAGGTCTGCAAGCGATTGCGACCGCGAAGCGCCTCGGCGCCGTGATCGAAGCGTCGGATGTGCGTCCGCCGGTCAAGGAACAGGTCGAGTCGCTGGGCGCAAAGTTCATCGACGTCCCGTACGAAACCGATGAAGAGCGTGAAATCGCCCAAGGCTCCGGTGGCTATGCCCGTCCGATGCCGGAAGCATGGATGAAGCGCCAGGCCGCACTCGTGCACGAGCGCGCCAAGCAGGCTGACATCATCATCACTACCGCGCTGATCCCGGGTCGCAAGGCACCGGTGCTGATCAGCGAAGAAACCGTCAAGGCGATGAAGCCGGGTTCGGTGATCGTGGATATGGCGGTCGAGCAGGGAGGTAACTGCCCGTTGTCCGAATTGGGCAAGACCGTCATCAAGCACGGCGTGCACATCATCGGCGAAGGCAACATCCCCGCTACCTGCGCTGCTGACGCATCGGCCCTGTACGCCCGCAACGTGATCGACTTCATGAAGCTGATCATCGACAAGGACGGCAATCTCGCCATCGATCGCAGCGATGAGATCGTAGCCGCAACCCTCGTTGCCCATGGCGGCGAGCTGCTGCGCAAGTAACGTAGAAGGCTGGGCTAGTAATGAACCGTATCATGCTTCGCGCAAAGATCCATCGCGCGACCGTCACGCAGTGCGACCTGAACTACGAAGGGTCGTGCGGCATTGACGAAGACTTGCTGGACGCCGCGGACATCCGCGAATTTGAAAAGATCGAGCTGTACAACGTCAACAATGGCGAGCGCTTCTCCACCTATGCCATCAAGGGCAAGCGCGGTACCGGCGAGATCTCGCTGAACGGGGCAGCTGCACGCCTCGCTCACCTTGGCGACCTGCTGATCATCTGCACCTATGCGCCGATGACGGACGATGAAGTGGCGACTTACAAGCCGAAAATCGTCTTCGTCGATGACAAGAACGGCATTACCGGCCTGAAGAAATAAGCTTCGTTCGCGCGAACGAGGCAAACGCAAACGACATACGCTAACAGCTAACAACCAGAGGACATCATGGAAGTCAGCCATACCATCACCAATTTAATCATTTTCGTGCTGGCGATTTACGTCGGTTACCACGTCGTGTGGACCGTCACCCCGGCGCTGCATACGCCGCTGATGGCCGTCACCAATGCCGTGTCGGCGATCATCATCGTCGGCGCGATGCTGGCCGCAGCCCTGACCGAAGGCCCGGTGGGCCAGTTCATGGGTACGCTGGCCGTCGCGCTGGCTGCCGTCAACGTGTTCGGCGGCTTCCTGGTCACGCAACGCATGCTCGAGATGTTCAAGAAAAAAGAGCCGAAGGCCAAGAAAGAGGGAGCATAAAGTCATGAGCATGAACGTCGTTACTCTTCTCTATCTGATCGCGTCGATCTGCTTCATCCAGGCGCTCAAGGGCCTGTCCCATCCGGCGACTGCTCGTCGCGGCAATGCCTTCGGCATGACCGGCATGGCGATTGCCGCCTTCACCACCATCGCGCTGATCGCCAAGCTGCAAAGCGAAGCCATCGCCGCCGGTGGTATCAGCGGTGGCTTCGGCCTGCTGATCGGCGGTGTCGTGGTCGGTGGTGCAATTGGTGCGGTGCTGGCCAAGCGCGTCGAAATGACCAAGATGCCGGAACTGGTCGCAGCGATGCACTCGCTGATCGGTCTTGCCGCTGTCTGTATCGCGGTCGCCGCCGTGTCCGAGCCGAAGGCTTTCGGCATCGTCGCGATGGCCGGTGATGCGATCCCGATGGGCAACCGCATCGAACTCTTCATCGGTACCTTCGTCGGTGCCATCACCTTCTCCGGATCGGTGATCGCGTTCGGCAAGCTGGCTGGCAAGTACAAGTTCCGCCTGTTCCAGGGCGCGCCGGTGCAGTTCTCCGGCCAGCACATGCTGAACCTGATCCTGGCCATCGTGATGGTCGGCGCTGGTCTCGTGTTCGTCGGCGCCGAAGGTTCGGCCCCGGCCTGGGAGCCATTCCTGGTGATGACCGCGATCGCGTTCATCCTTGGCGTGCTGATCATCATCCCGATCGGCGGCGCCGATATGCCGGTGGTGGTGTCGATGCTGAACAGCTACTCGGGATGGGCCGCAGCCGGCATCGGCTTCTCGCTGAACAACTCGATGCTGATCATCGCCGGTTCGCTGGTGGGTTCGTCGGGCGCGATCCTGTCGTACATCATGTGCAAGGCGATGAACCGTTCGTTCTTCAACGTGATCCTCGGCGGCTTCGGCGGCGAGGCAGCCGCTGCAAGCGGTGGCGCTCAGCAGCAGCGCAACGTGAAGTCGGGTTCGGCCGATGATGCATCGTTCCTGATGGCCAACGACGAGACCGTGATCATCGTTCCGGGCTACGGCCTCGCTGTGGCGCGTGCCCAGCACGCACTGAAGGAATTGACCGAGAAGCTGACCCACAACGGCGTGACCGTGAAGTACGCGATCCACCCGGTTGCCGGTCGTATGCCTGGCCACATGAACGTGCTGCTGGCCGAAGCCGAAGTGCCGTACGACCAGGTGTTCGAGATGGAAGACATCAACAGCGAGTTCGGCCAGGCCGACGTGGTGCTGGTGCTCGGCGCGAACGACGTCGTGAACCCGGCTGCAAAGGATCCGAAGTCCCCGATCGCCGGCATGCCGATTCTTGAGGCTTACAAGGCCAAGACCATCATCGTCAACAAGCGCTCGATGGCGGCCGGTTACGCTGGCCTCGACAACGAGCTGTTCTACATGGACAAGACCATGATGGTGTTCGGCGATGCGAAGAAAGTCATCGAAGACATGGTGAAGGCCGTCGAATAAGACGCTTCAGCTGCAAAACAAAAAGGGCGGAATCTTCCGCCCTTTTTTGTTGCCCGCTGATTTGTTGCCTGCTGCATTGCTCCGACGGCGCTGTGCATCGAAGCGCCCGTCATGGACGCTCAGCGCGTGCCGAACATCATCTGGTGTGCCAGTACGCGTCTGGCCGGTGGGAAGAGATCAATCGCGCCCAAAGTCGCGCCCAGCAAGTCTTGCGTGAACGTGCCATCGCCTGAGCTGGCAAAGATGCGCGCCATCAGGTCGGTAAGTCTCACGGTGGTGCCGCGGTCCGCACCGCGCTGCTCGTTGAAGCGGGCCAGTGCCGCCGGCGTGGCATCACGGGCGAGCAGACCAGCCAGCACGGCCGCATCACGCAAGCCGAGGTTCAGGCCCTGACCGGCAACCGGGTGCAGCGTTTGTGCGGCATTGCCAATGGCCACCGAGCGCGGGGTCGATGCCGGTACGGCATTCAGGCCCAGCGCATACGCATGGCGCCGCCCGACCCGAATGAAGCGCCCGACGCGCTGGCCAAACGCCTGCTGCAACGCTGCAAGGAAAGCTTCGTCGTCCAAACCCATCTTTGCGTCGGCGCTATCGGGCCTCATGCACCAGACCAGCGAATAACCGTCGTCTTGAGGCAGCAAGGCCAGCGGTCCTTCACCGGTGAAGCGCTCGAACGCGCGGCCGCGCTGCGCGGCATCCGCGTGCACCGTCGCCACGATCGCTGTCTGTTCGTAATCTCGCTGAAGGCTGCGTGCCGCTTGCTCGCCGAAGATGCCGCCTTCGGCCTGCACCATCAGCGCCGCCGTCAGCGTTTGCCCGTTTGACAGGGTGAGTGTCACCTCGTCATCGGACTCGGCGTTGGACGTGACCTGCACGGGTCGCAGCTGGCGCACGCCGGTGTCTTTCAATGCGTTGGTTAATGTCTGGCAGACATCACCGTAGCGGGCAACGTAGCCCAGAGCCGGCAGGCCGTACTCGGCAGCCTCGATCAGTGTGCGGCCAAAGCTGCCGCGGCGTGATACATGAATATGCGTGATCGCCGTCGGGCGGGTCGTCCATGCGTTCACCTGCGCCAGCAGCTGCCGGCTGCCCCACGACAGCGCGATCGAGCGCGGGTCCGCTGCGGCTTGGTCGGCCGGCTTGCCATCAATGACAGCGATAGCCTCGCCGCGCAGGCCGCGCGCCACCAGCTTGGCCGCCAGCGCCAGCCCCACGGGGCCGCCACCGACGATGGCGATCTTGACGCGTTCGCTCATCCTGCCCTCAGCCGCGCATCACAGCTTCGATCTCGGCCACCGTCTTGGGCGCCTTGTGCGTGATGATGTCGCAACCATGCTCCGTCACCAGCGCATCGTCCTCGATGCGGATGCCGATGTTCCAGTATTGCTCCGGCACGCCGGGCGCCGGGCGCACGTAGATACCGGGCTCGACCGTCAGCACCATGCCCGGCACCAGCGTGCGCCAGGGCTTTTCGGTGGCTGACACGGCAGGGTCACGGTAGTCGCCGACGTCATGCACGTCCATGCCCAGCCAGTGGCCGGTACGGTGCATGTAGAACTGGCGGTAGTCGCCGTTGGCGATCACGTCGTCCAGCGAGCCGACCTTGTTCTTGTCGAGCAGGCCGGTGTCGAGCATGCCCTGCGCCAGTATCTTCAACGCGGCTTCGTGGCCATCGGTGAAGCGCTTGCCGGGGGCCGTGTTGGCAATAGCGGCATCCTGCGACGCCAGCACCAGTTCGTACAGTTCCTTCTGTGGGCCGCTGAACTTGCCATTGACCGGGAAAGTGCGGGTGATGTCGGACGCATAGCTGTCGAGTTCGCAGCCGGCGTCGATCAGCACCAGGTCGCCGTCGCGCAGCTCGGCGTCGCCGGCGCGGTAATGCAGCACGCAGGCGTTGGCGCCGGTGGCGACGATCGAGCCGTACGCGGGGAATTGCGAACCATTGCGCCGGAATTCGTGCAGCAACTCGGCCTCGAGGTGGTATTCGCGCAAGCCGGCACGCGAGGTGCGCATCGCGCGCGCATGGGCTTCGGACGTGATGTCAGCCGCGCGGCGCATGATCGCGATCTCGTCGGCATCCTTCACCAGCCGCATTTCATTCAGGATGGTGCGCACGTCGTAGGCCGCCGAAGGCGCCGTCACGCCGGCGCGCACTTGCATGCGCACGGCATTGAGCCAGCCCTGCACTTGCGCATCCAGTTTGGCACTGCTGCCTAGCGCATAGAACAGCGCAGGCGCATTGGCCATCAGCAGCGGCAATTCCTTGTCGACTGCAGCGATCGAAAATGCGGCATCGAAGCCGAAGGCCTCGCGCGCCGCGGCCGGGCCGTAGCGATAGCCGTCCCAGATCTCGCGCTCTTCGTTCTTCTCGCGGCAAAACAGGATGGCCTGGTCGCGCTCGCCCGCCACTAGCACCAGCACGGCGTCGGGTTCGCCAAAGCCGGTCAGGTAATAGAAATAGCTGTCGTGCCGATAAGGGAAGTCGGCATCGGCATTGCGCATCACCTCCGGCGCCGTCGGGATGATCGCCACGCCGCCGCCCTGCGCATGCATCTTCTGCAGTATGGTGGCGCGCCGGCGCGCAAACGGAGTCATCGCAGCATTCATGGTCATGCAGATCCCTTCAGGGGTGCGTTCAGTTGTTCCAGCCGCTCGACGGTGCCGACATCGGTCCAGTCGCCACGGAAGACCTCGCCACCTATTCTGCCCTTGTCGGCGTACTCGCGCAGGATGGCCGCCAGCTTGGCGCTGCTGCCTGCGGTGACGCTGTCGAACAGTTCGGGGCGGTAGACACCGATGCCTGAGAAGGTAAAACGCGGCTGTCCCTCATTGGCGAGCATGAAGCTCGACAGCGCAAAATCACCTTCCGGATGGTGCGCGGGATTCTTGACGAGGTAGAGCCAGCCGAGGTCGCGCTGCTCTTGCGGATGCGGATTGCCCCACGGGTCATTCTCTTCCAGCACGTCCTTTACTTTGCCGAAATCGAAGTGCGGGCAATAGATGTCACCGGCGATCGCGACAAAGGGCGCGTCACCCAGCAGGTGGCGTGCCTTTGCAATGCCGCCGGCCGTCTCCAGTGCCGTGCCCTCAGGCGAATAGACGATCGAGGCACCGAACTGGCTGCCGTTGCCCAGCGCCTCTTCGATCATCTGGCCGAGGTGCGCATGGTTGATCACGATCTCGGTAATGCCGGCGCGAACCAGGTTGAGGATGTGCCACACGATCAGCGGGCGGCCCCGCACCTTCAGCAAGGGCTTCGGGCAGCTGTCCGTCAGTGGCCGCATCCGTTCGCCGCGGCCAGCGGCAAAAATCATCGCCTTCATCGGTCTGCGATCCCCGGCATCAGAAGGTGAAGCCGACACTGGTCTTCGGCTCTTCCAGCGTGTCCAGCAAGCGGATCAGCGGCGCGAATTCCTTGTAGCGGTACGCACACTTGCGGGTGTACTCCATCACCAGCGGCATGTCGTTCAGGTAGCCATCCTTGCCGTCGCGGTGGTACAGGCGCGCGAAGATGCCCAGCACTTTCAGGTGGCGCTGCAGGCCCATGAATTCGAAATCTCGATAGAAGTCGTCGACGTCATGCGACACCGGCAAGCCGGCCTTGCGCGCGCGTTCCCAGTAGCGGATCGCCCAGTCGAGCACCATTTCTTCGTCCCACTGCACGTAGGCGTCACGCAGCAGCGACACCAGGTCATAGGTGATCGGGCCGTAGACTGCATCCTGGAAGTCGAGGATGCCGGGGTTGCCCTTGTCCAGCACCATCAGGTTGCGCGAGTGGTAGTCACGGTGCACATAGACTTGCGGCTGCGCGAGGTTATTGGCCAGCAGGATCTCGAACACCTTGTCGAGATCGTTTTTCTGCGCATCAGTCAGCGTGGCGTTCAGGTGCTTGCCCACGTACCAGTCCGGGAACAGCATCAGTTCGCGATGCAGCAGGGCGCGATCATATTCGGGCAGCTTGCCCGGCTGGCTCTGCACCTGCAGCAGCACCAGCGCATCGATTGCATCCAGGTAGAGCTTGTGCGCGGTATCGGGGCCAAGCTGTTTCAGGTAGGTCGTGTTGCCGAGGTCGGACAGCAGCAGGAAACCGTTGTCGACATCCCGGGCAAGGATGGACGGCACCGTCACGCCAGTGGCGCCGAACAGTTCGGCCACCTGGATAAAGGGGCGCACGTCTTCCTGCGGCGGTGGCGCATCCATCACGACCAGCGTGCCGCCATCGGTTGTATCGACGCGGAAGTAGCGCCGGAAGCTGGCGTCGGCCGATGCCGTGCGCAGCGTATCCGGCAGGGTCTTCGGTGCTTCGATCGTGGCCAGCCAGCCGGCAAGCTGGGTCAGGCGGGGGTCGTTAGTTCGGGAATCGGACATTGGGAAGAGGCTGAAAAAAACCGCATTTTATGGCGAGCCAGCGCAGATGTGCGACGCAGGGGCTGCTTTAGCCAGGGCCCGGGTCGCAGTTGGGAAGCCACAAAGGTTCGCGGGTTGGGATGAATCGGGCTTTCTTCGGGAGGAGAGGCAAAAAATATGCGGGATCCGGCAGCCGGAACCTGGCAAAGCTGTCAGCCATTGCTCGGGACCGGCAGTGAGTTCCCATATAATAAGGGATTCGCCGATTGGCGCGGCGCAGCACTCCTAAAATTCACTGTCCATGACGCGGCGATTGCCATCACTGCAAGCTTCCCGACTGCCCTGCAAGACCCTGCTGTCCGTTGCGATCTCGCTGATGATTGCCGGTTCCGCTTGCGCGCAGCAGCCGTGGATCGCTAACGCCGTCGAGGGTGACGAAGGTCCGGTCGTATTCGAGGGCGAACAGCTGAGCGGCCGCCCCGACCGTGAAGTCATGCTGGAGCGCGAGGTCGAGATCACGCGCGGCTCGACCGTCATCAATGCCGATACGGTCCACTACGACATCGTGGATGACAGGGTCGATGCCGACGGCGATGTACGTGTGGTCCGCGACGGCAACCGCTTCAATGGCACCAGGCTCAAGCTCAAGCTCGATACCGGCGTCGGTTTCATGGACAGCCCGGTCTACCGCTTGCTGCGCAAGAATGCGCAAGGCTATGCCGAGCGCATTGAGTTCGAATCCGAAAGTGTCGCCACAGTCGTGCGGGGTATTTACACCACGTGCGAAGGGCCCGACCCGGACTGGTACCTGAAAACCAGCCGGCTGACGCTGGATGACGAGACAGGTATCGGATACGCGAAAAGTGCGGTCCTGATGTTCAAGGGGGTCCCCATCGGCGGTGCGCCGACAATCTCATTCCCAGTGACTGATGAACGCATGTCGGGCTTTCTTGCGCCGAGCATCGCGACCTCCTCGTCGAGCGGTTTGCAGATTACGACACCGTATTACTGGAACATTGCACCGAACCGCGATGTGACGTTTTATCCTCGCTACATCGGCACACGGGGCCTGATGCTGGGGGCGGATATTCGGTATCTGGAAGAAGACTATGCCGGCGAGACCCGCTTCGAATTCATCAATGATGACAAGCGGTCCGGTGCGACCCGATACGGTTTCTCATCCAAGCACAATCAGGCACTGGCACCCGGACTGACATTGACGACCGATCTGAACATGGCGTCGGACGACGATTATCCGAAGGATTTTCCAATCAGCCATGTCTGGAATCGACTGGGCGTGACTCGCCGTCTGCTGCCGCAGGCCATGACCGTGGCCTATGGAACCTACGACTGGGAAGCCACGTTCCTTTTGCACCAGTTCCAGGTGTTGCAGGATCCTTTGAAGAAAATCGATCCGGTCCCGTATGGCCGCCTGCCGCAAATCACGGTCACCAATTTCAATTACGACGACAGGAAATGGGAGCTCGTGATGAACTCCCAGTTCACCAGCTTTGTACACCCGACCCTGGAGCAAGGCGATCGCATCATCCTTAATCCGCGGGTGACCTACAACGCCGTCCAGGACCCCGGCTATTTCGTGCGACCGAGTTTCTCGGTGCATTCGACCGCCTACAATCTGGAGCATGTGACCGATCCATTGATGACGGCGCCGACCCGTGTGCTGCCGACGTTCTCACTGGACAGCGGGATGGTGTTCGAGCGCGACATCGGCATGCTGGGGCGTGATGCGGTGCAGACGGTCGAGCCCAGGATTTTCTACACGCGCACGCCCTTCAAGGCACAGAATGCCAATCTGTATCCGAACTTTGACACGTCGGAGGCGGACATCAGTTATGCCCAGATCTTCCGGGAAAACCGCTTTGTCGGGGACGACCGTATCGGTGACGCCAACCAGGTGACCCTGGCGCTGACTTCGCGCTTCCTTGAAACGAATGGCGCCGAACGCTTGCGTACCGCGATCGCCCAGCGCTACAACATTTCCGAGCCGCGAGTGGGCCTGGGCAGTGAGCAACAGGCGACCGAGGCGAAATCCGATATATTGTTCCTGACTTCAGGTCGCATTTCGAAAGAATTGCGAGTGGATGCAAATTTCCAGTACAACCAGGTCAAGAGCGAGGTCGATCGCATGAATTTCGGCGTGTTCTGGACGCCGGAACCGATGAAGGTCCTGAACGTCCAATATCGCCGCGATACGCGCAATCTCCCCAATATCCTGAATACGAATTTCGAGTTGATTGACATTTCGGGCCAATGGCCGCTGGGCGGAGGTTGGTATGGTGTCGGGCGCCTGAATTACCTGCTGGACGAGAAGCGGGTGGGTCAGTCGCTGGCGGGACTGGAATACCAGGCGGACTGCTGGATTTTCCGGACGGTTGCACAACGCCTGCCGACAGCGACGGGCGTCGTGAACACCTCCATGTTCTTCCAGATCGAATTTAATGGATTGTCTTCTTTGGGTATCAATCCGATGCGCGTGCTGCGAACAAATATCCCGGGCTATGAACGCCTGGCGCAGCCGCAGTAAATGGAAGCTTGAACATATCATGACCAATTCAATGAAGCCCTACGCGATGCCGGTGCTGAGCGCCGTTCTGGCAGGCAGCCTCGCGGCCTGTCTGATTGCTTTCCCTGCGCAAGCGCAAGAGAAGGCGCCCAAAGGACAAAAGGCCGTGCAGCCGGTCCTGGTCGATGCCATCGTCGCCGTCGTCAACAGCGACGTGATCACGATGAAAGAACTGGACGAGCGCATGCGCCTCGTCGAGCAGCGCATGAAGCGCCAGAATGCGCAGATGCCGCCGCGCGAACAGCTGCAGAAGCAATTGTTGGAGCGCATGATCGTCACCCGTGCGCAAATGCAGCTCGCACGCGAAACCGGGATCCGCATCGATGACATCTTGCTCGACCGCGCCGTGGCCCGGATCGCCGAGCAGAACAGCCTGAGCGTCCAGGCCTTCCGCGACCAGCTGGAAAAAGAAGGTGTGTCGTTTGCCCGCTTCCGCGAAGAAGTTCGCGAAGAGATCACGCTGCAGCGCCTGCGCGAGCGCGAGGTCGACAACAAGCTGCAGATTTCCGAGTCCGAGATCGACAACTTCATCGCCGCCTCCGCCGGCAAGGCCGACGGCGCGCAGCAAGAAATCAACCTTGCACAGATCCTGGTGCGTGTGCCCGAAAATGCGTCGGCCCAGCAGATCGCTGATCGCCGCAAGCGTGCCGAACAGGCGCTCGAGCAGCTGAAGGCCGGCACGTCATTCGCAAAGGTCGCCGCCACCTTCTCCGATGCCAGCGATGCGCTTTCCGGCGGCGATCTCGGCTGGCGCAGTGCGTCGCGCCTGCCGCAGTTGTTCCTCGATGCGACCGAGAAGCTCAATGAAGGCGAGATCGCTTCCATGGTCCGCAGCGCCAACGGCTTCCATATCATCAAGGTGGTCGGCCGCCGCAGCGCCAGCCTTGTCAAGCAGGGCGCCGGCAATGTGGTTCAGCAGACCCATGCGCGCCACATTCTGATCAAGGTGAACCAGATCGTGTCGGCGGCCGATGCGCGCCGCAAGATGAGCGAATTGAAAGAGCGCCTCGACAACAAGGCCGCCAAATTCGAAGACCTCGCACGCATGTACTCCAATGACGGCTCGGCCAGCAAGGGCGGCGACCTCGGCTGGATTTATCCGGGCGATACCGTTCCCGAATTCGAGCGCGCAATGAATGCGCTGCAGCCGGGCCAGGTCAGCCAGCCGGTCGAGTCGCCGTTTGGCTATCACCTGATCGAAGTCCTCGAGCGCAAGACGGAAGAAGTGTCGCGCGAACGCCAGCGCATGATGGCGCGCCAGGCACTGCGCGAGCAGAAGCTGGAAGAGGCCTACGAAGACTGGTTGCGCCAGCTGCGCGACCGTGCTTACGTCGAATACCGTCTCGACGAGCTCAGCCAGCGCTGAGGCGGCGTCGCGCGCTTGACCGGCTCGTTAGACTGACCTGTTGACTGAGCGCCAGTCACCTCCCCGCGCCCACGGATCCCCATCATGAGTTCCCGCCCGCGCATTGCGATCACCTGCGGCGAGCCGGCCGGCATCGGCCCCGAGATCGCGCTGCGCGCCGCGTTCGATGCGGCGCATGCCGACTGCCTGTTGATCGGCGACGCCGCGCAATTGAAGGCGCTGGCCATGCTGGTCGCGCCGGCACGGCCGCTGCGCACCATCCACAGCGCGGCCGACCTTGCGCACCATCCGAACGAACTCTGCGTGCTCGATTGCCCGCTCGCCGTGCCATCGCGTCCCGGCCAGCCCGACCCGCGCAATGGCAAGGCCGTGCTGGCGATGCTGGATGCCGCCATTGCCGCCGCGCTGGCCGGCCATGTGGATGCCATTGCCACTGCGCCGGTGCAGAAGAGCACGATCAACGACGCCGGCGTCGCCTTCACCGGACACACCGAATACCTCGCCGAGCAGACCGGCACTGCCCGTGTCGTGATGATGCTGGCCGGCGAGACCGATGGTGGCATGCTGCGTGTCGCACTGGCGACCACGCACTTGCCGCTGAAAGACGTGCCAGATGCGATCACGGCCGACAGCCTGACCGAGACCCTGGCCATCATCCACCACGACCTCGTGACTCGCTTCGGCATTGCCGAACCGCGCATCCTAGTCACCGGACTCAATCCGCACGCAGGCGAGGGCGGCTATCTCGGTCGCGAAGAGATCGACGTGATCATGCCCGTCATTGCCGACGCCGTCGCTCGCGGCTGGAAGGTGTCCGGCCCTTACCCGGCCGATACCTTGTTCCAGCCGCGCCTGCTCGAGTATGCCGATTGCGTACTGGCGATGTACCACGACCAGGGCTTGCCAGTGCTGAAATACGCGACCTTCGGCCACGGTGTGAACGTCACGCTGGGCTTGCCCATCATCCGCACCTCGGTCGACCACGGTACCGCGCTCGACCTCGCGGCTGCCGGCCTGGGCGAAGCCGATTGCGAAAGCATGGCCGTCGCAATACGCGTTGCTGCCGAGATGGCGAGCCGCCATCGCTGAAAGCTGCCGACACCGACCCCGATGAAACACATCCCCAAAAAACGTTTCGGCCAGAATTTCCTGACCGACCAGAACATCCTCCACGAAATCATCCGCGCGATCGCGCCGCAGGCCGACGACCTGATGGTCGAGATCGGCCCGGGCCAGGGCGCGATGACGCGCCTGTTGCTCGAACACCTGAAGCACCTGCAAGTGGTCGAGCTCGATCGGGATCTTGTTGTCTTGCTCAAGAAGCAGTTCAGCGCCGACAAGCTGCAAATCCATTCGGGCGATGCCTTGCAATTCGATTTTGCGTCGATCGCCCGCGCTGCGGCGGACGCGAACGCGGATGCGAATGCGGATTCAGATGCGCCGGTGCCCGCCAACAAAGCGCGCCGCTTGCGCGTCGTCGGCAACCTGCCGTACAACATTTCCAGTCCCTTGCTGTTCCACCTGGCTGACAGCGCCGGGGTCGTGATCGACCAGCACTTCATGCTGCAGAAGGAAGTCGTCGAGCGCATGGTGGCTGAACCGGGCAGCCGTGACTACGGCCGTCTGTCGGTGATGCTGCAATGGCGTTACCGGATGGCGCTGCTGTTCATCGTGCCGCCCGAGGCTTTCGATCCGCCGCCCAGAGTCGAGTCGGCGATCGTGCGCATGGTGCCGATCGACCAGCCGCTGGCCTGCGATGGCGGGTTGCTGGGACAAGTCGTGACCAAGGCCTTCTCGCAACGGCGCAAGGTGATCCGGAACTGCGTCGCCGGCATGTTCGATGAATCCGAACTGCGCGCGGCCGGCATTGATCCACAGGTAAGGCCGGAAGCCGTCCCTGTGGAAAATTACGTCGCACTTGCACGCCTGCTAGAGGCGAAGTCCGCCTGACGCCAGATGCTTGCCGGCAAGGCTTGATGCCGGCCGAAATCCGATCTTATTGCGCTCAGTGTGTATAGGGTGCGCCGAGCTGGGAGCGATATCTGGCTTGCAGCTGATACCGGACAGATACCGGCAGCAGTTCCAGCAGGTCGAGCCGCTTCGTCGCCAGGATCGCTTCGCCGGCTGCCATCAGGTCGATGTCGACATCCAGCACGCGCGGAGCGACATTGAAAAAGATGTCGCACAGCAACTTGGGCTTGCCCGAGGTAACGGCCATCGCGGCGGCCATCCCAAGCGCTACCGCATAGCTTGCATCGCCTTTCATCGACTTCGCCAGCGGCGCCACCAGCTTGCCCCAGTGCGTGATCGCCATGTCGCGTGCCGCAGAAAAAGTGGGGTCCAGGTAGGATTGGCAAAAGATGGTGGCCATCCAGAACAGCTTTTGCTCATCCGGTGCATCTGTCGCGACCAAGGCATTCACCAGGCGGCGCGCGCCGGAGCATTGCGCGTCCAGAATATGGACGAACTCATCGAATTTTCCGTCCTGGTTGCGCGGATGGCCTTCCACTTCCAGAAAGTGCAAGACGATGCCAGGGGTTGGCGTCGATCCGCCGAGTGCGCGACGGAACAGGGCCTCGCGTTCTTGCTCAGGCAGGGTCTTCATGACTTTGGGAACGAGGATCAGTTTTACGGCGGCCGTACAACCGATGTCGATCGCGTTTTCGACGCATTGTTGATATTTCTTGTTCGAACGCTCGAATTTGATCATGGCCTTCGTCAGATGCTCGAAGCTGAACGCATCTTCATTGGCGATCGCGATGGCCATCAGCTGTTCCATCACCGGCGGCAATTCGGCTTCGCAGTGGCGGTCATGCGTCAGAACGATCTCGACGGCCTTGGGATCTTTCATCGCCAGCGCTTTTTCAATGGCACTCTTGTAGACCGTTTTATATTTCAGCAAGCCATGAGCGCCGCGTTGCAACAGATAGATCAGCATATCGTGGTGACCGCCGATGACGGCCTGCAGCACCGGGTTCAGGCGGCGCGTTGCGGTGATCGGCAGCACAACACCCGCCTGGTCCATCAACAGGCCGCAAGCCAGACTACTGCCGACCTTGGCTGCCTGCGCCAGACGCCACAGTGACAGATCTCGGTCGTCGGTGGGCGACACATGGCATGCCCTCAACACCAGATCGAAATGCTCGGCCAAGCCATGATTGGCAGCAAAAGCAAGCGCAGCATTCGCATCGCCATTGAACGCTTCGAGCAAGGCATCGTTTGGCGCTCCCTTTTGCAGCAATGCTGTCAGCAAGGGCAGGGATCCGTTTGCCAGCACTTGCAGCAGCAGCGATTGCCCGTCACCGTCAAAGGATTTCGGCAGCAGCTTGCCATCCGCAACCAGCCTGTCGATCAGCGTTGGCAGCGTATGGGTCACGGCAATGCGGCACAGATGGGCGGCAACTTCCGACCGGGCGTACAGGTCCGGATGATGCTCGAGGATCAGCGCCATGTTCTTCCGGACGCGTGCCGGGTCAAGGGTGTCGGCGCTGGCAGCGGCCAGTGCGCAATTGTCGAAGCTTCCATCCACATCTAACAGCGACGCTTTGCGTGACAACAGGGCGATGGTCAATTCGTCGTGGCCAAACGCGAAGGATTTCATCAGCGCCGAACTGCCATCGATGGACAAATGGCCGGCGTCGTAGTCGTCCATATCGAGGCCGCCGTCGATCGCGTACAAGACCCAGTGGGTCAGGCCCAGAGTGGCGGCGCCGTGCATCAGCGCTTGCAATTTGTCGCGCTTGACGCCGATCGGATTGGCCGGATACACCGCGCGCGCGACGATATTGAACATGTTCGCATCGGCGGCAGCCAATTCCAGCCCGGCCATGGCAATCTCGCTGACTTCAGCGTGGGTCTGTGCCGGGTCGAGCAGGCAAGCGACCACCTGCGCGCATCCAAGAGTGCCCACGGCGGCGCTCAGCACCGACGCAATCACCTTCGCGGCGAGGGACGAACCAAAGCCAGCCAGCATCGCCTTCACCATGGCCAGTTTTCCGGCCAGCGCCGCTGTACGAAAATCGCGGATCAGCAGCTCGTTGACGCGTTGCTTGTCATCGACGGCGCTGGCGGCCAGCCACCGGGCTTGCATCAGCTTCATATAAAACTCGGTGGCGTCGCAGTCGATCGCCAGCTCCTGCGGCGTCCGCCCTCGGGCGTCGCGCAAGTCGAGGTCTGGACTGTAGGTGAGCAGCAAGTCGAGCATCTTGCCGTCGCCGGCGACGATGGCTTCCATCACTGCATTGCGTCCCTGTGCATTGCTGTCATTGATGTTGACGGCGGGCTGCTTCAGCAGCAATTTTGCGATGTCGGTACGGCCGCTGGCGACTGCCGCCAACAGTGGCGTCAGGCCGTTAGCATCCGGGGCAGACAGCATTGCAGGCGCATGCGCTGCATAGTGATCGACCAGCAATGAAGTCATCGTAGCGGACGCGTGGCGCGACAATGCAAAGGTCAGCGGGTTGTCGCCATTGTGTCCGGCAAAGGCCATTGCGGTGCGGCCGCCGGGATGGTCGCGCCGCTTCAGCGCGCCGAGGATCGCCTGGTGGGTTTCTTGCTGCCCCGACGATGGCGGTAGTGAACTGACCGCGTAGCCGATCCGCGTCCAGTCTCTGAGTCGCATCTTCGGCTGAACGATGGCGCCGGTATCTACCGTGGATTTGACGAACAGTGCGCGCGCCAGGCCAGGGTCTTCGATCAGGATCGCATGTTGCAGCAGCGTCGCACCATAGATGTCGTGGGCCTTGATGTGGTCGTCGCCCTGGAATTCGGTCAGGTAGTGAATGCGGTCGCGCTCTTGCTGAGCGCTGCGATGGTCGTGATACGAGCCCAGCGCAAACGCCACGGATTTTTCGGTCAGTGGCAATTCGTGGTCGAGCATCTGCTGGTGAAAGTCCGTCAATTGCTTCAGCGTTGGCAAGTGCTGCTGCAGGTCCTTGCGCGAGGCTTGCGGGAATTTTTCCAGCCATTGCACATAATCGGCACCCTGCGCGGAGGTGTTGCCTTCGTTGGCAGGCACAGCATCGATCTGGAGCGGCGTGCCGCTACGTGAGGCGGCGGATGAAGGGAAGGCGGGCTGGTTGAGCATGCGACGGTTCCTCGGTCAGGGTGAAAAGGAAACCGTCTGTGCAGGAACCCGGGGCCGGGTTCACGCCTGTCGTCTGCGACAAAAATGGACGTCGGTCAGCGATCGCGATGAATGTTCATCGCATCACCAGCGAACGACAAAGCAAAGGGAAGTCAGAAGACCGGCAGGTTGTCCGGCTCATGGTCACGCAAGGCCTTGCGCGCGGATTCGAATTCCGGCAGCACCGATTGCACGGTCGCCCAGAATTGCGGGCCGTGGTTCATCTCGCGCAGGTGCGAGAGTTCATGTGCGACCACGTAATCGATATTGGGCAGCGCGAAATGCATCAGCCGCCAGTTCAGCCGGATACGGCCGTCGGCAGTGCACGAGCCCCACTGGGTCGAGGCTGACGACAATGAGAAGCTCTTGTAGCTCACGTCCAGCTTTTCGGCATAGACTGCCAGCCGCTCGGCAAACACGCGGCGCGCCTCGGTCTGCAGCCAGCCTTGCACGCGGTCTTTCAGTTGCTGCTCGGTCGATGAATTCGGCAAGCTCACGTGCAGTTCGCGCGTGTCTTCGTCGAAGCGGATGCCGGCCGTGCCGGCTGTCGCACTCGAGCCCGGTTCGGCCACGCGCACCGTGATGTCGATGCCCAGATAGGGCAGGGTCGCGCCGTCGCGCCACTCCATCGGCGGCTGCAGCCGGCGCACCGAGCGCTCGCGCTGCTCATTGATCTTCTTGAAGATCCACTGCTGCTTGGATGCGATCGCAGATTCGATCTCGGCCACCGTTACCCAGCGCGGCGCAGTCACACGCAGGCCATCGTCGTCGATCAAAAAGCCGATGGTCTTGCGCTTGGAGCGCAGCAAACGGTAGTCGAGCGCGAGGCCATCGAGGCGCAGCCGGCGATGACCCAGCGGGATCGGGGTGTCGGGAACGGTGGACGGTGGCGGTGCGTCGGCGCTCGGGGTTTCGCCGAACAAGTCCTCCAGCGACAGCTGGTTGGGATCGATGAACTTCTTGCGGAGGAATTGCTTCAGCGACATCGCTTCACTGTCCGTGGGTGATGGGGGCTGCTGCAGTGGCGGATGCGGCCTCGGGTGCATAGGCATCGGGCGTGATCACGCGCATTTCGGATTCTATCCAATTTTCCACTTCGTTCATCAATTCGCCGGGCGAGCGGCCAGTTGACGGAATCGGCTTGCCGATCGAAACGATGATCTTGCCCGGCTTCTTGATGAAGGCGTTGCGCGGCCAGCAATCGCCGGAATTCATCGCGATCGGCACCACGGGTACGCCGGCACCGATGGCCAGTATCGTGCCGCCGGCCTTGTACTTGCCCTGGCTGCCGACCGGTGTGCGCGTCCCTTCGGGGAACATGATCACCCACTGGCCATCATCGAGGCGTCGCTTGCCGACCTTGATCACCTGCGCCATCGCATCGCGGCCCTTGCTGCGGTCGATCGCGATCATGCGCAGCATCGCCAGCCCCCAGCCAAAGAACGGGATGTAGAGCAGCGCCTTCTTGAACACGAAGATCAGCGGCCGCGGCATCAGCCAGCAAAAGAAAATCGTCTCCCACGCGGACTGGTGCTTGGACAGCAGGATCACCGGCGCATCCGGCAAATTTTCCATGCCGCGCACTTCCCAGCGAATGCCGCAGACGTAACGGGCAGCCAGCGTGATCATCACGTTCCAGCGCGTGATCATGTAATAGCGCTGGCGATAGGGCAGCAGGATGAAGCCGAAGCAGGCAATTGCCCACACCACGGTAATGACAAAGATCAGCAGCGCGAACACGATCGAGCGCAGCAGCATGCCGACCTTGCCCGGTGCAGGTGCGGCAGTTGACGGGTTTTGCCTGGCCATGCCGGAACGGGAGTGCAACGAGGTCATTTCTTGCGGCCCAGCGCGACGCGCGCCATCTCGGCCGTTTCCAGCGCAACGGCATCGAGGTGCAGCAGGCGTTCGACGACGGCGGCGAGGTTGTCGAACACTTGCGTGCCGGGCGGCAGGCCGCCTTTTTCCATCGTGCGTTCTCCCTTGCCGGTCCTGACCAGATACGGCGCGCATCCGACTTCGAATCCCGCTTGCAAATCGCGCAGCGAATCACCGACCATCGGCACGCCGCGCAAGTCGACGTCGAAGCGCTTGCCGATGGACTTCAGCATGCCGGGACGCGGTTTGCGGCAATCACAGTATTCCTCGGCAGCGTGCGGGCAGAAAAAGATCGCATCGATATGTGCGCCGACCGCCTGCGCGCTGGTGTGCAGCTTCTGGTGGATCGCGTTCAGGGTTTTCATGTCGACCAGCCCGCGCGCGACGCCCGCCTGGTTGGTGGCGACGGCCACGGTATAACCGTGCTGGTTCAGCCGGGCGATCGCTTCCAGCGATCCCGCGATCGGACGCCATTCTGCCGGCGACTTGATGTACTGCTCCGAGTCGTGGTTGATCACGCCGTCGCGATCGAGTATCACCAGCCTGGTCGGCGTTGTCGCGGTCTGCGCCATGCGAGGGTTCGTCCGTGCGTTGGTCAGGCGACCTTCAGGCCGCCAGCTTCGAGATGTCGGCCACGCGGTTCATCATCGCGTGCAGCGAGCCCAGCAGCGCCAGGCGATTCGCGCGCAGCGCCGCATCCTCGGCCATCACCATCACGTCATTGAAGAACGCATCGACATCGTCGCGCAGCGCGGCCAGCGCCTTCAGTGTCGCCGCGAAGTCGCCGCTGGCGAAGGCCTTGTCGACCGCGGTGCGGGTATCCGTCATCGCGCCGTACAGGCGCTGCTCGGCGGCTTCGGCCAGCAATGCGGACTGCACTTCGCCGACGGCGCCTTCGTTTTTCTTCAGGATGTTGGTGATGCGCTTGTTGGCAGCGGCCAGCGATTCGGCTTCCGGCAGTGCGGCGAAGGCCTTCACCGCCTCGAGGCGCTCGACGATGTCGTCGAGTCGGTCCGGCGCTGGCGCAACCACCGCCTCGACCGCATCCTGCGCAAAGCCGCGCTCGCGCAGCAGGCCACGCAGGCGATCGTAGACGAAGGCTTGCACATCGGCCGACGGATCATTGAAGTTGGCGTTGCCGGCAAACTGCTTCGCCGCCAGCGCCAGCAGGTGCGAGATCGACAGCGGCAGGCGCTGCTCGACCAGCATGCGCAGAATGCCCAGCGCATGGCGGCGCAGCGCGAACGGGTCCTTGTCGCCGGTCGGCGCCAGGCCTATGCCCCAGATGCCCACCAGCGTCTCCAGCTTGTCGGCCAGCGCGACGATGGTGCCGGTGCGGGTCGCCGGCAACGCATCGCCGGCGAAGCGCGGCTGGTAGTGCTCGCTGATCGCAGTCGCGACTTCAGCGGCTTCGCCGTCGTGCTTCGCGTAATAGGTGCCCATGATGCCCTGCAGCTCGGGGAACTCGCCGACCATGTCGGTCAGCAGGTCGGCCTTCGACAGCTGTGCGGCGCGTTGCGCCATCTTCCCATCGGCATTCAGCGATTCGGCGATCGCTGCGGCCAGCGCGACCACGCGCGCATTGCGCAGTGCCTGCGAGCCCAGCTTGTTGTGATAGACCACGCTCTCGAGGCCCGGCAGGCGGTCGAACAGGGATTTCTTCTTGTCCTGCTCGAAGAAGAATTTGGCATCCGACAGGCGCGGGCGCACCACGCGCTCGTTGCCGCCAATGATGTGGCGCGGATCGGCTGTCTCGATATTGGAGACGATCAGGAAGCGCGAGCGCAGCTTGCCATCCTTGTCAGTCAACGCGAAATACTTCTGGTTGGTCTGCATCGTCAGGATCAGGCATTCCTGCGGCACGGCGAGGAATTCGTCATCGAACTTGCACTCGTAGACCACCGGCCATTCGACCAGTGCCGTCACTTCGTCGAGCAGCGATTCGGGCATCAGGATCTGGTCGCTGCCGGCCTTGGCCAGCAGCGCGGCGCGGATCTTTTCCTTGCGATCGCCGAAGCTGGCGATGACCTTGCCCTGCTCCTGCAACGTCGCTGCATAGGTCGTTGCGTCAGCGATCGTCAGCGCGTCCTTCTGGCCGAGGAAGCGATGGCCGAGCGTGCTGCGGCCCGCTTGCAGGCCCAGCAGCGACAGCGGCACGATCTCGCTGCCGAGCAGCGCGATGATGCCGTGCACCGGGCGCACGAATTGCACGGTCTCGCCATCCGGGCGCTGGTAGCTCATTACCTTCGGGATAGGCAGCTTGGCGATCGCTTCTTCGAGCGTCGCCTGCAGGCCGGCCGCCAACGGCTGGCCCGGCGCGGTATAGGTGAAGAAGAAGCTGTCGGCCTTGCCGTCGCTGGCGCGCTCCAGCTCGCTGATGGCGATGCTGTCTCGGCCGGCAGTGGCCGCCAGCGCAGCCAGCTTCTTGGCCAGCGGTGCGGCCGGGTTGCCTTCCTTGTCGAGTGCGACCGTTACCGGCAGCACTTTTTCGCGGATTTCCTTGTCCGGCGACACGGCGCGCGCGCCGGAGATGGAGACGGCGAGACGGCGCGGCGATGCGTGCGCAACGAAGGTGGCGCCGTCATCGAGGAAGGCGCGGCCCTGGAGGCCGTTGAACATCGCGGTGGCGAAGGCGTCGCCCAGTTTGGCCAGCGCCTTCGGCGGCAGTTCTTCAGTCAGCAGTTCGACCAGCAGTGTTTGCTTCATGTTGTGCTCTTGGGATTCTGTTCTGCGTATCAGGCCGCTTGGCGGGAGGCGTCGGCACCGCACATCGGGAAGCCCAGTGCCTCGCGCGATGCGTAATAGCCCTGTGCGACGGCGCGCGACAGGTTGCGGATGCGGCCGATGTACGCCGCACGCTCGGTGACCGAGATCGCGCCACGCGCGTCCAGCAGGTTGAAGGTGTGGGCCGCCTTCAGGATCATTTCGTAAGCCGGCAGTGCCAGCGGCACTTCGAGCAGGCGCTTGGCTTCGGATTCATAGTTGGTGAACAGCGAGAACAGGAACTCGGTGTTCGAATGCTCGAAGTTGAACGTCGATTGTTCGACTTCGTTCTGGTGGAAGACGTCGCCGTAGGTCAGCTTCTTCTTCACGCCGTTTTCTTCCCATTCGGTCCAGACCAGGTCGAACACGTTTTCGACGCCCTGCAGGTACATCGCGAGGCGCTCGATGCCGTACGTGATCTCGCCCAGCACCGGCTTGCAGTCGAGACCGCCGACTTGCTGGAAGTAAGTGAACTGCGTCACTTCCATGCCATTGAGCCAGACTTCCCAGCCGAGGCCCCAGGCGCCCAGCGTCGGGTTTTCCCAGTCGTCTTCGACAAAGCGCACATCGTTCTCGGTCAGCTTCAGGCCCAGTGCTTCCAGCGAGCCGAGGTAGAGATCGAGGATATTTTCCGGCGCCGGCTTCAGCACCACCTGGTACTGATAGTAGTGCTGCATGCGGTTCGGGTTTTCGCCGTAGCGGCCATCTTTCGGGCGGCGCGACGGCTGCACATAGGCAGCGCGCCAGGGCTCGGGGCCGATCGCGCGCAGGAAGGTGCCGGTGTGCGACGTGCCCGCACCGACCTCCATGTCATACGGTTGCAGCAGCGCGCAGCCTTGCGCGTCCCAGTACTCCTGAAGCTTCAGGATCACCTGTTGAAAAGTCAGCATGTCGGGGGTGCCACGGGGGTGGCTGGCCAGAATGAAATAAAGCCTGCGATTT
>JACCDU010377115.1_pt1 | contig 53282 bp, 37 predicted proteins | sample 7446081 | NCBI WGS metagenome assembly JACCDU01 (sample SAMN15323447, study PRJNA562643) | freshwater metagenome | isolation source: river surface water | place: USA:Blue River Watershed | collected 2017-08-17 | reverse complement strand
GAATTACCAACAGATCCAATTAACCCGTATATTGCAGATGCAGTAGTTATTCAGGCTGTTAATTCTTCTGCTAATATTAAATTAGAAACAAACGGCACAGGTAAAGTTGAAATTACCTATGCGTTACAATTAAACAACGAAAGTATTAGTCCTACAACAGTTACAGATACTAGTTTATTTTATGCAGGAAATCACTCTGTAGGTAACACTGGTTTGTATCATAATACATATACAGGTCCGTCAACATATGTTGAGGGAGAATTAATAAACAAGAGTAGAGCACTTTTGTTTAGTATGATTTTTTAAGAGATAGATATGATATTCAGTAAACAATTAACAACAACAGGTGACGAAGCAGTTTATTATAGTACCAGTACTGGTTTAGTTGGCGGTACAGGTCAACATAGAGCAATTACAACTATGATTGTATGTAACACTGTTTCGCCAGACGAAACAGACGAAACAACAGACGGCTGTAATCTCACTTTAAATATTTGCGGAACTACATCGCCAAACAACGTTAGCACTGATGCTAACACTATTGTAAAGGATTTATTAATTCCTCCAGGCGAAACTGTATTCTTTTCCGACGAAAAGATTATTTTAGGTCCAGGCGATAGTATTAGAGCTACAGCTAGCATTGCAAATCATTTAAGTATCACAGTTAGTACAATGTATGTTGGATCATCTAGCGAGACAGTATGAAATTCCTAAAACAAAAATCTATCAGTAAGTATATTCCAAATGACGATAGCATCATTGCATATGATGTTCGAGGTAAAGGTCACACGGGTGACGGTGGCCGAGTTATTATGGATATGACTGGTGGACTGCGTTTACCAAAGGGAACTACTGATCAAAGACCACAATTAACTGGATTAAGAACACCTAACGGTTCAAACGGATATATTCGTTACAACACTGATACACATTCTATTGAAGCATATGTTGATAGCGGCTGGCAAGTTGTATCATCTCCAGCAGCAACTAGCATTACTAAGCAAACATTAGGTCCTGGAGACTATGTTCAAACAATATTTGGACCGCTTTCCGTAGTACCACCTAGTGAAAATAGTATAATTGTATTAGTTGAAAACGTATTTCAAATCTCTGATACCAACTTTAACTTACTTTACGATCATATCACACCAGGTGATTGCTATATCGAATTTGCAGAAGCAGTTCCTTTAGATAAACTTGTTACCATTTACTACGGATTTAGTACTTAATAGGGTAAACATATGGCAGATGATTCACCGTATATAGCTCAACTAGGTCGAATTAGCGGTAAGCTATTATCTGCAAATTTGCTTCGCGACGGCGAACCATTATTTTTTAAAAATCGAGATACTGACACAAACAGTATTTTAGAGTTAGACGTTAATAATTTTAGAATAGGTGTTAACACAGTACCTACACTAGATTTAGACGTTAACAACACTATCTATGTTAGAAACAATCTTATTGTCGACGGTAGCATTGCTAAGATAGACAACATTATTTTTAACACAAACAATACAATAACATCTGAAGTAGGCCCTATTGAAATCCAACCAACTGGTGTAGATACATATGTTGTATTAGATCGCGCTTTAACTACTAATTTTGAAATAAAAGGAAATTATATAAGCGGAGTAACACTAAACGACGATATGAGATTCGTTCCTAGTGGTACAGGCATTGTTAATTTTCAATCTAATACAAGAATAGAAGGTGGCTTAACAGTTACTGGAAATATCACTGCCGACGGCGATTTAGTAAAAAACGGAAATATTATCATTGGTGATAATCCCGATGACGATACTTTGCAAATTAATACAGACTTAACCCAGGACATAATTCCTGGCATTGATGATTTTTATACATTAGGTACTGTTGAAAAACCATGGCTTTCGGCATGGGTATCTGGGTATTCGTCTATTAATAGAGTAAACATTGATAATTTAATTATTAGCGATCAAACACTCCTTACTGGTCATACAATATCAACTATTAATAGCAATGATGATTTATTTTTAACATCAAGTACAAATAATGTTGTTATAGAAGAATTAAACTTTAATAACAACGTTATTACAAATTTAGATGCAACAACTCCTGACCAAACTCCACTTCAGTTAGAAGCTACAGGCACTGGGTATATTAAATTTGCTGATACTACAGCAATGAGAATTCCTGTCGGTACTACTGCTGAACGTGTTGGAAAAGAAGTAGGTGAAACTCGATGGAACACTGATTTAGGTTACCTAGAGTGTTTTGACGGTACTGTGTGGCAAGTGGCAACCGGTGGCGGTATTATTGTAACATCTGAAATTCAACAAGAGCTCAGCGAAATTTACACGCTCATCTTCGGTTAAACTCCCAATCTGACTAAATACTACTGATTACAGTAAACGACCAATTTACTGTATGATTCGACTGTGGTCAACCCGCAATGCAAGGTGGTTGGTGGGACAGGATCCCCGTATTTAGGAGAGAGCATGGCTATTGGTCGTATTAGCGGTCCGCTCTTGAAAGCTAACCTCATCAGAGAAGGTGTGGATTTAGCTTTTGAGACTGACCTTTTATACCTTAATGTTACAGACGCCAGAATTGGTATCAATACTAATTCTCCTCAATACGACTTAGATGTTAACGGAACAACAAGAACTACTGATTTAACAGTTGTGAATCAGTTAAATGTTGGCGATTTATCTGTTACCGGTAACACAATTAGCAGTACTCAAAATACAATTAGCTTTATTGCTTCAGGCGGTGAAGCAACTGTTTACCATTCTCGTTTAATTGTTAACGATATTGAATTAAACGGAAACACAATTTCTACAACAGTAAGCAATAGCAACTTAGAATTAAATCCTAACGGAACTGGAATTGTTGATATTCAGTCGTCAGCTAGAGTTGACGGTGACTTACATATTGTAGGTAATATTTCTGCAGACGGAAACTTTGTTATTAAAGGTGATATCACTATCGGTGACGAACCGTCAGATACTATTACAATTAACGCTGCTATTAAAAGCAGTTTAATTCCAGAAACATCTAACACTTATAGTTTAGGTAATAGCAGTCGTAGATGGAAAGATTTATATGCAAATAGCATTACTGCTGAAAACTTAAATTTAAGTTCATTTGATATTGGAAGTATCAATTTTTCAGATACTACAATCACTACAACATCTAGTTCAGATTTAGTTCTCGATCCTAGCGGAACAGGCCGTGTGATTATTGGCCATTTTGCTTTTTACGAAAATAAAATTACTAACTTTGTTAGTGGATCTATAACTGAAATTTCTCACACTGGAAACGGTTATTTTAAAATAAACGGTACTAATGCGTTTATACCTCCATCTGGAAATAGTGCTCAAAGGCCTGCCAGTGGTTCTGAAATCGGCGGTATGATGCGCTATAACACAGATTCGAGAGCTATCGAAGTGTGGGACAATTCTGCAGGTAGTTGGGTAAGCCCATCAGGAACAATTGGTGCAATTTCTGAAGGTACAGCTAACGATATAGCTATAGCATTTGCACTAACACTAGGATAAACAAAAATGCCTACCACATTTAAACATGCAGTTAACACACAAATAGGCACAACACCAGTTGATGTTGTACAAATACCAGTTGGGTATAGAGGCACTGTTATCGGATGCAATCTAGCAAATACAACAGAATATGATACAATAAACGTCGACGTTTTTGTAGTTAGTGAGGACAGTGTTGAAGCATATTATGTTAAAGGATTAACCATCTCTCCGAATAGTTCGGTCAAACTTATCACTAACGGAGAAAAGTTAATTCTTCCAGCAACATCTGGTTTAAGAATAGTTAGCGACACTGACAACAGTGTTGATGCAGTTATTAGTTACGTTGAGATATCATAAGGATAAGCCATGGCAAACAGCAATTATTATTTAGGAAATGATCCGTACACTAGACTTGGTGACACACCTAGATTTTTCTACGGCATAAGAAAGAATGAAAATGGTAGCTTATTTTTAGAACGTAGCGATCAACTAAAAGGCGACACAACTGTTGAGATTAACGCTCCTGGAGATTCGGAAGGCAATTTTACTGACTTCGAAGTCGGAGTTGATTTCTTTGAAGGTATTGATGTTAATCACAATGCAGTGTACCCAAATCTAAAAATTCAACAATATCGTTGGGATGACAGAGCGATATTTTATTACATAAACGACGAAGGTGAATTAGTAGCTAGAATCAACAATGGTTATAGTTATACACCTGGAACATCAGAGGATTAATTTAGAATATGGCAGAATTTAAAATAAGTCGATTTAAGTACACATGGCAAGGTCCATGGGTAGCGTCGCACAGATATAATCCAGATGATGTTGTTTCCTTTGGAGCAAAGGTATACACATGTCTAGAATCGCATACTTCGAACCCTGATTTTTATGCAGATCTAGAATACTTTAATAATGACATCCCTCCATTAGCATCACCTAAGTGGGAGTTAATGGCAGACGGCGTTAGTTGGCTAGGCAACTGGACTACTGAAACTTATTATAAGCGCGGAGATTGTATAAAATACGGCGGAACTGTTTACATTTGTACAGTTGACCACACTTCAGGCGACATTGAATCGTCTTTTGCAAATGAAATTGCACACTGGACTGTTCAAATTAATTCCGTTAATTGGAAAATTGACTGGGCACCTGATTCGTATTATGTAGTTAACGATCTAGTTCGTTACGGCGGCCGCACATATATTTGTAATACTTCTCATCCTTCGTCTGGTGGATTTGATGACGGGTTAGAAACTACGTTATCATATTGGACTTTAGTTTCAATTGCTGACGATTGGAAAGGAAATTGGTCTACCAATACACGATATAAAGTAAATGATATTGTAAAGTACGGCGGCATTGTATATCGTTGCCAAGTTCCTCACAAGTCAAATTCAGACGAGTCGATCGGTTTAGAGGCTGACTTTGCAAAGTGGACTGTTTTACACAGTTCGACTGAGCATAAAGGTACATGGGAACTTTCTAGAATTTACAAAGTTAATGACGTTGTAAAATACGGTTCGTATTTGTATATCTGCAATACATTCCACACTTCATCTATTGACTTTGACTTTGATAAATTTGATATATTCTGCCCAGGAGCAGAATATGATATTGTATGGGATAATGCTACAATTTATCAACCAGGTGATGTTGTAAGATACGGCGGCAATTTGTATTTTGCAATTCAAGATAACATAAATCAAACACCTACAACACAAGCATTAGCATGGCAGTTATTATTCTTAAATTCAAGAATTAGAGGCGAATACGATTTTACACAACCTTACCAAGCAGGCGATGTTGTTCGTCGTGGCGGTAACTTATATTCTGCTCATTCAGATAATTTTGATCAAGATCCAGATATTAACAATGATGGAAGTACTGTAAACTCCGAATACTGGGATCTTGTAATACCTGGAATTAAATGGAGAGGAATCTGGGCCGCTGATGAAATTTATTCCAACGGCGAAACTGTAGTATGGGGTTCAAGTTCTTACAAATGCCTAGACAAACACACTGCTAGTTCTGTAAACAGACCAGATGACGACTCAAACGGTTTATTCTGGGAAAAAATTACAGAAGGTAACACTTACAATAGAATGAACGCAGTTGGCGACATTAGAACATATGGCGCAACTGAAGACGGAAGTACAGTTGGATACACACGACTAGGCATCGGCGAACAAGGACAAGCATTAATGGCTAGTTCTGGTTCTACTGAATGGTCTGACGTTTGGGATAGTCAAAAGATCTATTACGTAGCAACATTTGGTGAAGATGTTCCTACAGCAGGAACAAGTCCTCAAAGCCCATGGAGAACTATTAAGTATGCAACAGAAAATATTACAGGGTATGCAACTATCTATGTAAGAACCGGAGTTTACGAAGAAATTTTACCTATCGTCGTTCCGGCATTTGTTGCTATTGTTGGTGACGAGCTAAGAAGTACAGTTGTTAAACCGGCCGCAAGTTTAATTGACGAAACATATTTAAATTTACTCAGTGCTGCTGCTGGTTACTTAGGCGAACTTTCTCAGCATGTTGTTCAAGAAGGTGTAATTGGAACAACTGACGAAAACTCTGAAGCTTTTGAAACAGTGCTTTACGGGCTTGTACCTCAAGATTTTTCGGGTACTCCTGCTACAACACTAGAAGGAACAGCGGTCAAAGCATTATTTGATCAAATTTCGTCTATCTTAGCAACATACAATCCTGCATCAGTTACAAGTACTAACATATTCACAACTAATGCAGATAGAATTAATGCTAGATCACAGCTTTTAAATAACAGAGAATTTTTAAAGAACGAAACAATATTGTATATTGAAAATGTGTTTACAGATTCAACAGTTACAGATCTTCCTGAAAGATTCACTAAAGATCTCGATAAGTTGATTGATGCAGTGTATTATGACCTTGGATATCTAGGTAATTACAAATCAACACAAGCGGCAACATATTTTATTAATTCATGTTTTGCAGACATTAATGCACAACAAGACATGTTTTACATGAGAGACGGAACCGGTCTTCGCAACATGACACTAAACGGTTTGAGAGGAACATTGGGACCTCTTAACATATATCTAACTCGCAGACCTTCTGCAGGTGCTTTTGTAAGTTTAGATCCGGGTTGGGGACCTAACGATGAATCTGTATGGGTAGGAACAAAATCTCCGTACATTCAAAACGTTACAACGTTTGGTGACGGTTGTATTGGATTTAAGATCGACGGCGACTTACATACTGGCGGAAATCAAACAATTGTTGCTAACGACTTTACACAAATTATTAGTGACGGAATTGGAGTTTGGGCAAACGGAACCGGTAGAACAGAATGCGTTTCGGTCTTTACATATTATAACCACATTGGATACTTAGCTACTAACGGTGGTAAGATTCGTGGTACTAACGGAAACTGCTCGTATGGTCAGTATGGTGCAGTATCAGAAGGATACAATATTGCAGAGAACCCAATCCAAGCAACTGTAAACAACAGATACTATGATGCAACTGTTGAGCAGGCATTATGTGATGCTGATACAGGAATTATAAAACTGTTCTTCTCTAATGCAGGAACTAACTATACACAGGCTAATTTAACTGTAATCGGTTCAGGTGTTGATGTAGAATTAGAAGCTGACGAATTCCGCGACGGTGCAGTATACGAAGCCAGAATTATTGATCCGGGCGACAGCTCAGCAGCAGGTGGTAGCGGCTATGTGTTTACTACAAATGCTGCACAATTCGGTAACAATTATACCGTTACTATTGCAGGATCTGATGAAAATACTCCTGAAGTTTATAGGAATATGAGAATTCTTATCGGCAGCGGAACAGGAACAGGCCAATATGGATATGTAGCAGAGTACGACGATACTTCTAAGATTGTTATTGTTGGCCTTGAGTCAAAGCCGACAGCTACAGTTTCAACATCGTCATCCTCTACAAATGCACTAGGAATTAGTTCAACTGCTCATTTAGCAGTAGACATGCCTATAACATTTACCGGAACAAAATTCGGTAACATTCAAGACAATACAGTTTATTTTGTTAAGTCGATTGCAGGTTCAACCATTACTATTAGTGAAACAGTAGGTGGATCAGTTTACGGTTTGATTAACGGAACTGGTAGTATGACACTACACTGTGTTGGCTGGGATCATATTGTTGACGGTGCTTCAATAGAAACATTGTTAGATTCAACATCAAATTATTATATTGAACCTCGTGTAACATTTAGCTCACCTGGGTTAACAACAACCTCAGCAACTATGCCGTTATCTAGAAAATGGTCAAGCATTGCTGCAAGTCCAACATCATATGTTGCTGTAATTTATGATTCAAATACCGCAGGATATTCTGCAGATGGTACTTCGTGGAGTACTGTAACATTACCTTTATCTGGATTCTGGACAAAGGTTAAATGGGTATACGACAAGTTTATAGCATTTGCTATCGACGGAGAAGCTGTATATTCTACAAATGGAACATCGTGGTCAGAATTGACAATGAGTTCAGTTGCACAATGGACTGACGTAGCATACGGAAATAACACTTTTGTAGCAGTAGCCGGCGGCGGAACAACTGCTGCATATTCAGCAGACGGAGTAACATGGACCGGTGTTAATTTACCAGAAGGTGCAGACTGGAATGCTGTAGTATATGGAAAAGGAAAATTTGTAGCCACAGCACTAAGTGATTCTGCTACCTCAGGTGTTGCATATAGTGACGACGGTATTACGTGGACATTAGGTTCTGTTGATTGCGGCACAATTGACCTTGCATATGGTAATAATAGATTTGTTGCTATTGAAGGCGGATTTGCCGGTGCAACAAACGTAGCAACTAGTACAGACGGTATTACATGGACTGTAGGAACCTTGGCTGCGGCTGATTGGAGATCTATTACTTACGGTCAAGGTCTGTTTGCAGCAGTAGCACATGACAGTGCTAACATTGCAATCTCGAAAGACGGCATTGTATGGGAATATTCTAGTATTGGATCGGCACCGTGGAGTTCTGTAACGTTTGCTAACGTTGTGAAGCCAGGTTCATTTATTGCTGTTGCAGGACTATCAGAGAATAGCACAACTGCAAAGATTGTTAAGACTGGTAGAACAACTATGGCAAGAGCTGTAATTGTTGCTGGTAGAATGTCATCAATTAAGATTTGGGAACCAGGTAGCGGTTATACATCTGCTCCTGCGGTTACATTTACTGATCCTAATAACAGTTCGGATGCTAGCATCGAGATTAGAATCGGTGATGGTGTTATTGCTAACCCAACAATTGTTAACAAGGGAGAAGGTTACACAACAACAAGTACTCGTGTAACAGTAAGTGGCGACGGATATAAAGATGAATTCCAGACTGGCAGTGATTTAGTTATTGAGAATTTAACTAGACTTCCTAGTCCAGGTGACAACATTACTATCTCAGGAATTAACGATTACACATATAAACTGCTAACTGTAACAGTATTGTCTGGTACGTTGCCAAACTATACAGCAAGATTAACAATTGCAAAAGATCTCGGAAGAGAGGAAAGTCCTGATCACGGAACTCCGTTGATTATTAGACAGTTATACTCTCAAGTTCGTTTAACAGGTCACGATTTCTTAGATGTTGGCTTAGGTAACTTTACAGAGACTAACTATCCTGATACATTAAATCCAAACGGAACAGTTGTTTCTCCTGAAAACGAAGTTGTTGAAAGTAATGGTGGTCGTGTGTTCTACACAGCTACTGACCAAGACGGTAACTTTAGAGTCGGAGAGCTGTTCTCAGTTGAACAGGCGACTGGTACAGTTACATTAAACGCACAATTCTTCGAACTAGAAGGTCTAGAAGAACTACGATTAGGCGGTGTTACAATTGGTGGATCAGGTGTTGTTGTTCGTGAGTTTTCAACAGACACAACATTTACAGCTGATTCAAATAATATTGTACCAACGCAGAAGGCAATTAAGGCATACATGAATAGACGTGTTTCCGGCGGTGGAGCAGATGCGATTACTGGTCAATTAACAGCAGGTGTTGTTAAAGTTGGTCCAGATGAGATAACAACAACCACAGGCGATACGCTAATAGTTGAGTCGAGAATTAATTTCCAAGGCGGTATTGATGGAGATTGGATAGTACATAGTTATTTCTTATAATTTGGATTTTTGCCCAGATAAAAGAAAGAATAAATATTAACATGAAGAGATATAACGGAGCTATAAATGGCTGAATTTAAACTAGGTAGAATTAAATTTGTATGGAAAGATAACTGGGTAACTGGTACTACATACTACAAAGACGACATCGTTGCATACGGTGGTAAAACATATTTGTGCGTTGTCGGTCATACCGCAGCAGCAGATTTCTATACAGACGTTGACAACGTTCCAACTAAATGGAATCAGTTTAGTGACGGCCAAGACTGGAAAGGAAATTGGTCTAATACAACACTTTACAAAGAAAATGATATTGTAAAGTACGGCGGATATGTTTACATCTGTAACAATGGCCATACAAGTTCTACTACACTAGAATTAAATCAAAGTGATTGGGATTTGTTTGCAGAATCTCTAGACTGGAAGGGAGATTGGGTAGCAACTACTGTTTACAAAGTTAATGACTTAGTAAAATACGGCGGTAACGTTTATATCTGTAATACTGCTCACACAGCAGCCGCAACTAATGCTCTAGGGTTAGAAGACGACCAATCTAGTTGGGATCTCTTTAGCAAAGGCATTGATTGGAAAGGTGCTTGGACAACAAGTACTCGATACAAAGTCGGCGACCTAGTTAAGTTTGGCGGAACTACATATGTTTGTAATCAACACCACACTTCTGCTTCTACAGAATCTTCTGGTTTAGAAGTTGATCAAGCTAAGTGGGATTATTTTAACAGCGGTATTGAGTACAAGGGTAACTGGTTATCAGGAACTCGATATAAAATTAATGATGTTGTAAAGAACGGTGGCGGAACATGGATTTGTATGGTTATTCATACTGCTGCTTCTAACTTTACTTCCGATGTAGCAAACTGGAGTCAGTTTGTAGAAGGCATTGAATTTGAAGGCCCATGGGCAACTTCTATAACATACCAACCAGGTGACATTGTACGTTACGGTGGTAATTCATATATTGCTAAAACTGCACACATCTCGTCAACTGCACCAAGCACTGATTCTGTAAATTATGATTTATTCTCTACAGGATTTAACTTCCAGGGTGATTGGAATTCTGGTACAACTTATAAAGTTGGTGAAGTTGTAAGAAACAACGGGTACACATACGTAGCTACAGCAGACGGGTTAAATCATCAACCGCCTAATGCCAGTTATTGGGACCTATTGAACCAAGGTATGGAGTGGCAAGGTGCATGGACCAATGCTGCTGTATATATCTTAGGAGATACTGTAAAGTATAATGCAAATAGCTATATCTGTGTACAAGCACATACTGCATCAGCAGGAACAAACCGTCCAGACATTGATACTTTAGGTACATACTGGAATTTATTAACAGCAGGTAATGAAGAAAGTGCCTTAACAACTAACGGCGACCTAGTTTATTACAGCGGAGCAGGTCCTACACGTTTACCAATCGGTGACGAAGGCCAGGTACTTACTGTTGAAAACGGATTACCTACATGGCAATACTTTGGTCAAGTAGAAAAAGTTTTCTATACTGGTCCTAATGGTACAGATGAACCGGCTCCAACATTTGGTTTAACTATCGATAAGCCATTTGCTAGTGTTAGATATGCGTTAGAACAAATCGAAAAGGGTTATGAAAATCCTAATGCTGCATATCTAATGAACATCAACAGAACGTTCATCCAAAAAGAAATTATTGAGTGGACTAATTATCAGATTACTAACAATATTGCACCGTTTACTAGCGGATTTACATACGATCAATCTTTATGCCAACGCGATATGGGATTGTTAGTTGATGCAATTGTATGGGATTTAACTCATACTGGTAATTCAAGAACTATTGAAGCTGCCGAAGCATATTTTACAGCTCTAGGAGCATCGTATATTGCTGGTCAAGAAGATGAAACTATTGCAAGTATTAACTACGGTATAGAAGTAATTGCTGCTGTATTATCAAACTCTGCACCGGCCGCAAACTATCAAACATTAAATGGAATTAGTGCTGGCAACAGAATTAAACAAATTATTGATAGTAACTACACAGCCGAATCTACAGTTTCAACTAGAGTTTCTGAATTAGTAGCAATTGTTACTGATGCAATTGCAGCAGGCGACACAACAGGACTGCCAGTTGTTGATCGTCCAGGATTTACTCTTAACGTTAAGACAGGTCAATACTACGAAGTATTGCCGATGATTGTTCCTGCTAATACAGCAATTGTAGGTGACGAACTAAGAAGTACTAGAGTTTCGCCAGCAGGAAAACTAATTGCGTCTAATGACAAGGCTAAATCTATTCAAACATTGCAGCACATTCAAGATGTAACTGCAAGTATTGTTACCAATACCGCAGTTACCCCAACATCTGGAAACAGCGAAACACAAGATACAACTAGCCAAAAAGCAGCAACTGGAACAGCACCGGCTGTAACATTCCCAACTTCTAATATTTTAGAAATGAAGAAAATCATCGAGTTCGGTGATTCGTTTGCTAGTGCATTTGTATATCCAAACCCTACTAACTATAACACTAGTTACCTAATCGGTTATGGTGATGCAAGAGCACAATTAGTAATCAACAAAGCATATATTCAAACTGAATTAACAGCATGGATTGCAGCTCAAGTATCTGGAAACATTGCTCCATTTACAAGTTCGTTTACATACGACTCTGCTGCATGTGAACGTGATGTAGGCTATATTGTTGATGCTTTAATTTATGATTTAACATACGGTGGCAATTTACAAACAACTATTGCGGCTCGTTCATACTTCTCCAATGGATCTCCAGTTTACGGAGTTGGAGAGAAAGACGAAGTTCTAGCAGCTTATGCAAGATTGAAAGCTGTTGTTGGTTTAGTTATTGCTGAAACATACCCAGGTCAAAATACAAGTGGTACCGCAGGTTCTGCAGGTTCTATTACATTTGCACAAGATCGTGTACAAGAAATTATTGAGACTATTGGTGCAGACGGCACATTGCCTACAGCGATTGCTCCTAGCACATCGTGGGTTAGCACAACATTAACTGATGTAAAAGCACGTATTGATGCGGCTAAGAAAGGAATACAATTTGAAACTATCAAATTTATTAACGACAAGTATCCAGAGCTAGTTTACGACGAAGATCTTTGTTCACGTGACGTAGGCTACATTGTTGATGCATTAGCATATGACTACGTGTTTGGTTCTAACTTCTCGTCTATTAAGGCAGCAATGGCTTATAGAAGAGGCTTAACATCAACTGGTGTTGTTCTAGCAAGTCAATTGAAACCTACTCTAGACACTATTGAATTTGTATTTGGTCAAATCCAAGCACAGGCAAGAATGTCTACAGCAGGAAATTCTATTACAAACAATTGTAGAGAAATTAGAGACATTCTAAACAACGGCCTAGGAGTTGCAGATGCATTTGTTCGTCCAACGCCAACAAGTGGATCAAACAATGCTAGTGATGCAGGATTCTTTAATGCTGCTAGACTAATTTTAGCCAACAAGGCATTCTTAGTATCCGAAGTTAGTGCATGGATTAATGCACAAATTTCCGGCGATGTTGCACCTTTTGTAGACTTTGTTTATGGCGGCGCAGGGCAAACAGCATGTGAACGTGACGTAGGTTATATTGTTGAAGCATTAGTATATGACCTAACATACGGCGGAAATCTAGCTACTCAAATTGCAGGTCGTTCTTACTATAGCAATGGAACTTTTGTTGAAACAGGCGAGAAAGACCAAGCATTGGCAGTTCAAGCTCGTATTAAAGATATTATCGACAACATTGCTACAGGTAACACAGCAGGCTGGACAAAGACTACTGGTCTATCACAAGATACAAGTGGTACAGCTGGATCAGCAGGTGCTGCTGCATATGCCCAGGCTAGAATTCAAGATATCTACGATTGGATTGATGACGGCGCTGCTCCTACAGCAATTGCTCCTGATACTTCGTGGGTCTCGGCAGAATTAGCAGCATCAAAAGCAAAACTAGATGCAGAAATTGCAGACATTAAATCTGATGCAGTTCAGTATATTAAAACTAAATTCCCTGCATTAAACTTTAACGAAACAACATGTTCACGTGACGTAGGTTACATTGTTGATGCATTAGGTTACGATTTAATGTTTGGTTCTAACTTCCTTTCCATCTGGAACGGAATGAGTTATTACAGAGGTTTAACATCAACTGGTGTTGTTTTAGCAAATCAATTAGATGCAACTAGCACAATTATTGACTTTATTTCTGCTAAGGCTAGAAAAGTTGCAGCAGCAGATGCAGTTAGCTTATCTAACGAAGCATGGAGTGACATTATTAGCTACATTGCTAGTGGTGGTAAACCAATTGTTGTTGGCACAAACAAACCAGCACTATCGTTAGATTTGATTAATGGTGGAAAAATTCTACAATTGAACAAGGTATTCTTAGTTGCTGAAGCTACTGCATATATTGCAAATACATTCTCTACAACTGTTACTGCTTCTACTGGAAGTTCGACTGATACATTTACATGTTCAAGTACAGGCTGGATGGTTGTAGGCGATGCTATTAGATTCACTGGCACAACATTTGGTGGTGTAACAACAAATACAACATACTATGTTCAAAGTATTGTTAACGGTACAACATTTAAAGTTTCCGATACATTAGGTGGTGCAGCTATTGATCTAACAACTGCATCTGGTACAATGACCGTTAAGTATTATTATGCTGTTGCACGTTGTGAAAATGACGTTGCAAACTATATCGATGCAATTGCAGCAGACATGTTAACACCTGGTAACTATAAGTCAACATTGGCAGCACGTTACTATAGAAGCGCATTGACTGGTTCTAAATTAGAAGACCAATTCTATGTTAAGAACGGTTGCGGCTTACGCAACATGACATTTACAGGTCTAGATGGAACATCAGACGGTGATGTTGCAGGTGCAGGTTCAACAACAGGTTTAGTAATTGATCTAGCTTATGGAACTAAGCGTCCGTTAGCAGGTGCTTACGTATCGTTGGATCCAGGTTGGGGTCCAAACGATTACCGTGCATGGGTTACAAACAAGTCGACATATGTACAAAACGTAACAACATTTGGTACAGCTTGCGTTGGTCAAAAGATTGACGGTTCTTTACACAATGGCGGTGTTGACTCTATCGTTTCAAACGACTTTACACAGGTATTAAGTGACGGTATTGGCGCATGGGTTTCTAACTTAGGCCGTGCAGAACTTGTTTCTGTGTTCACATACTATAACTACATCGGTTACCTAGCAGAAAACGGTGGTAAGATCCGTGCTACAAACGGTAACAACTCCTACGGCGTTTACGGATCAGTATCAGAAGGTATTGACGTAACTGAAGTCCCAGTATTGGGCGAAATCAGCAATAGAAACGCCGAAGCAGATGTACGAAGCGTAATTACAGACGGTACTAATGTATTGTTATTAGAGTACGGTAATGCAGGCTCAGAATATAGTGAGGCAACCTACACTGTTTCTGGTTCAGGCGCAAACGCTGCTGCTAGAGGCGATGAATTCCGCGACGAATCTATCTTCCAAATTAGAATGACAGATCCGGGTGACTCATCTGGTACAGGTGGTGCAAGCTATGTTACAGCATCTAACCAAGCACAGGATGGTAACACCACACAAATTACATTGGCTGCGGCAGATACAAATGCTAGTTCAGTTTATGTAGGAATGGCAATCTACTTAGTTGCAGGTACAGGCGCTGGTCAATATGGCTATATTACAGCATACAATGCAGGATCTAAATTAGCACAAGTTAGCAAACCAAGCACTGGTACAGCAGGATGGGACCACGTAGTTCCAGGAACACCGATTGACTCTGCACTAGATGTTACAACAACTTACGAAATTTCACCAAGAATTGAAATTGCTGCCCCAGGATTTACTAAGTCCTTAGCAACACTACCTAGTGCTTCAAACTGGACAGATGTTGTTTTTGGTAATGCGTATGGTTCTTATACAGGTGTTTCATCAACAGGCGGTAGCGGATCTCTAGCAACATTTGATGTTATTAGACGTCAAGGTGTTTATACTGTAACAGTAGCAACACCAGGAGTTACATATGTTGTTGGAAATACACTTACAATTTCAGGTGCATCGTTAGGTGGAACAAGTCCTGCTAATGATATTACTGTAACAGTTACAGCAGTGTCAGGCGGCTCAAGTGGTGTAAGCGAAATCACTTACACAGGATCTGCAATTAGTCCTAAGTATGTGGCAATTGCTAGCGGAACTACTGCCGGAGCATACTCTGTAGACGGTCTAACATGGACTGCTATGACAATGCCAACAGCTACGGCTTTAGGTGGTGCTTTATCAAATCAATGGTCTGCAATTACATATGTTGTCTATAACAACATTGGTAGATATGTTGCTGTTGCAAAAGAAACTTCAACAGCAGCTTACTCTGAAGACGGTATTAATTGGTCTGTAGCTAGTTTAGGTGATTATGCTGACTGGAAGGATATTGCAGGAAACGGAACTACGCTAGTAGCTATTGCTGAAAGCGATTCGGCTGCAAACACTCTAAGATCAGTAAGCACAAACGGCGGTGCAACATGGACACTAGGTACTACACCGATCGGTGCAAGAGCTATTGCTTACGGCGCTACACGTTTTGTAATAATCGAAGGTTCTTTCTCTAACAGTTTTGCATATAGCACCAACGGTGTTACATGGACAACCGGTACATTACCTGCTAACGATGATTCTACTGAATCTAACTGGGTAGACCTAGCATACGGAAACGGACGTTATGTTGCAATTTCGGATAGTTCTGCAATGGCAGCATATAGCTTAGACGGTGCTACATGGTATAAGAGCAATATGCCAGGAACACACGAATGGACTTCAGTTCGTTACGGTCAAGGTGTATTTTACGCTACTACAAACGGTAGTATTGCTGCAAGTTCGCCAGACGGTGTAACATGGACATTACGCGATTCTAGCGTTGCTTCATTAACAATTACATCTGCAGATAAAGACATCACTTCAACAACATATACTGCAAGAACATTACCACACGCTGGCGATTGGTCAGATGTTATCTGGACAGGTACTAAGTTTGTTGCCGTAGGAAGTGACGTAACTGGCACTGGCGCTAATGCGTTTGCGGCAAGTTCAACAGACGGTGAAACATGGACTACTGTTTCTATGCCAGAAACTGCTGGATTTGATGTTAGAACTGTTGTATACAATGGTTCAAATCTATACGTAGCAGCACTTTATAACGATAGAGATATTTACACATCAACAGACGGTGTAACCTGGACTGCACAAAATACTAACGGTGTAAACAATTTACCTGCTGCAAGAAACTGGGTTGACTCAGCTTATGGCAATGGTAAATTTGTTATTGTTGCAAACACAGGAACAAACCCTGTAGCGTATTCAGCAGATGGCACAACATGGAGCCAAGGCACATTGGCTAACCAACCATGGAGTTCTATTGCACAAGGTACAATTAGCGGAACTCATTATTTTGTCACTGTGTCTACTACACAACAAGCAGCATATTCGACAGATGGTGTAACATGGACTGCTGGTAATACACTTCCTAGTTCTGATGCATGGAGTTCTGTTGCGTATGGTAATGGACGTTTTGTAACGGTTGCAGGCGATGCAACTACTACAACTACTAAGGCAGCTTACTCTACAAATGGTACATCATGGACTGCTGCTACAATGCCAGGTGCAGCAGCACGTTGGGTATCTGTAACATACGGCGGAGGCGCATTTACAGCATTTGCGTACAATAGCAACAGAACAGCGTACTCTACAGATGGCGTTACATGGGTCGAGGGACCTGCATTAAGCTCTTCAACAACATGGAAAGTATCTGCATATGGAAATAGCAGAAATGTAGTATTAGCAGATTCATTATCGACTAGTGCAGCAAGTTTGAACTTTATCTTGAACACAAACTTATTCACTACATCAACAGGAACTACTAACTTAGCAGTTAATGATAGAGTTAAATTCTCCGGAACAACATTCGGTGGAGTTGATCCAAATACAACATACTACGTATCGAGTATTTTTAGTGCAACACAGTTTGCAATTTCAACTTCGATTAATGGATCAAACTTTGTTGTTACAACAGCTACAGGCTCAATGACCGCTACAACAAGTAAAAACTTTGCAGTTAGTGGCTTAGGTAATTACCAAGGTACTCCTCGTTGGGTAGCGTTGGGTTCTTATAATGATAAAGCACAACTTATCAGACAAGGTGCTCAAGCAAGAGCAAGAGCATATGTAGTTGATGAGAAAATTTCTGAAATTTGGATGCACGAACCAGGTTCTGGTTACACATCAACACCGACTGTAACAATTACAGATCCAAATAATATTGGAGCAGATGCAACAGTTCAAGTTAGAATTGGCGCAGGGGCATTAGGTCAACCAACATGGACTAACAGAGGAACAAGTTATACCGCTTCTAGTGTTACTATTACTGGTAATGGATATTCAGATAACTATCAAGTTGGTAGCTATGTTGGATTTATGAATCTAAGCGGAGTTCCAAAAGCAGGTTCTAACGTACAGATTGCTGGTATTGATGATGTATGGTATAGATTAGTTAACGTTACTGGTCTAGTTCCTACAGCAAATGGTACATATAGTGCAACACTACAATTAAGTCCACAAATTGGACCTGCAGAAGCACCAGAACATGCATCAGGAGTTACAATCCGTAGACGTTACTCACAAGTTCGTCTAACTGGACACGACTTCTTAGATATCGGTACTGGTAACTATACTGATAGTAACTATCCAGGTTTACCAATTAACGATCCAATACCTGCTAACGAAACTGTAGTTCACGGTGGCGGACGTGTGTTCTGGACAAGTACTGACCAAGACGGTAACTTTAGAGTTGGTGGATTGTTCAACGTTGAACAGTCGACTGGTGTTGCAACATTAAATGCTGATGCGTTTAATATTGCTGGTCTAAACGAACTAAGTTTAGGTTCTGTTGCGTTAGGTGGTTCTGGTGCAACAATTACAGAGTTTAGTACAGATCCGTTCTTTACACAAGATTCGGATAATGTAATTCCAACTCAACGTGCTATTAAAGCATATATTACCAGCCAAATTGGTGGTGGTGGTTCTAGTTTGAACGTAAACACCCTAACAGCTGGCGTAATTTACATTGCAGGACAAACAATTACCACAACTACTAATCAACAAATTAACATAAATACAAAAGTTAATTTCAAAGGCGGTATTGTAGGCGATGCCCTTGTGTTAAATTACTTTTTATTGAACAAATAATGGAGATTCGATAATGGCAACAGGAATATTAGGACAATCAGCACTGTCTGCAGCCACAAATACAACAATTTATACAGTACCAGTAGGGTATTTTACAGTACTATCGATAAATGTGTTAAACAGAGGTACTGCTACGGCTTCGGTTAGAATTGCTCTAGCTAGTGCTGGAACACCTACAACAGCCGAATGGATTGAGTATGACGCCCAGATTGGTGCAAACGGGGTGTTAGAAAGAACTGGTATTATGATGAATGCTGGAAAAAACCTCGTGGTTTATGCCAACAACGCAAATATATCAGTTTCAGCATTTGGTATTGAAACTTCTACCACTTAACAGGAGCATTGAAAAATGGGAAGACAAGTAACTAGCTTTGGAACAGAAAGCGTAAGTAACAGAACTTTAACAGGATCGGCTACATTAGTAGCAGGCGAAAGAATTTTTGCTAATTCAACATCAAGTTCGTTTACGCTAACTCTTCCATCATCACCAGTAGACGGTGATACAATTCAGATTATTGACGTTGCAGGAACGTTTAAAATCAATCCAGTTACAATCGCACGTAACGGATCTAAGATTCAGAACTTATCTGAAGACTTAATTTTAAACTTAAACAACGCAGCAATCACAATGATCTATAGCGGCGCAACCTTTGGTTGGGTCTTTATTGGTCCTTAATAGGAAGAACGTATAATGGCGAAACTATCTGATCTTTTATCTACAAGAGAGATAACAGCCAACGCAACCAACCTCGAAAAAGGTAAGATATACACTGTTACGGCAGTTGATATGTATACATGTATTTTACATGATACTAGGTTTTGTTGGCAGGCACCCGGGTGCGGAGTTGCTACTGTTGAAGTGTGGGGTGCGGCCGGAAGTTCGTCTCGCAACTGCTGTTGTTCCACAGGACTACCAGGAAACGCTCCTGGCTATTCAAAGAAAATTATTGCTGTATGGCCTTGCACTAGCATTACTGCTACAGTTGGTATGAGCTGTCCAGCTCACTCGCACTGCTTTACAGGATGCAGCGAAGCAAGCTGTGTAACATGGGAAGGCGCTCGAGACTTATGCGGCGCAACTAGCGGATGTATTTGTGCGCAAGGTGGAGCAGCAGGTCATGCTCATTGCCACGGTTCAACTGGCGGATCACCATATTGCTGCTACTATCAATTCGGACTTTGCGGTACAACAATCTGTAACAGTTGCGGAATTATTTGCAACATGTGTTCTGGTATGTTTGTAGCATGTGGTTACGGCGGCGATACTAATTGCTGTGGTTGCCCAAGTAGAGTTGAATTCCGCGGTGGATTAGCACCGTGCGTATGTAGACAAGTTCGTTGGGTTCCGTATGCTGCTAACATCTTTGCACAAGAAGGTGGATGGCTAATTGGCCCAGGTGAAGAAGATTCTCCCGAAGCTAACTGGTCCGGCGCAGGATTGCATCCATATGCAGGTCTATTAGAATTTACAAAACCAGCACCAGGTGGTGGCGGTTTATGGGGTAACGTTTGCTGGCAATCTCGTATTTGCGGTTGTTGGGATCAAACTGGTTGTCAATACACTATGCCTTACGGTGTAGCAGGCCCTGCATCACAGCCATGCGGTGAAGTTCGTGACCACGGTTACCGTGGAGGTCCTGGTGCTGTTAGAATCACATACAGAGGTTCTGGTGCATGTGACAAATATTGTATCAGTATTGGTGGAGCATACTAAATGGCCGTATTAAGTCAACTACTAGGTAATAGAGATTTAGCCTGGGAAGATAACCTTGAAAAAGGTCGTATCTGGGTTTATCACGAAGGAAACGAGTATACAAAATTTTGTAACTCGTTTTGCTGGAACGCACCAGCTACTGGTAAAGTAGTCATCGAAGCATGGGGTGCATCTGGTAGTGGCGCAAGAACATGTTGCTGTGCATTTTCTGTTCCAGGAAATGCACCAGCATATGTTAAAAAATGCATCTGTGTAGTATCTGGTAATAAAATTTGTGGATGTATTGGATTTAGCTGTGGTAACTCCGGTGACCAAGGTTATAGAGGTCGAAGCGAACCTACAATGGTTTGCTGGGTAGGCTGTGCTCCATTTGGATTAACTAGAAACGTTTCAAATCCTTGTGTTCCTGAATTACAAAATTCCTGGAAAAGCAATAACCCATTTGGTTGGGGTGGTGGATGTCAGTTAGGTTCTGTAAACGAAACTGCTCAAAACGGTATTTTTGGTCAAGGCAATCCTGATTCAGACGGAATTTGCTGTGCTCCTGGCGCAACAAACGGATGTATGTGTGCTCAAGGCGGACGTGGCGGTTTATCATATTGTACAAATAACCCAAGTCCATACTCATGCGGCGTAGGTGGTATTAGAATGTGCGGTCACTCCTGGGGTGCTGTTGACATGTGTAATACATCCCAAAGCCCATGCGGAATGCTATGTAACATTTATAACGCTCGTTGTGTATGGTTTAACTGGGATAATATTGCTACAGCATGGGGTGGTGATGTTAACTGTTGCGGTATTTTCTCATGTAAGAGTTTCCACAATTGTTTAAACAACTGTCATTGTGCTCAAATATGGCACGTAACTGGTTCAGCTGGCAAATATTCAACAGACGGCGCAGTTATTAACTATTCTTCTAACCAAGATAGTCCAACAGCTAGAGCTTCGGGTTCTGCTGGAGTTGGAGCTATGGGTGCTATCCAGGCAGCAACAAGATGGCCAAGTTGGTCTATGTTAGCAGTGTGTAACTGCTCATATGCAGGCTGCGGTTGTTACGAAGACATGGGATGCCAAAGAAATATGCCAACTGGAGTGCCGGGCGTAGGCGGTGGTTATTGTGGTGACGTTCGCGATGGCGGATATGCAGGTGGCCATGGTGCTGTAAGAATTAAATTTGTTCCTGATTCAGGACAAAACTCGTATTAAAAATATTAAGGGAGCATAGTTAATGGCGGTCTTAAGTCAGTTATTAGGTAATAGAGACCTAGCTTGGGAAGACAATCTCGAGAAAGGACGTATTTGGGTTTACCACGAAGGTAACGAATACACAAAGTTCTGCAACTCGTTTTGTTGGAATGCTCCTGCGACTGGTAAAGTAGTAATCGAAGCATGGGGTGCTGCTGGCAGTGGTGCTAGACAGTGTTGCTGTGCTTTTTCAGTACCTGGAAATTCTCCGGCATATGTTAAGAAATGTATCTGTGTAATATCAGGTAATAAAATTTGTGGATGTATTGGATTTAGCTGTGGTAACTCTGATTCTAGAGACCATCGTGGCCGTAGCGAACCTACAATGGTTTGCTGGGTAGGTTGTGCTCCTTTTGCATTATCGCAATCAGTATCAAATACAAATGTTCCTGAATTACATACATCATGGAAAGGAAACAATCCTTTCGGATGGGGTGGTGGCGAAACTGTTGGTAATATTGAAAACTTTGCAGAAGCAGGCAGTGTTTATCATCAGACAAGTGCAGGCGGATATTGTTGTAATGCAGGTGCTACTGCTGGATGTTTATGTGCCCAAGGTGGACAAGGTGGTCGTTCGTACTGTACCAACGAACCAACTCCGTACTCATGCGGTGTAGGCGGTATTAGATTCTGCGGACACTCATGGGGTGCTGTTGACATGTGTAATACTGCTAGATCAGCTTGTGGTATGCTGTGTAATACATTTCAATCTCGTTGTGTTTACTTTAACTGGGATGTTTATGCACTAGCATTTGGTGGTGATTTTAACTGTTGTGGTATTTTCTCATGTAAGAGCTACCATAACTGTGTAAACAACTGTCAATGTGCTCAACAATGGCACTTAACTGGTGCTGCTGGCAAGTTTGCTACAGAAGGTGCAGTTATTAATTACTCATCTAACCAAGATAGTCCAACAGCTAGAACATCAGGTTCTCCAGGCGTTGGCGCGATGGGTGCTATTCAAGCCGCTTCACGTTGGCCTAGCTGGTCTATGTTAGCTGTTTGTAACTGTGCTTATGCCGGTTGCGGTTGTTATGAAGATATGGGATGCCACAGAAACATGCCAGCCGGAATTCCAGGCGCTGGCGCTGCTGTTTGTGGCGATGTACGTGATGGCGGATATGCAGGTGGTCACGGCGCTGTAAGAATTAAATTTGTTCCAGATAGCGGACAATCTGCATATTAAGATAAGTATAGTTAGACCCAAGGAGATTTCTTAATAAAATGGCTACTCTAAAAGAATTAATCGAAAGAAAACTAGATCAGATAGATTTCGATGAAACATTATTGCGAACAGGCAAGATGTACACGTATTCTACAACTGCATCTAGAAACTGCTTTCCTGACAATTTATTTTGTTGGGTAGCTCCTGCTACAGGTGTAGCAATTGTTGACGTATGGGGAGCAGGTGGAAGTAGCTCATTAATACGTTGTTGCGGTGTAGGGTTACCAGGAAATCCAGGAGCTTGGGCTAGAAAATGTATTTGTGTAGAAGCAGGATGTACAGTTTGTGGATCTATTGGAAAAGCATGTACTAATGCTACTACTATATGTTATAGAGGAATTTCAGAACCTACTCTAGTTTGCTGGACTGGTAAGAACTATTCTTCAGGTGCAGCAACAAATGGATGTATTTGTACACAAGGCGGTCGTGCAGGAACTGCATATTGTGCAAACGGTTCAGCTCCAGTATTTTGCTGTTTTTACAATGGCGGATTCTGTGGAACTACTGGCGGAAACTTTGGTAGTGGATGCGGCATAATTTGTAATTACGGTACAGCTACAGGTGTTTCGGGTTGCGCAGAAGCTTACGGCGGCGATATTAACAAGCGTGGCGGATTCTCGTGCATGACGTTCTTTACATGCTATGGTAACTGCCCATGTTCTACAGTCGGACACGTTGCTATACCACCAGGATTATATGCTTGTGACGGCGCTGTCGTAACACACGGATATGAAAACGATAATGGATTTGCTCAATGGGTAGGTTCAGGTTGGCACCAGTTTATTTCGTCACTAAACGCTATGAACCCTCAACCATCTAGAGGAACACCTTATAGTACATGTTGGAACGGTGTTAAGATGTGTTCATGTTACGAACAAATGGGTTGTATTACTGTACAGCCACCAGGCACAGGCGGCCCCGGAAATATTCCATGTGCAGATTTCTGCCACCACGGTCATAGAGGCGGTGCTGGCTTAGTAAGAATTAACTTTATTCAGAGGGTTTAAGAAATGATTTTCGTTAAAAAATTTACACACGTCTTACCAGACGAACCAAACAAACAAACTACAAAAAAGAATCTAACAGTAGAATGCGAGTATCGCGGTCAACAATATTTGTTGATTAGAATGATTGCAGAAACTGGAACTATTGTTTATGTTGAACGCGGTAGTGATAGTCGAGAGTTTTTAGAAGGCTTTATTAAAGAAGAACAAGGCTTTAAATTCATGATTATTGACGCAGATGTTAATACATGGGAAGCAGCATACTTAACAGGTCATTATACACACGGCGAAGTTGCTGATTTTACTGAAGTATTGCCAACTGGTGAAACATATACATATCGTTGGGCTGACGGCGGTGGCATTATTGGTCAAAGTCACGATATCAATTTGTTAAAGTTTGTAGAAGGAACTAATTCATTTGTTAGACCTCCTTATAGCACATTGCCTGTAACAGTAGAATCATTCCAAGAATTGGTAAGAAATCATTCTGCAGATATGGAAAAAATTAAAAATGATACCAGCAGATTTACATCTGAGCAATTAGCTGAAGTTTCTGGCTATTTAGATTGGCTAAAAACCGCAGCAGATCGTTATAAAGGTGTAGATCCTTGGAAAATTCCATTTCCACACTATCCAAATCTCGGTTAATCTAACAAAATAAACCAAGAACAGCCTTGTAGGTTTGATTATATGGATATATAATCAACGCAAGGCTTTTTTATTGGAGTTTATTTTGAGATCAAAAGCATTTTTTATTAATGGCGGAGCAGGACGTATGATTAGTTCTATTCCTGCTTTTGAAAAGTACGAGGAAGAATCGGGTGATAAGGACTTTTTAATCATCTGTGAAGGTGGCGCCGAGATTTTTAAAGGTCACCCAACCCTGGATAAACGTGTTTACGATCATTGGCATCGAAATCTATTCCAGGATAAAATTAAAGATATGGACATTGTTACTACTGAACCTTACAGAGTTTGGGAGTACTACAATCAAAAATGTTCCATTGCACAGGCATTTGATATTCAAATAAACGGTAAAGGTATTCGCGAGTTGCCTAGACCAACATTAAGATTGTCTAAAGATGAACTATTACAGGGCAGATATGTAGTAAGCGAAGTTAAGAAAAAACTTAAAAAAGAAAAAATTGTTGTGTTTCAACCATTCGGTCGCGGTATTGAATATATTGACGAAACATTGGTTGATAAAACCGGTCGCAGCTTTGAATTAAAAGACGTTAAAGAAATTATTAGAAAACTCCAAGATAACGACTACGGCATTATCTTAATGAGCGAATTTAAAGTAGACCTTAGCGATGCTAAACTAAAAGAAGAAGTAGCAACACCTGAAAATATTAATATTCGTGTGTGGGCCGCAATTATTAAATACTGCAATCACTTTTTAGGGTGCGATAGCTTAGGTCAGCATTTATCATATGCTATCGGAACTAAAGTAACAGCAGTAATTGGATCAACTTATCCTATTAACGTATCTTACCCAGATAATCCAGATGTTGATGTTTTAGATATGGGTGAAATTGACCGTGAATATAGTCCTATTAGGATTGTAATTGATGAACGAGTTGATAGGAAAAATGAACCACTAATGGTTATGAATAAAGAAATTGTTGACCTTGTAGTCAATCACGTAATAGGAAAAAAATAATGACAGTAACTTCTGTAACTAAAGCTAGAAAGCCTGTATGGATCGCAGGTATTGCCAGAGGACACAATAGTGGAATTTGTCTTTTGAAAGATGGAGAAATTGTATTTTCTATTGAAGAAGAACGTTTAACACGACAAAAGTACGACGGCGGCCCGTTTGCTTCCATGGCAAAGATTCTCGAATATACCGATCGCCTTGATTATCTTGTTATTGCTCATACTCAAAGTTTAAAAGAAACTGCCGGTAAGATTGATTATACAGGCGACGACATGTATACAGGTCTAGCACGTAAACTAGGTTTAATTGATCGTAAAGTAAAAGACCTACACAATCACCCGCAGGTTATTGACTTGAGCCACATCCATCATAAATTACACGCAGCTTGTGCATTTTATCGCAGCGGATGGGAAGATGCTGTAGCGTTAATTGTTGACGGAGCAGGCACATTCTTTCCGTTTAATACAAACGGCCAGACTACATGGTTCTGGGAAACTGAATCGATTGTAGACTGTGCATATCCTTCAAAATTTAAAACATTGTATAAACACTATGGAACCAGAGAAGGCACTGTAGCAGCATATATTCCAGATTTTGATTCTAGCTGTGTTGGGGAAGAAGGTAGTACACACGAAGCATGGATTACTGACAGATCCGGTATCGTTAAAGTATACGAAGCAGTTACTGAATACTGCGGATTTTCTGCAATTGAAGCAGGTAAGACTATGGGATTGTTCCCATACGGAAAAGAAAATCCAGGAATTCCTCCATTGTTTGATACTACAGGTAAAACTCCTTTATCAAACAGAGATTTGATTATTCCTAGATATCCAATGAGCGGTTCAGTTAATCAGAACCTATACGAAGCTCTAGAGGAAAATCCGTCTGATCCTACACAAGATGTTACGTTAATGCAAAACCGTAGAGATATGGCGTATGCTGTACAGACACAAACGCAGGAACAAGTACTTCGATTGATCCGTGAAGCTGTTGCTAAGAGTGGAAAGAAGCGTGTAGTAATGAGTGGCGGATACGGTCTGAACTGTGTTGCTAACTATTTTTATCTAGAAGAACTTAGAAAAGATGGTATTGAATTTTATGTAGAACCGATCTCTAACGATGCTGGTACCGCTATGGGTGCTGCATTAATGTTTTGGCACGATATGTACGACGACCGTAAAATTCGTCCATACGGTTCCTTGTATCTAGGACCAGAGCATTCATACACAACTACAGAAATTGAGTCTAAAGTTGCAGAAGTTGACAGAGCAACAGTTACTGATGCTACTGCTAAAGATGTTGTAGCATTGTTATGTAAGAAAAACATTGTTACTATTTTCCAAGGTCGGTCAGAAAACGGTCCACGTGCTCTAGGTAACAGAAGCGTGTTGTTTAACCCTGCATACGAAGACGGTAAAGACTATGTAAACATGGTTAAACGTCGTGAATATTTCCGTCCATTTGCTGGATCTATTCTAGAAGAAGATGTACATGAGTGGTTTGATTTGCGCGGAATGAAAGACAGCCCGCATATGATGTATGCTGTAAATTGCCAACCAGGAATTGCTGAGAAGATTCCTAGCATTATCCACGTTGATGGTACATGCCGTATTCAAACAGTTAATGCTGATCAGAACAAACATTACTATGATCTAATTAAAGCATTTAAGGACGAAACAGGGATTCCTATTATCTTTAATACCAGCTTTAACCTAGGTGGAGAGCCACTAGTAGAAACACTAGATGATGCTATTTGGACATTGCAAAATTCAGATATTGAATACTTGTATTTGCCAGAATACGGAAAATTGATACATATTCCTAACTAAAATAAGCCCCGCAAGGGGCTTTTTTATTTTCTGCTAAATATATTACTATGATGAATTTCGCCAAATATTTTTTTAGAGGTATTAAAAATACACTCAGATTGCAAAATGGAGTAAATTTTGCCTACAAAGGACCGTGGGTAGGAGTTACTGACCATACTGTAATTGACGAGTGGCATGTTGGTGATTTTTGTGCTGCTGAATATACAATAGTTGTCGACGTTGGAAATTTAAGAAAAGAAGTCTTAAAAGCAATTGTCGTTGCAGGCCCAGATAAAGCTAATATTACAGTCTACGGCAAAACTAGTCTTAGTGAAAATTTAATTGATTTGTCAGTTGCTGTTACAGCTTCTAAAGTGCAGGTAATTGCTAATCCTACATCAAGTCCGGACGGATCAACATACGACGATTCGGCACTTTTAGTAGGTAGTAAGTTATTCTTTAGTGCTACCTATTTCCATACCATTAACGAAATCACGCCATACTGAGATCTAGGTCCGCATAAATATAATTAATCTGTAGTAGTTGTAGTTGGTGTGATAACGGAGAAATAAATGGCAATAACCTATATTCCATTCGAGTCAAAGAGTGGGTTCAAAAGTCCCGGATTTTCGGTTAACGAAAACGGCGATATCATAGTCGACGGCGCTGTACAATTCAATAGCCAATTTAACGTTGCACCAGACTTTACAGTTAACGGAGTCCTAGTTATAGACGCAACTGATTCAGTTGTATCACTAGGAGACGAAATTAGAAGTAGTAGCCTAAACAGAGTAGGCATATTAGATCACTTAACCGTTGAAGGCGACTTTCAAGTTAGCAACGGTCGAATCTCAATGCGTAGTGAATTTGGAATCGGATCTATTAATAATGTAGATATCGGTTTACAACAACCAGCTGACGCAAATTTTAAATCAGTAAACATTGGACCTGGCGACAGTAGTGGAGAATTAACTGTGCAAGGAAACGTAGGTGTCACCGGCGATATAACAACCAGCGGTGATATTTCTACTAGTGGTGATATAAGCACAAGTGGAGACATTTTACTGACAAATGTTCCAACTCAACCCGAACATGCAACTAGAAAAGATTATGTTGATTCAAGGATTAGCGCCTTCGCAATTGCGTTTGGTGCATAAGGAAAAATAAATGGCAAAGAAACAGATAAAAAATTACGTATTTGAACCAGGTATCAGTAAAGATGCAAATCTATTACCGAAAGCAGTTGCCTTATTAAGTGCTAACAAAGCATTCTTACAAGCACAGGTAGTTGCTTTTATTAATGACCAAATACAAAACAATGTAAGTCCGTATGTTGGTTATACATATGCATCAGAAAAGTGTTTCAGAGACGTAGGGTATTTTATCGATGCTATTTTACACGATTTGAGATATGGCGGCAACGTTAAGTGTCGTCAAACAGCAGACTATTTTTGGATCGACGGTGAGCCACAAATCCGTGGAGATGTTACTCCAGAGATTACAGGACAGGCATATCTTAAAGATACTATTAATAATTTTATTTTTACTAACACAACAGTTACACCGTCATACGGAAATGCTGTTAGTCAAATAAAAATTACAGGGCAAAATGCAGAAAGTGGTGCAGCATCTAGAATTACTACCCTTTGGTCTGTGTTTAGTGATGTTATTCAAAACGGCATTCCGAGCATGCCTGCAAAAGTTCCTGGCGTAAGTTCTATTAGACTATTAACAAAATACGATCCTAGTGATATTTTGTTAATTACTGACACAACAACTGGAACTATTCTTTATAACTTTGCCGACCCAAGCAATACTATTTCTTTTTCTTATAAACAAGGAAGAAGTAGCGGTGATGGTAATTTGCTATCCGATGTTGATTATAAAAGATGGTATCAAACAACTGACACTATTACAACAATAGACTTATCAACAGATACATCTAGCTTAACAGCTAGCACAGATTTACAAATATTTGTTGAAGAACCATATCAAACAATTCGACCTTGGGAATTTGGCACAGACGCTATTGAACGTATGCGTGTTGCCGCTCCACAGGCCATGCTTGACGCTGACTTTGAATACGGTCTACAACCAACCAAGTGGCAGGCATTAGGATTAATTCGAGGTTATCCATCTTTGTATGAAGTTCCAGGTACCGATTTATCAGTTTCAAACGTTACTACAGATGCATCTGTTAATACTGGAAACTTTGGTTCTTCATTAATTACAGTAACTACGTCAGGAACACACGGTTTCTCTGTAGGTCAACCGATTACAGTTAAAGGTCTTAATGCAGCAGTAACTGGATTTGCAAGAGCAGAAGGTTCATTTATTGTCTATAGTGTTCCTAGTTCTATAAGTTTTACCTACTATGCAAGTGCTAAGGTAGGAACCAGCAATAACGAAAGTTTATATACTTCGTTTGTTCAAGTAAGACAGGCAGGTTTTTATACAGGTGCTGCGGTAGGCCAACCAACATTTTCTGTTTATAGTAACGGAACATCGTTAACTATTACGTCAAAGTTTGATACTCCAGACAACTCCTCACAAATTGCATTTGACGGAACTGCACCAACACCAGGTAGCCCTATTTCGGGTAGCCCTAATTTTGTCGTTGGAACTTCTGTGTCAGGTGTTGTGGGATCTGGGACTGTTACAGCAAAATTTAAAGATAGCGTAACTTCTGCATCGTCTACAAATATAACTTTAGTAGACCTAACTGGAATCCAGCAAGGTATGGCAGTAGACGGTAATGGTACCGCGGTGTTTGTAAATGCGCTAAACGGAAATACTGTACAGTTAAGTGGTTCACTTGGTTATACAGCAGTTGGTGCTAACGGAGTATCGTTAAACGTATCAGGAACAAATATTTCATCTGTAGGCGTTGGTGCGGTATTTGACGTAAGCCGCAGCGGCGGATCATACATTGTAGTTGATGCTGGCGATAGTTCGTCCAATGGATACGACTATGCATCTGGAGATAGATTATTAATTTCCGGAACAAGCCTAGGCGGCGCAAGTCCTGATAATGATATTATTATCACTGTAACCGGAGTTGATAGTGGCGGAGCAATTACAACATTTACGTATTCGGGGACCTCAATTACAGGTGGAGCAACATATAATTCTGTAATTCAATCTTCAACAACTGCATCTGGAACAGGCGCTAGAATTACAGTTACACGAACTGGTGGAACAGGTGCTTATCAAATTACATTAGCTGACGGCGGAACAGGGTTTGCACAAACTGACGAAGTTACATGGGCTGGAACAGATTTTGGCGGTATAAGTCCAGACAACGATATTACAATACGTGTTGACGGTGTTACTTCAGGAACCATTGTTGACTATACAATTTTAGGAACACCGGTAGGCGCAACAGGAGATGCATCTTATGCTTCTGAATCGGCTTCAACAATTTCACCAACTGGCTCAGGAGCTTCGTTTGATGTTAGTCGTATAGACGGTGTTTATAGTGCTGTTGTAAATTCTGCGTTTGGCGCCGGCGGATCTAATTACTTTGTTGGAAATAGAATTAAGATTTCTGGGTTAAGTTTAGATGGGTCGGATATTATTCACGACTGTTTACTCACAGTTGACACAGTTAGTGGCGGAGAAATTTTAACAGTTTCTGCAGATGGTTTCCCATATGATGGAGATTCAATATCAATATACCCAACGCTGACTATTAGCGAGCCGTTAGACGGCCAGATTGACGACGGTACTACACTTAACGTAGGTGCAATTGCAACAGTTCAAGTTGACTTTTCATCAAATCACGGACTATTACCAGGTACCACAATTTTAACAAGTATATCTTCTCAACCTGCCCCAGACTTTGCATCAAATTTAAGAACACTGCCAGCTAGTGCAACATGGACAGGTATTTCATGGATTGGTGGAATTTACACAGCAATTGCCAGTGGAACTAACGCAACAGCAAGATCACTAGATGGTCAAACCTGGACAGCCGGTGGAACATTGCCGTCTAGCACCACATGGACATCAACAGCAGCAGGAACTATTGGAAGTACTGACTATGTAGTTGCAATTGCTAGCGGCGGAACATCAGCAGCGTATTCTGTAAACAACGGAGCATCGTGGACTTCGGCAACATTGCCTGCAAGTGCAACATGGAGTGCTGTAACTTATTATCAGGGAGTATTTGTAGCAGTTGCTTCGGGCGGAACAGCAAACGCTTATTCTATAGACGGAACATCTTGGGTAGCAGGCGGCGCATTGCCAGCTAGTGCAACATGGTCAGATGTTTCGGGCGGCTTAATTGGTTCCTCCCCATACTTTGTAGCAATCGCTAGTGGCGGTACAGCAGCAGCATATTCAGCAGACAACGGAGCTACATGGACTGCAACAGCAGCACTTCCATCAAGTACCACATGGAGTTCTGTGGCCTACGGTAATAATAGATTTGTTGCTGTTGCAAGAAACACTGCAATTGCAGCATATTCTACAAACGGAACATCGTGGACTGCATCAACATTACCTGCAACAGCAAACTGGAACTGTGTTGCGTACGGCGATGATAACTTTGTTGTAGTTGCTGACGGAAGCACATCTGCATTAACTTCCTTTACAGGCGAAACAGGCTCATGGACTCAAAGAACATTGGCTGCAAGTGCAACGTGGGAAGAAGTAGCATATGGATTCTACTCAGGATTAGGAAGATTTGCCGCGGTAGGAAATGCTACTAATGCTTTAGATATTAATTTAACATCAGCAAATCACCAAATTGCTACAGGTCCTCACGTTATAACTCAAGTACCTAGCAGAACTTCAATTAGGTTCCCTGCTAGAACAACAGGTACAATTAATACAACATCAACAGCACTCACTGGAGTTCTGTATGCCAGACCTGACACATTCTTTACTCATAGACCGTTTGACGGCGGTGTTCAGTTAGGAACAGGTAACCCAAGCCACGGCGCACAAGCTATTCGTCAAAGTAAAAAGTATATTCGTTACCAATCTGGTAAGGGTATTATGTATACAACCGGCGGATTGTTTGCTCCAAGTTATAATTTATCAAGTGCTATAGCAGAAGATACAGTAGCCAATAGTATTATTACGTTTACATGTGACGATACTGATCACGGACTACAACCAGGAGCCACTGTTGAAGTTATAGGAATGGTATCGTTCGAATACAATGGTGAATACACTGTTGACAGTATTGTCGATGCTCGCCGATTCCGTGTGCGTTCGGCTGTAGTATTAAGTTCTACAACTGGAACATTGGGTGCTGATTGTAAGGTTATTTTAAAACGCTGGCACGGAAGCACAGTGCGTATTGGAGCATTTGATGAACAAAACGGATTGTTCTATCAATACGACGGTCAGGAAATGGCAGTTGTTAGACGTTCTAGTACTAACCAATTAACTGGGACTATCTCTGTTAATGCTGATAGTAATACAGTTAGCGGAAGCGGAACGAGATTCCAGGATCAATTAAAGGTAGGTGACAAGATTGTTATTCGAGGAATGAGTCACATTGTTACCTCAATATCTAGTCAAACTGCTTTAACAATGAGCCCCGACTGGCGCGGTGCAACTAACGTTATTGGCGGTCGTTTATGTGTAACAACAGAATTATATATTCCACAACGAGATTGGAATATTGATAGAATCGACGGAACAGGTCCTAGCGGATACGACATGTTACCGTGGCGTATGCAGATGTTAGGTATGCAATATTCATGGTATGCGGCAGGTTTTGTTGAATTCATGCTTCGTGGATCAGATGGACGATTTGTATTCTTACATAAGATTCGTAACTCAAACGTAAACACTGAAGCGTATATGCGTACAGCTAACTTACCTGTGCGTTATGAAGTTGAAAATAGATCAGCACTTAGCAAATTGTCTGCTCAAATATCTGCAACTGATTCAACAATGTTATTAACTGATGCAAGTAGATTTCCTAATTCAGGTACAGTGTATGTTGATAATGAATTAATTTCTTATTCAGGAAAATCTGGAAATACATTATTAAACCTAAGTAGATCAGCATCGTTACTATTGTTTACTTCTGGTCAAAACAGAACAATGACAGCAGGAGCACCAGCTATTCATACTGTTAATACAGGTGTGTTATTAGTTAGTTGTACAACATCACCAACAATTAGCCACTGGGGTAGTGCGTTGCTAACAGACGGACTATTTGATACAGATCGTGGATATTTGTTTAACTATGCGGCGACTGGTTTAAGTATTACTACTGCTAAACAAACAGCATTTATGATTAGATTAGCACCTAGTGTTTCTAACGCGATTGTTGGAGACTTAGGTGAGAGAGACTTGTTAAACAGAGCTCAGTTATTGTTACAAGAAATAGCGTTAACTACAGATTCGGGTTCAGGTGCGATTGTTGTTGAAGGAATTTTAAATCCTAGAAACTATCCAACAGATCCTACAAAGATTACATGGAACGGATTATCGAGTTCAGCAGCCGGGGGCCAACCAAGTTTTGCACAGGTTGCACTAGGTGGTTCTATTAACTGGGGTGGAATTCCTGCAACTACTTCAACTGCAACAGTACAAGGAGCATTAACTACAACAATCCTTGCAAGAGGTTTTAGCACAGTTACTGGAACTATCACAGCAATTGCCAACCCTACTGGATTTACAGGATACGGAAATGCTATCAGTACAGGTAGAACTGATTTCATGATCACAAACGCTGAATACGATGCTTTATTAACTACAACCCCGTTAAGAGTTGGCGATGCGTTATCTACTTCAGGCGGCGGCGGTGCTCCGATTAAAGATGGTCAAACAATAACATCTATCTCTAGGGCATACCTTGGAACTATCTATACTCGAATTGTTATGAGTTCAGTTGGTTCCAACAACAGTGCATTTGGAATTAATCAGAGCGTAACAGTAACAAATAGTATTTCTACTGCATATGCTAGTGCTGTAAGTGTAGCACGTAACGACTTTTTAGTAAGAAACACTGATTACAGCAGTTCTTACATGTTACCAGGCGATACCTTAAGTGCATCTAGTGTTATTGTCGGTGGCCAAACAATTGCTAGTGTTACTACATCATATGCTACAGTGCAGGGTATTGCGTATACTAGAATTGTTATGAGCACAAATGGTAATAATACTAGTTCAGCAGGTTCTGGAAATAACGTAACTACGACTATTACTGCCGCCGGTACTGCTGCAAGTTACGCAAACACAAACTATTTGTTCTTTACTAGTGCATCATGGAACGCTGCCGGAGCAAGCGTAGGTACTCGAGTAGCAACAAGTTATACTCAATTCCCAGCAGGTACTGCGGTATCTGCGGTAACATCGAGAAGATTAGGAACAACTACAGTTCAGCGTGTATCGTTTACACAAACTTCGAATGCATCGATTACTGCCGCATCGACAACAACATTCCAATTCGGTGATCCGCAATATGCGTTGCCAGGAGAACAGGTATTCTCGTTTGTTTCGAACCCAGGAAGTACAACGTCTATAGATTTAAAGGACCTTAAAGAATTAACAACTACTGCTATTGGTGGTAGAGGTGCGTTCCCAAACGGTCCTGACGTATTAGCGATTAATATCTATAAGGTTACAGGAACTGCAACACCTGGATCGGTTATTCTTCGTTGGGGCGAGGCGCAGGCGTAACATACTGGCGTCTTTCCCAGTTTTGTAATTTTTGGTCTAAGATTTTGCGATGTCGTAATAAGTCGCTTCTTAGATCAGAAATTTCAGTTGGTAATCTACCTGTTAAGAATACCTGTTCGTGTGACCTATCTAAAAACTGAACATGTTCTTTTAATTTTAAAAGAGATTGTAATAAGTCTTGTTGTAATTTTTGGTCAGTAATAGCAGCAATACGTTTTTGATAACCTGTATATTCGGCAATAAATTTAGGATTGTCTTGTAGTTTTGAGATCATTTTCTAATTCTAAGATTGTATCAATCTTAGCCCTTATAAGTTGGTTATTTAATGTTGCCTTAAGACCGTTATGTAGTGTCTTTGGCAGATAGTTTAAATTAGCCCAGCAGATAGTTTCTTTTGGTGTTTCTAAAAACTCGTCATCTACAAGGCATACATACGTGCCATACTCAAATCCCCTATCTTCACTAAGGTATAATTCTATAGGAAGAAGCCTTCCAGCAGAATAATCCTCTAATAGAGTTTTTGCATCTTCTAATAAAGAGTCTTTTCTTGGGAATGTAGGAACAGTCCACTTTTGATCTTCTAAAATCAAAAGGATTCTATTGGTCTTTTTAGATAAAAATAGTAAACCGGCACGTTGTTGCATGCCAGTACTTATCACGGATTTAGAACAAATCTCCAGTAACCTGGACCGTACTCGCCTTCAAATGCTTTTAGCCATTGCTCGCCGTCCCAACGATACTGAATACCAGTTTTTAAATTAGTAAAATAAACGGTTTCAGTTGCAGTTCTTGGATCAAAGATTAATATCCATTGATTACCAGTCCATTCTACAATTGCATTTGCTGGAATAACTGGGTCAACTCCGTCTGCATTCTTCCATGCATCAGGGCCGTCGTACGGACTTCTTGAGCTGTCAGGGCCCGGTAGATCAACTAGTCCGCCTACGTTTTCACTATTATTAACATCGTCTAACACTAGGTACCTAGCACCGACTACAATAGTTTGGTCCGATGATTCTTTGTTAGGTCTTCGAGGGTTGAATTTGTATGGATCTATGATAGCATCGACAGTTGTTCTGCCGGCTATAATAGTATTAGATGGTTTATCTTCAATACTTACAATTAAGATAGTTGGATCGAGTTCATTTATTGCAAATGTTCCTCGTAGTTCTGTTCCATTAGGCTGGGTAAAATACACCATGCTAACTCCGGCTGTGTAGCCACCGCCGTAGACGTCTAAGAATGGCTCCCAAGTTATAGGATCACCGTGTCTTATTGGAGAATCTAAACCTAATGTAGTAACTGCTTCTGCAGGATTGAGTAATTGCAAATCGTAATCGTTGTCTACACCGTTATTACTCTTAAGCAATAAAACACCATAACGACCTTGAGTAAACTGATTTTTACTTTGGCCGTTATAAATTAAGTCTTCTAAATTAGCAAGTTCTCCTGAATCGGAAAATACGTTAGCAATAATGTTTCTTACAACACCTAGTTTTTTAACTTTAGCCGGTGGGCTAATCCAAATAGGAGTTGAAAATTCCATAGTCATAATATCTATTTCAGATTCAGCACCTTGAGGAATTGAACGCGAAGTAAATGTAATGTTAGTTAAATCTAAAACACTTAAACTTGTCCAGTCAATATAATTGTCAGTTGTTTGCAATTCTAAACTAGGGTTAAACAATACAGAAATCTGTTCAAAGAGTTGAAGTTTCTGCTCAGTGTTTGATGTCCAAATGTCAGCCTTTAATGTTAATTTAAAAGGAGTAGGCATTAATCTTTCAACTGTGTATCCTCCTCCCTGTGCATTGCTGTAAACAGCTTCACCTTCGACAAAAGAGTAGTCTCTTTCTCGTATATTAACTTTACTGACAAATGTAGCATCACTTAATCTAGTCATGTCTAATTCGATATTAGATACGTAACAGGCAATTCTAGGAACAGTGGGCATTTTATTTTCACTGTTTTCTTTAATGATACTAGCAACTTGGCGAGTCATATCACCATACATAACTGGAACTGGCGTTTCTACACCGTCGCCTGTTTTATACTTAAAACCGATAAACACACGCATAAACTGTGTGATGTATCGTCTTACTTGACCGTCATAAAAATAATCCATTATTCATCCGCCTTTGGTCTAAGTGCTTTAGAAAGACTTTGTTTTTCTTTAATATCTTTACCGTTGATTCTGCCAACATTATCGTTGTTAATAAACGATGTTTTCTGGGTAAGTCTTGATTCTTTACCTTCAAATGTTCCACCTGTAGCAGTGTCACTAGGTCCTAAATTACTCATTGTCATTCTTACATTATCTTCCATCTTAACCCAACGTGTTCCATTAAATCTAAATAGTCTCTTTGGCAAGTAATCAGTTCTGAGACAAAACTGCCCGACTATCGGAGCTAATGGAAAAGCAATTCCTGCAGAAAATGGCGTACCGTTGCCTGGAATTCCGTCGCCTATTAGATAACTTTCATAATCGTTATGATCAGGGCTTTGAAATAATGTACTTGCAGTTGAACCTACATATATTGGATCGCCATTTTCGTCAAACTGCGGAACTCCATTTTCGTCAGTGGCTTGTGTTTGAGAATCGGCTAACAATGTACTGCTATCAACTGTTACTACTTCTGTAAGACCGTTAGAATCTTTTTGTACCGTATAGAATTTAGAGGTGTCGTACCCGCTTCTCGGAGCATCGGCTTCAGCTTGATCGAGAATAGCCTTTGTAATTTGCATTTCTTTTTCAAACGTACTACTAATTTCACTGATAGTCTGTGAAAGTTCCCAGTAATCTGCGTTAGGTGGTTCTATTCCTGTAACTCCGTCTGGATCAGTTGCTGTATATTTTTGTCCGTCTGGACCAGTAACAATGTTTCCTGCGTAATATGTTGTGGTACTATTCCAGTTACCTTGATAGTTTTCAGTGTCGGCAATACCGTCTAAAATATCTTTAAATTCTTGACTGTTTACTAGAGGTTTACATTTTGCCCTATAGAGATGAGGATACCATGTAACTGAAAATCCTTCTGCTGCTCTAGTAACTTCTTCTATTACATAAAATCGTTTCAATGCAAACTGTAGATCATTAAGAGCATACTCGTCTTTTAAATGAGGTAATTCAATTACATCGCCTGCAATAAGTTTTCTATCGATCTTCTCAACAGTATCGTTTATATGAAACGTGACAAAAATAGTATCGTTTTGTAGGAACAAACCAAACTGACTCAAATTAAAGTCAGTATCTTGAATGTTGTAAACTCCACGTAAGACAAACACATCTGGATCATACTTTCTATCTCTATTTTCTAAAAATAAAAGATCTTGAATGTTAAACGGATTGTCAGCATCGTATACAGGTGTTGTTGGTGTTTCAGTTCTAATATATTCCCAATAATCAGTGTTAGGAGGTGTTATATTAGAATTTGAAACAGTTGCCTTATAGACAGTTTGTTGCCCGTTAATTGTAATCTGTACAAATGAGCCTGCCGTGTACGACTTTGCAGAATCCCACAAATCAATAGAGCCCGGCCCTACATATTTGTGGACCAGTACATCGGTTCCGCCGACCTGAAACATCTGCCAGATGGTTTTATCGATGAATTTGTAATTGTTACCCTTTTTCGGGTTGTATAATGAAAGTCTTGGCATAGTAGTATATTTACCGCTACGATAAATAACATTATGAGCCAATTAGATCAATCCAAACAACAGGTTTACGACTACTGCAAAACTATGCTAGGCGATGGCATGATTGACGTGGAACTAGACCCAAAACACTACGAAACAGCATTAACTCGTGCCCTGGCAGTTTTCCGCCAAAAGGGAGATAATTCTGTAGAAGAAAGTTACGCATTTTTAAATTTAGAAGCAGATAAAAACGAGTACATTCTTCCAAAAGAAATCCAACAAGTTCGACAAATTTTCCGTAGAAGCGTTGGATCTAGAACGGGCAACGGAACAGGCGGTACTGTTTTTGAACCGTTCAACTTGGCATATACAAATACCTATTTGCTAAGTTCAACTAACATGGGCGGGTTGGCTACATACGAGTTGTTTGCACAGTATCAAGAATTAGTAGGCAAAATGTTTGGTAGTTTTATCAACTATACGTGGAATCCGCAAACTCATAAATTAACAATTACCCAAAGACCTAGAGGCGAAGAAGAAGTATTGCTTTGGGTATATAACAGTCGCCCGGATTTTGCAATCATTGAAGATACTTACGCAGGGCAGTGGATTAAAGACTATACATTAGCTAACTGTAAAATGATGCTAGGCCAAGCTCGTGAATTATTTGCGCAGATTGCTGGACCAACAGGTGGAACAAGTCTTAATGGCGCTGCAATGAAATCTGAGGCTACTGCTGAGATCGAAAAATTAACAAAAGATCTAGAAACAGCAGTCCCTGGCGGTATCGGTTATAGCTGGATAATTGGATAAATTTCTTTGACTTCCTAAAACCTATTTGTTATAATTATTCTAATAGAGGATAATTTTATGATTATAGGTGTTTGCGGTTTTATAGGAAGTGGAAAGGATACAGTAGCAGATTATCTACAAAACTTCCACGAATTTAGAAGAGAAAGTTTTGCATCGACTCTTAAGGATGCAGTTGCAGCAGTCTTTGGGTGGGATAGAATTCTCCTAGAAGGCCGTACAAAAGAAGCCAGAGAATGGCGAGAACAAGTTGATCCGTGGTGGGCTGAGCGTCTTAATATGCCTACGTTAACACCTCGTTGGATTTTGCAGTATTGGGGTACAGAAGTATGCCGCAAAGGATTCCACGACGATATTTGGATTGCTAGTTTAGAAAATAAATTACGCCTAAGTAAAGATAGTGTTGTAATTAGTGATTGCCGTTTCCCTAACGAAATTCAAAGTATTCGAAATGCCGGTGGAAAAATTGTTTGGGTTCAGCGTGGCGATTTACCCGAATGGTACCAAACAGCTTTGGACGCAAACAAAGGTAGCAACGCGGCATTAAACGAACTTAAATTGAAAAAGATTCATGCTAGCGAAACTGCCTGGGTCGGAACACAATTTGATTCTATTATTGATAATAATGGCACTATTGATGATTTGTATAAGCAAGCTAAGTTAATCATCAGCAACGAGATCGCCCTGTCTCCAGGAAATACCTTCCTTAGCGAGAACAGTAGCGCAGTTACAGCAAATAGTTTTTAAATTTGCAGGACGGCAGTTATCTAAATTGCCGTCCACATGAAACACTCTAAACACTTCACGATGCGGGCTTTTAAACCCGCATTTTTCACATTGTGATTTTACTTTATATCCTGCACGTTGCCAGCGAGGTACGCCGTGATATAAGCCATGCGCTAGACAAATTTCGCATAGACTTCTATAGAATGTTTTATTATTCTTTTTATAGTTAACTGCACGTGGTCGTTGCCCGCACTTACACAGTGGTCTCATACTAGTATTTAAAAGAATTACACCTTTTTCTCCCCTTTTAGGCGGTTGTTAAACAGCCAAAATCTATAGTTGGCGCTAAATAATATGAGCAACTATTACCAGGAGAATAAGTAATGGCATTAGTATCCCCAGGCATACAAGTCACAGTTATCGACGAGAGTTTTTATACACCAGCTGAACCTGGTACAACTCCGCTTATCGTGATTGCTACTGCACAAGATAAATCAAACGCAGCCGGTACAGCTACCGCTGCTGCAACTACAAAAGCAAATGCTGGTAAAGCATTTAAGATCACTAGCCAACGTGAGCTAGTTGAATCGTTTGGCGTTCCTTTCTTTGAAAAGACTGCTAGCAATACACCAATTCACGGTAGTGAGCGTAACGAATACGGTCTTCTAGCAGCATACAGTTTGCTAGGTGTTTCGAATTCTGTGTTTATTACACGAGCTGATGTTAACCTAGACGAATTAGAAGGTCAAGTTTCAGAGCCAGGCTCAGAGCCAGCAGACGGACAATGGTGGGTAGACACAGCAGGATCGTTATTCGGTATCCAAGAATGGAACGGAAACGCTGCAACTACTACAGGCGGACAAAAGTTTGCTAATAAAACACCAATCGTATTGACAGATGACGATGCTGCAAATAAATTTAACGGCAATGCACCAGCAGCATCAGTTGGTATTATTGGTGATTATGCAGTTGTTATGCAAACAGCACAAGGCACTGGTTCTTATTTAGAAAGCAGAGAACCTATTACATTCTGGTATAAGTCAGCAGGTGGTACATTTGCCCTAGGATCAGCAGTTGATGCAGGTCAGTGGGTTAAAGTAGGTAGCCCAGAGTGGGTTGCAAGCCATGCAACAGTTATTGGTACAGAAGCTCCGACAACACTAACCGGTGGTGCTATTACTATTAACGGAACACCAATTATTATTGACAGTGGTGATACAGTTGCTGATGTTGTTGACTCGATTAACGCATTAGTAGCAACACAAGGTTTTAGTGCAAAAGTTAACAGCGGACGTTTAGCAATTTACTCCGATGGTACAGATTCTGCACCAGATTCATCAACAATTACACAAGGTATTTTAAATATCACTAATTCTAGTTTAACACCGTTAACAGAGTTAGGCATTGCAGAAGGTGAATACTTACCTCCAGCAGTACAATTTAGCGCACACACTAGCGTTCCTACATGGAAGGCATCGAGTGCAAATAAGCGTCCAACAGGTTCTGTTTGGATTAAGACTACTGAACCTAACTATGGTTCGTATTGGGTTGTTAAGCAGTGGAGTTCGGACATTAAAACATGGTCGCAAGTTGATGCACCATTGTACGGAACAACACATTCTGCAACTTATTTCCTAGATAAAACAGGCGGCGGCACTGGAATTCCTACAAACAGTTTATTTGTTCAAACAAATACATCTGAAGATGTAGGCCACCCAGAAGCAGATTTACGTATTTGGAGAAGAGCAGTTAGTGGTGCTACAACTATTACATCTGCTGCAATTACAGGTACAACTTATGCCAACGCAACAGTCTACACATTTACTATTGCAGAGTCTTTAGTAGGTGAAGCAAATCTAAGCGCAGCAGCAACAGTATCATTTACTGGTACAGGTGTAGCAGCTACAAACGCAGAAGCTATTGCAGCAGCTATCGCAGGCGCAGGTTTATTGAACATCGAAGCATCAATTACTGCTAGTAATGAGCTACAGATTACACATAAAACAGGTGGTGATTTTAGATTAGTTGAAGGTGATAACACACCATTAAACAACATTTTCTCAGAATTTAACCTAGAAGACGGCACAGGAACTGTAAACTTATATCTAGTTCCAGCAGGTGGTTATTTTGCTACTAACTGGCGTCCGTTAGTTAGAGAAGCATATGCAGCTTCTGCTACACAACCATTAGCTGAGCCAACAGACGGTCAACTATGGTACAATCCAAACTTCGGCGAAGTAGACATTATGGTCCACAACGGTGAAATTTGGGTAGGCTATAAGCATTCAACAAGTCCTTATACTGGCACTGATGCAAACGGTCCAATCGTTGCAGCAAGTGAGCCTACATTACAAAGTGGCGGCGGTTCATTAGCAACTGGTGATCTATGGATTAGCACAGCTGATCTAGAAAATTATCCAAACATTTATCGCTACGATGCAGATAATAAAGAATGGGTATTACTCGACAAGACAGATCAAACAACAGAAGACGGCGTATTATTTGCTGATGCACGTTACGGTTCTAGTGGTGAATCTGGCGATGAAGCAGCAACAATTAAAGAATTGCTATCATCTAACTATGTAGATCCAGATTGTCCTGATCCTGCATTATATCCAGCAGGTATGTTGTTGTGGAACCTACGTAGAAGTGGCGGCAACGTTAAGAGATATGTTAACAACTATATTGATGTTAATGAAAATAACGTTCGTTATCGTCCAGCAGAAAGCGATGCAGGTGATCTTCCACCAGTTGGCGAGCCAATGGGCGGTTTAACACCATACGCAACAGATCGTTGGGTAACAGCATCTGCTAATAACGAAGACGGTTCTGGAGCATTTGGTCGTAAAGCACAACGCAAAGTTATTGTTTCTGCAATGAAGAGTGTTGTTGATACAAGCAGCGAAATCCGTGACGAAGAACGTAGAAACTTCAACCTAATTGCTGCACCTGGATACCCAGAATTGTTAAGCAATTTGATCAACTTAAACATCGATCGTGGATTGACAGCATTTGTAATTGGTGACACACCATTACGTCTAAAAGACGATGCTACTACATTAACTAACTGGGGTACAAATGCTAACCTAGTAACAGATAATGGCGATGATGGTATTGTTAGCTACGACGAATACGCAGCAGTTTACTATCCAAACGGATTTACAACTGACCTAGGCGGTTCTAACGCAGTTGTTCCAGCATCACACATGATGTTAAGAACTATTGCTTTAAGCGATAACGTTAGCTTCCCATGGTTTGCACCAGCAGGTACACGTCGTGGTGGTATTACTAACGCAACATCTGTAGGTTACATTGATGCAGCTACTGGTGAATTCCAGACTGTTGCTCTAAACGAAGGTCAACGTGATACATTGTACGAATTGAAGATTAACCCAATTCCGTTCTTTGTAGGTGTCGGACACGTAGCATATGGTCAAAAGACTCGTGCAAAGAATGCTTCTGCATTAGACAGAATCAACGTAGCACGTTTAGTTGTATACTTACGTAGCCAGTTGAACAAACTAGCTCGTCCGTATGTATTTGAACCAAATGACAAGATCACTAGAGATGAAATTAAAGGTGCAGTTGAGAGCTTACTATTAGAATTAGTAGGTTTAAGAGCCCTTTATGACTTTGCTGTAGTTTGTGACGAAAGTAACAACACAGCAGCAAGAATTGATCGTAACGAATTGTGGGTAGATATCGCAATTGAGCCAGTTAAGGCTGTTGAATTCATCTACATTCCATTGCGTCTCAAGAACACAGGAGAGATTTAAAAATGGCACTATCATCATTAAATAGAATTTCGGTTCCGACCGCAGGTGCAGGCAGTAACACTTCGTTGTTAATGCCAAAACTAAAATATCGCTTTAGAGTGATATTGTTAGGTTTCGGAGTCGAAGCTAGCACAGAACTTACAAAACAAGTTGTTGATGTAGCAAGACCTAAAGTAAGTTTCGAAGAAATCGACATGCCAACATACAACTCCAGAGTGTATCTAGCAGGTCGTCATTCATGGGAAACTATTTCTATGAACTTACGTGACGATGCTTCTGGTAACGTTACTAAGTTAGTAGGTCAACAGATTCAAAAGCAATTTGACTTTATGGAACAGGCTTCTGCACGTTCTGGTATTGACTATAAGTTCCAAACAAACATTGAAATTCTAGACGGCGGTAACGGTGCTGTTGAGCCAGTTGTTCTAGAAAAGTGGGAACTATACGGTTGCTTCTTACAAAACACTGACTACGGTGATAACAACTATGGTACAAACGAACCAATGACTGTTGCATTAACAATTAGATTTGATAATGCTGTACAGTTCAAAGGTGATGCTGGTACTGGTGTTGATCGTGGTGTCGGCGCTGTAGTAGGAAGATCACTAGGCGAGCTAGTAACAGGCCGCGGTTAATAATAACCAATAACAAAAAGCCCGGATTTTTCCGGGTTTTTTTGTGACATAAATAATTGTATGGCTAATAAGTTCACAAGATTTCTCACTGGCGTAGGCGAAGGGTTATTAAAACCCAAAGGCGTAGTAGCCGATTGGCGTCACGCCACACGATTATTTGTAGATAATAATTACAGATTAGCGCCAAGAAGTAAATTTGCATTCTATGTTAGATTCGAAATTGATAAAACAGTATTGTCTAGTCCGTTGTTTACAAACAAACATGCTGACGAGATTGGATACTTAATCAAAAGTACCGATCTTCCAAAGTATAAATTTGAAACAATTACAAAGAATCAATACAATCGAAAAAAGATAGCATATAAAAATTTTAGCTATGAAGGAATTTCGATGACATTCCGCGATGACAGTGCAGGTGTTATGAACGCATTATGGGCACTATACATGGGTTCATATGTACAAGATAGACATAACCCAATGTCGGCTTATTCTAAAACTAATCTTAGACCTGCAGGAAGCAGTTTAGATGCTTTCCGTTATGGCCTAGATAGACCAAATAAAACCTCTGACTTCTTTAAAAGCATTAGCATTTATATGATGAGTCGAAAACGATTTATCGGATATACATTAGTAAATCCTAAAGTTATTAACTGGAGTCACGGGAACGGAGACTACACAGCTAGTGATATAAACGAAAACACTATGAACCTAGAATATGAAGCTGTTATGTATTCTGCAGGAAACGTTAGTAGAGATAATCCTAAAGGATTTGCTACATTATACTACGATAGTGTTCCTAGTCCGTTAACAGTAGCAGGTGGTGGTGTTTCTAACCTTTTAGGTGAAGGCGGCGTTCTAGATGGAATGGAACAAATTTTTGGAGCAGTTGCAGACGGAACAGCATTCGGAAGTCCTGGGTCGTTTTTAGGTACAGCCATTGCCGCGGTTAACACTGTTAAAAATCTTAATAGTCTTAGCAAAGAAAGCCTTAAACGAGAAGCTTTAAACATATTAAATAATCCAGCAACAATAAGAGGCGCAGTAAATACTATCGGCGGCGTAGTAGGAGCAGCATTTCCTAGAAATGATGGCGGCAATTCTGGCGCAACAGCTACACAACGAGCATTGGTGCCAAACAACGGCGACGGAGAAGGCTAAACATGTCATCATTACCATCAAAGGTTATTTCTGATAGTGCTGCTGGCACTAGATTATATTTCGACACCTACGGAAAAGAACCGTTAGAATTTGGTGTTAACGAAGTATCAGCATCAATTGGATTCTTCGAAGCTCGCGGGTTTGATCACGATGCAGCATTGCAAACAGCAACTATTCTGTTAAAACAAGCAAAGATTGACGGCATTCCAGTTTTTCAATTATTAGATACACTTAAAAGTTTAAATGGTATTCAAATTAGTGCTATTGTAGCAGAGATTTTAAACAATAATAGATCAACAACTAGTACGCTAGGATTTAAATTTGTTGATGTTGAAAAGCAGAATCAAACAAGGAATATACATCCGTAATGGCTAAATTTGCACAGGGTAGATTTGAAGTAAAAAATCCTGAAAAATATGTAGGGAAGAAAGCCCCATTGGCTCGCAGTTCATGGGAGTTTGTGTTTATGAAAATGCTAGACGAACACCCAGGAGTTCAAAGTTGGGCTAGCGAAAGTGTACAGATTCCTTACCGTGATCCTTTAACAGGAAAGTATACAATTTATGTTCCGGATTTCTTTGTAGTCTATGTAGACAAAAATAAAAAGAAACACGCAGAATTAGTTGAAGTAAAACCAGCTAGTCAAACATTTAAAGAACAAGTAGGCAAAAGTGCTTATAATCAAGAGCAGTACATTAAAAATCTAGCAAAATGGGAAGCTGCAAACGCATGGTGTAAACAGCAGGGAATTAAGTTCCGTGTTGTAAACGAAGGCGATATTTTCCACCAAGGTGGAAAACGTAAATAAGTACAGTATGACCAAAAGATTAGAAGAACTTTTCAACCTAGATAGTGCTGCTGAAGCCGATACTCCTGCTGAACCGCCAAAACCAGTTCATGAGGAAGTAGATTCTGTCGAAAAAAGCTATCAAGCAGTAGCAGCTATTACAAAAACTCTGCCGCAAATTGCTGAGTTAGACAATCTAGATGAAGCAGAACTAGATAATTTAGCTTCAAAAGCAGAAGCAGCATATGATGATCTAATGGACCTAGGAATGAATGTTGAAGTTCGTTACAGTGGTCGCATTTTTGAAGTAGCAGCTAGTATGATGGGCAATGCAATTACTGCTAAAAATGCAAAAATTGAAAAGAAGTTGAAGGCTATTGATTTACAATTAAAAAAATACAAAATTGATAGAGACGCTGGCGGAGAAGATCCCAACGATGTACTACAGGGCCAAGGGTACATTATCTCTGACAGAAATGAGCTATTAAAGAAATTGGGGCAAAAGGAATAAATATTACTATGAAAAGTTTTCGCGAATATCTAACAGAAACCAAAAAGGTTTACAGTTTTAAAGTAAAAGTTGCAGGCGACGTACCTGAGGGCTTTCAAGAGCACCTTAGAAAAAGCCTAGAAAAGCACCAAATTGTTACTTTAGAAAAATTATCCACCCCTGTACAAGAAAGCCCAATGGACTTTCCTGAACTATCTAACAAAGAAGTAACTATTTTTGATTTGGTTGTTGAATATCCAATCACTGCACCTGAGATTGCTGCTTTTGTTAAAGAATTGAATATTAATGAAGAATGCTTCCGTATTCGTAACAGCGGCAGTCCAACAGAGTATGATCAACACATCGAAGAAGATCAAGCAGGCGCATTGTTAGACGACCCGTTCTATAAAGAAGAAGCTGTTATTAAGCCTAAAAACTATTTCGGAGATGACTTTAATAAAGGATTCTTAAAAGACTTAGCAAAGGCTTCGAAAGAGCGAAGAAAAGAACTCGAACACGATAAGAAAGATCCAAATGTGTTAGAGGCAGCACCTAAACTAAAGGCTGACAAAGCAGGTTTATCCTCACCGTTAAGTAAGATAAACAACGCTAGCCCAATTAAAGGATAAACATATGGATTTTCATCAACTATTAGCAAAGATGCAGGAGCTTGATACTCCGGTATCAACAGAAGCAACAACAGAAGCAATCACTCAAGAGTGCGGCGAACCAATGGGAATGACTCCTCCTATGTCATCGCAACCATCTGTTCCACCACCTTCTTTGTCTGTTAATCTTAATGCACACGGGCTAGACGACATTGAATCAATTATGAAATTAATTGCAAAGGTTAATCCTGATTCAGTACCTCAAGAACCAACAGCACCAATGTTAGGTGTAGAACCTAGCATTATGAGCATTAAACCAGATAATGGATTTGACGGTACTGGTCCTTTAAAAATGTTGCCTGACTTTGATGCTGATAACGATGAGAAAGTTGGCGGCGAGATTGATTTTAAAGTTGGCGGTGATGACGATTCAGAAAAGTCGATGTTACCTGAGCCTATCGATATGGATGGCGAGGAAGATGGCGAATTAGACAACGACGAAGATGAAGGTGTACTAGGAACTATGGCCGGTGGCGCACTAGGAGCAGCAATGGGCGGTCCATTAGGCGCAGCAGTAGGTGGTGTTGCCGGTGATGCAATTGGTGATATCGGAGACGACAAAAAAGAAGCTTGGGATAACGAACCAGACGAAACTGAAAAAAGTATCGACTATATGAATAACACCTTAGCTGGTGGTATGAATCGTCCTAAGGGAACATATCCTAAAGTTGCAGGTGGAGACAATCCAATGCAAAAAGTTAAGGAAGATGCTGATTCTTTAAGAATGCAGATCCGTGCAGAATTACAAAGAAGATTAGCAGAAGCTAAAGGAGCAGAATAATGAGTGAATTTGCAAGAGTTAATGGTTTAGCGTGTACTGTTGGCACACTGTACTCTCTAAATGCTAAAGCATTTTTAGTAACAGTAAAGAATGCTGCCGCAAGTGCAAGAGACCTACGTGCAGAAGATGATGCAGTAGACGAAACAGTTGAAATGATTGTTAAAGAATTAAACCCTTTAGTGTTTTTTGTAACTGATTCTGCCGCAGGAACAATGCACATTGTTATGGACGTTAATCGAACAGCAGCTGATCTACAGGCACGTATTCGTGCATTAGGTACAGCAGTAGGTCCTAATGATGTTGACGTTACAGGAACAACTGTAGCCGATGCTGTAAGCATTACTGTAGCTGTTTAATATAATAATAGCAACCAAATAGGCTCTTCGGAGCCTATTTTTTTCAGTAAATAAACATATGGCAAAATCATTAGACGGTAATTTAATTAAGAAAGCACATGCTCCGCAAAGATATACTCTTGCGGAAGTTGAGCACCTTGAAAAATGTATGGATCCAGTAGATGGACCGTTGTACTTTTGTAAAAATTTTTTAAAGATTCAACACCCAGTTAGAGGAAGTATTCCTTTTGAACCATACGAATATCAAGAAAGATTAATTAGATCGTATCATAATTATAAACAATCGATCGGTATGTTGCCTCGTCAGATGGGCAAGACTACATGTGCAACAGGATATCTTCTTTGGTATACTATGTTTGTACCAGAAGCCCAGGTTCTTATTGCAGCACACAAATACGAAGGTGCGCAGGATATTATGAACCGTTATCGTTTTGGTTATGAAAATCTGCCAGACTTTATTCGTGCAGGCGTTTACTCATACAATAGAAACACGATTGAATATGATAACGGCGCACGTATTCAAGCAACTACAACTACAGAAAACACCGGTCGTGGTAAGTCTCTATCGTTAATTTATTGTGATGAGTTTGCATTTGTTCAGCCACCGGAAAAAGCCAAAGAGTTCTGGACTGCACTTTCACCAACATTGTCAACTGGTGGTAAGTGTATTATTACATCAACACCAAACTCAGACGAAGACCAATTCGCTATGATTTGGACTGAAGCTAATAAAAAGTTTGACGAACACGGTAACGAACAAGAATTAGGAACAAACGGATTCCACGCATTCTTTGCTCATTGGAATGAACATCCTGATAGAGATGAAAAGTGGGCCGAAGTTGAACGTGCTAAAATTGGAAATGAGCGTTTCCGTCGTGAATTTGATTGCGAATTCTTAATCTTTGACGAAACACTTATTAGTGCTGTTAAGTTGGCAGAAATGTCAGGAGTTGATCCTGTTATGACAATGGGTCAAACACGTTGGTACAAAGATATAGATCCGCATTGCACATATTTGTTAGCATTAGATCCTAGCTTAGGTACAGGTGGCGACTACGCAGCTATTCAAGTATTTGAAATGCCTAGCATGACACAGGTAGCAGAGTGGAGGCATAACTTAACACCTATTCAGTCACAAGTAAAGCACATGAGAGATATCTTAAGATATATTCAAGATCGTGGTGCAGAAAAAGGCGGAAATCCTCAAATTTACTATAGCGTAGAAAACAATACACTAGGTGAAGCAGCATTGATTGTTATTAGTGACATCGGAGAAGAAAATTTCCCTGGACTATTCTTAAGCGAACCGATCCGTAAAGGGCATGTTCGTAAATTCCGTAAAGGATTTAACACTACACACCGTACAAAAGTTACAGCATGTAGTCAACTTAAGAACTTAGTTGAAACTAAAAAAATGCACCTTAAATCTAAACCATTGTTATCAGAACTTAAGACATTTGTTGCACACGGTGTTGGGTTTGGCGCTAAATCCGGAGAACACGACGATTTGGTATCTGCTTTATTGTTGATAATCCGCATGGCAGGCATCTTAGCAGACTGGGATCCTAAGATCTACGATATAATGACAGAAAAAATTACCGAAGAAGCAATGCCAATGCCTATATTCATTAGTACAGGATTTTGATAAATATCACTATGGACGCAAGAAACAGCATAGCTAACGATTTATTTTATAAAGTTCGCAGTAGATTCTCTGGACTAAAACTAGGGTCTGAAACTGGCGAAATTACTATCAATCCAGAAGACGCAAGATTCTTCGATTTTGATTACAAAGATGGTGAGGTTCCGATTGGACACGTTACCATTAGTTTAGCTGAACCAAACAGCATGAAAGTATACTTCAGTTCTGGAATATCAGAATCAATGGAGCTTACTCAAAAAAGAAATTGGTACGGATTCTTAAGAGAATTAAGACAGTTTGCTAAACGCAGACTTATGGCTTTTGATACTAGGGATATCTCAAAAGATAACTTAGACCGAAGAGACTTTCAGTTTTTAACAACAATAAGTCAACCTAAAGCCGCAAAAGATACTATTGTTAAACCAGTCGGAGAAAGCATTATGAATGAAAGTCAACTATACGGAACTAAAACCGTAAGTTATCAAAAGTTAATGGACACTAGATTAATCATCAAACACAGCCATGCGCTAACAGATGATACTCAGCCTGGTGCAAGAAGCAGAAACATCTCAGCATTGTTTGTTGAGAATCAAGACGGTGAGAGATTTAAGTATCCTTTCATTCACTTAGCAGGCGCTCGCGCTATGCAACGTCACGTTGCTAACGGTGGTGCACCTTACGATGACATCGGTAAGAGCATTGTTAGCATGAGTGAAGAAATTGCACAACTAAGAAGTTTTAGTAACTACGTTGTTCGTAACGATTTGATGAACAGCGAAACAAATAACATTGTAGAACGTTCGTCTGAGGCACTTAACAGTCTAAGAGAACAAGTTGCTAAGTTATCTAAACAACACCACTACATGGCTTACAAAGAGTCATTCCAGGCCCGCGCACCTATCGAAGTTCCGTTAGATGTTGCAGAAGATTTCACAAACAAATTCACAGTACGTAACTTTAAAGAAGATCTTAAAACAGTATTTCCTATCCTTTACAGATTGATGCAAGAAGATGGCGTAGTGGAATATGACGACATAGTTGAAATGACCGCTGATAATTTCAATGACGAGGCAGATGTAGATTTATCAGAAGACCGCGACGAATTAGCAGACTTTGAGCAATGGGTTATGAACCTAGGTGAGTCTAGCCCTATCCAAAGTAACGAAGAACAATTAATGGCTATTGAAGAACTCAATAAGTTAACAGCACAGGCATTTCCTGCAGGTGTTGACGGAACAAACGCTATTGAAAGTTTAAAAGGCATTATTGACGATCCTAAATTATACAAAGAAATTAAAGAAGCTAGCAAAACAGATCCAGAGAGCGATGTTCGTCCGTTGATTCAGGCATGGTTGCAAGAAAGTGCTCCAGAAATTGTGGCTCAAATTGACTTTGGTGATTTGGCACAGGCTGGCGCAGAAACACCTGCTCCGGCAGCAACACCAGCTGTTCCAGGTACTGCGGCAGCTCCTGCTGCACCGACAGAAGATTTTGATATCGACGAAGCAGCAACACCAAGGGGCGATCACGACATTGATATTCTAACAGATGTTTACTTTACTAGAAATCCCGATGGTACTGTAACAGTTGATAAAGTAATGATGGGCAAAACAGACATCAGTGCTTTGTATACACCAGAAGACTTACAATCAAGAACCGACTGGCTCGACGACGAGGACGAATCTCCTATCCAGGACATGCAAGATGTTATCTCAGTCGACATTGATTGGGAAGGCCACGGAGCAGAAAGAGGTTCTAGAGAGTATGGTACTGGATTACAACTAGAACCTGATTATGATGCATATGCCGAAGTAACAGATATTATTGCTTATACTCCTGACGGTAAGAAGATGTCCCTGTCTATTGATGATTTTGATTCAGATGCACAGTCAGAAATTCAAAGCATTGTAGATAGTGAAGCAGAAGGTTCAGGCGACGATTATGATGACTATGATCGTTACGAATCGATTAATCCTAAGAACCCACGCGACTATGAGCGTCCAGCTGTTGATCGTAAAAAAGACGGCCAGCCACCTTTACGTATGCAAGACGTTAAGGCAAAAGATACAGAACACAAACGTAACTATGACGCACGTTTAGGCGGCGATAGACCAAAGAAAGAAAGTATGGACGTTAAAGAAGTTGCAGAATTTATTCATAGCTTCTATGACAGAAATACAGGCACATTCCCTAAAGGCCCAGAAGGCGTTTGCACAATGGTAGGCAAGAAGTTTGGTGAACAGGCAGAAGCTGTTGCTCGCAAGTTAGTAGAGCGTATGGCTCCTCGGCAAACTACTAAACAAAACCCAGAATTAGCAGAGTTGGCAAGAATTAAAGAATTGTCAGGAGTGCATAGCAATCAAAAAGTAACACAAGAAAGCACCAGCAGTTACATGTGGAATGAAGTTGGTGACGAGCAAGATCAACGCCATTTAAACCGTATAGCTCAAGACATTGTAAAGATGTACGGCAGAGCAGGAGAAGTGGAAGCAAGTCCGGAAGAAATTCTAAGTATGCTTGATAAAATTGTTCGTCACT
>JACCDU010689596.1_pt1 | contig 53455 bp, 73 predicted proteins | sample 7446081 | NCBI WGS metagenome assembly JACCDU01 (sample SAMN15323447, study PRJNA562643) | freshwater metagenome | isolation source: river surface water | place: USA:Blue River Watershed | collected 2017-08-17 | reverse complement strand
TCAGCCAAAGGCTAGTAAGAGGCCCATGCGTTTGACGGGAACGGTGGTAGGTGTAAGCCTTACCCCAGATGGCAACATCGCTCTTAGCGTCCCAAATTGAGTAGTGAGATTTGTACATGTGCGGCTCCTAGTCAGTTACAAAAGTTGCTGAAGAATCAAACACTTGTGAGTGCGGTTACAGACCAATGCACACGCAGGTGTCTTCGTTTAAAAAAAAGAGGGGTTGTCCCCTCGACAGAGGGGGACAACACCCATAACACCCATTAAAGAAGAGACAGTTGCGTACAACAGACGCACACAGTGGGGCTAAGTTGTTGATGTACATGAAGGTGCTACGGACTACCAATCAGTTGGCTGGGCTATATATGTAGCTAAAGGCAACTGTATGTGTAGCTATACCCACCCCCTACGGGACCAACGGTGTAGTTGCTACGGGTACTGAGCCTCCCCAGCTATATCACCTTCACGCACGATCTCTTACTTTGGAGTTGTTATGGACCCAATCACAACGGCTCTAGCGGCCTTTGCGGCTGTACAGCAGACTGTTAAGGTCATCAAGACGGCCTCGAAGACGGTAGATGATGTGGCCTCTCTAGGGCCTTTAATCGGGAAGTACTTCGGTCACAAGGCTGAGACCACCAAGGCGTTGGCTCAGGCCAAGAAGACTGGTGGATCAAACCTGCAACAGGCGATTGAGATTGAGATGGCGTTGCTGTCTCAGAAGCAGTTTGAGGACGAGTTGCAGATGATCTTCATGACGACTGGGCACATTGATGTCTGGAATAAGATCATGGCCCGAGTGGCGGAGAGCAACAAGGCTGAGATTGAAGAAGCTCGCAAGCAGAAGGCGGCTCAGAAGCGTAGGCAAAGGCAGATACAGGAGATTGTGGAGATCTCTATCGGTGTGTTGCTTCTTGTGTTGCTTGTACCGCCGACCATTTGGCTGGTAGTGAAGGTTCTTGGTGGTTAGTGTGCGGGACCAAGCAGTTTTGCTGGGTGGGGCCAAAAGATACTGGGTAATAAATTTGAATGTTGACCCTAGCGGGTGGTGGGGCTAATAACTGCTCGCAGTTAGAGCAATGGTGTCTCCTCTGGTAGTGGTTGCCGACCAACTCCTTCCGTTGTGATCTAACCGAATGGTCCTCCGTAAGGGGCCTTTATCAACTAAACAGGAGATGGGCATGGACGGTTACATTGGTGAAGTCAGGGAGTTTGCTGGCAACTTTGCGCCTCGCAACTGGGCATCTTGTGATGGTCAGGTGTTGGACATTAGGACTTACACTGCGCTCTTTTCAATCCTTGGAACGACATACGGTGGTGATGGGGTTCACAACTTTCAGCTACCGGATCTGAGGCCGACTGACTCGCATGGCGTAAAGCGTCATGGCTGGGAGTTGGGTCAGCCTTCGAAGATCATCTGTGTCGAAGGAATCTATCCGGATCGCTCCTGACCATGCAAGCATACGAATTACAAGCCCTGCTCCGCAGGGCAGAGCCGTTACAGAACATTGAGGTCTGTTACGAGTCTGACTTGCGTCGATCGTTAGCTCCGCACCTAGTCCATGTCAAAGGGGTTGTTTCTTTGTATGGCGAGTTGAGGCAATTTGAAACAGAGGTGGACTTGACTGGTTTCCGGTCTGAGTTCGATGTTTACCGTTTGGCGAAAGCTTTGATGCAGTCCTTTGAGGACGCGGCCAAAGAGATCGCGAAGGGAGTTGTTCAATGACCCATCGGATCTAATCTAATGACAGTGAGGTATTTTTATGGCGGCAAGAAAGTTACGCGTTACGCACCAAGAGGATGTGCGTAAAAAGATTCAATGTACGCAGTTGATCAATCGGTTGATGGGGCATATTGATGGCAACACGCAACTGGCCCCGACCCAGATTCGGGCGATTGAGATTTTGCTCAATAAGTCACTGCCGAACCTGAGTGATGTTCGTATGGACATGACGGGTAACTCGGTGACCTTCAACCTTAACCTAGCAGATCCCGGAGAGAAGTAAGCTGTGGAGATTGTTAGCTACAGACCACCGGGTAAAGTCGGCGCACAGTTTCATGCGGACAACTCCTTTGTTCGCGGACTGATGGGCCCGGTTGGTTCAGGCAAATCCTCCACCTGCTGTGTCGAGATTGTTGCAAGAGCCTTGGCGCAAGCGCCGGGTGTTGATGGCGTTCGTCGTAGTCGCTGGGCGATTATTCGAAACACCTACCCAGAACTGAAGTCCACCACGATTAAGACTTGGCAGACTTGGTTCCCGGACAACATTGCCCCCATCAAGTGGGACACCCCGATCACATCCACCATGAACATCGCCGACATCGGTGATGGGACGGCGCTGGAGCTAGAGGTGTTGTTCTTGGCGCTAGACCGAGCCACAGAGACTGGCAAGTTGCGATCCTTGGAATTGACAGGGGCTTGGATGAACGAAGCCTCTGAGATCCCTCGGGAGATTTTTGACATGCTGACTCAGCGTGTTGGGCGCTACCCATCGAAGCTCAAGGGTGGTCCTAGCTGGTCCGGTGTGATCATGGACACCAACCCGCCAGACGATGATTCTTGGTATTACAAGTTTGCCGAAGAGGAAACTCCGGAGTCTTGGAAGTTCTTCCGTCAGCCCGGTGGTTTGTTCCGGGATGAGAACGGCATCTACCAACCAAACCCTGACGCAGAGAACATCTTCAACCTGCCCAATGGTCATCAGTACTACTTGAACCAAGTGGCTGGAAAGAATGACGACTGGGTCAATGTCTTCCTGCTGGGGAACTATGGAACCACCGCAGACGGCAAGCCGGTGTATCCGGAATACAAGGACAAGATCCATGTATCCCCTCGCCCGCTGGAGCCGATGCGTGGGTTGCCGATTATTCTCGGCTGGGACTTCGGGTTGACTCCTGCTTGCGTGATCATGCAGGTTACGCCGCGTGGTCAAGTCATGGTGCTGAAGGAGCTTGTGTCTGAGGACATGGGTATTCGCCAGTTTGCCAACGAGGTGGTCAAGCCCGTTCTGATGAACGAGTTTGCTGGCTTTAGCCGGTTCTCTTGCGGCGATCCTGCTGGCAATATTCGCGCCCAGACCGATGAGCGGACTTGCTATCAAGAACTGCTTGAGGCTGGCATCCCATCAGAACCCGCGCCGACCAACGACTTCATTCCTCGTCGAGAGGCTGTTGCATTTTTCTTGACGCGATTGGCGGACGGGCAAAGCGGTTTCATTCTGGACCCGAGTTGCCGTCAACTGCGCAGAGGATTCATTGGGCGCTATCGCTATGAGCGGTTGCGCACTACTGGCTCTGCCAGATACAGAGATCGACCTGTGAAGGACGATCATTCACATATTCATGATGCCTTGCAGTATGCGTGTCTGCGGATTCGTAGTGGACTCAATCCAGTACGAGCCAAGGCAGTCTCACGCCCTGCGGCGGCTAAAGGATGGTACTAATGACAGTCTATGTTTCACAACCGGAAGTTGAGGTGCAGGTCAGCGCCGAGATGCCCGGTGGAGTCTCGAACTCCGAGGCAATCGAGGCGGAGATTGTCAGCTACCTGAAAGAGTGCTGGAACAAAGCCAAGTTCGCCAAGACCGATATGACCGAGCGCTTGCTGAAGTGCGAGCGACAGCGTCGAGGGGAGTACGACCCGGAACGCGCAACGGAAATCTCTCAAACCGGCGGCTCTGATATCTACATGATGATCACCGACATTAAGTGTCGTGCGGCATCATCTTGGATAAAGGATGTCATGCTTGGTCAGACCGAGCGCCCGTTTGAGCTACATCCTTCCGAGGAGCCTCAAATTCCTCCGGAGATGAAGGCGATGATTGTTGACTTCGTTCGCGCTGAAGCGGACGACTTCATCAAGCAGGGACTTCTGATTCACCCGGAAGCCTTTCGCGCCCGCATGGAGGAAGTTCACGAGACGATCCAACTGCGGATTCGCGAAGAAGCTCAGGATGCCGCTCGCCGGATGGAAGGCGTGATCGAGGATCAGCTTACTGCTGGCAATTGGGACCGCGCCCTTGAGGACTTCATTGATGACTATGTCACCTTCCCTGTGGCGATTCTCAAAGGCCCAACCATTCGGCGCAAGAAGCGCCTGACTTGGGGGCCAGAGTTTTCTGCCATCGTGGTTGACGACTTTGTCCGAGACATCCAGCGTGTTAGCCCGTTCGATGTATATCCATCCCCCAATAGCCGTGGCCCTGATGATGGCTACCTGATTGAGCGTCACCGCCTTCGCCGTGCGGCGCTAGAGGCTTTGATTGGTGTACCCGGTTATTCGACCGAGAACATTCAGGCGGCGATCGATCACTATGGCGAGAACGGCCTTCGTTACTTGGAGAACGGCGATCAAGCCCGAGACGACTTGGAGGGTAAGCCTCACTCTCGCTTGTACCGCGACAACATCATCGAGGCCTTGGAGTTCTGGGGTCCGGTGCAGGGGCGCATGCTCAAGTCGTGGGGTCTGAAGGATAAGTCGATTGACTTGTACAAGGACTATGAGGTCAATGCTTGGCTGGTTGGAGATTACTGCATCAAGGCAGTGATCAACCCAGATCCGCTTGGGCATCGTCCTTACGAGATTGCTTCGTGGTCGAAGATCCCTGCCTCGTTCTATGGAGTTGCCCTGCCTGAGATCGTTCGCGATGTTCAGATCATGTGTAACGCCGCCGCCCGTTCATTGGCAAACAACATGGGGATCGCATCCGGTCCGCAGGTTGAAGTTGCTGTGGATCGTTTGGCTGACGGCGAAGACCTCACCGCCATGTACCCGTGGAAGCTGTGGCAGACCACCTCGGATCGAACCGGCGGTGGTCAGCCCGGTGTTCGCTTCTTCCAGCCGAATATGCAAGCCGGGGAACTGATGAACATTTATCAGACCTTTGCTCGTCAGGCTGACGAAGTGACTGGCATCCCGAACTATGTCTACGGCAGTTCTGCTGTGTCTGGCGCTGGTCGTACTGCTTCCGGATTGTCGATGCTTATGGACAATGCGGCCAAGGGAATCAAGAGTGCCGTTGCATCCATCGATCGAGTTGTTCAGGGTGTCGTCAGCAAGCTGTATGTTCACAACATGATGTACAGCCCTGACCCATACATCAAGGGTGATTTCCGCATCGTTGCCAAGGGCGCGATGGGGTTGATTGCTCGCGAGCAACTCCAGATTCGTCGCAACGAGTTCTTGACTGCGACTGCAAACCAAATGGATATGCAGATCGTTGGCATGGAGGGTCGGGCCTATCTGTTGCGCGAGCTTGCTCGTGGCTTACAGATGGACACTGACAAGATTGTTCCGCCGCCCGAGATCAGCAAGTACCGCGCTGAACAGGCAATGCGGGCACAGCAAGAGCAGATGATGATGCAACAAGCATTGGCATCTGAGGCGGGTGGAGGCGGCATGCCAAATCAAGGTCAGCTACCCGCGCCTCAAACTCTCGATGCCGCTGGCAATCCCGCCGGTGGTGTAGATGTCAACTCTTTCCAGTGAGGTTTATATGATGCATTCCAAGAAGATGGCGAACGGTGGCAAGGCTAAGCACAGTGACGCTAAACAAGACAAGACCATGATGACGAAGGTCGCCAAAGGCGAAGTTGCTAAGCATGAGAAAACCATGCACGGCAAAAAGATGGCTGGCGGCGGCAAAGTCAAAATGGCAAATGGCGGTTATGCCAAAAAGATGAAAGGTTGCTGACATGGGAAAGCCTACATGGAGTGGGCAAGACTTTTCAAAGAAGCCAGCGAAAGTTGCTTCGGTAAAAAAGATTGCCCCCGGAATTAAAGACTGTGGCTCTCCGTTTCACAACGGGCAGATCACTGATTCGGTAACTCAGGTTCGCCGCTATGCAGATGGATCTCCCGGTGGCGTAAAGGCCGATGAGCCGGGGTTCTTTGCCAGTGTGCGTGACTTCTTTACTAAGGAGCGCCCCGCTTCTGGTTCTGTGAGCGACGAAGTCTACGCCTCTAAGTCCTATCAGGATGACAAGGCTGCTGGCCTCAAAGCATCTGAGGGCGAGAAAGTCGGCTTCTTTGAGCGCCTTCGAATGGGCAACATTGACGATCCGAATAGCGAGGCTTATCGCCGCTTTGGCGCTGGTCGCGGCGCTGATGAACGCATCAAAGCTTTGCCGGACGATGGTAGTAACGACCGCGCCGAGTCGGTTCGCTTGGCTCAGCGCCCGGCCACAGCCCCTTCTTCTGCTTCAGCCTCTGCGCCAGCGGCTTCCGCTCCCGCAAAAACTGATGCAGAGATCCGGTCGCAGTTTTACAACGCAGATGGTTCGCCTAAAGACTCGAAGTACAAAGACACAGAGTTTGGCGACATGGATGGCGCAATTAGTCGTGCCACTCAAGCCCGTAACACGGGAATCATGACGCGTGAAGACGGTAAGCAAATTACTAGCGAAACCGGTCAAGAGGTTTCGACCTCCGTAGCCGCACCGGCTCGGGATTCTTCTGGCTCTTCAGGCTCGTCTGCCAGTTCGGCGAGGCGCTCAGCCAGCACCAACACAGCGCCCGCGAGCGCTCCTGCTAGGACTTCCACTTCGGCCCCTGCGGCTCGTCGCGGCAACAGCCGAAGCAATCTGGATACGGATTCCATTCAGACAATGGCAAACCAGCTTATTGATTTGAACAAGAGGATCGCTGATCCCGCAACACCTGCTCAAGCGAAAGCTCAATTTGAGGCCGCAAGAGCAAGGATTCAGGCGGCAATGCGTGATCGTGCGGCGGCTGGCAAGTAATGGGCATGTTAAACAAGCCTTCAGCCAGAGTGCTTAATGCGCTCGCTTCACTTGAAGGAAACACAGAATTCGAGGTTGTCTCCGGATGGCTGGAAGAATCGCTTCGCACCTTGTACACCGACTCTGTATCCACGCACGACGATGTTCGTAGTCGTTGGATGCAGGGGGCGGCACAAGTTGTCGAAGACTTCTTAACCAAGTCCAAGACCGCAAGAGATACCCTCAACAAGTCTCGGTAGATTTTCTACCAAGGGGAAGGTAGGCCCCCTCAAGCCTCCAAGACCAAGAAGACCACTGGCGATCGAATGAACACCGACAGGCTCATCTCGTATTGGCTATGGCTCAAGGAGAAAATTTATGGCTTTGCCAAAAGCAGTTGAAGCCGCCGAAGCGAAGGCGGAAGAGTTGATTCAGTCCATGTACCGTCAAAACAATGACGCACAAACTGAATCACCCCGTGAGGATTCTGTTGAAAGCACCGCAAGTGCTACAGATTCTTCCAACGAGGAATCGGCCACCGAAACGCAGAGTGGCATATCGGTTCCCGAATCAGTTCACCAACAACAGACTAGCTCCGACGATGAGGCTTCTGATCAAGATCAGAGTGCCAATGACCCGTGGGAAAACAAGTACAAGGTGTTGGCTGGCAAGTACAGCGCTGAAGTCCCCCAGTTGGCGGCAGAGCGGCGTGAACTGCGTCACAAAGTTCAGCAACTTGAGAAAGAGCTTGAACGAGCCAAGAATGCTCCAGCACCGGAGCGACTGGTTAAAGATGAAGAGATTGCCGAGTACGGCGAGAACTTGGTGGACCTAATCCGCCGAGCCGCAAGGGAAGAGGTCGCATCGAAAGATGCGGAGATCGAAATCCTTCGCGCCAAGCTTGAGTCCTTCGAACATCAGACCCAGAAGAACACGGTGGTTGACTTCTATACAAGGCTCGGACAACTCGTTCCTGACTGGGTTGCTGTGAACGAAAACAAGTCCTTTCACAAGTGGCTTGCTGAGCGTGACGAACTCATGGGTATTGAGCGACAAGAAATTCTTGCTCAAGCAGAAGCGGAGAAGTCCCCTGAACGGGTCGCCGCTTTCTTCAACGCTTTCAAAAGGCAAGCAAACAGCGCGATGGCACAGGCTAATCAGCGGCTTGCAACTCAGGTTGCCCCTGCGTCTGATGTCAGCGATGGTCCTCCTCCGGGTAAGCGTACTTGGACACGGAGTGCTATCGCGGACTTCTATCGACAGGTGCGCCTTGGTCAGATAGCCGAGGACAAGGCTTTAGCCATCGAATCGGAAATCCAATTGGCCTCCATCGAAGGGCGTGTTCGCTAAAAGATGAGGCAGTAACCTTACGAGGTATTCAAAATGTCAGTAGCAGTCACGGGTGGTTACACCCAATACGCAGGTAACTTCATCCCCGAAATTTGGTCGGGCAAGCTCCAAGTCAAGTTCTACCGTTCGACCGTTCTGGGCGAAATCACGAACAACGACTGGGAAGGCGAGATCAAAGGTCAGGGCGATAAAGTCAACATTCGCACCATCCCCACGATCACCGTGTCGGATTACACCAAGGGTATGAACCTGAGCAATCAAGTTCCCACCTCTACCCCGATCGAACTGAACATCGATAAGGGCAAGTACTTCAGCGTGGTGGTTGATGATGTGGACGCTGTCCAGTCTGACATCAAGCTGATGGACATCTTCACCAATGACGCTTCCGAGCAGATGAAGATTGCCATTGACGGCGATGTTCTGAACGCAGTGAAAGCCGCCGCCGCAACCGCCAACAAAGGCGCGACCGCTGGCGCTCTCTCGGGCAACCTGAACCTTGGTACTGATGCGGCCCCTCGCGGCGCTAGCAAGACCACTGTTCTGGACATCATCCTCGACATGGGCCAAGCCCTCGACGAGCAGAATGTGCCTGAGACCGGTCGCTGGATGGTTATCCCCGCTTGGATGGCCGCCATCATCAAGGGCTCCGAACTCCGTCAGGCTTACCTGACTGGTGACTCGGTCACCCCTCTGCGCAACGGCAAGATTGGCATGATCGACCGCTTTACGGTCTACATCAGCAACAACCTGCCCAAGACCGCTGATGGCGATAGCTATGTGTTGGCTGGCACGAACGATGCCATCTCCTTCGCATCGCAAATCACCAATGTGGAGACCCTGCGCTCGACCAGCACTTTCGGCAACATCATGCGTGGCCTGAATGTGTATGGCTACCAAGTGGTCAAGCCAGAAGCTCTGGTGAACGCCATTGTGGTGAAGGCTTAAGCGTCAGCAGAAAAAGAGTGGGGCCAGAAATGGCCTCGCTCTTTTTTGTGTTGTTAAGCCTAGAGACTTGCATGTCCTAACAAGCTTTCAAGCATCACTTCATAGCGGGCTTCAGTTGGACTTCAAGCCTCTAGCCTTAACGGCACAAAATAATTTTTGAGGAGATCTCATGCGTCTATTGCGCAACAAACATACTGGCAAAATCATTTCTTACGACGAGCGACTTCTGGAGCTTGGTCGTTACGAAGTTGTCGAGGATTCTGCAAACCCCACACCGCCTCCCGAGCCGGAGCCGGAGGTGGTGGCTCAAGAGACTCCTGCCGAGGTCGCCATTCAACAGGCGGCGCGTAATCTCTTGAAGCGCAAGGCCAAGCCTTCTGGCGGGATACAGGATCACATTGGCGCAAGCGAAGAAATCAGCATCCAGCTAACACGGGGGTAGACATGAAAGCTTCCAGTGTGAAGAGGGTTGGAGGGAAGCTTGTGTATCGCGGCGAAGAGTTTGATGGGTTTAATAAACCTAAGCGAGATACAAGCGGCGCAAAAACCAAACAAGTTGTTCTTGCGAAAAAAGGTGATGAGGTCAAGCTGGTGCGCTTTGGTCACAAAGATTACCAAGACTTCACACAGCACAAAGACCCGGATCGTCGAAAAAACTATCTGGCTCGTTCCGCCGGGATTCGGGACAAGAGTGGCAACCTGACCAAGGATGACAAGTTCAGTGCCAACTACTGGGCCAGAAAAAAGCTATGGTGACTTAAATGACTACATTCGCACAACTGACTGCGAGCGCACGAGTTCTATTAAACGATGTAGACAAGATTCGCTACTCGGACGCTCAACTGACCGAGTATGCGAATGAAGCGATTGCTGACGCAAAGCGAGTCCGACCGGATTTATTTCTGGGTCAGTACACGACCGCCCTGCCGACCTATACGCTCAATAGCGTAGTGCCTCTTAGCCCAGAATACGAGATCTATCTCAAGGACTACATCATCTCGCGAGCAGAGTTCCGTGATGATGAGTTCACTGTGGATGGCCGTGCTGGCGCGTTCTTACAGAAGTTTAGAAATGGATTGCTAGCGACATGAAAACATATGAACAATTCCTAGACGGAGTCATGCCATATGTTCCGGGTTGCCCTGTCAACATGGCGACGATGGCTATCCGTGAAACGGTGGTTGAGCTTTGCGAGAAGGCTTTGCTTCTACAGCGCGACCACGATCCAGTTGATGTCTTAATCAACACGGTTGATTACGACTTCGACGCTCCCACGGGTTATCGTGTCTTCAAGATCATGAAGGCTTGGTATAAGGATCGTGAGTTGATCCCCACCTCTCCGGACGATATTGCTGACCCCGCGCTTTACAACCAGCTTATCCCCGGAGTCACGATCAGCAAGTCCGACCCCATGATCATCACTCAAAAAGATGATCTGACTTTTTCAGTACTGCCAGTGCCAAAGGAAACTGTGCGCGGGGCCATCACCATGCGTGTGGCGCTCAAGCCGTTGCGTAGTTCAACTGGCATTGATGACTTTGTCTTCGAAGACTACGCGGAGACCGTTTACGCTGGCGCTCGCTTCCGTTTGTTGACCGTTCCGGCTAAGCCGTACACCAATCCGGATCTTGCACTGGCAAATCAGAACATGTATGTGTCTGGCTTAAACTCTGCGCGGCAACGAGCCACGCGAGGATTCGTCCGCGCTAGTACACAGATTCAGATGCGGAGGATCTAATGAGTGAGAAAATCAAACTGGTCAGAAACGACCAGCGACCACAAGTCGTCGTCTCGCTGACGGACAACAATGATGGAAGCCCAATTGATCTTTCTGATGCTGGAACGATCATTCGCTTGAAGTTCCGCGCCCGAGGCTCTGACACGCTCAAGGACACCAGAACAGCAACTAAGCTACCCGGTGTCGTTACGGCAGACGGCACAATTGACTATACCGATCTCACCCCCGGCAAAGGTGGCCGTTGCTACTTCTCTTGGGGTTCCACAAGCCTGAACGGTGATCCCGGTGACTATGAGGGTGAGATTGAAATCACCTTCCCTGACGGCGTACAGACCGTGTACGACATTCTGAAATTCAAGTTGAGACAGGACTTCTAATGAGCAACAAGGGGTTATTAGCAAAAGTTGCGCTAACCCCAAGCGGGGAGGCGGACGCTCAGGTTCTGGAACTCTCTGCGAAGTCTATTGCGACAGGAGTTCCAAGGGCATCTATTAACTGGGTCTACCCTGCGGCGACCGCCTACCTAGACGAAGACCCAAAGAACCGACATTTCTATACCGAGGCGATGCTGGCGGACGCATACGCCATTGCCTTCACCAAAGCGCTGGAGTCTGGCGCGGAGGTCTCAGAATCTGACATCAAGTTTTTTGCCAAGGTTCTCGGCGACTGGGAGACGGTATTTACTGGTGAGAACATTCTTTTTTACATCCAGTGGATACGGGACTTCGAGGAGTCGGTGTCGGCTTCAGATGATGTAGCCAAGCTGTTGCAAAAGCCACTACAGCACGAGCAATCGGTTTCCGATGACTTGGCGAAGCTGATGAGCTTGCCAAAAGATGAGTCAATCACACCGGCTGATAGTTATGCATTGTTGACTGGTTTGCTAAAGACGGAGTCGATATCGGCTCCAGATTTTCAAACATTGCAAAACGACTTGGTCAAGTCTGAGACTCTCACGGTATCTCAGTTGTTCGATCGGGTGGTCTCCTTTATTCGAGACTTCTCCGATCTTCCACTGCTGACGGATGAGTTGGCGAAGCTGGTTGACAAGCCTCTACCGACATTGTCGGTAAGCATTACTGAAGACATTCTGGTCGGCTTGGTATACGAGAAGTTTTACGACGACACTGTCTATACCAACATTCGCGGCGACTTGTTCAATGACGGATTGCTTGGACAGTATGTTGTCAACCAGTCGATCGGCGGAGAGTTTTTGGCGCTCGACTTTACGAAGTCTTTGTCTGATGCCCCTGTTCCCGATGACTCATATGACAGAGTTTTGTCGTGGTTCCGCGACTTCGGTGATTCTCAGGCTTTCTCTGACTTGGTCAATGCAATTGCATTCATCAAGGTCAGCGAAGACAGTGTTGTTTCTGGTGACTCTTACTCGGATGTTAAAGAGTTCTTCCGGTCCCCAGATGATGTTGCACTGCCAAGCGACTCGCACATCTATTCGCTTTTGAAAATTCTGGCGACGAGTTCCAATGAGCCTCAAGATCAATTCGATCGGACGGTACAGTACTCGCGTGGCTTTGATAGCGGCGTTCTGACAATAGACACCGCAGACTTCAATAGCGGCGATGGTTTGGAATATCAATTCCAGAAAGGACTAAGTGACGAACCAGTTGTAACTGATCAAATTTTCGCGGGACTTGAATTGATCCGTATCTTCAGTGATCAGCTCAATGTAAACCCCGAAGATGTCCCGTTGAATGCTCATGTTCTCAACCTGTTCGCGCTCAACGACAGCCCCGGTGGTGATCGCTTCTCGTATCAAATGCGGAGCGCAACACCATCGGATGTGATTAACGGCCCGATCATTAACGCCAATGTAATGAACGGGAACTTTACGCCGTAACTCGGCTCGGCCTTTTTACTCAACAACGCCTACGGGCTTTTTCTTGGAGTTTTTTATGCAAGTCAATCAAATCGAGAGCAGTGGTCTGACGATGATCGGTCGCCTGAAGATTGAGGTCTTTGGTAGCGATGGCAACTTGAAGCAAGTTCAGGATGTGCCCAATCTGGTTGTTACCACTGGCAAAAACTTTATTGCCTCTCGCATTCGCGATGCAAGCGCCGCCGTCATGTCGCACATGTCGATCGGTGACGGTTCTGCTGGCTCTCCCGGCACTGCCGCCACTCCCGCCGCTGGCGATACTGCTCTGGGTAACGAGCGGGCGCGTGTTGCTTTGACCAGCACCACCGTGACTGCTAATGCGGTGACCTACACTGCGACCTTCGCCGCTGGTACTCCGGCAACTGCCGCCTCGATCGTTGAGGCTGGTCTGTTCAATGCAAACGCTGGCGGAACTCTGCTTTGCCGTACAACTTTTGCCGTTGTGAACAAAGGCGTGAACGACACGATGACTGTCACTTGGACCGTGACCGTTTCTTAATTTTTTTCTAGGAGAGAAACATGGGTGTCTTATTCACCAACAATGCCTCTGCCTCACTTGCTTCTGCGATTACATCTGGATCTACCACGATCACGCTAGCAAGTGGGCAAGGCGCACTATTCCCGACGCTTTCTGGCTCTAACTTTTTCATGGCTACGCTTGTTGATACAAGCAACAACATCGAAATCGTGCGAGCTACTGCTAGGACCGGGGACACCCTGACCGTTACTCGCGCTCAGGATGGAACATCGGCTCGCGCCTTCGCCGCCGGTGACAAGCTTGAGTTGCGTATCGTGAATGCTGGCTTGCAAGAGTTTGTTCAGCGTGATGGGTCGGTCCCGATGACCGGCCCTCTGAACATGAACAGCCAAAAGGTCACCAACCTGACTCAGGCTACGGCGGCAGGTGACGCGGTGGCTGGTGGTCGCGCAATTAACACGACTGGCGATATCCAAGGTGGCGGCAACCTAACCGCTGACCGCTCCTTGTCTCTGACCAATACCGGTGTAACTGCTGGTCAATATGGTTCTGCAAGCCAGATCCCGGTGGTTACCGTGTCTGCCACCGGTCGAGTTACGGCCTTGTCCACTGCGGCGCTAGATCTCTCCACCAAAGTCAACTTGGATGGCGGAAACGCAACCGGAACATGGGCGGGAACCACCGAGTGGACGCGAGTCAATAACCGCCCTACGGCCCTCAGCTCTTTTTCCAACAGCACTCTATTTGACACAACCTCAAACTGTGGCTTCGGCGCAGATTTTGGCTCGGGCAACACAGGTAACTGCCGTCCTCTGGTGAACTACGGCGTGAATTGGTCCCAGCAGAGCAATTGCGGAAACATTGGCGCGAATGTGACCGAAATTCAGGATGCCGGGACCAACATTAACAATCGAGGACTTCGCTGGAACTGGAACTGCAATTGCAACTGCGATTGCTGTTGCTGTTTTGCGCCCGGGACGCTTGTTCAAATGGCGGATGGAACATCCAAGCCAATTGAGTTGGTGGCTGTCGGCGAAAAAGTGATTGGCTTTGCCGGTGAAGTTACCGTCGCTCACAAGTTTGATACGACTCTAAAGACCAACAAGCTCTTCGTGGTCAATGGATCAATCGAGGTGACCGGGGGCCACTTGTTCAAAACTGATCGTGGCTGGAAGGCGCTGGATATGAGCGTTTATCCGCAGGGAGTATTTTTCCGTGCGCACCAAACATTCGCTGGTGGCGAACTAGTAGACATCGAGCATCAAAGCGAGCGAGCCGAGTTGGTTTCTGCTTTGCTGGTTGGTGACATCGTTAACGGTGTTCGCATTGATTCGATTGAGCGTAAACCCGCAGATGCAACCTTCAATGTCCACAATATGATTGTTGATGGCGGAGACGGCTTTGTACTGGCTTCGGGCCTTGCGGTTGATGGATTTATGCGTCATGCATGCGGGGGTCAATAATGCAAATCCAAAAAACAAGTACTAATGTCCACTATCAATCTCCAGAAGTGAAGCTGGCCGTAGAGCTAGTCGGCGACGGAATTGAGTTTTCCACGCTTTATGTGCTGGATGAATCCAATCCGTCTGAGGACTATGTTCCTTATGCTGGCAAGCGCTTTGTGCAGGGCGATGTGGAGTACGGCGTAACTCACTGTTATCGATTTGATTGTAGTGATCTGCAAGCCAACAACCAGTGGGGTGATGTTGCATCTTGGCACATCTACAAAACTCCAACTGATACTTTGTTTGCGGAAAATCTGCATGCAGAGACGATCGCGACAAAAGCATCAAGCGCTCAGTACTCTAGCTCGCTTGGTCGGTTGCCTGTCGCGGTGGCATTTGTGCCTTGGGCATCGTCTGGCATCTCAGATGTTCAGTTCCTGCTCAATGTGGCTGAATCTTCCGTGATTGTTGCGGGGTCCGGAATTACGGTAACCAACTTCAACGGAAGTCCGGCGCAGTGGCGAGCTTCTCAGATGCCGTCTATGGCAATGACTGGCCCGACAAGTGTTGCGGCAGATGGTTCTGGGCAATTCTCCGTCAGCGTCTATCGCGGCGGTTCACTGGCAACTGATTGTGACTCTGAGGTTTGCATTGAGACGACTGGCGGGTATCTCCCTCTTCAGCGTGTTCGTTGCCAAGCTGGTGTTGCCACTTTCAAGCTTCATGCAAATCACATGACGGCAGGAGATGCTTTTAAAGTCAAGGCCGGTTTCCGCAACTATTCTGGCATGGCTTCTAAATCACTGACTGTTTCGTAACCCAAGGAGAACAATTTGAGCGAGCCAATCTATACGCTGACTTGCGAGAATAAGGACGGCAACCTAGAGAAGATCTATTACTCACCACACGCCTCTAAGATTTGGGGTCCGGATGGCGAGCCAATGGATCTATCCAAGTTGGAGGGATTTCCTGACCCCAACACTTACAACGAGATCGGCGGGATGGGCCATTACTCGGAGATGTCGCCAGACAAGCCGAGCAAGAAGAGCCGGAAGGTGAATGCCCTGAAGATTCAGATGGGCCTGAACTGTAACTACACTTGCGCGTATTGCAGTCAGGCGGCTCATCTTGAGGGCAACGAGGCTGTCATTACCAATGTGGATGATGCTCGCGAATTTTTGGAGCGGCTCGACTCATGGCTGGAACAACCACCTATGCGGGTTGAGTTTTGGGGCGGCGAACCGTTTGTGTACTGGAAGGCCATGCAGGTCTTGGTGGCTGGATTTCGAGAGCGGTTTAAAGAGACCTCTTACAACATTGTGACCAATGGTTCGCTGTTGGATGAGGAGAAGTACCAGTGGATCGTGGAGAATGATCTCGCGGTCGCCATCTCTCATGACGGCCCCGGCCAGCATGTTAGAGGCCCGGATCCGCTAGATGATCCAGCAATCAAAACGGTTTGGCAAAAACTGGTTGATGAGCGGCATGGATTGTTTAGCTTTAATACCGTCCTGACAGCAAAAAATTGTGACACCTACGAGATACGCAAGTGGTTTGTTGACCGCTTCGGCGATCATGTTGTCACAAACTATGAGGGCGTTGCAATGGTTCACGACCAGAACTCCCGCGATCATGGTGATGTGCTGTTCAGTGATGAAAATTACAGAACCATGCAATCCACGATCTATCAGTCGATCATGGACTTTTCGATGGTGACGAATCCAACGCTGAAGTCGAAGGTCTCAGACATCCTGAGAAGTTTGCAGGTTGGGCGCTCATCCAAAAAGCTTGGACAAAAGTGCGGCATGGACCGCGAGGGAATGTTGGCGGTGGACCTCAAGGGCAACGCCCTAACTTGCCACAACACCGGAGCGAACAGCAAGCACAACATTGGGAGTGTCTATGACTTTGACAACATCAGCCTAGACACCTCGTGGCATTGGTCGCAAAGAGAAAGCTGTAACTACTGCCCGGTACTGCAATCCTGTCAGGGTGCTTGCATGTACTTGGAAGGCGATGACTTTGTTGATTCTTGCAACAATGAATTCGCATACAACATGCCTATCCTGCTTGGCGGCATTGAGCTAGCAACAGGGTATCGCGTATTAAAAATTGAGGGCGATGTCCGCCGACCCAAGAAAACGAAAAAATCTTTTCCGATTCCAGTGGTGTCTGCGTAACGCACTCTGTTCAAGCATGAAGGGATAGAGATGGAACAGAGCGTTTTTAACTGGCTCGTTGGCATTTGCGGCGCGCTTGGAGGATGGCTCATGAAGGTCATTTGGGATGCAATACGCGACTTGAAGTCGGATCTAAAGCAGGTTGACCAGCGAATGCATGAAGACTTCGTCCGTCGAGATGACTTCAAAGATGCCGTAAAAGACATCAAAGAAGACATGCGACTTGGGTTTCAAAATGTTGATGGCACTCTCAAGCTTCTATTTAAAAAGCTAGAGGGCAAGGAAGATCGTTAAAGGAGATTCGTCATGGAATGGTTAAAACAAGTCGCGCCCACTATTGCAACCGCGCTAGGCGGTCCTCTTGCTGGGATGGCTGTGTCCGCCATTTCCAAGGCGATCGGTGTGGACGAGAAGGATGTTGGTGACCTGATCAACAACAACAAACTGACTGCTGACCAGATTGCGCAGGTCAAGCTGGCGGAGATCGAGCTTCAGAAACAGGCGCAAGAATTGGGTCTTAACTTTGAGAAGCTCGCCGTTGATGATCGTAAGTCTGCTCGCGAGATGCAAGCCGCCACGCGATCGATGGTCCCCCCTGCTCTTGCCGCTTGCGTAACCGTTGGATTCTTTGCCATTCTTGGTGGCATGATGTTCGGCAAAATGTCGGTGGCGGATAACACTGCTCTGACGATGATGCTCGGGTCACTAGGCACTGCGTGGACTGGGATCATCGCTTACTACTTCGGCTCTAGTGCTGGCTCTCAAGCCAAGACTGATCTTCTTTCGAAGTCAACTCCCGCAAAGTAATTCGTGTGGAGATAGCCATGTTTGATGACATGACTGACGAAGAGTATGAAGAGTGGAGAGAGTGGTATGAGAGCGGCATGCATGATGTTTTTGCCTCCATACTCATCACCTTCCTCTCGTTTATGTTTGCCTTGATGTTGCTGAAGGAATTCACATGATTGAAAACTGGGAGAAGTCTTTTGCCCTCATGATCAAGCACGAGGGTGGCTATGTTTGGGACAAGGATGACGCGGGCGGGGAAACCAACCTCGGTGTCACCAAGGCCGCATGGAGTCAGTACCTCGGCAGACCAATTGAAGACGGCGAGATGAAGGCTCTCACCGTTGATGTTGTGAAGCCTTTTTACAAAAAAGGTTACTGGGACCGAGTTCAGGGTGACAAGCTACCAGCGGGGATTGACTATCTGGCGTTTGACTTTGCCGTGAACGCTGGCGTAGGTCAGTCTGCAAAATTTCTGCAACGGTGTGTTGGGGCGGCGGAGGATGGGGTTATCGGCCCGATGACGCTCGCCAAGATCTCAGACGCTGATGCAGATGACCTAGTAGAAAAATTTACCAAGGTCAAAACAGATTTTTACAACGACATTGTGGCGCGTAAACCTAGTCAAGCTAAGTTTTTGAAGGGGTGGCTGAACCGTGTGGCGAACACGCATAGCACAGCAACGACCATGATTGCATAATAGACTGGATATAACATGGCTGGATTGAAACTGTCAGGATTCGCTGGGATGGCTCCCAGAGTGTCTCCAGCGCTGATCGGAGACCAAGAAGCCCAGCGGGCACAAAACACAAAGCTGTACAGCGGCGAGCTTCGCGCATGGCAAAAGCCCGGACAATTGACACCCCGCCAGCGTTTTGATTTTGTTCCACTGTCCATCTTTCGTTCCACTGGCGCTGATGGATCCCCCTTGTATTACGCATGGGATAAGGATGTTGATGTAGTCAAGGGTCCGCTGAGTGACACCAAGGACTATCGAATCTACTACACGGGTGACGGCACACCGAAGAAGACCAACACTCAGATTGCTAGCGTTGGTAAGCCAGCGCCCTACCCGGCTGACTACCTTGAGCTTGCAGTTCCTACGCCATCGGTCAAGCCGTCCGTAAACTTGATCGCGTCTACCGGCGTAACTCCAACTTTCGCCACGGATATCGATTCATACACTGCGGCGGCTGATAGCTTCTCTTTGACTTTGGTGGGGGCTTCGCACACCGCAAGCTGTGAACTGGCTACCGGTACTAGGGTGATCACTACCATCGCATCTCAAGCGATTACGGCGGGCCAGCGAGTCACTGGTAACGGAATGCAAGCGGACACATTCGTCGAGGCCAAGGCCGCTGATCCTAATGATGCAAGCAAAGTCATCATCACGCTGACTAAGAACGCAACGACTAGCGGATCTCAGTCGCTCACCTTCAAGAACGATGACGCAACACGCACGACCAACATAACGAGAAAGTCTGGCGACGACTATGTTCGAACTAACGCCGCCCCGGCGGAAACTCGTTCGTACATTTACACCTACATTTCCGTCTTCGGTGATGTAGAGGAAGAGAGTGCGCCAAGCCCGGTGTCTGACCTGATCACTGTTCGATTTGGTCAGACTGTGGATCTTTCCAGCTTTGCGGCCCCGCCCGCTGGCAAGTACAACATTCAGTACATCCGCATCTATCGCTCTGTTGTCGGGACGAGCGGATCTTCTGCTTTTCTGTATGTCGGCGAGATCGCTGTTAATGCAACGAACTTCGTAGACAACATCAAGGCCAGCGGCTTGGGGGAGGTCTGTCCCAGCCTAAGCTACTCAGAGCCACCTCAAGATCTCAAGGGTCTGGTTGGTTTGGCTAATGGTGTGATGGCCGGTTTTGTTGAGAACCGTCTTTATTTCTCTGAGCCATTTGCGCCTCACGCATTTCCCATCAGCTACATGCTGACAACGGAATACAAGATTGTTGGCCTTGGTGTGTTCGGCGAGTCTTTGGCCGTTATGACGGAGGGCAATCCCTACATCGTTACCGGTACTGATCCGGCCTCGATGACGATGTCAAAACTGCCGCTGTACGAGCCGTGCGTGTCAAAGCGTTCGATCGCTTCTGACGAGACCGGCGTGATGTACGCTTCTCCAAACGGGCTGGTGTTGATCGGCGCTGGCGGTGCGCAGAACTCGACTCGTAACATGTTCACTCGCAGTGAGTGGCAGTACTACGAGCCATCGAGCATGCTGGGCCGAATGGTTGATGGCAAGTACATCGGCTTCTACGAGACTCTCGATCAGCCTGTTCGGCGTGGCGCGATTATTCTGGATCGTTACATCAACAATTCTCCGCTGACGGAATGTTCTTTCTTTGCCACGGCGGCGTATGTGGAGCCAACGCAGTCGTCCATGTACATGGCGATCGAGAGCGAGATTAAGGAATGGGAGGGGGATCTACTCAACTCCTTGCCTTATGAGTGGCTCTCTAAACTTTTCATATTGCCACGCCCTCTGAATTTTGGTGCGGTCCAAGTCGATGCTGACTTTGGTGACATTGGAAGTGCTGAGTTGCTTCAACAGCGAATTGAGGAGCTTAAGGCTCAGAACCAAGCCGCTTGGGGTAGCGGCGATTTGCTTGGCGCACTAAACACAACGCCAGTGCATACCTATACCGTCAACGGCTCTAGGCTTCTTGATATATCGATTGCTGTAGATGACCGCTATGTCACCCTGACTGTGATTGCCGATGGCAATGTGAGATCGGTCTTGAGAGTTCAGAACAGGAATGCGATACGCCTTCCGTCCGGATTCAAGAGCGACCGCTGGGAGTTCAAGATTAACGGCAATGTGCCACTCAAGCACATCAAAGTTGCTGAAACTTCGAAGGGGCTGGTGGAGCTATGAAGAAGCCATCTATACCCGCCATCAATGCAAAAGATGGTGAGCTACAGAGGGTTCTTCTGGCGCTGAAAGAAAATGCTGAGATCTTGAACGGTACTCGCGGCGGGAGGATTGAGCTTCTCGCGAGTGACGCTTCAACTGCTGACCTGATTGCAAAGGTGAACGAAATCATCGAGAGACTCAATGCCTAAAGTAATCGTATTTGACCGACAAGACCAAGTGTCCTCGTGGGTCAGGGATCGCTTAGAGCGTGATGAGGAATTTGGTGACACGAAAGCAATCGGCCTAGAAGAGGATGGAGAGCTAATCGCCGGGGTCATGTACAACATGTACTCCGGCGCTAGCATCAGCATGCACATTGCCGCGCAAGAGGGCAAGCGATGGATGACCAAGTCTTACCTGTACACCTGCTTCGCTTACCCTTTTGTTCAACTTGGATGCCACAGGGTTACCGGCCTTGCTCGCGCAGACAATCACCGAGCCACTCAATTTATTGAGCGCTTGGGCTTTCAACAGGAAGGACTTGTTCGCATGGGTAACAGGGATGGCACGGACATAAAACTGTACGGGATGCTTAAACACGAATGCCGTTGGCTGGAGATTAGAAATGTTTGATAACGAATTTGGAAAGTATTCCGACTTCATGTCTTTTTATGGGCATGACTGCGAAGACCCCAGAGACCCGATAGACAGGAAGCTTGCCGTCCTGAAGAACCGTAACCTTTGCTTCGGCAAGGGTGGCGGCGGATCTGCACCGGACCCTAACCCCGGACAGATTGCAAACGCTGAAGCCGCGAAAGAAGTTGCCAAGATGCAACAAGAGACGGCAACGGAATACCTAGACTTTGCAAAGAAGCAGTACGCAGAGAACAAGGGGTTCTTGCAGGACATTGCGGAGGCGGAAAGCACCCTCTCACGCGCAAATCAGGCTCGTGCGGATGAATATGCCGATTACGAAAGAAGCGTGTTTAGGCCTCTTGAAAAAGAACTTATTGCGAAAGCAAGGGATTACAACGAAGATGCGATGCGCGAGAAGCTTGCTTCGCAAGCGGCATCGGATGTCAATCAAGGTTTTTCTGGCGCAAAGGAGCAAGCTCTACGGAACTTGGCTCGCTTCGGGATTAATCCTAACTCAGGGCGTTTTGCCGCGCTGAACGCCCAGATTGGGACTCAGCAAGCTGGAGCGATGGCTGGCGCTCAGAACCAAGCCAGAACACAAGCCGAAGGCCTTGGGTATGCGCGGATGATGGATGCCGCAGGGCTGGGTCGCGGCTTGGCTACAAACGCCTCAACGGCCTATGGCATCGCCATCCAAGGGGGCAATGCCGCCGCCAGCAATCGCACAGCCGCCGGTAATCAGATGAGCAATGCTTACGGTCAGGCAGGAACAATGCTTGGTCAAGCTGGCAACACCTACGGCGTTTCTGGTGGCATCTATGGTCAGGAATATCAGACTCGAATGCAGGGTTACCAAGCCCAGCAACAAGCGAATGCCCAGTCAGCCGCTGGCTTTGGTAACTTGGTCGGCACGGGTATTGGTGTTGCCGCCAAGCTAGGCGTGTTCTCGATGAAAGAGGCCAAAGAAAACAAGAAGTCTATTCCGGAAGGTAAGGCTCTGAAGGGTATTCGGAACCTTGATGTTGAAGAGTGGAATTACAAGAAAGGTGTAGAGGACGAAGGTCGTCACATCGGCCCTTACGCCGAAGACTTCAAGCGCGAGTTCGGCATCGGCTCTGGCAAAGACATCAAGTATCAAGACTCCATCGGCGTGATGATGAAGGCCATCCAAGATTTGGATGCCAAGGTCGATCGACTTGGTGGCCGCAATACAAAACCGGTGAAGAAGGCCAATGGCGGCAAGATTCATCGCGGCAAAGGAAAGGTCAAGGGTCCGGGCGGGCCAGTGGACGATAAGATCCCGGCAATGCTTTCGAACGGCGAGTATGTTCTCCCGGCGGACACCGTCCAAAAGATTGGCGTTTCCAAACTAGACAAGCTGGTGAAAGATACTCATGTCCCGGCTTCTGTTCAAAAGAAATATGGCGTAGGGAGAGCTTAAATGGCCTTCAATTTTGGTGCATTTGCGGGTGGCATCGGTACTGGTGCAAAAAACGCTATCGACATGATGACCTCTCTAGAGGAGGCGGAGGATCGAAAAGAGGAGCGCAAGTTTCGTCGCGAAGAGATGGACGAAAAGCGGCGCATTCGGCAAGCTCAAGTTGACTACGCAACTCAACTTGAGAATTTGAAGAGGGAGCGCCAGTCCGGCACTGGCACTTTTGAGCAGTTTGTCAGTGACGGTATTCGCCAAGCCCGCAGTACGCAGGGCGTGGCTAGCCCCGCCGCCGACACGACCAACGCCTATGGCTCTAGAAATCCCTTGATGGATGGCGGTGAAGGTTTGTATAGCAACCAGTCGGTTGCCGACAATCATTACTACGACAGGCTGGCGGCGATTCAGGAGAAGCTCTACTCCGTCACCGATCCGACCAAGGTGACGATGGTTCGTGAAGAGATCGACGCTCTGCGTGAGCGAGGTTATGACCGTCAGCGCAAGCTGGCCGCGTCAGCCCTGATCTCCGGCGCTCCAAATGCGATTCGACTCGCAAACCAAGCTTACGGTTTTCAGCGGGACGGATTCTCTCTCGATGAGAAGAGCGGAACCTTTGATCCTCAAAAAGGCTGGACTGGAGTTAACCTGATTGATAAGAACGGTCAGGTCGCTCGCACGATGGATTTCACAACGGATGATATTGCCAAGCTTTACCTTGCTGGAGATCCGGCAAGGCTGGTTGAGTTCAACCTCAAAGAGCGCGGTGTTCGCGCTCAAGAGAAGGGTGCAGATGCATCCGTCACCAGCGCCAATGCATCCGTCACCAGCGCCAATGCGGCGGCAAGCAATGCCGCATCCAACGCCGCAGAAGTGCCTAGCAAGAATCGTCTGCGCGATGCGCAAGCAAACTACTATGGCGGGGCCGCTGATGGCATTCGCCAATCTCAGATGGATTCAAGAATCGAGTCCATGTTTGCGCCATTTGCAAAAGAGCAAGTGATCGATCCAAACCTGCCAACCGAGCGACAAGCAATCATTCGTCAGGCTAACACCAATCTGGCAATTCAGAAGGGGTTGGCAACTGAGCTTTACCGAAATCCCGCGAATGCCAACAATCGTAATCCGGGGACTCTGTGGGCGGCATCTGGTGAACTGCTCGACCTTCGTCCGGAGCGTAATGCCCAAGGCGCACTGTCTATTGACCCGGCAAAATACTTTAAGCCAACTGACAACCCGGACTTTGTTCTGTATGTAAGTCCAAGCAACCCGTCTGTTCGTGCGGTGATACCTAAAGAGGCGGCAAGACAACTGATGCAACAAGCTGGTCAGCGTCAACCTCGATAAGGAACCTTTCATGTACGGACTCAAACGACCAGACATTTTTTCCGGCTTGCCCGGAGAGGATGAGGATGATGTGCGCCGTGGGATTCTTCCTGACCCATTGCGCGATGCCAGAGATGCTGAGCGAAAGATTCGCGCACTTGGGCAGACTTTGCGCAACTCTGACTTGGGGACTCCGCTGGACATCGGCTCGCCGCCGAACCCCGGACCCGGCGTTCAGGTCGCTCAGGCGAAGCAATCGACAGTGAGCGACTCTGACTTCTTCAAGCCCATCATTCTGGGCAATACATCTGCCAGCCAATCTAGTCCAACACCCATCTCTCAGGGTGGTCCACAGGCCCCGGCCCCAGCCGTAAGCGCGGCGGGCGACTTTTTCGCGCCCATCAGCTTTGGCGCACAGGCCCCCTCTTCCACCAAGCCCCCTGAAGAAGAGGGTTGGTTCTCTGGTATTGGCGGCGCTCTGGTCAAGGGAACCCAGCAGACTGGTAGCTCCGTTGTTGCTGGTGGTAGCGCAATTGTTGGTAGCGAATCCGGAGTTCTTTCCTCTACGCAGTTCTCTACGGAGCTAGAGAAGAACTCTCAGCTTCAGGCTCTAAACAGGCTCAAGGCTGACATCGAAGAGGACAAGAAGAAATACGCCGGTCAGGGAGGTCTGAGCGAAGTTTGGTCGAGTGTTAAGAATGTGGCTGGCAACATGATTGCCAACCCCAAAGGAGCCGCTGAGTTCATAGCCGAACAGGCCCCCAACGCTGTAGCCGCGCTGGCCTCTGGTTTCGTTGGCGCGAAAGCCGGTGCTGTTACCGGAACTCTGGTTGCCGGTCCCGGATACGGCACTGCTGGCGGTGCGGCAGTTGGATTTCTGACCGGCTTGTTTGGGGCCAACACTATTTTGGAAACCGGCGGCAAGGCGCAAGAGAAAGCCCGTGATGGCAACTTTACTGCGCAAGATCGCCGTGAAGCTGTCAGCGAGGGTGTGACCAAAGGCGCAGTTATCACCGGTGTTGACGCGGCCACTTTGGGTGCAAGCCGCTGGTTGCTCGGGACGACCTCTAGAGCGGTAGAGTCCGCAACTGCTCGCGTACTGGAGCGTAATGGTATTGATGCGGCCAGAGCCACGCAAGAAGTCACCGAGGCAAGCAGACAAGCTTTGCGCACCGCGCAGGGAATGGACCCCGTTGCCGGACAGCAATTGGTTGAAGAGTCGATGGTCCGCGCTCTGGCTAGCAACGGCCTTACAAAGCCAGCCCTGATTCGCGAGATCCGGGATGCTCAGGTAAACGCATTCAATATCTCAAACAGCTTTGCACGGAAGTTTGGACGCGGATCGGGCGCGATGGCGCTTGAGACTCTTGGCGAGGGTGTCGGTGAGTACCTTGGTGAATATGCCGCAACCGGCAAGGCTGACATCACTGATGCGGTAATGGAATCCATTGCTGGCCTGACTATGTCTGCCGGTGAATTGGTGACCGCTGGCAAAACTGTTGTGGATGGCAAGCTGACCCGAGCCACGAACTTGGCCGGGGTGAACCCTCCCGCCCCGCCCTCTGGGCAACAGACATCTGGAACTGCTGGCGGCACTACCCCTCCATCCGGGTCCGCCACCGGTGACATCGATGACACTCCCCTCACCCCGACCAACATTACTCGCGGGATGGGTTTGGCTGGTACTCAGTTTGAGCGCACCCTAGAAACTGATCGCGGCCAGAACTTGCTGGGCGCTCTCTGGGCAAACGGGGATGCTGACCAGCGGACGATCATCAATCGGGTGCTGGAGCGCTCTGGCAAGCTTGACTTGGTTCAAGCTCTCAGCCTGACGGACACCGACTCGGCTTTGGCAAATCCGCGTGTTGCGGAAGGTGTGCAAACCATCTCTGACATGCCGACATTCGGTCGGGACTTTTACCGCGCCGCCGTCAATTACGCCAACACTCAGCCCGCCGCCCTGCCTATTCCTAAAAAGGATAACCGGCCAGAAGCGCCCGAGTTGCAAGGGGTTGATGCGCAAACTGAAGGCACGATGACACCTGAAGAAATTCAGGCGATGAATCAACAGGCTGATGATGTTCGCGCTGATGCGCAAGTTCGGAGGTCTCGCGCCAACATTGACCTCAGTAATGTTGACCCAAGAAATCTCTCTGAAGAAGAGATTGACGCAATCAATGATTTGGCGGCTCAGGTCAACAATGAGAGACGAGGCGGCGGTTCCGCTCCTCTAGTGAAGATGAATGCTGACGGAGATCCTCTGACGGCATCTCAATCCGCTATGTCTTTGGAGATCGAGCGTCTGGTGGATGCTGGCGCGGATTCTCAAGCCGTGTTGCAAGCGATTGCCAACAACCCGAACTCCAGTGAATTCGAAAAAGATCTTGCCACTAAGCTCAGTGGGCTGAAGATCAATCCAAAAATTTCTTTTGCCAATCTGTTTGACAACGGAAATCAGATTGGTTTGTTTCAGTTGGCCCCCAATCGCATCCTGATGGATCGCGACAACGGCGGCAACCTTACGCAACTTTTTCTCCACGAGTACATCCACGCACTGACTCTAAGCTCTCGTCTTGCCGAGACCAAAGTTGGCCGCGAGATGATCGCGCTATTCAACAAGTACAAGAAGGTTCAGGGCAATCGCACCGACTATGGATTCGATACGGTTGATGAGTTCTTCTCCGAGGCGCTTAGCAACCCGGAATTCCAGAAGTACTTGATGACGCTCAAGGTGGATGGGATTGTTGGGCAGTTTTGGAACCGAATCGTTGAGATATTTCAGAAGCTGTTTGGCGTGAAGAACAAGGGGTTGATGGAGCGAATGCTCGACATCACCTATCGCGCCGCCGCAGAATCCGCCGGTACACGCGACCGTCTCTTGAGAGAGAACAACATCGCAGATGTGAGCGCACCTATGGCCGCTCGCGGATCCTCTATTGAGAGAGATGTTGCTCAGCGCAAGCCCGTTCAATTCACCGAGAAGGATAGTGACGGAAACGATTTCTTCGTTGACCCAACTCCGGAGCAGACAGAATTTCTAGCTCAAAACAACTATCAGCCGGTTGCAAAGGGTCGCTTCGCCCCCGTTGTGGGAGAGAGAGCGGTCCCGGCCTCCAATGTTGAGCCTCGCCAGCCGGATGATGTAGACGCTCTGGCCGACAGGATTCGCCTAACCGGGCTTTCAATGCGCGTTCCTGAAACGCTTATTGACGCAACAGTTGCCAAGGCTCGGTCTAACCCCAACAGCAAGCAAGCGCTCATTGAGTTTGCTGACGCAATTGAGGAGTTCTCCACCGCACAGGCCGAATACAACGCTTCGATCAATAACGAAGATGTGCGCGAAATCAAGGACGCATCTGCCGCGCTCCATGTCGCAGAGCGCGAAGGCGAAGGTGTTGCTGAAGCTAAGGCTCGATTTGATGAAGCCATTATCAAACGCCCAGAGCTTATTGCGCAATACAGAACTGCAAAGGGATCGTTCGACCAAGCGAGGGCTAGATATAACTCAGCGCTTGGGAAGCTGGACGGCGGCAAAGAGGCGGAGAAGTTGCCCAAGAACTATGCAGACCGCGACTTAGAGCGAGCATCTTCTGAGCGCGAGCCAAAGTACGCAAGCGAATCTGAGGCGCGAGCATTTGCAGACCGCGACATGAAAGCCGCTCAGGCCAAGCGTACCGCACTCCGCCAGAAGTTTATTGATCAGCTTGTTGCCGGTGACATAGCCGCCGCATTCCAAACTTGGAATGAGTACTACCCAATCAATCCGCAAACCTTCGTCGAAAACGACAAGGGTGAATTGGTTGCGAAGACTGCCGTCTCTAAGCGCAAGTACGAGCAACAGCGATACAACGATCTGATCGCCGCCATGCGGTGGGTTTATGGGCAGACCAAGAACCCCGGCATCCGGGCGATGCTGGATGCAAGCTGGCGCAAAAAGCAAGCTTTCGAGGCACAGCGTAAATCCTTCACGCACAACATGGCGACTAACGGCATGTTCTCAGCCGTAGTCGATCTTGCGATAAGGGCGGTGAAGTCTGGTGCGGCAAAGCTCGGCGCAAAGCCCGTGGATCTTCTCAGTCTGCCGGTGGTGCGCGAGTACACGGAAAGGCTTACTGATAAGCAGGTTGCCTTGTTGCGGACCATGTTCGGCCAAATTACGCTTGCCGATCTGAGGGCTTACTACGATGCCAAGTATTGGGATGGTCGTAGGCAAGGCGACTTGGACATTACGACAGATGCTGGTAACGCGCTTAAGGCATACCAAAAAGCACTAGATGACGCGCTCAACTCGATGTATCGGGCAGATCGAGAGTTCGAGACGATTGATCAGGACACCGGCGAGATCAAGTCGTATGGCAAATACGATGATGTCCTCAATCAAATGCGTCAGCAACAAGCTGAGCTTATCGCTCTTGCAAACGCCCACAGTCGCGGCGCGAGCGATGAGGCTGGCTACTTGATTGCGATGATGAGTCCTCAGCGTGAGGGATTCCAGATCGATCGCAATACGATGACCAGCGCACCGACCGGCTCTGACACAATTGAAACGCGGTATGCATTCGATCCAGACAATGTGGATCGTAGCGCGTTGACGCAAATGGCGGCTGAGCTTGGCGCGGAGATCCGCGAGATGGAAGTCAATCGTCTTCGCAACAAAGGCAAGGCTTTCCAGAAGTACGGTCACCACATCTTCCAAGCTCTAGCTAAAGCCAACATCGAAGCCCTTCGCCAAGGTCTACCAAATCAGATGGTCATGGACATGTTCATTCAGTCCGTGAAAACTCTGCGCGTTGGATTGGGCGTGAAGCTCAATCAAAATGTCTTGAGCATGGCATTCCCCAATGACCCGAGCGCGGTGGAAGAAATCCTTCGACCAGAGCCGCAAGAGCGTCAAGAGGAAGATCTGACTGTTGTTCAAGATCAGCTATTCACTGATGCCGACTTTGCAGTTCCGGATCAAGTCGCCGCACTCAAATCTCTGGTCAAGGATGTCAAAGAAGGGCGGATGACTCCTGATGCGGCGGCGAACGAGATCATCAAGGCCTATCGAGATGAAGGCGGCATCTCTGCCAGCGTTCTGCGTGAGGAGTTTGCTGTTGAGGGAATTGCGGCCCCGATGGACTTGATCCAAACGGTCACAACTCTTCCGTACCGCAAGCGTTTGCGTGATCATCTGACTGAGCATGGCGGAGACCGTGTCTACTTTCATGAGTGGATGAGCCATGTGGAGAGACTCGAAAAGGCAGGTAAGCTCAATGAGGTTGTGCTGACCAAATTCGAGATTCAGGCATATAAAGACTGGATTAAGGATAAGACTCGTCTTCAGGCAAGGCTCTCTCGTGCGAGTGCGCAGGAAGAGATTAATAGTGCCTTCTGGGTTTTCAGTGACTTGCTGTTTGCCAACTACTCTTTGGAGGAGATGCGCGATCTCAACAAGATTGAAGACAAAGACAAGCGCAATCTAATTCGATCGCTCTTCTCTGACCCTGTGAATCAGTGGCACAAAGATGTGGAGCATGCTCGCCAGATGCGCCCGGACCTGTTTGATCAGGTTCTCAATCCCGCTTCGGATACTATGGCGATGGTCTCTCAGGCTGACGCTATCGATCATCTGAACTGGATGTCTTTGCGCAATGCAGTGGCTGAGCGTGATATTCGTGTCGCCAACGACATCAAGCAAGTTGAAGCGCTGATGGAGACTGTACTGGCTGATTTCCCGTATCTTGATGCGGAGCGGCTCAATGACCGCAGTTACGAAGAGACGCGCTACTACATTCCGAAGGTCGAGAGTACTGTGGACAACATCGACAGTCCTCTTGCTCAATTGGATGAGGTCGATGCTGACACACCCGGCGCTCGCCCTGTGCTTCGCAGGGTCACCGTTCCGGGTCTTCGCACCCTGCTTTATCGCACCGTCCCAGCCGAGCGCGAGGCGGTCATGCAAAACTGGCTACGCCAGAACTACATCACCTTTAGCGAAAGAGATACTCGATCCGACGAAGAGATCCAGAATTTGAATGATGAGTTTCTGGAGCAAGTGGAGCAAGAGGATCTGTATCGAGCCAAAACGGAGATGCAGTTCCAGAAAGAGGCAGTTGACTCTGCCTTCGACGATCAACAAACCGACAGCAGTCTGTCAGATTACGAGCAGTATCTGGCCGACATGGAGTCTCAGAACACTTGGTCCGAGGATGACGCTGATGGCTCCCCGATTGACAGCGACCGTTTGCGCCAAGGCGCTTACTCCGGTGTTGTTAGCGCGGCTGTCTTGCAAGAGTGGGTCAATCGGACTACGGCAAAGTGGAAAGGCGCGCCACACATTCAGGTGATGAGCAGTTACTTGCAGTTGCCTGAGCCTCTTCTGTCCAGCGTTCAATCCAAGCTGTCCGAAGGGATGGGCGCAAAAGGCTTGTATGACGGCAAGACTCACACCGTCTACATGTTCGCAGACCACATCACCGGAGAGGCTGATGCAGAGTTCACGCTGTTCCACGAAGTCTTCGGCCACTTCGGGATGCGTGGCGTTCTCGGGTCGGAGTTCGATGCTTTCCTTAACTCCCAGTACAACAGTAACGGGAAAGTCAGGTCTGCGGCTGATGCTTTGATCGAATCCGGCACACCAAAGCTGGAAGCCATCGACGAGGTGCTGTCTGACATGACGGTCGCCACCGAAGCTCCGGGTGCATTTAAGCAGTATGTTGGCAAGGTATTGACCGGTCTTCGCAAAATCGGCTTAGGCAAGGTTGCCGACTGGTTTGGCTTCCTGAGCGATGCTGAGTTGGCATATGTACTTGAGGCTTCTAAGCGCTCCGTCAAAGACGGGACCATGAGCATGCAAGCCGCCCCGGATGTAATCCGCATGGCGACACAGCGCAATCCTTATGAGATGTTCGCGGTTGGCAACAATGGAAAAACAAAAGCTTACGCACGATACAACCCGCTCATCAACGAGTGGTATGTCTTCACTGCTACGGGCGACGACATCAGATCCGGGGCCTACACAGCCTACTCCTCTCCCGATTACCAAATCGTCTTACGAGACCTACAGAGGCTTGGTAAGGTCGAATCGCGTGTGCGCTCTGCTCGCTTCATCGACAACAAGATTCCCGCAGACTTCGTAAAGTTTTCGAAGTTTGGTGATCTCAAAGGTTGGCGGCGTAGGGCGCGGCTTGCCCGCGTGTCGATGCAGAACGAGTACGCGACTGTTTGGAACTTGGTTGAGGAACTGGTTGCTCAGGGCCGCATGTCGAAGAACTTCGACATCAAAACCGCTCTCACTCTGTACGAGCGCAAGACTGCCGTTCAGGTTGAGAACTACAACCGCAGGTTTGTTGAGCCAGTAGTCGAAGCGCTGGAGAGACTGCGCAAGACTCCCAACATTGCGTTCCCCTCTTTCCAGATTAACGGCGAGTCCATCACAAACATCAATGACTTGGTGAACTTGTTCTTGGTTGCCGAGCATGCGAAAGAGCGTAACAAGCAGATTCAAAGCATCGGCGGCATGGCAAACGGCTCGGGCATGAGCAATCGTGATGCGGACAAGCTCCTCAACTTTGTGAGAAGCCAGCCATATTTCGCCGAGCTAAATCAGATCAGCCAGAAGCTGGATCAACTCAGTCAATTCAAAGTTGATCTCGAAGTGCAGTCTGGTTTGATCAGCCAAAAAGATGCCGCCGCTAGGATGGGCGCGTACAAACACTATCGCAACCTGTCTGGCGTTCGTCCAGAGTTGGATGAAGATGCCTCTCAAGACCCGAGCCTGAACATTGGCCGCAAGTTCAACCTTCGCGGTACAGACAAGCGGGCTATGGGGCGTGGTGATGTTGCGCCTGATGTACTGGCAAGAACGCTTGTCGCCGGGGAAGCTTCTGTGATTCGTGCGCAGAAGAACTTGGTTGCTCAAAAAGTGCTGATGCTGTTTGAAACCAACTATGACCCCAACTTTGTCACCATCAATGAAATCCGATCGGCTCGTCAGGTTAACCGGACTACCAATCTGATCGAGGTCAATGATGACCCTAACTACTTGCGCCGCCCGGATGTGATGATTGCAAAGGTCAATGGCATTCCAATTGCCATTCGCTTCAAGGAGCAAGGCAAAGGGACTGTGGCTGAGGCACTGCATGGCGCTGTTGTCCCGAAGGATGCGCACCCCGTGTTCGAGGCGATGGGCAAGTACAACCGCTTCTTCGGGCAGTTGCTGACCACCTACAACCCGGCATGGATTGCTGTCAACTTTGTGCGCGACTATCAGACCCTCATCAGTAACGCTGTGTCTGATGGTCGTCTGCGTCCCGGCATGGCAAGGGAGATGGCAAAGGCTGTGTTCCCCGCGATGCGGGCGGCAATCCACATTGCTCTGCACGAGTTCAAGCCGAACACCGCGCCCGGTCGATTGGCTCTTGCTGGCCTCAAGAAGTTCTTCCGTCTGTTTGGCAAGCCAGACCCCATGTGGTATCAGAGCTATAAAGAAGCTCGCGAAGCTGGCGGTCTGACTTTCTTCATTGACCGCAAGGGTCTTGAAGAGCAGATCATTGACATTGATCGCGCTCTGAATGGCGAGCATGGAGTCGATAAGGCGATGCAACGGGTCAAGGGCTTCTTGTCCTTTGTTGAGTTGATGTCGATCCCAACTGAACTTGCGCCTCGAATTGCGGCATACCATGTGATGCGCAAGCATGGCTTCACCAAAGATCAGTCTGCTGTGTTCTCTGGCGAGATCACTGTGAACTTCAACATGCGCGGCGCAACGCCGGAGTTACGCCAGATGTATCTCTTCTTCAACCCCGCTGTTCAGGGCACGGCGAAGATGGTCAAGCTGGCGGCGGCTAATCCTGCGCGTTTCACTGCTGTTATCGCGGCGTGGACTGGGCTTGGGTTGCTGATCAACATCTTTGGCCGCGCTATGGGCGGGGAGGATGATGACGGCATTAACAAGATGGACAAGTTGCCACCGCTCAAGCGGGCAACTGGCGCGGTCTGGATGCCGGACGGTTTGTTTGGTGCGATCCCGATTGCCTATGGCTACAACGCCGCCTATGCTCTGGGTCACTTCCTGCCGGATTCGATTGTCGGGAATACGCCGATCTCCACCACCGCAAGACGGGTGGCGAGTACCGTATTCGAGGCTTTCTCCCCCATTGGAAACGGCGCGTTCGAACACAAGAGTCCAGTGGCAACAGCGCTGAAGCTGACGATGCCTACCTTCTCGCACCCGCTGATTGAGTGGATTGCCAACGAGAACCGGTTTGGCGCTCCGATCTTCAAAGCTGATAGCCCGTTTGGTGGACCGAAAGATCCTGACACCTACAAGAACTTCGATTCGGCCAACCCGATCTCGGTTGCGACCTTCCGCACCATCCACGACATGACTGGCGGGAATCGTTTCAACCGTGATGGGGTGGATATCAATCCATCTGTCGCCGACTTCTTTGTTGCCGGATATGCGCCGGGTGTTATCAACGAGACTTACAAGTTTGCTGGCTGGCTGGTGAATAAGAGTCGTGGCGTTGAGACGCAGAACGACAAGCTCCCGATTGTTGGGCGCTTTCAGGCTGATGTTCCGGATCAGTGGTATGACGGCGCTTACCGCAAAGTCAAGGCCGAGGTTTTGGAGCGTGAGCGGGAGATCATGCGTCAGCCCAATGTTGACCGCCAAAATGCTCTGGACAAAAAGTATCCGGGGACCATTGAGGCGGCGGCTGTTATTGAGGGCGTTGACAGGATCGTGCGTAACAACGCGGGGATTCTTGAGCGAGCCAGAAACAACGAGGACTACAAGCCATCAGATATTGTCGAAATGGAAAACCGGCACAAGAAGGAAAACAGGGCGCTCTACGAGCGGGCTGTGAAAGACTTCATGAAGCTAGGTTATCGAGACACTATCCTCTCCGACAAGTAAATGGCCGACGAGAAAACGCCATTGACGGTGCTGGACCGAGTCCTCAGCTATGTGGACTCTCCGTTCAAGCTGTTTGCCATCATCTTGATGGCCGTCTTCGCGTTCGTCGGCTATTTCATTTGGCAGAACCAAGATCTATTGATTGGGGCTTACAAGGAACAGCAGAAGCTACCATCCATCGCCGAAGATCGAGTCGAGGATGTGGTGGCGCACTTGGTCAAACACACAGATGCCACGGTGGTTGCTGTGTTTAAGGTCAATCCAATGTTCGGTACTCGCGTTCTTCATCGGGCTTACACCCAAAAGGAAGGTCGAGACAGAACACACGAGGGTTTGGATGTGGGTCTCTTCACTTCAAACGCCAACAACAACAAGGATGTGATTGCCTTGATGGCCGGTGAGATCCCTTGCGGACCGTACAAGGTGGCCCAGTCGGAGATCGGCCTTTGGTATATCGAGAAGGGTATGACCTACGGTTGCCGGATTGGTGTGCCGCCGGAGCCGGGGAAGCTGATCGGTCAGATCACTGTTGGATGGCGCGAGGAGCCGCCAGACATAGAGGCTTACAAGCCCCTTTTGCAAATCGCTTCAGTCATGCTTTCGAGGAGTAAGAAATGAGTAAGGCTAAATCCACGGTCAATGCGGCTGGGAACTACACCAAGCCAGCCATGCGCAAGCGCCTGTTCGAGAAGATCAAGGCCGGATCAAAGGGTGGAGATCCCGGCGAATGGTCCGCCCGCAAGGCTCAGATGCTGGCGCGGGAATACAAAGCCAGCGGAGGTGGTTACAAATGAAGCCGTCACAGAAGTCCCTAAAAGACTGGACCGCCCAGAAGTGGAAGACCTCAGACGGTACGCCGTCCAAGGGTAAGAAGCGTTACCTGCCAGAGAAGGCTTGGGAGGCCCTTACGCCAGCCGAGAAGGCCGCAACAAACGCCGCCAAGGCCAAGGGTAACAAGCAGGGCAAGCAGTTCGTAAAACAGCCCGAGAAGGTTGCTAAGAAGGTTGCTCGGTACAGGTGACAGGATCTACGGACACACAATCCGTAGGCTTGGACTGTGATAAAAATGTACAGCTACGAAGCTGTACGAAGCAATTTATAACTGCACAGTTCTCAGTAGTGGCAAAAACATTGTTGAATAAAATCAATCACATCTGCGCACTACTACACATTGGACCCCCCACTGTTAATCCGTAGGTCGCTGGTTCGAGCCCAGCTCGGGGAGCCAATAAGTCAAGCAAGCCGCAGATAGTTCCTACTAACTATTTGCGGCCTTGTGATAAATCTGTACAGCGGGCTGTCCAACCAGTTCGTCGAACTTCACGGAGTGGCTCATCAGGTGAGCTACTGACAGGTGGGCGTACCGCTGAACCATCCTGCCTTGCTTCCATCCACCCAGTTCCTGCAAGACATCCAGACTCACCCCGCCTTGGCGCATGATCGAGGCCCATGTGTGCCTCAAGTCGTGCCAGCGGAAGTCCTCAATGCCAGCCTTGGCGCAAGCCTTGGCCCAAGTCTTTGACGGAATACCCCGTACCTGCTCTCCATCCTCGCGGACAAACACCCAATCACGGTGCTTCCCGACCCACGGCCTGATGGCTTCTACGGCCATATCGTTTAGGGGAACACTCAAGGCCAGACCGTTTTTCATGATCGTGTCCTTGAAGGTGGCTACCCTCTTAGACAAGTCAATGTAGTCCCAGCGCAAGCCCAAACAATTCCCCTGCCGCAGTCCGGTGGCAACAGCAAACTTCGCAAGACTCGCGTAAGGTTCAGGCAGAGCCAGCAACAGCCGATGCAACTCCGAAGGCGTTAAGAACCGCATCCGGTCGGCATTTTCTGGCAACAGCTTGAACAGCGGCGGCGTTCCTTCGATGTATTGAAATTCCCGAAAGGCCGCGTTAATGACCGTCCGCAAGAACGCCAGATGGCGATTGACTGTGGATGCTGTCACCGTGCCCTCGCCGCGCTGACGCTTGCGCGTAAGCTCAGCTTCCTTGATGCGCTTGACTAGATCTGGCGTGATCTCATCCAGATACCGCGCACCAAATGACTTGAACCGCGCTGACCAGAATTCAGCGTATCGCAAGTCATCACGATGGGAGCGCTTATGGTTATGCTCCCGCAACCAACGGTCCACCGTCTCACTCCAAGTGCGCCGAGGTTTTTCTTTGATCACATTCTGTCGCCACATGCTGGCGCGAACTCGATCGTGAACCTCTTGCGCTTGTCGCTCGTCGCTCGTGCGGCAAGACTCTCGCTTTGTCTCACCATTTACCGTGATGTTGTACCACCACACATTACCTCTCAAATAGATCGGCATTACCTCTCGCTCCTTTCTCTGCCGGACTACTGAGAACTGCTTCTTCATTATCCAGAAAAAAGTCTTTTCTGTCCGGCTTTTTTGTTGTCATGCTTTTGATGCTGTCAAGGGAGACCGTCCCTTTGATACACGCCTCCACGAACTTAGCGGACTCGCGGGCAATATCGTCGCCATACTTCCTGCGCCACTCCTCGTAGTGCGCCCGTCTTGCCTTGGGGTCACGGAAGAAAAACAAAGCGCTGTTGCACCGCGCAATAAACCGGAGGCGACTCTCGTACAACTCCACCGCCCACCGGTACTCTCTCTCCCGATCCTCCAGACTCATCTTTTCGTATAGTCTGTGCGCCATTTTTTATATGCAACTCGAATGCTGTAATACGCCACGATGGATCTGGCTTTGAGAGTCCACCACAACAGTCGTCTAAAACTCATGCGGACCTCATCTCCTGATACTGTCTGCGAGTAAGGCCAAGATTGAAAACGCTGTTGGCCGTCCGCAGTCTCCTGACCTTAGCGTTGTAGCGGCGCTTGATTTCTTTCTTGTCTGGCTTGGGCTTCTTTGCATTCGGCTTGTTACCGATTGCGTACATGGGGCGCGGGTAGCGGCGCAGTCCCTCTGCATCATGTACATAACGCACGATGTACACCCGTTGGCCCATTGACTTGAGTGGCTTGCGCATGCGAGTCAGAATCGTTGAGACATGATCGCGATCGATATCAATATGCTGGCAGATCTCCTCTACCGTCATCTCGCCGCACATCTCCAGCGCATCAAGAATCTTTTTTACAGATGAGCCAAATGGTCTTTTGCGCGTCATCCGATTTCCTTTTGCTGTCTCAGCCAAATGGCGAAGCTCGCGACAGTATCCTTGCCAAACGCATGTTCGAACTCACTCTCGAACTTGCGTGACGCTCTTTCGAGAGCGGTGTTCCAGCCGCGAAAGTAGCTGTCATGAACACGGTCCTCAAGGGCATCTCGCAACTCATCTCGCTGACGGCGAATGCACTCTTCTTTGTGACAGTAGTAGCTACACGAGTGGATCTCTTCTGTCATTTCACCCTCCTGACCGAGCCAAGCCACTGCGGCTCAGGCAGTTTTTCTGGCGGCGGCTTCTCCATCTTTTCGGATGGCGGTGTCCAGCCGTACTTGCGCCAAGTGGCTTGCACATCTGAGCCACTAGTCCACTTAAAGTCTGGGTGACCAACGCCAACCCAAGGGATTGTTTTCTTTGCCATCAATTGCTCCTGCTTGGCATACGGCTATCATTACCGCCGTTGCGGATAGCCATCGCAATCGTTTTGTGGTCTAGCCCTTCACACATGTCCTCAACCCACTGGGCGATGACCTCGCGCTCTGCCTCTCGAACCTGCCATTCCAGTTCGACCAGCAAGTCTTCGATGGTGTCGCCGTGACCGGTGGTGTAGCCCGCGCCGATCTGCCAGCGGGCCACTTTCTCCCGCTCGGCGGCTACGGCTAACTCTTTCTCAAGCGATAACTCTCGTAGCACTTCAATCACCGCTTGCTCATGCTTCAGCAAGATGGCGCGAATCAATTCCATTGGGGTCTCGATCATCGCGGTGGCGGCGGCTTTGACTTTTTCTGCCTCGGTCTTTGCGCTTAACACGGCATCGACCTGTTGCTTGGTAAATGGCTTCATGCTTCATCCCCTCCTCATCGCAAAGATGGCGGCAACGACATGCACAAGAACCGCAAGCGGGCCAAGTAGACAGCCAATTACAGCGGCCCAGTCACCGCGCTCCATGAAGAATTGAATCATTTGCATTGATCACCCTCCCTTGACCCACACTGCTCCATGTAAATGCGAGCCAGATCAGGCGGAGAATATTTGGGGCCTTTAAGAATCTTCCCGTCTTCACGGCGCAACACCTTGAAGAACTCTCCGCGCCCATCACACTCATCGCAACCCTTGGTTCCGCAGAACACGCAAGCCTCAACCAAGAACTTGCTCATATTGCTACGCTGAACTTCGTCCCAGAATGGTTGAGGATTCAGGCCCATCGAGTGCATCAGGCCAGTAACAACATAGATGATGTCGATGCAAGCATCTACGATCTCGACACGATCATTCGCGTCCCACGCCTCGATCAGTTCCCCGACCTCTTCTTTGATTAGGTTGTAGTAAAGAAACTCGTTGTTGGCAGATGGCTCCTGCCCACAGACTGTCATGAACTTTTTCTGTTGGGTAAAGATGCTCACTTGGCGCGCCTCCCCGGCTTCTTCTTGGGCTGTCCGTCTTTTCGGTAGCCATATGGCGCTGGATCATTGAGCGTTCGCGATGTCTCTTCAAGGTAGTCCTTGAGCAATCGCATTGTTTGTTGGGTATATTTCTCTAGCTCTTCAATTCTTGTCCGGAGCGAAGCAAGCTCTCGCCGAATCTGCTCTTTCTCAACATTGCTGATAAACATCTTTATGCCTCCGACCTGAACATCTGATCTCCGACCTCTACACCTCGTCTGTTGAGTGAGAATAGCCACTCGTTATCTTCGCCTCGGCTAACCTTCACCAACCCAAGAGCAACAGTGCCAAGCATTCCGTTCACATACTTCATGCACTCACCACAATGCTCTATCCAAAGCGGGGCTACTTCCCAGAGCCGCTCTCCGGACTTGTCATGTAACGCCCCCAACAAATTTCTTGCTTGCTCATCACTCCAGCCGCACTCAATCAGATACTGAATGCTTTGCTCAATCGGGTTGCCGTTTTCCTCTGTCATGTCGTCGTCCTCGTTTCCAGTTCAATTAACAATTCAATGTAGTGCTTTGCCTTCTCAAGATCCTGCAAGCCGCCCTTGTCTTTCCAGCGCGTCACATACTTGATGACATTGCCCTCAAAGAATCCGATCTTGTTTGCGTAGATGTACTCCACGGGTTGAATGGCGTGATTTTTGTAGTGGGAGCCAGCCACTTGTTTGTCTAATGCATCGCTCATCAGTCGTAATCTCCACCTCTTCCTATATCTATTCCAAGGTCTCCGAGGTCTGAGGAGTCGAGAGATCCGCCGCGAAAGAAGACATCAAGGTCATCCTTCACCAGCTTCCTCTGCTCCGCCTGTCTCGGCCTTTGCTTCGGCATCGGCTTGATGCCTGTTGTTTTCTTCTCCGGCGCGGTCTTCTTGGATGAGGTTGGTGGAGAGCCTGACTTTCGCTCCCCAACCAAACCATCAAAGACTTCCTTGCTAGCGAATCTTGTTAAGCATGTTGGAACTAGGCACTCCCTGCGCCGTATCGTTCCACTACTGGATTGCCGCGTCTCGTAAACTCGGGACGGTGACTTGCATGCAGGACATTTCATGAGCCTCTCCTGCCAAGCTCATGAGTTGATATGCAATTGCCATAGCTGGCGTGAGCGTGTTGCCGCCATCGCGACACTCCGCACGAATGTGTACCCCATCTAAACTGTCCTCAATCGTTATCGTTACTGTTGCCAATTTATGTCCCCTTGATCATCGCCAAATCGTTCGCGTATTGCGTGATTGAGCGTGTCTACAAAAATCTCCAGCATGATGGTGGACAGCTCGACTGCCTCCGGCTGGTCCTCGCTAGTGCCCTGAACCAGTCGAGCCATCAACTCAGAGAACATCCCAGCCCATATTGCGGGCGGGATATTCTTCTGAGCGATCACCTCGCTCCACATGTCTTCAGTGCGCCGGTGCGCCCACTCCAACTCCGTTATCGACGGTAGTTGTTGACTGTGGTTCGTCATACTGTTCCCTCAAAAATGCTTCTAGATCGGCCTTGTTCAAGCGCCACTTGCGCCCGATCTTTCCCGCTGGAATTCGCTTGGACCTTGCGAGATATCGCACCGTCTCCTCGCTCATGCCGAGGTACTTCGAGGCTTCCTCAATACTCATTAACATACTCATGACTCCTGACCGTCTTTAAAAAATTGTGGGCAAAACTGCGCAACTGCACAGAATGACTCACATCTACGGTAGCCACCTTTGCGCTCTACTATCTCGTAGCCTTTTGCGGGTTCCCCCAAGGCCTCTTTTGTTGTGGCAACTTTTGTCGCCTTCTTGCCGCCCTCTTTGATGAGGGCGAAAGTCGTTCCCGCATACCAGCGTTCTTCGTCAGAGCAGACTGCTGTGCCAGTTTCTTCTGCCTCACGATGTAGCGATATGCGCTCTTCGATGTACTGCTTTACTTGATCGTCTGACCAGACCGGAACTGGAATGACCTTGACCATGACCTGCGGATAGCTCTCGTCACGCTTTGCAACAGCCCGTTGCCAATCTCTGAAAATTGCAACGATCTCAAGGTTGTCAATCTCGTGGCCGTTGGCAATAGCCAGATAGCGCAGGACATTGAGTTGCTTCGTCCAAGACTCATCGCCATCAGCTTTGAATGTGCTGACAAACTTCCAGTCGCTGATGGTTTTACGCGAAGGCTCAAGACGATCTACTTGACCGCTCAATTGCCAGCCGTTGACCTCGGCGAAGAATCGCTTCTCAACGATCACCTCTTCCTCGGCGCTTCTCTCCAGCACATGATGAACAGCTTGACCCATCAATGACCAGATGCGATCAGACACATCCTCAACGATGGCTTTGCTGTGCCGCTTCTGTAGAAGCCTCACCTGCGGAGAGTCGATCAACTTGGTCACGCTGATGTCACCACCGCCGACATAGCTGTCGTTCTTGACGGCTTTCACCAAGGCTTCCGGCAAGCCGTGAACATTGGTGATGTTCATCAGAAGTCCACCTCAACCGCATTGTTTGCGGGTGGGCGGCTATAACCGCTTTGGCCTCCATTGTTTTCTTGCGGCAACTTCAGAGTGCCGGTGTGGAACGCTGACCCATTCTTGCCGACCTTGGCAAACAAACCGCCCTCGTACTTTGTGCCATCCGGCATGGTCACAAACATGTTGTGGGTAGGTTGCTTCTCGTTGGTGCGCCGATCGTTCTTGAAGACGATCACGGACAGGGTTCCCTCTTTAGGCAGATAGCTCATTTCAAATTCCTTACGCTGTTACTGAAAGTTTGGACTGCAACTTTTTAACTGTGCTAGCCACATTGGCTAGCGGAAGTTCGGCAATGTCGCTGATGCCGTATGCGGAGCAGATTGCTGACAGGTCAACGCCAGCCTGTTCCGCAAGGTTCTTGATTGCCGCAATGTCGGACTCGCCAGCCAACTCTGGTTTAGCGACCTTGGTTGCGGGGGCTTTGGCTTGCACCTGATGCGTGGTTGCATCCGCATCGTTGTCGCCCTCGGTCGGGATGCAGAAAGCTTGTAGGCATGCGTACTTGAATGCGGCAGACATGGCTTTGTTGGTTGCCTTATCCCCGCTATCCATTGCTTCGCCGCTGACAGAGACGATATGACTCGACCCATCTCTGGCGGAGACAAACGCGAAGTCCACATCTACGCAGACATAGAACAGAGTGTTCCCTCGGGCGTTGACCTTCTCGGTCACCACGCGGTTCTTGACCGCCGGGAGAATGCAAAGCCCATGCTCGGAGAGCGATGGCGCTAGTGCGTTGTAGACATCATCGATGCCTCGAAAGGCGTAGCCCTGCTGTTCGTTCTTGCGATCTTTGCTGATGCCGCTCTTCGCAAGATGCGCCATCACCGCAGTGATGGCCGTATATACATGCGGCCCTGTGTTGGTTGCCATTGATTCTCCTAACTACGCACAACATCGTGCGGTAGGAGAAGTTTATGCGAGGACTACTGCTTTGTCAACAGCATCACTCATACATTCATTCAAATTCACATCAATGAACATTGCTCACCACTGTGCAACAGGGTCGCTTCATAGCTTGCGCATTAGGAAAACGGCCCTTCCAACCCATGAGATGTAGCTTTGGTTTGACTTGTTGATGATGGACTCTTTGACCTGATTACCCGACAAGACAATCTGGTCTTTCGTGACAGTGACCTCTCGGAAGTCGATGTCACCGCCATGCCCCTTGATTGCGTAGATGCCGCTGACGATAGTCTTCACATCGGGGTCAAGGGCCACCAGATCTCCAGCCGAAATTAGCGGGGCTACAGCGTCATCTTTGCAGGTGAGGTAGGTCAGAGCCCGGTCGGCTGGGATAAAGCCCGCCACGGCCTTATCCAGCGTCTCTGGCAGGGCTTGTCTGAGGTAGGCCGCACTGCCGGGGGCGATCTCACTGAGGTTGCATTGCAGGATCTTGGAGAACTTGACTGCCGCATCAAGGTTGAGTGGGATGCGCCCATTCAGGTACTGGCTGATTGCCGTTTGATTCTTCACACCGAACATCTCGGCGACATCCTTCTGGCTGAGATTCAGTTCTGCTTTTTTTCTGGTCCACATTGACAGCAGAAGCTCGTTGCCGTCTTGCTTGTGCTGGACTGTTCTTGTACTCGGCGTTGCCTTACTGCCCCGTGAATTTTTTTTCACCAAACCCCTCCCCTTCCCTTGCGTTCGTGTAGCTGTGTCGTTATACTTGTATCAGTGCCACTGTTAAAGCAACAGCGGCACTTCATCAAGAAGAAGCTGTAGGAGCTTACATGCAGATGCATGCAACAGCACCTACTGACATGCAGTATAAAGGAGTAAAGAGGTGAGTTCAAGATTTTTTTTCCCAAGTGATTTTGTCGGGATTTGCAACAGCGCCACTGTTGTGTATAATGAATTCATAAACCAGAGATGTATTTATTACAGATGTATTAAATACAGATTTTGTTTATTTAATTTTTCTTTAAGAAAAATTAAGAAGAGGTTTAATAAGTATTCTTTTAACACCTCTTTAGATGTAAACCTCTTTCCACAGAGGGGCCATCAACTTTCTCCGGGAGTCTGCCGGTGAAAGACTTCCAAGATTTCGGGATTGACCTCGGCGGTCGTAGCGGAGAAGAGGTCAAGGTCACTTGCCCCAAGTGTTCTCCTCTTCGGCGCAAGAAAAACTACCCCTGCCTCAATGTCAACACGCTCAAGGCGGTATGGCATTGCTGGCATTGCGGCTGGAGCGGCGGGCTTGCTCAGGGTGAGTTCTCCAAGCCCACCGTTGCCCACACCAAGATCTTTGTCAAGCCAGAGTTCCGCCCCTCCCCTCTATCCGAAGGGGGGTTGGAGTTCTTTCGCAAGCGGGGCATCACTAACGATGTCCTGATGCGCAATCACTGCTCTCTGGAGTCTGTGTGGATGCCGCAGATCGAGGAGGAAGTAACGGCAATTGCCTTCCCCTACTACCGGGATGGCGAGGTCGTCAATGTCAAGTACAGAGACAAGCACAAGAACTTTCGCCAAGTCGGCGGCGCTCAGAAAACCTTTTACAAGATCGATGATGTGGTCGATACGGCCATCATCACCGAGGGAGAGATTGACGCTCTCTCGCTAGAGGTTGCTGGCTTTCAGTACGCCATCTCCGTACCCGATGGAGCGCCAGCGCCAAACACCAAGAACTACGAAACCAAGTTCGAGTACCTCGATGATGAGCGGCTAGACAAGATAAAAACTTTTATCTTGGCAGTTGATCGGGATGAACCCGGCAAGAAGCTTGAGGAAGAGTTGGCGCGAAGACTTGGTCGCGAGCGTTGCAAGCGCGTCACATTTCCAGATGACTGCAAGGATGCCAATGAAGTTCTGCTCAAGCATGGCAAGGACATCCTGACTCAGTGCATCTTGAATGCGCAACCGTACCCGGTCGAGGGCGTGTTCTCAGTCTCCGACATCGAGGATGGGCTTGATGCCATCTTCGATGGCGGCTTGCCCAAGGGGTACAGCACTGGATGGGGCAATGTGGACGAGCTATACCAACCATCGGTTGGTCAATGGACTTTGGTGACCGGCATCCCCTCAATGGGTAAGTCGGAGTGGCTGGATGCGATGGCGATTAACCTCGCCGAGAAAGACGGATGGGTGTTTGGGGTTTGCTCTCCAGAGAATCAGCCGATTGATTGGCATGTTGCCAAGCTGATGGAGAAGCACCTTGGGAAGCGCATCAACAGCGGTCGTGTAAACCGAGAAGAGTTTGATGCTGGCAAGTTGTGGATGAACAGCCACTTCCATTTCATCATGCCAGAGAAGCCAACGCTCGAATGTGTTTTGGAGAGAGCCAAGGAGTTGGTGCGGCGCTTCGGTATGAAGGGATTGATCATCGATCCCTACAACGAGATCGAGCATACGACACGCAAGGAAGGCATTAGTGAGACTGAGTATGTCTCCACATTCCTGACCACACTGCGCCGCTTTGCGCGAGAGCAGAGCGTACACATCTGGCTGGTTGCTCACCCTGCCAAGATGATGCGCGACAACGCAGGTATCTACCCTGTGCCAGATGGTTATTCGGTCAGCGGCTCGGCTCACTTCTACAACAAGGCCGACAACATCATCGCAGTTCACCGAGACCTTACAGCCCCCGGCTCAGCAACCCAAGTTCATGTCCAGAAGATTCGCTCTCGCTGGCTAGGCAAGCGTGGTGTTGCCGATCTTTGGTGGAGACCTGATTGCGGCAGGTATGAGTCAGTTCCGCAACCACAGTTTTACAGCAACGAGAGGAGTTTCCCGTGATGAATACCGATTTGATTGGTGACATTGTCCCGCCGCACCAACGGCATAGCGACACCAGCCGCGCCGCCGCGCTGGCAATGATCCCGAAGTTCAAGGGCTTGATGCTCAACCTGTTCCGCTTCTTCAAGGCACGAGGCGAGCTTGGCATGACCGATGAGGAAGGGCAGTTTATGTCTGGCATCAACGGCAACAGCTACCGCCCCGGACGAGTCAAGCTGGTTGACCTCGGGCTAGTTGTTGACAGTGGCATGCGCCGCAAGACGAGAAGCGGCAAAGAGGCTGTGGTGTGGGTCGCCACGAAAGATGTCATCAATGCAGAGCTTTACTAAGCAATTCACATTCCGGAGTCCAAAGCTTTTGGCTTTGGCTGAGGGACAGGCTTGCGTTCACTGCGGCAAGTCAGACGGCACAGTGGTCTCTGCGCACTCCAATCTTCTGGAGCATGGCAAGGGGCGCGGCCTCAAGGCCCACGATGGCATGGTGATGTGGCTTTGCTACACATGCCATACCAATCTCGATCAAGGCTTGGAGATGAGTCGTGACGAGCGGCGAAGCATGACGCTGGAAATGATCTGCAAGACCTACATGCGCATGTGGGACCAAGGCTTACTCACGGTCAAGTGATCGTGGAAATATTGAGGAGACCCGAATGACGACAGATGAAATGATGGAAGAATATGCGCGACAGACAGAAGAGTACTGTACGCACAAGGCTCATCGTGTTTATTTGGAGGAGTACAAGAAGTCGCTTCATGCAATGCTCATGAAGGATGCTGAGGTCGCTGGCGCTAAGACGGTTAGCGCACAGGAGAGGGATGCTTCGGCGCACGAAAAGTACAAGCAACATCTGATGGTGTTGCGGGATGCGGTCGAGCGAGAGGAAAAGGCGAGGTATCACCTCAAACGGATTGAGATGGAATACGAGATATGGCGAACGAATCAGGCCAACGAACGATACATAACGAGGTGACTTGCGATGACTGTCAATACATCAGAATCAATCGCGAGTCACTGCCTATCAAGCGCAGATGCATGCGATACAGAGTTGCTCCTGTTGCTATCTGCGTTGACTTCAGGAGAAAAAAAGATGCCGGAGAAGACAATCAAGTTCACGGTGCATGGCAAGGTGGTGGGTAAAGGAAGGCCCCACTTTGTTAAGAAGACCGGAGTTGCCATTACGCCTGAGCGGACTAGGTCGTATGAGTCGATCATTCGAGATGCCGCTCACCGGGAGATGAAATGGGAACCGTGGGATGTGCCTGTTGCCGCAGTGATAACTGCGTACTATGAGATACCCAAGAGTTGGGCTAAGGCAAAGAAGGAGATGGCTCGGAGACAGTTGATTGCTCCGGGAAAACCTGACACCGACAACATCGTCAAGATCGTCCTCGATTCTTGCAATCGTGTGGTGTACTTGGATGACTCTCAGGTTGTGCTTTGTGTTGCTAGAAAGCTCTGGGGAGACACAGCAAGACTGGTCGTGACATTGCAGGAGGCCTGATGTTTAGAGACGCAGATCAGGCGATTCGCTTCGCGTTCCGGATGAGGAACAAGTCAGTCGTTTCCAAGATGAGGATCATGGAAACCGACACCCCGCCCTCCACCGCAACCGATCGCCTGACCGTCTATGACTTTCATGCCATGTCAGCTATGCTTTTCGCCTTTCTGGGCCGCTGTTCCATGCCACAGCAAGCCGCCGCCTATGTGATGTATGGAGACGAACACGAGAAGTACATGGGCGCGAAGATACTGGCCGAGTATTGCGGCGGTCATTACCCCAAATACATCACCAGCAAAGGCCAGCTTGTCTCAGCACTAACCAGCAAAACTGTACGGGACTGCGCAGAACAATGTAATCTCACCAACTACAAAGCATGGAAAGTGCGCCGCGAAATGTGGCGTGTAGTGGAGCCGCACCTGTGGGAGTTGCACAAGTCTTTGGAGAAGTGGCTCCACATTTAGTGGTATTGCGTTTTTCTTCAAACAACATACACTGTTTACAGGTAGTTTCGGGCCTCTGCCACTATATCTAGTGGTGGCCTGTAATCACCACCTCTCTCGCTCCTTATTCGCCCCGGTCTTCCGGGGTTTTCTTTTGGAGCGTGGAAATATTGAGTCGCCCCGTGCCCTCATGAAAACAATGAAGACAGAGCCGGGATCACCGGCCCTGTCTCTTAAAAGATCTTCTCATCCTCCCCGTTGTCGTGGGAGTTGAAGATCGTTGCATCTGCCACAACAGAAGCTGTTGCGCCTAACTCAGGCTCCAGCTTCTTGAGTGCGGCCTCTGTCTTCTCGATCGCTGGTCCAATATGTTTGGAACGGGGATCTTTGATGGGGAAGTAGATATACGCTGTTAGCCTCATGTTAGTTTGCTTCTTTCATGAGATTGCCAGCTAGCTTCTCCATTGCCAAGCGCTCATCGGTGTACTTAATGTCACGAGCAACTGCCGTGATACCTTGTACAAAGTCCCAGACTGACTCTGGCTTCTTGTCTTCCTCACGAATGACAGCGTCGATGATGTTGTCCGCTTGCTTCATAGTGAAGCCGCGCTTGGTAAGGAAGTCTTTGCGGTCATCGTCTTGACGAGCGACTACCGCAGTCTTGGCGTTGAGGATGCCTTGCAAGATACCGCCGGTCGAAGAGTTGCTGTACTCCAGCAATCCCGGCCCAGCCTCTTGAGCAAATCGGTCAGGAGCATTCTTGCTGTGACGAATCAACATGGTTGACTTGTCCTCTACACCCCAGAGACAGCGGTTCTGGCAAACGCCACGCAACAAGAAGGTAGAGATGCCAAGCGATCGGCTACCCACTTCGCTGTTCCATGTGTAGAACCCACGGAACACGAGATCAGGGTCGCCATTGGGTAGCTTGCCAATCTCGATGGGATGCGTGTCATCCACAAGGAACATGAACACATCACGATCACTTGCGTAAAGTGTGGTGGTGTCCTTGGTGATATCTACGAACGGGTTGTATGTACCGTTTGCCCAGTTGATTGCGCCGGGAACTTTCCAGCGGGTATCGCCAGTACCGTTACCTGCGATCTTGCGCACAGCCTGAACCAGTTCATAGTCATGCACCCGTCCATAGTTTGGACCGGTAGCGGCCATGAGCTTGCTTGTCTGTTGGTTGAAGTAGAACTTGATGTTCTCTTCGCGGAAGTTGCTCAAGCCATACTGCAAGTTGATGGCGGCGATCTTGGTTGGAAGCTTACGCAAGTAGCTTGCCGGAGCCCCGGTCAGACTAGAGATCTGACCGAACGCCCAGTGCGATGGCTCCAGCGTGTTGCCATCGGGCAAGGTAAGGCCAAGATAGTTCTCATCATCCTTATCAAGCTGAACTTGAATCCTGCTTGTGTCTTCGATGGATGTGTATGCGTTCTCGGAACGGGCGCGAACTGAATCTTCGAGTTCCGACAAAGACAGGAAGCGCTCATCGGCTGAGCGACTCCACCAATTCATCGACACCGAAAGGTCACGAGTACCTTTCATGACATCGGTTTTGTATGCGGTGGTTACTGCGTTGCTGGTTGTTTCTTGAATTGCGTCGATTAACATTTTGAACTCCTGTGTGAAAAAGAAATGCCCCCGAAGGGGCGGTTGATTACTCGGTTGTTGCTGGCTCTTCAGCCTTTTTCTCTCGCTTTGATTGCTCGGCTACCTTGTCGGATAGTTCGATTGTTGGGATGCGTTGTTCTGCTACATAAAAGTAGGAGCCTTTGTCATCCCAGTCGCGGTTAACCCGCCGGTACTTGTTGATCATCTCAACAAACTTACCCATCTCTGCTACGGGAACTTCGAAGGTCGAGTCCCAGCCGATTGAAATCATGGCGTACATACTTGCTCCTTGTTAAAACGAGATGGTTGCAGTGCAACCCTTGCTAGACAGTGCTTCGAGAATTGCTTCACCGTCGATGTTCTCTGCGGCGATCTGCCCGATCTCATCAGCGTAATCCTTGAGATCGAAGTAGTCGGAGATGTCAAAGTTGTTACTCATCCAAGTGTCGATCTCATCGTTGAACGAATCGCTAAAGCTGAGGTAATCACTGATATCGAAGTTGTACTTCATCCAGTTCTCGATCTGTTCGCTGATGTCGTTGTGCTTCTTGATTGCCTCATCAATCATGGCATGCACCTTGGTGCTGACGATTGATTCGATGTGCTGTTCAAGTGCTTGAGCGATGATGCCCACAAGATTGGGGGCTTGAAACTTGTCGATGTGTACGACATTCTGAGTTGCTTCCATTTAGTGGCTCCTTATTACAAAGTTTGAGTGGATTGATTTGATTGCTTTGCCCTTGGCTTTGAGGCCGACAATGCGTTTTGTTGGATCAAGAAAGCGCAAGTCATCCTCATCCCCATCGAGTACCGGTAAACCCATGTAGTAGTCGGGCACACGATCGAACACGACAGAGATGTTCATGCCCCTCTTGAGGGCCATCACAATCTGCTGTTCGTTAGCACCTGATCTGCTGTAGGTAAGGTGATAGTTCTTCGGAATCTTTTTGCGTCCCATCAGTTTTGTGTAGTCATACCACTGCACATTCGGGAACATCTCAAAGATGTTCTTGTACTGATCGATGCGTATGGATTCCCAAGGAATATCTGATGTACCGTTCAGCCGGAAGGCTGGCTTCATGCCTTTCTTCTTGGCGTACTGGATACAGCGTTGGACTTCTCCAACCAGTTGCTTCATGAACCCCACCCTGTCTTCGAAAAACCATTTGGTCTTGCGAATGCGGGCTTGCTGAACAGAGTTCATTTGTCCACGGCCAGCGGTGTAGAGGCATGCCTCTGTACATTCTTTGGATCTGCCACCGCACACCTCATAGCCGCTGATGTCGGCTGGTGCGAGATACAAAATCCATGTGATCCAGCCACGCCTCTCACCCTTGGGTGTCTTGGCATTACTTCGCGTAAGTAACGAGCGCGTCATGTTTCAGCACCTCCTGAATAAGATCGACCGCTCTCTCGCTGTTGCCGCCGATGTGCCAGACGCACATGTCTTCGACGGCATCACCGGTTGGGCCGTTGTATGACTTGCCGTTCTTCCAGTTATAGATCGTGGCGACTGTTCCGTCTTGAAACTTGATGTCCCATTCGGCATCAACCTTGTACTGATCGCCATCGTGTGGCGGTCCGAAGAAATCCTTGATTACATAAAACGGCGCTTCAATGTAGCCTTGTAGCCAAGTGTTCGTGAAGTCGATGTCAGTGGTGTTGTGAGTTGCGTATCTCATTTGATCTCCTGTTTGTTTGCGTGATCGATTGAATTGAATAAGTCGAGAGCGATCTCTTCTGGTATCAGAGACAGCTCGAACATCGAGCCAAGGCTGAGGCTGATTTGCAGAAGCCGTTCCTTGTCAATGGTTGCGTCAAGAATTTCGAACTCGACATGTGTTTGCCATTCATCTTTTGGGTGTCCTTCCATTAGTTGTTCTCCAGAAAAAAGAAAGAGGCGCGGCCTCAAGCGAAGCGCCGCGCCTCCGTAGAAATACCGAGTCGTGATTAGTTGGTCGTTACATTGAGTGAGTCGGCAACCATCTGCCCCTCAATCTGTTTGATCCAGCCGTGGCCGACCCACTTTCTGTTGATCTTCTGAAGTTCAATCCAGTTCTCGCCCCAGATGATTTCAATGTCTTCGACACCGTGATCAACCATGTGACGGGCAATGCCCATCACTTGGGAGAAGCTGGGCTTGCGCCCGTGGAATTCGTAGTGATGTTTCATGCTGTGGTTACCTCCATGTTGCGTTCAGCATCTCTTTGCACCCGGTCATAAACCTTCTTCATGAACTGCGGATACGAGAGATTGCCGACATTGGTTGTTAATCCGATGTGTCGGTGTATGTCTTGAGTTGAAAAGTAATCCGGCTTACCGGCTGACTTGTAGATGAATGGACCGAAGCACATCTCATAAATGTGCATGCGGGTGTAGAAGTCGAACCAGTTCTGCTTGGTAATCTTGGACAGGCCAATCACCATTGACAGGTGGATGATCGTTTCTGTTTTGTGATTCAGGCGGAACCCGTCTTCATCTTTCTGCCAGAGACTTTCGAAGTCTTCGCAGTCTTGGATACTCCAGTTCAGCGGCATGATCAGATCACCGCCCTTTCCAAACGCCATCCGTCTCCTTGGAAACGGACATCGTCTTTGATGGTTTCAATGCTGACCTTGGGCGATACGCTTTCACCTTCGCGTGTAGTGCCAAGCACCAACGCTTTGCCAGCGAGTGGTTGCGGATAGCCTTGAATGAAGAAGAAGTGTTGGTTCTCCTTGAACAAACCTTCGTCGTCCACAAACAAAGCGTCACCGTGTTTGTTGATGGTGACAACATCGAATGTGTCAGCATCTATGTGTTGATAGATCTGACGATAGTCACCGCTGTAATCTACTTCGTAGACTTGGCGGTTGATGGGGTCAATGACATAAGCTTTCATTGCATACTCCTTGAGTTGAAGAAAAAAAAGAGGCGGGGGGCCTCGCAAGAGGCGCACCCCGCCGGAGAAGAAGAGTTCTTCAGGTCAGTTCTTCGGTGTCTCTGCTCGGCGCAACAGTTCAAGCGCTCGGTCACGCTCTTCAGACAACTCCTTCATCACCTCAATGACCGCTTGCTCGTGCTTGAGCAAGATGGCGCGGATCATCTCCATCGGCGTTTCAATCATGGCGACAGCGGCGGCTTTGACTTTCTCATCGTCTGTCTTTGCCTTGGCGACGGCTTCTGCGTGTAGTTTGCTTAATGGTTTCATGATGCATACCCATCCGTAATAACTTTGTTCTTCGCCTCTTCCAGCGCACCGATCAGGGTGAGCCGGTCTGGCACAGTGGACACTTTGATCTTGAACTGGCCCCGGTCTTTCCAAAAGCACAGCACGATCACACTGTCTGGTTGCTCATCAATGGCTTCGTTTAGAACCACCTTGGCTTGCACCTTGTGGTGGTCAGGGATGGTCAGGGTTTTGAGTTTGCTCATGTACTACCTCTTTAAGAGAATGTGCCAAGGCCCGTGAGGATGACGAACGCCATCCAGATCAGGCATCCCACTGTGGCAATTGCTTTCATGGCTGAGCCTTTCCGGATGACATGTCTTTCATCCATTCGAGAAGTGCATCTCTGGCCTCGCGCCGGTCCATGTCAAAGACCTCTTCTAGGTACGCGCCAGCGCCGAACATGTTGATTGCGCCGCTGTCTCGAAGCTGGATAAGGTAATTGTGGATCTCTTCTTTGGTTGGTTTCATTTCGTTTCTCCTTAGTTGGGTCGCCATACAAACAGGTCGAGGCCAATAACAATGAGCCCAGACAGGTAAATCAAGATGATGAGTTTTCGGTTCATGTTGTCTCCGTGGAAGTATTGAGTCGTGATTGGTGGGCTGAAATACCAAAGGGGCTGGTTAGGCCCCTTCGGTATCACCACCAACTGTCGTAGTAGATGGCCTTGCCATCTGCGATGGCTTGTTCAGCCTTATCTAGGAACTTGTGCAGTTCCTCGATGTCGGCTGGATCGATATCCTCTCTGCCCCAGAAGAAACCAGATGCTGGCTTGAGTTCTGGGATCTCAAACCTCAGTCGGCGAAGATCTTCTGGCATGAGGCGTAGCGTATTGCAGTTGAAGTCGGGATCAGTCCCTCCCTTTTCTGTGTACAACTCCGCCATCCAGCCATGCAAGGCGTTGAACTTTCGCCAGTAATAGAAGTCTGGGTCAAAGAACCCAGAGTCTCTGGCGGACTGGTCTGCTTTGTTTCGCTTGTCCCAGTAGTTTGATTTGCCAGAATCATCCAGCTTGCCGAGTTCCTGATCGGTTAGATCCAAGAACCCAACTGCACGACGAGCTTTCCGGTGGACGGGGAAGTCACACTGCCAGTCGTCATCGGCTAGCTTGGCATCCAATGCGTATGCGTACATGTCTAAACCCATGTTGTTCTCCTATAAGTTGATGTAACTTCTGATAAACCATCAGAACGGGATGTCGTCGAAGTCGCGCTGATCTTGAGGCGTGTACTGCGGATAGATCAGTTGCACATGCCAGCCTTTGATCTTGGCTGTGTGTTCCCAAGCTCTGAGTTCGTCAGCCATGATGATGTTGTTGTCCATCAGGCTACGGTTCTTTGCCATGACTTCTTTGAGTTGATCTCGCATGATCTTGTTTGTATCTGCGAGAAACTGCACATAGCTGGGATTGGTATTGATCATTGACATAAAAATCTCCGTGGGAATATTGAGTCGTGATTGAAGGACCGGAGAGAGGTGTTGCCACCTCCCCCCTCACCGCTTAGAACGGAGCGGTTTCCGCCGGAGCCGCGGCTGGTTTAACAGCCGCTCCGTTGGTACGCTTCATCAGGCGCTCGCGTACACGAGACTCCAAGACACGCAGTGCCTCGGTGGTCTCGGCCTCGCCTGTTGCCTGATCCACGAGGGCGATAGCCTCGGCGAGGTAGATGGCGGTGCTTACCTCACGGATGTTCCCGCCGGGAAGATCACGACCACCCAAGCCAGACAGGCGAGCCTTCTGCTTAGGTGTTGCCAGGACGCTGTTGATCTCAGCCAACTTGGCATCGATCATGCGGGAGCATTCTCCGGAAGTTGCGGCGGGGACAAGGCCAAGCTTCTTCATCAGGGAGATTTGATTGGCGCTGGGACGAACATTGACAGAAGTAGACATAGCAGTCTCCTTAAAGATGAGGCTTAGCCTCGGGTTGAAAGAAAAAAAAAGAGGGTTCCCCCTCAGCGAAGCGGGGGGAACACTCCTCAACGGGACAGTTGTGGGTACTCCTTAGCCAGCATCTGAGTAGCTACCCAGATCAGCCAAAGGCTAGTAAGAGGCCCATGCGTTTGACGGGAACGGTGGTAGGTGTAAGCCTTACCCCAGATGGCAACATCGCTCTTAGCGTCCCAAATTGAGTAGTGAGATTTGTACATGTGCGGCTC
>JACCDU011187486.1_pt1 | contig 53541 bp, 51 predicted proteins | sample 7446081 | NCBI WGS metagenome assembly JACCDU01 (sample SAMN15323447, study PRJNA562643) | freshwater metagenome | isolation source: river surface water | place: USA:Blue River Watershed | collected 2017-08-17 | reverse complement strand
GTCGCAGCGAGCCAGGCAACGGAATCCGTCGCTTCGGTGACGACAGCGGCGGAATCGCCTGTTGCGCCTAGCGAATCGACGGCACCGCCGGCTGAGAAAAAAGTCGTGTGGTCATCGAGCCCGTCGAATTCGACGATCAGCTTCGGTCCAGGATACAGCTCGCGTCGCGACGATCTTTGATCGTCGCTGCTGATCGCGAGGGTTAATCGCAGACGCTGGGCAGATCCTCTTTGAGGGCTGCCTCAGCGCCGGCGAGATCCGCCATGGTGTTCACATCCGGGCCGGGTCGCCGTGATGCCTCGCCCACCACGATCTTCATCCCGTTGAACAGCGCGCGTAATTGTTCGAGTTTTTCGGCCTGCTCGATGGGCGCAGGCGGCAACGTCGAGAGGCGACGCAACGACGCGACGCGATAGGCATAAAGCCCGAGATGACGGCGCGCCATCGTGATCTCGCTGCCCTCTTCTGCCACGCCATCCCGAAACCACGGAATCGGCGCACGACTGAAATACAACGCGCGACCGGATTCATCGGTCACAACTTTGACGGCGTTGGGGTCAAAGTATTCTTCGCGATCGCGGATTGCCGTGGCGAGCGTCGAGATATCGGCCTGCGAATCCGCCAGTAACAAGGCGGCGACCTGGGAGACGAGCTCTGCGGGCATCGAGGGTTCATCACCCTGCAGATTGACCACGACCTCGTCGTCGGCCCAGCCACGCAAATCGGCAACCTCAGCGATACGGTCCGTGCCGCTCACATGATCGACCGAGGTCATCACGACCTCGGCCCCAAATTGACGTGCGACCTGTTCGATACGCTCATCATCCGTCGCGATCAGCACTTCTTTGGCCTGACATGCGAGTGCCCGACCGTACACCCATTGCAGCATGGGCTTGCCCGCCATCTCGATGAGCGGCTTACCCGGCAAGCGGGTGGATGCATACCGCGCCGGGATGACGATTCGATACATCAGCGTGCGAGCAAGGGATCGTCGGCCGCGAGCGTTCGCGCCTCTTCCTCGAGCATCACGGGAATACCGTCCTTGATCGGGAACGCGAGCCGATCGGCGCGACAGACGAGCACCGCCTCCTCGCGCACATGCACGAGCGGCCCCTTGCACACAGGGCAGGCGAGAATGTCGAGCAGTCGTTTATCCATGGTGTTCACCCGCGGGATTTTTGTTGAGTTGCGACCAACGCGCAAATCCGATCGATCAGGGCCCGACCATCGTCGGGTGAGAGTCGCGCCGTCACCGGCAACTCCCACATCTGCCCCTCTGCGAACGGCCGACATTTTACGGCATCTTTGCTCGTCATCAGGACGGGGTCGCTATCGCCGAAGGCGAAATCCGCCGGTGTGAAGGCGTGATGATCGGCAAAAGCGTGCTCCTCGATGCTGAGCCCGGACTGGCGCAGCAAATGAAAAAAGCGCTGCGGATTGCCGATAGCCGCCACGGCATGCACCCGCTGACCGCGAAATGCCTCCAACGCACGCCACTGGCGCCCGTCATCAACCCGACGCGCGGCAGCGGGAAAGAGGCGCAAAACCAACTGCCCGTCTCGACCGCGCCAATCCCTGCGCTCCGCAGCATCGCCATTGATGATGACGTAGTCGACCGTCGCAAGACGCGTCACCGGCTCACGCAAGGGGCCGGCGGGCAACAACCGACCGTTACCGAAGCCTCGTGAGGCATCGATCACGACGATTTCGAGATCACGCTCAAGCCCGTAATGCTGCAAGCCATCATCTGCGACGATCACATCGACACCGAGACGTTCGAGGTGACGCGCACCCGCCGCGCGATCCGGAGCGACGACCACTCGCGCGCCGGTTGTCAGCGCATGCATCAGAGGCTCATCACCCACCTCGCTCGCCGTAACACCCGCCACGACTTCACGCGACTCTCGTAACTCGACTCCATAGCCCCGCGCGAGTATTCCGACTCGCAGATCTCGGCGCTGCAGCGCATCGACGAGCGCAGCAACCACCGGACTTTTGCCGGTGCCCCCGACCGACAAATTACCGACGACGACGACAGGCACCGATGCCCGGTAACGGGGACGCAAACCGAGTCGATAAGCCGAGCGACGCAGACCGCTGACCAAACCGAATAAGGCCGATAGCGGCGCGAGCAGTAGCGCTCCGCTACGCCCCTCGTACCAAACAGCTTCAAGCCAACGACGCAATCGAGAGGCCATCAGACCGCAAACTGAAGCTGATGCAACTGGGCGTACATGCCACCGCGCGCGATCAGCGCGGCATGATTGCCCGCTTCGACCAAACGCCCCTCGTGCATGACGAGAATGAGATCGGCCCGCTCGATAGTCGAGAGACGATGAGCGATGACGAGGGTCGTGCGACCCTGCAGCAAACGACTGAGCGCCTCTTGCACGCGGCGCTCCGACTCGTTGTCGAGCGCACTCGTGGCCTCATCGAGCACCAAGACGGGTGCGTTCTTCAGCAATGCCCGAGCGATGGAAATTCTTTGACGTTGCCCGCCCGAGAGCATGGCACCGCGCTCGCCCACCGGTGTATCGAGGCCCTGCGGCAGATCTTGAGCGAAATCGAGCACATGCGCGTTACGAGCTGCCTCCTCGACCGCCGGATCATCGACACTCGTGAGATTGAAGGCAATGTTGGCGCGAATGCTGTCATCGAACAGGACGACTTCCTGACTGACGAAGCCGATCTGACGACGTAAATCTGCCAATCGATACTCGCGCAGATCATGTCCATCTAAGAGCACAGCGCCGGAAGTCGGATCGTAAAAACGGGGTAATAAACTCGCGAGCGTCGTCTTACCGCTGCCCGACTTACCGACGATGGCAACAGTCTGGCCAGGCTCGACTCGAAAACTCACATTCGAGAGAACCTCTCCCTGCACGCTCGAGTAAGCGAACGCCACGTCACGAAACTCGAGCTCACCACGCACTCGATCGAGCACCCGCGATCCGCCTGCATCCTCGATTGGGGTATCGAGCACCTCGAAAACGCTGGCGCCTGCTGCGATGCCTTGCTGCAAGGGCCCAAATACCTGTACCAGACGACGAAGCGGTGCCGTCACGAGCAATAAGGCCGTCAAGAACGCCATGAACTCGTCGACCTTCATCTCGGCATCGAAGACTTGTCGAATCGAAAAATAGAGTACGCCGGCAAGACCCAAGGCGGCGATCAGTTGGACGACGGGATTGGCCATCGCGCGAGCGCCGATCAATCGCATATTGCTGTGACGGTTGCGCTCGTTGGCCACATCGAAGAGCTGCTCTTCGTGACCTTCGGCATTGAAGATCTTGATGACCTTGTGGCCATCGAGTGCTTCTTTGGCCACTCGGGTGACATCGCCCATCGATGCCTGAATACGCGCGCTATAACGACGGAACGATCGATTGATGTACTGAATCAACCAAGAAATAGGTGGAGCCAACACCAAGACGAAGGTGGCCAGTTGCCAGTTGAGCCACAACAACATACCGATCAGCGCGATGATGGTGAGCGTATCGCGGATCAGCACGGTTACGGCGTTCGTCGTCGCTTCGGCGACGAGCTCGATGTTATAGGTCAAGCGTGAGAGCAAACCACCCGAAGCAGCGGTGTCGTAGTAACGGGTCGGTAAGCGTAGATAGTGCGCGAAGAGCTCGGCGCGCAGCGCCTTGATGATTTGCCGCCCGACCCAACCCGGAAAATAGTTAGAGACGTAATCACCGATACCGCGCAGCAAAAACAACGCGATCGCACCGAGTGGGATTGCCCACAGAATGCGTGGATCCGGATTGACGAACGCACCACCGAGAAACTTTTGTACGAGATAGGCGATCGCAGCATCTGTGGCTGCAAACAGCACCATCCCAACGACACCGATCGAGAACATGCCGAGGTGAGGTCGCGCATATCCGAGCAAACGGCGATAAACCTGCGGTGCATCGACCACATTGACCGGTGCCTGCACGCTCATCGCATACCCTCGACGTTTCTCGTGGCCATATCAACGCTGCCAAAGCCCAGTTGTCGAAGCACGTCGATGGCGCGCACGACATCCCGATGTCGCGCTTCACCATCAGCACGGAACACGACCGCGCGAGTGACATCGCCATTGGCGGTCTGAACGATCGCCTCACGCAGTGCATTCGCATCCGCACTCACAGCAACACCTGCCACTTGATAGCGACCGTCTGCGAGCACCTCGATCACGAGGGCAGTATCCGCGGCAGCCCGCCGATCATCCGTCGCGGCCGTCGGCAGCGAGATTCGCAAACTACCCTCGGTAACCCAGCTTGAGGAGAGCAGGAAGAACACCACGATCATCAACACCACATCGATGAGTGAGACGAGATTGATCTCGGGGTCCTCGACGCGTCGAACACGAAAGTTCATCGACGAGCTCCGCGCACGACGAGTAAAGCGAGCGCCTGTTTTTCCATCTCGATCACGAGCGAATCGATATGGCCACGTAAGCTTCGATGAGCGATGAGCGCGGGTATCGCCACGAGCAAACCCGCCGCCGTCGTCACGAGCGCCTCGCTGATACCCCCTGAGAGCACATCCGGCTGCGTCACGACCCCAGACTCGAGGACGGAAAATGCGCGGATGATGCCCGTGACGGTGCCAAGTAGCCCCAGCAGCGGCGCGACGCTCGCCACGGTTCCCAAGGTATTCAGGTAGCGCTCGAGCGCATGAGCTTCGTGACGACCCACTTCCTGTATACGGGCGATGCGCTCATCACGCGCCAACTCGCGATCGGTCACCACAGTCGCCAGCACCCGCCCAAGTGGCGAGGAAGCCCGCAGCGACTCGAGCGCACGATCGTCGATGGTTTCAGCCGATAGCAGTCGCGAGGCCTGTGGCAAAGCGTCGGCTGGAACGACGTGCGATCGCTGCAGACTCCAGACACGCTCGAGCGTGATCGCCAAGGCGATCACCGAGCAAAGGATGATCGGCCACATCAACGGGCCGCCGGCCCGCACCATTTCCCACATCGGCGCATCATAGCCGAGACCGTCCTTCAAAGGGCCGAGAGCCTGCCCGGGCGTCCGGGATCGAGCTCCAATTGCAGCGCCCCCTGCACGGCCGTTGCCTGTACCGCATCGACGGGAATACGCCAGCGTCGGGCGATGCCGGTAAGGCGTGCCGTCGGCAATTGAGCCGCGCTGACGATGATCGTCGTCGCGCCGACCGCATCTACGAAGTCTCTCGTCACAGCCGCTAGCGAGCCGCGTCTCGGAACGATCACATACGGCGCACGCAACTGGAGCCGTTGAATCGGATCTGCGGCGAGCGCAGCGGCCTCCTTGGCATCCACTCGTTCGGCGATCAACAAGGCACCGCCCTCACGAGCACTCACCCGCAAAAGACAGCTACCCGCAGCTGTCGAGAAGGACTCGAAGTTCACCCCATCGAAAACCCAACGACGCGTGCGTTGGCAGCGATGATGGGTCGCCGGCGCACCGGGCCAAGATCCGCCGTAGATCACGACAGGGATGCTCGCGAGGTTCATCAATCGCGCCGCACCCTCGGCACGAAACCCGTGCGACGCACTGAGGATCAGCAGATCTGCACTCGATCGCGACCGAGCGAGTATGGCCGGCCACACCAAACTTTCGGCACTACGACCGGCGCTGAAGTACGACTCGGCCGTATCAAACACGACAAGGTGATGGCGCGTTTCGATCAACGTCGCATGCGCATCACCTGCATCCAATATCGTGACGCGCGCCGCACCATGCGGGATCTTGGCAGCGGGCCACACTAAGAAAATACCGATAGCGACGATCGCCACGCGCCATCGCCAGGGTAGTGATGAGAGCGTCACGATCGCCATCACGAGCAGCGTCAAAAATTGAGCGTTGGTCGGTCGCCAGTCGAGCGCAGCCCAGGGTTGGCCCGCGATCCACAACATCGGCGGCCAGATGATCTCGTGTACCGTCTCGACGAGGCGCCAAATCGGCGCCGCCATCGACGCGGAGAGAACTTGCGAGGCGAGCCCGAGTAATACGAGCGGCACTAACACAAAAGAAAAAACCGGTATCGCGAACAGGTTGACCGGTACCGATGCGAGCGACACGTTTGCGAACCACCAGGCCGTCAGGGGAATCAAGGCAATCGTTACCCGCCACTGCACGCGCCATGCCGTGCGCAGCAGCGCAGTCAACCCACGCCAGCTAAACCCACCGCTCGTTGCTGCCTCATCGATGGAGAGCAACATAGCCATGGCAATGAACGACAACCAGAAGCCAGCCGAGTAACTCGCAAAGGGGTCGAGTACGAGCACGCAGAGCAACGCGGTTGCCAGAATCTCGTAGCCACGCTGCTCGCGTGCCGACAGTCGTAGCGCCCACCACACCGCGAGCATCACCACCGTGCGCTGCGTCGGAATACCAAAGCCTGCGATCAGCGCATAACTCAAGGCCGCGGGCACACCCACCGACGCGGCGAACATCTCGCGATCGACTCTGCACTGCAGCATCGATGCCCGACGCCATAACGCTCGCGCGGCGAGCGCTGAGAGCCATGCAAACAACGTGACATGCATGCCCGAGATCGCCACGAGATGCGTCGTTCCAGTCACGCTGAACACGCGCCATTGTTCGCGCGTAATCGCCCCGGTCGCACCGACGGCCAAGCCCTGAAACAACGCAGCGGCATCGCGATCGTCGACAGCCATCGCAATCGATTCGGCCATCTTTTGACGCCACTCGAGCAGACCCGGCGCTCGCGATTCACCTCGACGCGTGCCCGACCACGACATCACGGTACCGGTGGCATCGATGCGATCTCGAAGTGCGGCTCGCAGAACATCGCTCGCCCCCGGATTATTCGAAGAGACGATCGGATCGAGTCGCAACAGCACGCGCCACGCATCGCCGGCACGCGGCAAGGGCCGCGGTGGATCGCGCCACGTGAGTGCCACGCGTAACGTGCGGCGATAGCTTGCTGGGGTGTCGATCGCAACCTTGGCATCAAAGCGCAGTACACCGCCCTCGCGCGCGGGTAAGGAGTCGATGGTGATGTCAGCGATGACGCGCTCGCCTGCAGCCTCGCGCGGCCAGCGCTGCTCGAGTCGATCGAGCAAGCAAAACGCCGTCGCACTCGCTGCGATCAAAACGATGACGAGGTGTATTGTGAAGGAACGGCGCCACTGCGGTCGCCACCACAAAAGCAGGAGAACGAGTAGCGTGCTCGAGGTGGTCGTCAGTGCGGCCAGCCAAGCCGGAGCCGGGCCGAACAACACGGCGACATTTCCCAGCAGAGCAAAGAAGCCACTCGAGCGCGGCAGAACCCCGACCACCATGGGTCAGGGATACCGTCTCAGAGACGGATGACCAAGCGCTGATTAAGGCTGTTCGTGCAGTTTCAGGCGACCATTCTCAAGCAGCCAGACGCGATCCATGCGCGAGGCGAGCCGCAGGTCATGAGTGACGATCACGAGACTCGTGCCGTGCTCCCGATTGAGCTGCAACATCAGCTCGAATACCTGCTCGGCATTGCGTCCATCGAGGTTACCGGTCGGTTCGTCCGCAAACACGATCAAGGGTAAGGTGACGAGCGCCCGCGCAACCGCGGCTCGCTGTCGCTCACCGCCAGAGAGTTGATGAGGACGATGCTCCAGGCGCGAACCGAGACCCACCTTCTCCAAGATCGTCTTCGCCTGCTGGCGCGCCTCTCCGACCGGCACGCGTCGGATCAATAACGGCATGGCCACGTTTTCGAGCGCCGAGAACTCGGGTAGCAGATGGTGAAACTGATAGATGAAACCCATCGTCCGGTTGCGCAACTCACCACGCGCCGCTTCGTCGAGAGCGTGGATATCTTTGCCGTCGATGGCCACCGTGCCGCGAGTCGGACGATCGAGCCCACCCAATATCTGTAGCAGCGTCGTTTTACCCGAGCCCGATGCACCCACGATGGCGATGCATTCGCCTTTGGCGATCGAAAGATCCAAACCGTCGAGCACGGTCAGCGTCGAGCCACCTTCGTTGAAATCTCGACCCAAGCCTCGCGCCAGCAATACCGCCTGATCAGTCATGTCGTAATGCCTCCGCCGGTTGAGTCCTGGCCGCCTGCCATGCGGGATACAGTGTCGCGAGTGCGCACAATACGAAAGCCACACCGGCAACGCGCAACACATCGAGCCATTCGACATGCGCTGGCAGATCACTCATGAAATACACCTTGGCATCAAGGAATTGGATGCCGAAAATCGTCTCAAGACCGTGCACGATCGCCTCGACGTTGAACGCCAGCACGATACCGAGCGCGGAACCTGCCAAGGTTCCGGAAAGCCCAATCAACACACCCTGCACCGCGAAGGTCTTCAAGATTTCGCTCGGACTTGCACCGAGCGTACGCAACAAGGCGATATCGGTCTGCTTTTCTTTGACGATCATCACGAGCGTAGCGACAATGTTGAAGGCCGCCACTGCAACCACCATCAATAAGATCACGAACATCAAACCCTTGGTGAGCTCGATTGATTGGAAGAAGTTGGCATGCACGCGCGTCCAATCGCTGACGAAATAGCCGCCACCCAACGCCAGAGCGAGATCGCGCACGACGACCGGCGCCTCGAGCGGATCCGCTAGCGCAAGTCGCAAGCCACTCACGCCCTCCCCCAGGCGATATAAGCGCGCTGCATCGCGCAGATTCATCAAAATCAAGCCCTGATCGAACTCGTACATACCGGAGGCAAAGATCCCCGCAACGGTGAGCCTGCGCATGCGCGGCACCACTCCATCCGGTGTCGCCGTCGCCTCCGGCGCGATCAGCACCACTTTGTCGCCGACTGCGACGCCCAAATCGCGCGCCAGTGATTCCCCGAGGATCACATTCCAACTACCCACTTGCAGCAAATCGATCGAGCCGCGTTGCATACGATCGGCAAGTCCGGTCGCTTTTTTCTCAAGCTCCGGATCCACACCGCGCACCAGCGTGCCCTGTACGCGTTGCCCCGCTGCGATCATCCCTCGCGCTTCAATGTAGGGCACCGCCTGCAACACGCCCGGACGACCCACCGCAACGTCACGCGCCTGCTGCCAATTCTCGAGCGTACCCTCAAGCCCCATCAGCGTCGCGTGCGAAGTGACGGCGAGAATGCGCGAGCGCAGCTCGCGCTCGAAACCGTTCATGACCGACAGAACGACGATCAACACCGCAACGCCCAGCATCAGACCGGTGACCGACATCGTCGCTACAAAACTCACGAAACCGCGGCGGTGCGTCGATCGCAGATAACGCGTACCGACCAACCATTCCCAGCGAGTGGATCGCTCACTCATAACGCAGCGCCTCCGCGGGCGCGATCCGCGCAGCCCGACGCGCGGGATACACCGTGGCGAGCGCCGTGAGAGTCAGTGCGCCAGCCGCGATGGCCAGTACATTTTGCCATCGCAGTTCCGACGGGATCCGCGTGACGTAGTACACCTCGGGGTCCATCACATGAAAGCCGAAAAGCGTTTCGAGCGCAGGCACGACAACGCCGACGTTATCGGCTAACCACACGCCCAACGCGACGCCGAACAGGACACCTGCCCAGCCGATCACGAGACCTTGCGTGACGAAGACACGCTGCACCTCACCCGGTGACATACCAAGCGTGCGCAAGATCGCCACATCGGTACGTTTGTCCGTGACGACCATCACGAGCATCGCGACGATGTTGAACGCCGCAACGGCGACGATCAGCATCAGGATGATGCCCATCATCGTTTTCTCGATACGGATCGCCCGAAAATAGTTTGCGTGCTCTTGGGTCCAATCGCGAACGATGAGCCCCTCTTTCAAAGTGGCGGCAATCTCACGGGCGACGCTCGGAGCCACCATCGGATCGATGAAATGCAACTGCAGACCCCGAGCACGGGGATCACCCGCTGCGAGCGCGGCAACATCCTCTATATGTGCAAAGGCCAACGAACCGTCGTGATCGTGCAGCCCCGCTTCAAAGAGGCCGATCACTCGAAACTCGCGCAGTCGTGGGGTTGGCGTACCGGCCTCATCCACGCCGGGCACGAGCAAGGTGACCCGATCATCAACCGATACGCCGAGTAAACGCGCGAGCACACTGCCGAGAATGACTCGATCGGAACCCGCCTCAAGATCGGACAATTTGCCCTCGATGACGGCGGCCGCCGCATCCGATACCTCGGGCTCGAAACGCGGATCGATCCCACGCAAGCGCAGCGGCAACATCTCAGGCTGACGTAGACCGAGCGCCTGCAACTCGACATAGGGTGCAAGACCATCAATCTTGGGCTCGGTGCGCAGGGTCTCAGCCAACCGATTCCACTCGGCGCCATCGAGAGGCTTGTCGCTCGTATTCATGACGCGGGCATGCGTCGAGAGCGACAGCAGGCGATCGCGCAGCTCACCCTCGAACCCATTCATGACCGACAGGATCACGATGAGCGCAGCCACGCCCACGCACACCCCGATCAGAGACACCCAGGTGATGAACGAGACGAAGAATTTCCGCGTTCGTGAGCGCACGTATCGCAGGCCGACGAACAACGACAGAGGCTGGAACATCAGGGTGGGGATTTAACCACATCACAGGGCTTGCCTCCCCCGAACGGGCCTGTAAGCTTGCGCGCCCATGCCAGCCGGGCTACTGAAATCACGGACCCCCGATACCAGTCGCCCCGAGGTGCACTGGTCTGGCCTGCATGCGAGTGCGACGGCCCTGGCAATCGCCGAGGCAGCCACTCGCGAAGAGCGCCTCTGGGTCATCATCGAGGCCGATAGCCGCAGCGCCGAGCGACGACGCGCCGAGCTCGGCTTCTTTACGCCGACCGGGCTGCCTCTGCTCAGTCTCCCGGATTGGGAAGTGCTGCCGTACGACGTCTTCTCGCCGCACCCGGACATCACCTCCGAACGTCTGCTCGCGCTCGCCGAATTGCCGCAGGCACATCGCGGCGTGCTGATCGTGAGCGTCGATACGCTGCTACAGCGTCTGCCACCTAAACCTTATGTCGCCGGCCGCAGTTTCTCACTTTCGGTGGGTGACACCCTCGCCCTCGATGCGTTCAAGCTCCGGTTGACCGAAGCGGGCTATTGCAGCGTGAGCCAAGTAACCGATCCGGGTGATTTTGCTCTGCGCGGATCGTTACTTGATGTGTACCCGATGGGCACGACGAGCCCACTGCGCATTGACCTCTTCGATGATGAGATCGAAGCGATCCGGCGCTTCGACCCACAGACGCAACGCTCCGGCGAATCGCTCACCTCCGTGCGTTTGTTGCCGGCGCGCGAGATTCCGCTCGATGGCGATTCGGTGCGCGCGTTCCGGCGCCGCTATCGCACTCGATTCGAGGGTGATCCGACCCGTAGCGCGATTTATCGGGGTGTCTCGGATGGCATGGCGCCAGCGGGCATCGAGTTCTACCTGCCGCTTTTCTTCGAAGAAACTGCGACGCTATTCGATTACCTACCCGAGAACGCGGTCATCGTCGATGCGAGCTTCGGACTCGATGCCGTCATCGGTCGCAGCTGGGAAGCACTGCGAGCGCGCTACGAGGATCGTTGCGGCGATATCGAACGCCCGCTGCTCAAGCCCGAAGAACTCTTCATCGACGAAGCGACCGTGCTGCAAGCCTGTCGCTCTCACCCGCGAGTCACCATCGACACGTTTGCGCGCGATGACGAGACGAGCTTCGGCACTCATGCGCCGCGCGAACTGCGCATCGACGCGCGTGCCGAGAAACCCCTCGCACCGCTGAAGGATTTTCTGGAAGGGTACCCCGGTCGAGTCCTGCTCGCTGCCGATTCGCCCGGGCGCCGCGAGGTGCTGGGCGAATTGCTCCGTGGCGCCTCGCTTCGAGCGAAACTCGTCGATAGCTGGCAGGCGTTTCTCGAAAGTGATGCCGCGCTGGCGATCACCATTGCACCGGAGCTTGCAGGTCTTGCGCTCGACTCGCCGCCGCTGACGATTCTCTCCGAATCGCAGCTCTTCGGTCAGCGCGCGCGCCAAGAGCGGCGTCGACGCAAAGTCACGGCCGATCCGAATGCGATTCTGCGCGATCTGCAATCCCTCTCCGCCGGCGCACCGGTCGTACACGAGGAATACGGTGTCGGTCGCTATGTCGGACTGCAGATCATGGAAGTCGGCGGTCAGAGCGGCGAATTCCTCGTGCTTGAGTATCACGGTGGTGACCGCTTGTACGTGCCGGTGCACTCATTGCATTTGGTCAGTCGCTACTCGGGCGCCGCGCCGGAGAGCGCCCCGCTGCATCGGCTGGGTACGGATCAATGGGGCAAGGCACGCAAGCGCGCCGCCGAAAAGGTGCGCGACGTGGCCGCGGAACTACTCGATCTTTACGCGCAGCGCAAAGCGCGTCGCGGCATTCGTCTCGCTTCGAAAGATCTTGAGTACCAAGCCTTCGCCAATGCCTTCCCCTTTGAAGAGACCGCTGACCAAGCGGAAGCGATCAGCAAGGTCATTGCCGATCTCGATGCCGAGCAACCGATGGATCGCATCGTCTGCGGCGATGTGGGCTTCGGCAAAACCGAAGTGGCAATGCGAGCCGCTTTCGTCGCTGTACAGGCAGGCAAGCAAGTAGCAGTCCTCGTACCGACCACCCTACTCGCACAGCAACACGCGGCCAACTTTGCCGATCGATTTGCCGATTGGCCCGTCCGCATCGAATCGCTGTCACGCTTTCGTTCGAGCAAGGAAAGCGCCGCTGTACTCGAGGCGGTCGAGAAAGGCACCGTCGATATCGTCATCGCAACGCATCGTTTGTTGCATGCGAACGCGCGCTTCAAGGATTTGGGCCTCATCATCGTCGACGAGGAACACCGCTTCGGCGTGCGTGACAAGGAACGACTGAAGGCTTTGCGCGCAGAAGTGCACGTACTCACCCTCACCGCGACACCCATCCCTCGCACTCTGAACATGGCGCTCGGCGGTCTACGCGAGCTGTCCCTCATTGCGACGCCGCCGGCGGAGCGCCTTGCCATCAAGACCTTCGTCTCGGAATGGAGCGACAGCACGATCCGCGAAGCCATCCTGCGCGAGATGCGTCGCGGTGGCCAAGCGTACTTCGTGCACAACGAAGTCAAAGATATCGAGAAGGTGGCTGCCGATCTCGCCAAGCTCGTGCCGGAAGCCAGCATTCGTGTTGGTCATGGCCAGATGCGCGAGCGCGAACTTGAAGCCCTGATGGTGGATTTCTATCACCGCCGCTTCGATATTCTCGTATGTACGACGATCATTGAAAGCGGCATCGACGTGCCGAGTGCGAATACCATCATCATCGATCGAGCCGATCGTTTTGGGCTCGCGCAGTTGCACCAGATGCGAGGCCGTGTGGGTCGATCCCATCATCGCGCCTATGCCTATCTACTGATCCCTTCACGCAAAGCACTCACCGGCGATGCCCTCAAACGCCTCGAAGCACTCGAGTCACTCGAGGATCTCGGCGCAGGCTTCGTGCTCGCGACGCACGATCTCGAGATTCGCGGTGCTGGTGAGCTCTTGGGCGAAGAGCAAAGTGGCGAGATGACCGAGGTCGGTCTCACGATGTATCTCGACATGCTCGATCGCGCCGTCAAAGCGATGAAGGACGGCAAGAAGATCGATCTCGAGGCGCCGCTCGCGAGCGCCTCCGAAGTGGAACTGCGAGTCCCTGCCTTGCTGCCCGAGGATTACGTGGCCGACGTTCACGTACGTCTCGCACTCTACAAGCGTATCGCCGCCGCACCGGATGAAGCCGCCCTTGAGGAACTGACCGCCGAGCTCGTCGATCGCTTCGGTCCTTTGCCGGCACAGACGCAGAATCTGCTGCGTACCGCCCGCATTCGCCTCCTCACCCGAGAGCTCGGTGTACGGCGACTCGACTTCGGTGCCCACGGGGGCTACCTCCTGTTCGAAACGAACAACCGCATCGACCCCGCCGCCGTGATTCGATTGATCCAGGATCGCTCGCGCGAGTACAAGCTAGAGGGCCCGCTGAAACTGCGCGTCTCGCGCGACCTCGATGATGAACTTGAGCGGTTCGACTTCGTGACGGCGCTGTTGCAGCGACTCACCGCCAATCGACTGAGTTAACATCACCTCATGCGTGACTTCATCCGCCGCGGGCTGCTCGGGCTGCTCGCCACGACCGCCCTGCTGCCCTTTTCAACAAGCGCGAGCGCTCAAACCGCGGGCGCCGCGAGTACGTATCACGTTGAGGTGATCGTCTTCCGTAACAACGGACCGCGAGAAGCCGGCATCGACGGTACGCCGCCGCTGCGCGGCGCCGAAGAATCCGACACCGCACCGGCTGCGGCGCAGATCGGTCGATTTATCTCAGCAACACCGGCAGCGCGACTGCGTCTGACGGGAGTGCGTCAAAAGATGGCCGCGGGTGGCTATCGCATTTTGGCGCACGCCGGTTGGACTCAAACGGCGAGCAGCTGGGGCAGTCGAACCGGCATTCCTCTGGAGACGCTCGGCGTCGCCGTGCCAGGCCTCTCAGGCAACTTTCTGCTCGAACGTGGCTCCTTGCTGCACTTTGGCATGAACCTACGCTACGAGCCTGACGAGTCTACGGTGCACGAACTCAGTGAACTGCGCCGGGTCCGATTTGAAGAGCGGCACTACTACGATCACCCGGGGCTCGGCGTGCTCGCCGTGATCACCTCGGGCACGCGGCCTTAGAGCGCCGTTTTACAGCGCGGCCTTAGACCGCGACCTGCTCAGCCGAGCTTCAGTTCAGGCGGCTGCAAACAACGCTCGAGCGCGCGCTGGGCAGCGTGCCACTCCGATGTCGTTCGTAACGAGGCATAGGTTGACGTTCCTTTGCCGTGTAATCGCACTCGACGTAACGCGGCGGCCGCATCGAGAGGAACTTTGAGTCCATCGAGCACGGCTTCGGCGCTCGGGCGATGATTGCAGACCGGCAACACATCACAACCGGCAGCGAGCGCTTTCTCAGCGCGCTCAACGATGCCACCGACCGCCGCCGCTCCCGCCATCGACAGATCATCGGCAAACACCACGCCACCGAAGTTGAGATCGCCACGGAGCACACCGCGAATCCAGCGACCTGATGCACTTGCGGGTACGTCGTCCACTTGCGGATACAGCACGTGCGCCACCATCACCCCGGCGAGACCATTAGCGATCAAGACCCGATACGGCGCGATATCCTCATCGAGATCGACGAGCTCACGTCGATCGATCGGCAAGGCGTGATGAGAATCGGCAACGACAGCGCCGTGTCCGGGGAAATGCTTGGCGGTCGCCACCATTCCCGCATTACGCATGCCATGCATATAGGCGACGGCCAGTTCGCCAACGACGCTCGCCTTGGCATGAAAGGCGCGCTCACCGATGACCTCACTCACTCCGTAGTCGAGATCAACACAGGGAGCGAACGACAGATCCACGCCACAGGCTCGAAGCTCTGCGGCCATCAACCAGCCGAGCTCGCGCGCAAGCGCCAAGCCCGCCTGCGCATCCGCGTCGTACTCAAGACCGATCCGGCGAGCCGCTGGCAAGCGCGAAAAGCCCTCGCGGAAGCGCTGCACTCGTCCGCCCTCGTGATCAACGCTAACGATCAGCGCCGGTGATCGAACCGCGTGGATATCCGCCACGAGTCGCGTCAGTTGCTCGGGTGATTCGTAGTTGCGTGAAAACAGGATGACGCTACCGACGAGCGGATGCGCCAGCATCTCGCGCTCGATCGGTTGCAGCTGCGTTCCTTCGAGATCGACCATCACCGGACCGAGTGTCATCGTGCACGCTCCAGAACTGCCATCGATTCAACGTGATTGGTATGCGGGAACATGTCGATCACGCCTGCAGACTGCAAACGGTAACCCAAGTCGTGGCACAACACACCGACATCGCGGGCGAGCGTGCCGGGATGGCAGGAGACGTAAACGATACGGGGTGCTCCGGTCGCCGCAACGCGCGGCAGCGCTTCGAGTGCACCGGCGCGTGGCGGATCGAGCAACACTCGCGTGTACTGGCCTTGGAAAGCGCTCTGCCCCGCCTCGCTGTCGAAAAGATTCGCCACCTGGAAGCTCGCGTTCGCAATCCCATTCAACTCCGCGTTACGTCGAGCCCGCGCGACGAGACCAGCGTCTCCCTCAACGCCGACCACCGAGGCTGCTTTACGAGCGAGGGCGAGCGTGAAATTACCGAGCCCACAGAACAGATCGAGCACCCTATCCTCAGGGCCCACCTGCAGCAGATCGATCGCGCGAGTGACCAGCGTCTCGTTGACGGCCGCATTGATCTGTACGAAGTCGGTCGGCTCGAACTCGAAGATCAGCCCCTCGTTGCTCAAAGAATAACGCAGCGGTGTCGCTGCACCGACGAGCGGAACGATGCTCTCGACGCCACCCGACTGCAAATAGATGCGTACGCTCTGCGTCGCCTCGAACTCGCGCAATGCGGCAAGATCCGACTCCGACAAAGCCGCCAGATGTCGAAACACGAGCACGGTCTTTTCAGGCGTTACCGCCGCCTCGATCTGTGGGATGGTGTCTTTGGCAGCCATACCCGAGAGCAAATCCGATAAGGGCGTGATGAGCCCATCGAGCGGTGCCGCCAAAATTTCGCAGCGCTCGAGAGCGGCGATGTAGGGTTTGGCGCGCTCTCGAAAACCAACCAACACCCGCCCACGCTTGGTGACGAACTTCGCCCCTAAACGCGCTCGGCGCCGATAACGCCACACCGGCCCCTCGATCGGCGCGAGCCACGAGTCGGGAGTGACTTTCGCAATCCGCTGCAGGTTGTCCATCAACTCCTGCTGCTTCGCGGCCAATTGCGCTTTGGGTGCATAGTGTTGCAACGAGCAACCACCACAAACGCCAAAGTGAGCGCACTTCGGCTCGACTCGATCAGCAGAGGGCGTGACGACCTCCACCAACACCGCTTCATCATGTTGCCGGTGACGACGCTGTCGTTGAAAGCGAATGGTTTCGCCGGGTAACACGCCCGGCACAAACACCGTCTTCGTGCCCCGCACGACACCCTCGCCATCGTGATTCAACGCGGCGACAACGCCCTCCTCGATCGGAGCGGCTTCGATGCGAGAACGACTCATCGTGGTGTCGGCAACGGCGCTTCAGGCCAGGCGGCCAGGAACTCGGCGAAATGCGGTTCATCGGAACTTGCCAGCAACTCTCGCACGCGAGCTTCCTCGTTCGCACACTCGATCTCATCAAGATGACCGCGCATACGCTGAAAGCGCAGGTAGACAAGCCAGGTATTGAGCACGTCGGTCTCGCAATAACGGCGGATGCCAGCGAGGTTGCCCGACTCGTACGCACCCCAAACCTGATCACCCGAAAAGCCTAACTTGCCCGGGAAGCCCAGCAGATAGGCCATATCCGAGAGGCTCGCTTTGGCTCGCGGCTGATAAGCAGAGAGTACGTCCATCAAATCCGTGTGACGTTCGTGGAATCGACTCAAATAATTATTCCACTTGAACGAGCTGTCTTCGCTGCCGTTCTCCCAGTAGCGACGTGCAACGACACCGTGCTTGAGCGCTCGGTAATGCAACACGGGCAGATCGAAGCCACCGCCATTCCACGACACCAAGGTTGGTGTGTAGCGATCGATACCCTCGAAGAAACGCGCAACGAGCTCACCCTCGCTCGACTCAAGATCACCCAGACTCCACACCTTGAGGGTGTCACCGCGACGCAGCACGCAGGAGATGGCGACAATACGATGTTGCTCGTGCGGCAGGAATTCGCTGCCACCATGCTGACGCGCATGCGCGAACATCGCTTTGGCGACCTGACTATCCGAGAGTCCCTCGAGGCCAAACACACGACGACCCAACTCGAGATCGGGCACCGTTTCGATATCGAAAACTAAAATGCTCATGCGGTCCTCGTTATGCGCGTGCAGCCAACATGGCAGCCTTCATCTCTCGAACCGCGGCGGCAAAACCGATGAAAATCGCCCGACCGACGATGGCATGCCCGATGTTGAGTTCGGTGATCTCTGCGATCGCCGCCACGGGCGCCACATTGTCGGTGTTGAGACCATGACCCGCGTGCACTTCGAGACCCAATGATGCCGCCAACTGCGCACTAGAGCGTAAACGCTCAAGCTCACGCACTTGCTCGGCACCACTCACCTCGCAATATCGACCGGTGTGTAACTCGATCACCGGGATACCGATACGGGCCGTCGCCTCGATCTGACGCGGCTCCGGATCAATGAAAAGTGCCACCCGGATGCCCGACGCAGCGAGCAAGGCTGCGCTATCGCGCAGACGTTCGAGCTGGCCTACGACCTCGAGACCCCCTTCGGTCGTGATCTCGGCACGGCGTTCAGGCACGAGACAACAATCCGCAGGCTTGATGCGCTGCGCGATGGCGAGCATCTCATCTGTCAGCGCCATCTCGAGATTCATGCGCGTACGCAACAGGGGTCGTAGACGCTCGACATCAGCGTCCTGGATATGGCGACGATCTTCACGCAAATGCAGCGTGATGTTATCGGCGCCTGCCTCTTCGGCGAGCAGAGCCGCCTGCACGGGATCGGGATAATGGATGCGCCTTGCCTGACGCACGGTCGCCACGTGATCGATGTTGACGCCAAGCTCGATGGGCTTCATCTCAGTCCTCTTTTGATCGACGAGCGACAGCTCGAGCCACCGCGCGCGTTCGCAATTCGCGACCGTCAAGGGCGTGATCGAGCGCCATTCGCAATATGCGCTTGGCGGGATCCAACACGCTCTCGTCGGAATAGTCGTCAGTAGCGATGGCGAGCAGAACCCGACCTTCGAATACCTTGCCGCCCGTCTCGCCCGTGACCTGCACGAAGCCCAGATCGGGGTGGAAATGATAATACGCAGCCGATTGCAGTGCGCCGCCTTCGCGCGCGACTTGCTCGAACTCGATGCCGTAACCTAGAAGCTCGAGCAACTGACGCTCGAAACTGCGCAAGCTCGCCTCGATGGCTGGGGCGGTTCTGAGCTGAGCCAAGGTTCGATCGTACAAATCGAAGACGAGCGGCTGCGGATCAAGACGTACGGTGAGCTTCAACAACAACTCGTTGAGATACCAAGCCGACATCATCGCTGCCGCCGGCAACTCCGGAAGACGATCCTCTGGCGCGCGCTCGGCCTGCGTCAGCTGACCGGCATCACCGCTGCCCGTCCAGGCGACCAACAAGCGACGAAAGGGCTGCAAGGTCGAGGCGTAGCGGGATTTGCCGCCACGCACGCCGCGAGCGAACAGAGTCAGTCGGCCATGCTCGCGACTGAATACCTCGAGCATGCGACTCGTATCGCGCCACGGCTTATGGTGCAGCAGATAGGCCGTGGTGAGATCGACGCGTCGACCGCCGCGCGGCATCGGCCGTTACTCGAGACCGAGCGAGCGCAGCGCCTGCGCGTTGTCGGCCCAGTTCTCCCGAACCTTGACCCAAAGTTCCAAATGGCAACGACCACCGAGCAGCGCCACGATCTCGCGACGCGCCGAGGTGCCGACACGTTTGAGTCGCGCGCCACCGGCCCCAATGACGATGGGCTTTTGCCCCTCGCGGTCAACCCAAATCACCGCGTGGATGACCTGACGGTCTTCTTCGCGCTCCATCTTCTCGATCTCGACGGCAATACCGTAAGGCACTTCCTGGTTGAGCTCGAGGGTGAGTTTTTCACGGATGATCTCGGTGATACGAAACTTGAGGTCACGATCGGTTCGATCATCCTCATCGAAGAGCTGTGGTGACTCGGGCAAATATTTCGCAATGGTCGAGATCAGCGGCTCGAGGTTGTCGCCCTGCTTGGACGACACCGGCACGACATCGAGAAAGGCATGTCGCGCGGTGATCTCTGCCATGAATGGCAACAAGCGATCGCGAGGCTTGGCGAGATCCACCTTGCTAATCACTGCCACGGCGGGCCGACCGCTATCTCGGATGCGCTGCAGAACAGCGTCATCTTCTTCCGTCCAGCGCAGCGCCTCGACGACGAACACAACGAGATCGGCATCGACCAACGCGGACGCCGCCGTTCGATTCATCGCCTTGTTGAGCGCTCGTTTTCCGCCGGCGTGTAAGCCAGGCGTATCAACGAAGGCGATTTGCAGATTGGGTCGATTGACGAGCCCTGTGATGCGATGTCGCGTCGTCTGCGGCCGCGGCGTCACGATCGAGAGCTTCTCGCCAACGAGCGCATTCAGCAGCGTGGACTTACCGACATTCGGTCGGCCGACGAGTGCAGCAAACCCTGCGCGAAATGATTCACTCTGCGTCACGATGCAGCTCCCTTGCGAGCACTCGCCCAGCGCGCCTCGACTTGCGGAATCAGACTTTGGGCGGCCTCCTGCTCTGCACGTCGCCGGCTCGAGCCCACACCCAAGGTCATCAACGACAAATCAGCCAGCTCGCAGCGCACGGTGAACTCCTGCGCATGGGGCTCACCCACGATGTTCTCAACAGAATAAATCGGCAAAGCGTGACCTCTGGCCTGCAGCAACTCCTGCAAGCGTGTTTTAGGATCTTTGAGACTCGCGGCATCGGGCAAGTTTTCGAGTTCGGCACCGCACAATTCGACAACGAGGCGACGCGCCTCTTCGAGGCCCGCATCGAGATAGACAGCCCCCACGAGCGCCTCGAAGGCATCCGCCAGGATCGACTGGCGACGAAAACCGCCGGTCTTCAGTTCGCCCGAGCCGAGCTGTAACTCTTCGCCTAGCGCCAAACGCTGCGCGATGCGGGCGAGCGGCTCAGCGCTGACGAGACTCGCCCGAAAACGACTGAGATCCCCCTCGGACGCTTTTGGAAAGCGCTGATAGAGCAATTCGGCGACCAATAAATTAACGACCGCATCGCCCAAGAACTCAAGTCGCTCGTTGTTACGACCAGAGGCACTGCGATGGGTCAACGCGGCCGTAAACAATTCGAGATTGCGGGGCTCGTAACCGAGCGCCGACTTCAACCAAGGCAGTGGCCAATCAGGCTTCACGAACGCTCGAATCTCATTGGATGCGCGTACCGATACGCGACCAATCGGGCCCACCCGAACGCTGTAGATCCCAGTTGAACCAGATCAAACTCGCGCGACCGACAAGCAACGACTCAGCGACGAAACCCCACACTCGCCCATCAGAGCTGTTATCTCGGTTGTCGCCCACCATCAAATAATGGCCTTCGGGAACCTGCATGATGCGGTTGCCCGAATCCGGATTAATACCGGCAGTAGACTCGTTGCAGATGTAGCCCTGCGGGATGCTGCGATTACATGACGGCAGCGGGGGAACGGAAATCATGTCCGAGCTCAAACAATGCAACACACGATGCGTGTGTTCACCCAGTTTCTCCTCGGCGATCCGCATGTTGAGGTAGCAGCCATCCTCGTAACGACCCTGCTGCACGAGCGGCACCGGCTGACCGTTGATGATGAGCTGATCTTCCCGCACTTCGACCACATCACCCGGCAAACCGACCACGCGCTTGACGTAATTGACCGTCGTATCGGTCGGGAAACGAAATACGGCGACATCGCCTCGCTGTGGCGAGCCAACTTCAAGCACCTTCTCGTGAAGCACCGGCAAGCGCACGCCGTAGGCAAATTTATTGACTAGGATGAAATCGCCATCGAGCAGAGTCGGCATCATCGAGTCGGACGGAATGCGATAGGGCTCGTAGAGAAACGAACGCAGCACGAGCAGCACGGCCATGATGGGAAAAAAGCTACGGGCGTAGTCGACGGTGCCCGGCAATTCGATACTCTCAGGGTCACGCCCCGCTGCTCTGGCGGCCGCCGTCCGCCGCGGCCGCAACAAAAAATGATCGATGGCCCAAACGACACCGGAGACGATCGTGATGAGGATGAGAACCAGACTGAAGTCTGCGCGCTGTGCGCTCATCAACTGATAGAAGCTCGCCAGGACCAGTACCGGCAAGGCCGCGTAGAGCACGCGCATTAGCACCGGGTCTTTGGCAGGAGCCCCCGCAGGCGCGCGCACCTGTCGCCGGGGTCGAAGGAACCAATCGTCGATCACGCAGACGAGCGCCACGGGCAGCGTGAACAACGACAACAGCGAGGCGATCAGATCCAACATGCTTACTTCCTGCCCACTTTGAGCACGGCCAGGAATGCTTCTTGTGGAATTTCCACCGAGCCAACCTGCTTCATGCGCTTCTTGCCTTCTTTCTGCTTCTCGAGCAGCTTGCGCTTGCGGCTGATGTCACCGCCGTAGCACTTGGCAAGTACGTTCTTGCGCAGCGCTTTGACGGTCGCGCGCGCAATCACGTGCGCGCCGATCGCCGCCTGCACGGCCACCTCGAACATCTGACGCGGGATCAACTCCTGCATCTTGTCGACGAGTTCGCGGCCCCGCTGATAAGCACTATCGCGATGCACAATGATCGAGAGCGCATCAACCTTATCGCCATTGATGAGGATGTCGAGCTTCACGAGCGGTGCCGTCTGGAAGTGGCTGAACTCGTAGTCAAAGCTGGCATAACCACGGCTGACCGACTTCAAGCGATCGAAGAAATCGAGCACGACCTCGGCCAGCGGCAAGGCGTATTGCAACGACACCTGATTGGCCAGGTACTGCATCTTCTTCTGGATGCCCCGCTTTTCGGTGCACAACTGCAGCACGGCACCCACGTAATCGGGCGGCACGAGGATGTTCGCGATGATGATGGGCTCGCGAATCTCGGCAAGTTTATTGGGCGGCGGTAGCTTCGCCGGATTATCGACGTATTCGTTCGTACCATCGACGAGCCCGACTTCGTAGATCACAGTCGGTGCGCTCGTGATGAGATCGAGGTTGTACTCGCGCTCCAGACGCTCCTGCACGATGTCCATATGCAGCAGACCCAAGAACCCGACACGGAACCCGAAACCAAGTGCACCGGACACTTCGGGCTCGTAGTGCAGCGCTGAATCGTTCAGTCGTAGTTTGGCGAGTGCGTCACGGAACGACTCGTAATCATCTGCATTGACGGGGAAAAGTCCGGCGAAGACGCGCGGCTGCACCTGCTTGAATCCTGGCAACTGAGCGTCGCACGGCTTGGAATCCAGCGTGATGGTGTCACCCACCGGTGCGCCATCGATTTCCTTGATGCCAGCAATGACGAATCCCACCTCGCCCGCCGACAGCTGCGGCGCGGCGAGCGATTTCGGCGTAAAGCGGCCGAGCTTATCGACCTGCCAAATACGACCGGTCGACATCACGCGAATCTTATCGCCCATCTTGATCGTGCCGTTGACGACGCGCACGAGCGAGACAACACCGACGTAGTTATCAAACCAGGAGTCGATGATGAGCGCCTGCAAAGGCGCTGCTGGATCACCCTTCGGAGCCGGGATACGCTCGACGATGGCTTCGAGCAATTCGGGCACGTTCTCGCCCGTCTTGGCCGAGACGCGTACGGCATCCTGCGCTTCGATACCGATGATTTCTTCGATCTCGCGAATCACCTTCGGCGGATCCGCCGAGGGCAAATCGATTTTGTTGATCACGGGCAATACTTCGAGGCCCTGCTCGATCGCGGTGTAGCAGTTGGCGACGCTCTGCGCCTCGACGCCCTGCGAGGCGTCGACCACGAGCAAAGCACCGTCACAGGCAGCGAGCGACCGCGATACCTCGTAGGAGAAGTCGACGTGCCCGGGCGTATCGATCAGATTCAGTTGGTAACGCTGGCCGTTCTTGGCGTTGTAGTAGAGCGTGACGCTCTGCGCCTTGATCGTGATGCCACGCTCGCGCTCGAGCGCCATGGAATCGAGCACCTGGCTTTGCATCTCGCGCGCATCGAGTCCGCCACAGAGTTGGATCAATCGATCGGCGAGCGTGGACTTGCCGTGATCGACGTGGGCGATGATCGAAAAGTTGCGAATGTTCTGCATCGGTGACCGGTTGGGCCGCAAAGGCGGCGACAAAACGCGAAATTATACCGGAGGCACCGTCACCGAACCCGGAAAAGGCGCCGCAGCTCCGCTGCATCGAAAAAAGTCGTCAAAACCGGCTCTCCATCCCACAACAACACGGGGATCTTGAGTCCGTAGCGCCGCTGCCAGTCGGGGTTGGAGTCCACGTCGGCAATCTCGATCGGTGGCAGGGCAATCTGCTCGGCGAGGACCGCAAGCTCGGCCGCGAACTCTTCGCAAAGGCCGCAGCCCTCGCGCGACAGCAGCAACAAGCGGGAGGGATTCAAATCGCGCTCAGGGTACGGGTGCCGCGGCGGGCGGCGCTGCCGGGGCAGCTGGGCGGCGCGGCTCGGCCGGGGCGGCGCTGCGAGCGGCCTTCAGTTGGGAGGCAATCATGCGCGCGGTTCGAAGCGGAACCTCACCGACGACCACAGCGGGCTTACCGTCGATCACGGTGACGAGCGTAGTGGCAGCACCCTGCTGTGTACCACCGACCTGCTGCTGCGCCGCTTCCAATGTCACTGCGGCGCCGATGAAGACCGACACGGACGCCAAACCGTCCGAGAAGACGAGATGTGATACCGGCCGATCCGTCCCGGGCAGGGTCTGCTCGACCTGTTGCGTCAGCCGAAACCCTTGTGGCAAACGCGCTGTCGTCCAAACCCGTCGACCCGCCGCGCCCGTCTCGGCGCGGATGAAACGCGAGTGCACTCGACGGTATCGCTCCGACCCTGCCGGCAGCTGAAAGGTTTCATCGGGAATACTGCGCATGAGCATGAGATTGGCGAAGGCAATGCGCTCGAGCACCTCGCCCTTCGCATCGTGCAACTCGGTTTTCAGCGGCATGTGGCTACGCGCATCGATCCACACCCGATATCCATAGCGGAACGGGTCGCGCGGCGTGAGCGCGATGTAGCGTGCGTCACGGCCCATCAAGCGCACCTTTTTCACCTCGCTAAATTCATAGAGTTCGGCCTGACGATCATCGATCCGCGGCAGGGTTGGCAGTAAGCCACCCGAATGCGGCCGCTCCTCCGTCAGCACCATTTCCTGATCCGGCAAGACGTAGGACACTTCATTGCCTCGACGCACGAACTCGCGTCCCGAACCATCGAGCGACATCAACCGCTCACACACCTCGCCCTCTTTGACGCGATGCACGATCCGCATCGACTCAGCACGACCACCCCGCGTATGAAAGAACGTGCCGTCGTAACTGCGCTCGGAGAGCGCCTTGTTCATTTTCTCTAACCAATCACGCGCTTCGCTCGCAAAGGCGCCCAGTGGCAAAACGGCCGCCGCCAGCGCGGCGAGCCACATCGTGAACGACCGAGGTAAAACGAACGCCGCCATCAAAAACTCTCGCCTCGCGTGGGTGCATCTTCGATCGCCACAGCCGGCTGCGCTTGCGCCTCTTCAACGATCGGCGCACTCGAAATCAAGTTGGAGAGAGTGCTATGACGCAACATCGGCGCAGCAACAGCGCTGTGGGCCGCGACGAAATTGGCGAGCTGCACAGGCGCTGTCACATCCGAGGCGACGCCGTCACGAACCGGCGGCGTGACATAACTCTCGGGTTCGGCCGATACCACTCCCGGGGTTGCCGGCTTCATGGCCAGCACGATCTCGTCTTGATCGACAGGCGCAGCTGGAATCACCACTTCTTCGACGGCCTCGGCAGGTGCCTCGCCCACCGTCTTGGTGGCCTCGGCTAGGACGAGCTCGTTCCGCGGTTGAACGCCGATGAAGATCGCAACCGCGCCGACTGCGGCAGCGACGCCGAAACCGCTGGCCCAGCGCAGCGTCGAGCCGCGTCGTTTAGCGGACTCGTTGATCCCTTGCGCTGCCGCATTGGCCGTCTCGGCCGTCGCAACGCCACGATCCGCTTGGACCGCAGCCGCGATTTGGGGCGCCAAGTGACGCCGGGCAAGCGGCTCGCTACGCATGACCGCGCCGATCAAAGAATAGTTATCCCAACTGCGGCGGAGGTTCTCATCCTTAGCGAGCCGCCGCGCGACGAGTTCACACTCGCCCTCCGGCAGTTCGCCATCGAACATCGCCGATAGTTGGCTCTCACGCTCGCTATCCGTTTGATCTGCACTCATCCCACTACCTCGCCGCGGCCTAACCCGCCGTCGAACACTTCACGTAATCGGTTATCGATCGCCTCGCGCGCACGGAAAATGCGCGATCGGACCGTCCCGACCGGACAATCCATGGCCTCAGCGATCTCTTCGTACGACATTCCTTCGAGTTCGCGCAGCACGATGGCGTTGCGCAAGTCCTCGGGCAGCGACTCGATGGCGGCATTCACGGTGGAGCGGATCTCCTCGGTGAGCGCCATGGCTTCGGGGGTAGCGGTGTCCTTCATACGAGCCTGCAAGTCAGCGGACTCTTCGCCCTCGGGGCGATCGAGGTCGTATTCGATGGGACTGCGCCCGCGGGCCGCGATGACATTCTTGGCCGTGTTGATGGCGATGCGATAGAGCCAGGTGTAGAAGGCGCTGTCACCACGAAAACGCGGCAATGCTCGATACGCCTTGATAAATGCTTCCTGGGCAACATCCTCTGCCTCGGCCGGGTCACGCACGTAACGCATGACGAGTTTCACGACCTTGTGCTGGTAGCGGCGCACCAGCGCATCGAAAGCCCCGGCATCACCCCGCTGGGCGAGCTGCACCAGGCTCAGATCGCTAGCTTCACTACTCATATCGGGGCTCATGCCAGAGGCATCCGCCACGAGCTGTAGTACCGGCCACGCACACATCGCGTGAAGGTAGACAGAGGCACTTCACAAAAGTTCGCACGGACCGCCTTCGAGGGGTGTTTTGTCCGCAGTGTAACCGTTCGGGGCCTTCAAACACCCCGGATGGCCTGCAGAAGCGTCGCGTATTCCGGATCGGAGTGGATCTCGCCGGCGATGAGATAGCGCACGAGCTCCGGGTCCTGCCACTGCAAGAGCGACTCGAACAGAGCGAGATCGCGGGCGGGGGCGGCAGCGCCATGCGCCGCAAGCCAGCGCTCGAGCAGCACATCGAGCTCCTTCATGCCTCGCCGGCACATCCAGCGCAACCGACCGAGCGCTGCATTGGTCGTTGAGGAGCTCATGACAGCCGACGCTGCGGGCGCGCGATGTTAGAGATGCTCGCGCTCGACCATCATCCGCTTGATCTCCGCGATGACCTTAGCCGGGTTGAGATCCTTCGGGCACGCCTCGGTGCAGTTCATGATGGTGTGGCAACGATAGAGCTTGAACGGATCCTGCAGCGCATCGAGACGCTCACCCGTAGCATCGTCACGACTATCGATGATCCATCGATACGCCGCCAACAACGCCGCCGGACCGAGATAACGATCACCGTTCCACCAGTAGCTCGGGCACGAAGTCGAGCAGCAGGCGCAGAGAATGCAAGCTGACGGGCGGTCGATTTTCTCCTGCTCCTCGGGCGCTTGCAGCCGCTCGCGATCCGGCGGAGCCGGCGTCTTCGACTGCAGCCAGGGCTTGACCGAGGCGTACTGCGCATAGAACTGGGTGAGATCGGGCACGAGATCTTTGACCACCGGCATGTGCGGCAGCGGATAAATTTTGACCTCGCCCTTCACCTCGTCGCAGCTCTTGGTGCAGGCGAGCGTGTTGGTGCCGTCGATATTCATCGCACAACTGCCGCAGATACCCTCGCGGCAGGAACGACGGAAGGTCAGACTCGGATCCAGCTCATTTTTGATCTTGATGAGCGCATCGAGCACCATCGGACCGCAGCTGTCCATGTCCACTTCGAAAGTATCGATGCGGGGGTTCTCACCACCATCGGGATCGTAGCGGTACACCTTGAAGGTGCGCACGTTGGTGGCACCAGCAGGCGCCTTGTGCACCTTGCCGTCTTTGTTGATACGGGAGTTAGCGGGAAGTCGAAACTCGGCCATGGTCGAAAATCCTCGAACTCAGTAAGTGCGCGCCTTAGGGGGAATGGGCTCGACGTCGCTCGTAAGCGTGTGGAGGTTCACCGGTCGATAATCGATCGTCGCCTTGCCCTTCTCGTCCACCCAGCAGAGCGTGTGCTTCATCCAATTCGTGTCGTCACGATCCTTGAAGTCTTCGCGAGCGTGCGCGCCTCGGCTCTCTTTGCGATTCTCTGCCGATTGAATCGTCGCGACCGCCTGCCCCAGCAGGTTGTCGAGCTCGAGCGTCTCGACGAGATCCGTATTCCAAATGAGACCGCGATCGCTCGTTTTGACATCGGCGAACGAATCGACCGTCTTGGCGAGCTTTTCGCAGCCTTCCTGCAGCGAGCTGCCGGTGCGGAACACGGCAGCATCCGACTGCATGACCTTCTGCATCTCGAGACGAATCTGCGCCGTCGAACGGGATCCGTCGGCATTGCGGAATTTGTCGAGTCGCGAGATCGCGAGGTCACCCGCATCTTTGGGCAGCGGACGATGTGAGGTGCCGGGCTTGACGATGGAAGCCGCATGACGGCCCGCTTCGCGACCAAACACCACGAGATCGAGCAACGAATTTGAGCCCAGGCGGTTTGCGCCGTGCACCGAGACGCAAGCGGCCTCGCCGACGGCCATCAAGCCGGGAACGACGCAGTTCGGATCACCATTTTTCATGGTGACGACTTCGCCGTGGTAGTTACAGGGAATACCACCCATGTTGTAGTGCACCGTCGGCAATACTGGGATTGGCTCCTTGTTCACATCGACGCCGGCGAAGATACGCGCCGTCTCAGCGATACCGGGCAGACGTTGTTTGATGACATCGGGACCCAAGTGCTCGAGATGCAGATGGATGTGATCGGCATCCTTACCCACACCGCGGCCTTCGCGGATTTCGATAGTCATCGAGCGGGAGACGACGTCACGCGAAGCCAAATCTTTGGCGTTCGGCGCATAACGTTCCATGAAGCGCTCACCACGCGAGTTGGTGAGATAGCCACCCTCGCCGCGCGAGCCTTCCGTGATCAGACAGCCGGCGCCATAGATACCGGTCGGGTGGAACTGCACGAACTCCATGTCTTGCAGCGGCAGACCCGCGCGCAGCGCCATGCCACCACCGTCACCGGTGCAGGTATGCGCCGACGTGCAAGAGAAATACGCACGACCGTATCCGCCCGTCGCCAAGATCACCAGATGCGCGCGAAAGCGATGGATCGTACCCTCGGCGAGATTGAGCGCGACGACGCCGCGGCACTCGCCGTTTTCCATGATCAGATCGATCGCGAAATATTCGATGAAGAACTCGGCCTCGTTCTTGATCGACTGCTGATAGAGCGTATGCAGCATCGCGTGACCGGTGCGGTCGGCGGCCGCGCAGGTGCGCTGCGCAATGCCCTTGCCGTACTGCGTGGTCATGCCACCAAAGGGTCGCTGATAGATACGACCATCTGGCGTACGCGAGAACGGCACACCGTAGTGTTCGAGTTCGATGACGGCCGCCGGGGCCTCCTTGCACATGAACTCGATCGCATCTTGGTCGCCAAGCCAATCGGAACCTTTGATGGTGTCGTAGAAGTGATACCGCCAGTCGTCTTCACCCATGTTGCCGAGGGCCGCAGAGATGCCACCCTGCGCCGCGACGGTGTGACTGCGCGTCGGGAATACTTTGGTGATGCAGGCGGTCGAAAGACCCGCCTCCGCCAGACCCAGCGTCGATCGCAAACCGGCGCCGCCGGCGCCGACGACAACGACGTCGTAGGTGTGATCAATGAAAGAGTAAGCAGCCATCGAATGTCATCCCGCAGTGAACGTGAACGCGACTCGAAGAACGGCGTAGGTGCCGGCGACGACCGCGAGAACGTGAAGGAAAGTCGAGGTCACGAGAGCGGCCACCTTGATGCCCTTCTCATGCACGTAATCTTCGAGCACGACCTGCACGCCGAGCGCCGAGTGCCAAGCCAGCGTGCCGATCAACAAAATCAACCACACCGGGTGCCAGCCCGTGGCGATCCACGCGCGAACGGTCTCATGCTCGTAGTCGGGTAAACCCGTCACCCGCAGTGCGAACCACAGCGTCAGCGGAATGAGCGCAATGGCGGTCACGCGCTGCACCCAGAAGTGCGATACCCCTTGTTTTGCCGATCCGCGACCGATGACGCGACCTAGGGGACTCTGCAGGCTCATGACATCACCCCCGAGGCGAAGGCGCGCGCAGCGAAGAGCGCGAAGAGCACGACCGTCGCGATGATCACGATGCGAGCACTGCGACGCGCCTCATGACGCTCAAGACCACGGCCCAGATCCCAGTTGAGGTGACGAAGACCGTTGAAGAGGTGGTAGCAGAATGCGAGCAACCATCCGACGAGCAACAACTTCACGGGCGTGGAGCCGATGATCGCTTGCGCCGCGGCATACGACTCGGCACTGCTCGCTGCAGCGACCAGCCAGTAAATCAGCACACCGAACCCAGCGGTCAGAATCACGCCCGTGATGCGGTGCGCGATCGAAGTCGCCATGGTGTAGGCGAATCGGTAGATATCGAGATGAGGAGAGAGAGGTCGTTGACGCATCGTTGAGAATCCCGCGTGATCAGAAATCGATGCAACGCCCGTTCTTCTCCCAGTCGCCGAACCGAGTTGGTTCAGGACCGCTCGGCCCGCCGATTTCGGCAGGCTCTTGCCCGTTGACGGCGTCGTCGACGGGAGGAGTCTCGGGTTTGGAGACGGGCACGGGAACAGCCGCTGACGCGGGCCGCCCCACCCCCTGAGGATCGTGCTGCATCGTGCGGGAATTGTGCCAGAAACGTTGCGCCAAGACCACAGCGAACGGCCGCTGGTTGGCTCGGCAGAATCGGGCAAAATGATCGCAATGATCCTCACATATCTTGGTGTTATCGCCGCGCGCGGACCGGATACCCGGCGCTTCCTCAACGGCCAGCTCTCGCAGGACCTCGCAGCGCTGTCTGACAGTCACGCTGTCCGCGCCGGTTTACACAACCCGCAAGGCCGCGTGCTCGCGTTGTTGCTGATGCTGCCGCAAGGCAGTGAGGACGTACTCCTCGTGCTGCCTCGCGAGCGCATCCCGAGTACGCTCGCGCTACTGCAACGATACGTCTTGCGCTCCAAGGTAAAACTCACCGACGAGAGCGCGCTCTGGCTGATCGAGGGAGGCGGGGCTAACTCGCACGCCAACGACATGCCGCTAACCTCACCCTACGCGAGCGATGGTCGTTGGATACGCCTACGGCAAGGCGATGCGGCCGACTCGACCGATGACGCCGACCTCCCCGCTTGGCAACTTGCCGACGTGCGTGCCGGGTTGCCCCTCATCAGCGAAGCCACCGCTGGCGAGTTCGTCGCGCAGATGCTCAACCTCGACCTGCTTGGGGCGATTTCTTTTACCAAGGGTTGCTACACCGGGCAGGAAGTGATCGCCCGCGCACATTACCGCGGCCGCGTGAAGCGACGTTTACAACGTTTCGACTCGAGCATGGTCGCCTCGGGCGAGCTCGCGCCTGCCGCCTCGATCACGCTGCAAGATGGTCGTAGCGCCCAAGTCGTGCAGATCGCAACGACCGATGCGGGCATCACAGAGTTTCTTGCGGTGACGACTTTTGATCTGCCGAGTCTGCCACTCGGCTATGAGCTGCCGAAAGAATAAGCCAGCTTATTCCGGCCGCATCTGCGGGAATAGCAGCACGTCGCGGATCGACGCCGAGTTGGTGAGGAACATCACGAGGCGATCAATGCCGATGCCGAGGCCAGCCGTCGGTGGCATGCCGTATTCCAGCGCGCGCACGTAGTCGGCGTCGTAGAACATCGCCTCTTCGTCACCGGCATCTTTGCGTTCGACCTGCGCGCGAAAGCGCTCGGCCTGATCTTCGGCATCGTTGAGCTCGGAAAACCCGTTAGCCAGCTCACGACCGCCGACGAAGAACTCAAATCGATCGGTTAAGAACGGATCGGCATCGTTCGCTCGCGAGAGCGGTGACACTTCGGCTGGATAGCCAAATACAAAAGTCGGGTCGAGCAAGGTGTGCTCACCGGTTTTCTCGAACAACTCGATCTGCAACTTGCCTGCCCCGTCGCCCTTCTTCCAGGGAATGCCGCGCTCATCGCAAGCGCTGCGCAGATAGTCGATGTCGCGTAACTTCGAGCGATCGAGCGTCGGGTTACATTCCATGATCAGATCTTCGACGCTCACTCGACGAAACGGCGCACTCAGATCGTACTGCCGCCCCTGCGACTCGAACTGCAACGATCCCACCACAGCCTCGGCAGCGCCTCGCAGCAAACGTTCGACGAGATCCATCAGGTCGCGATAATCCGCGTAAGCCTGATACAGCTCGAGCATCGTGAACTCGGGGTTGTGCCGGGTCGAGAGACCTTCGTTACGGAAGTTGCGGTTAATCTCGTAGACGCGATCGAAGCCACCGACGACGAGGCGCTTCAAATAGAGCTCCGGCGCGATGCGCAGATACATGTCGATATCGAGCGCGTTGTGATGCGTGACGAAGGGACGCGCCGTCGCGCCACCTGGGATCGGTTGCATCATCGGCGTTTCGACCTCGAGGAAGCCGAGTGCATCGAGCATGCTTCGAATGAAGCGAACGAGCTCGGTGCGCTTGCGAAAGACCGCGCGACTCTCCTCGTTCATGATCAGATCGACATAACGCTGACGATATCGCGATTCGGTATCGGCCAGACCGTGCCACTTATCCGGCAGCGGTCGCAGCGACTTCACGAGTAGGCGCACCGACTCGACGCGCACCGACAACTCGCCCGTTTTGGTTTTGAACAGCACGCCCTCGGCCGCGACGATATCGCCGATATCCCAGGCTTTGAAGGCATCGTAAGTTTCGGCCAGCGCATCGCGCTGCAAGAAGAGCTGAATCTGCCCGGACGCATCCTGGATATGCGCGAAACTCGCCTTACCCATGATGCGTCGCAGCATCATGCGGCCCGCGACTTTCACGCGGATCGACTGTGCCTCGAGCGCAGCGCCCTCACTCTGGTCGTAGCCGAGATGCAGATCAGCGGCCTCTGAGTCGGGGCGAAAATCATTTGGAAACGCCGGCAAGCCCTGCGCCCGCAGCGCCGTGAGCTTGGCCCGTCGCTCCGCGATCAGCTTATTCTCGTCGACTTGGGGTTCGAGTTGCTCGCTCATGATCGGCATCCTGCCCTGTTACAAACCGGCCTTCAGTGACGCTTCGAGGAAACCGTCGATATCGCCATCGAGTACGGCGGTGGTATTGCCCACTTCGACGTCGGTACGCAAATCTTTGATGCGCGATTGGTCGAGGACGTAAGAGCGGATCTGGTGACCCCAACTCACATCGGACTTCGATTCTTCGAGCACCTTGGCGGCCGCGTTGCGCTTGTTGACCTCAAGCTCGTAGAGCTTCGCCTTCAACATCTTCATGGCGGTGGCGCGGTTCTTGTGCTGGCTGCGCTCGCTTTGGCAAGCGACCACGATGCCGGAGGGCACGTGCTTGATGCGCACGGCCGACTCGGTCTTGTTGACGTGCTGACCACCCGCACCGCTTGAGCGGTAGACGTCGGTTTCGAGATCCGCCGGGTTGATGTCGATGCTGATGTCGTCGTCGATTTCTGGCGAGACGAACACCGACGCGAAGGAGGTGTGGCGACGGTTGCCCGAATCGAACGGCGATTTACGTACGAGACGATGCACACCGGTTTCGGTGCGCAGCCAGCCGTAGGCGTGATCACCTTTGAATTCGATGGTGGCGCTCTTGATGCCAGCGACTTCACCCCCGTTCGAGTCAACCACCTCGGCGGTGAAGCCACGATTAGCGGCCCACTTGAGATACATGCGCATCAGCATGTGCGCCCAATCCTGCGCCTCGGTTCCGCCGGCACCGGCTTGGATGTCGAGGTAGGCGTTGTGCGAGTCCATCTCGCCGCGGAACATGCGCTTGAGCTCGAGCTTTCGAACCTGCGCCTCGACGGAAGGCAAGTCGCGCTCGACTTCGCGCGCGGTGTCTTCGTCATCTTCGGCTTCGGCGAGTTCGAGTAGTTCGATCGAATCGGCTACCGAACGCGTGGCGGCATCCATCGTGTCGATTTCGCCCGCGAGTCGCGCGCGTTCGCGACCGAGCTCTTGGGCTTTTTCGGGTTTCTGCCAGACGGCAGGATCTTCAAGTTCGCGAGAGACTTCTTCGAGACGTTCCTTCTTCAGGTCGTACTCAAAGAAACCCCCTTAAGGAACTGACTCGTTCCTGAAGGTCTGCAAGAGAGCGCTTGATGAGGCCAAGTTCGATCATGCCGCTCATTCTAGCAGATGGTCGACCATCAGCTGCAGGCGACGTTCACCGCCCCACTCGTTGATATCGAGGCGATAGACGAGGTGCACACGCTCGGGCAGCACCGGTTTACCCGACGGATCGAGCCGATCGGGCCGACCCTGCAGCGCATTGAACGCAATCGCATCGAAACGCCGGCCCGTGTCTTCCAGCTCCACCCACATCTTGAGGTGGTTCTCACCGACGATCTTCACGTTTCGTAACCGGAACGACTGATCGAAGGAAGGCTCCGGGAACGCCTGCCCCCAAGGGCCTGCCTCACGCAATATCTCTGCCGTCTTGAGCGAGATCTCCTCGACAGCGAGCTCGCCATCGGAATCGATGCGATCGGCAAGCGATCCGCCCGCTTGCCATGCGGTGACCTCGCGGTCGAATTCGGCCGCGAACTGATCGAGCTTGTGTTCCTCGAGCGTGAGCCCCGCCGCCATCGCATGGCCGCCGAATCGTACGATGAGCCCCGGATGACGGGTCGAGATGGCTTCGAGCACATCACGCACGTGTACTCCGGCGACCGACCGAGCCGAACCGCGCAAGCTGCCATCGCCAGCTCGCGCAAAAGCAATCACCGGTCGACGCACCCGTTCTTTGACGCGACCGGCCACGAGACCCACGACACCCTGATGCCACTCCGCATCGAAAAGACACACGCCGCGACGGTCATACCCAGGCTCACCGAGTCGACGGACAGCCGCCATCGCCTGCTCCTGCATGGCGCCCTCGATACTGCGACGCTCGCGATTGAGTTCATCGAGGCGCTGCGCGATGAGCGTCGCCTCCTCCGCCGAGTCCGTCAGCAAGCAGCGAATGCCGATACTCATGTCATCGAGGCGACCCGCGGCATTGATACGCGGCCCGGCGACGAAACCGAGATCCGTCGCGATGATATTCGCGAGCACCTTGCCACCGGCCTCGAGCAACGCGCGCACGCCGGGAGTGCAGCGACCCGCGCGGATGCGCTGCAAACCTTGCGCGACGAGTACGCGATTATTTTGATCGAGTGGCACGATGTCGGCGACCGTGCCCAGCGCCACGAGATCGAGCCACGTCGCAGGCGACGGCAATGCGCTATCGCCCAAGGCGCGATACAACGCCGCCATCACGTAGAACGCCACACCGACGCCCGCCAACGACCGCGAACCGAAAGTCGCCCCGGGGAGATTCGGATTGACGATGACATTCGCAAGCGGCAGCTCGTGACCTGCTAAGTGGTGGTCGGTCACGAGCACATCGATGCCCCGCTCACGCGCCGCCGATACACCCGTCAGACTCGAGATGCCGTTGTCGACCGTGATGATCAGCGACGGCTCACGTTCCGCTGCGATCGCGACGATTTCGGGCGTTAGCCCGTAGCCAAATTCAAAGCGATTCGGCACCAGAAAATCGACTTCGGGATAACCCCAGGCGCGCAACGCGCGCACGATCAGCGCCGAACTCGTCGCACCATCCGCATCGAAGTCACCGACGACCAAAATACGACTGCGACGCTCGCGATGCTGAAGTAGCAATTGCACGGCCGCATCGATACCCTCCAGTGTGCCCACCGGCAACAATCGATCGAGCCCGGTCGATAACTGTGTCGGATCTTCGATGCCGCGTGCCGCATAGGCACGCGCGAGCACAGGCGGAAGATGTGCGAGACGCCGCAAAGCGTCGCTCGAGGGCGAACGACGGACGACGGTGAGCTTCACGCCGCCTCCTTCAACGCCGAGCGCAGATCGCGGCGCGGTCGCCACCAGCGCCAACGATCAGGCGGGCACAACGATACGGCTCTATCGGCTGCGATGAGCGTGAGTTTCGATAGCGAACCGCACTCGAGCTCGCTTGCCAGATGAGCAAAGAATTCCGCACTCAGATCTAAGGGCGCACAGTCGATCCCGACCAAGCGACAACAGGCACGCGACCAGGGATCCTCGGCATACACGCTCAAGTTCGAGTCGACCCAGTGCGAGTCGACCGGCGCCGCAGGCACCGCAGCCTGACCCGCTGCACTCGCTTGAGAAAACGGTGATGCCGCGCCCCCGCCCCACAACCAGAGTGATCGAATCGCAGGCAACCCAGCCGACTCTCGTCGATGATTGAGCGGCAGATCATGCAACCACATCTCGATCTCCGTCATGAGCGCACGTAGCGATGCCGCACCATCGCCTGAAGGCTGGGCGCTCGAGAGTGCTTGCGAGAACAGCAGCGCCGGATCGACGGTCTCGGCAGCGCAATCGGGCAAACCGCAAAGTAACAACGAACCGTCGGCGAGCGGATGCAGCGCGAGCCCATCGGTGCCGAAGGTGCGGGCGAATTGCTGCGCGAGCTCCTCTGCTTCCAAGACAGACAAGCGCAACACGCCTTCGGCGGGCAGATGTAGCGTGGTCAAACCGGCAACGAAGTGTAGTGGTGTCGCAAGCCACGCATCGCTCGGCAAATCGGCGCTTGCCGCCACGACACTCGCGGGACTTGCCAACGCAATGTCCTCACGCCCCAAGCCTCGCGCGAAGGCAAAACGCCAACCGCCTTTGAGCGGACGCGGCGCCGCAAAACGCCATGACCCGAAAGCGCGAACCGCATCGTCGGGTAAAAAAAGTCCGGGGAGGATGAGCACGAGTTCACGCACATCGCGTATGTTATCGAAGCATGAGACTGACCGTGACTTCGACTGGGGCTGTTCACCTCATCCGCAGTTATGCGGACGGGGTTCTGGTGATTGGCGAGGAGCGCTTCGATCAGGCTGTCATGGTTGGCCCGACGCTCCTCGACGGCAACGTGCCGGTACAACATCCGCTGGAGCTTCGCGAAGAACACCTAGGAGCCATCATTGCCGAGCCACCGGAATTGGTCGTGATCGGCTGGGGTGGCGGTCAACTCTTTCTGCCCGCAGCGCAGCGCTCCTGGTTCCTCGAGCGACGCATCGGCCTTGAGGTGATGGAGCTCGGTGCCGCCTGTCGAACCTATAACGTGCTCGTGCAGGACGAGCGTCGCGTCATCGCGCTGCTGTTCCCGCGTCGCTAACGAGCCCGCTCTGCAGCGGCACGAACGAGACCGGTCCCAACATCTCACGCTCATAACCGCCGTCGCGTCGCGTCACGCGCAGCAAGACCTGCTTTCGATCATCACCCACCGGCATCACGAGACGCCCGCCCGGCGCGAGTTGTCGTAACAACGCTTCGGGCACCTCAGGCGGCGCTGCCGCCACGAGAATGCCGTCGTAGGGTGCGTTCGCTCTCCAGCCCTCGTAACCATCGCCATGACGCAAGCGAACCTGTGTGGCGCCCAACTCCTGCAGGCGTTGTTGCGCACGCAGATGCAGCGCTTCGATGCGCTCGATGCTGTGCAATCGCGGCACGAGAGCGGCGAGGATGGCGGTTTGATATCCGCAACCGGTGCCGACCTCGAGCACATTGTGCAGAGGCCCGGCTTCGAGCAAGGCCTCGGTCATTCGCGCGACGATGTAGGGCTGCGAAATCGTCTGCCCAAAACCGATCGGCAGAGCCGTGTCCTCATAGGCGCGGCTCGCGAGGGCTTCGTCGATAAATAGATGACGCGGCGTCGATCGAATGCACTCGAGCACCTCACGGTTGCGAATACCCTGCTCGATCAGTCGCTGCACGAGTCGGTCGCGAGTACGAGCCGAGGTCATGCCGATGCCGCTTCGGATCTGCTCGTTCATTCGCCGATGCCGGCCAACCAACGCTCCACCGTCGCGATTTCGCTGTGGCGGGTCAGATCCACCTGCAGCGGTGTAATCGACACGTAGCCCTCGGCTACGGCATGAAAATCGGTGCCCGGACCATCGTCCTGACCTTCACCCGCCTGACCCACCCAAATGACTTCACGTCCGCGCGGATCCATTGCACGAGTGATTTTCTCGGCTCGATGGCGATGCCCAAGGCGGGTTGCGCGAAAACCGCGCAGCTCTGCGTATGGCCTCGATGGAATATTGACGTTGAGGATCATGTTTCGATCGAGTGGTTTGGCGAGCAAACGCTCGACGACCAGTCGCGCCACACGGGCAGCTGCGGTGTAATCCATCTCACCGCTCGCGCCGGCGGCAGGACGTCGCAGCGAGAACGCGACCGTCGGCAATCCCAGAAAACGGCCCTCGATCGCAGCGGCGACGGTGCCGGAATACAGCACGTCATCCCCTAAATTTTCCCCGTTGTTGATACCGGAGACGACCATGTCGTGCTCGAAATCGAACAACCCCGAAATCGCCAGATGCACGCAATCGGTCGGTGTGCCGGAGACGAAATAAGCCTCGGGCTCGTAGTTCGTCACACGCAGTGGCGACTCGAGGGTCAAGGCATTGCTCGCACCACTGTGGTTGCGCTCGGGAGCGACCACCGTGAGTTCGGCGAGACCGGTGAGGGCTTGGCGCAGAGCGACGATACCTGGCGCGCGGTACCCGTCGTCGTTGCTAACGAGAATCTTCATCGGGCGAGTTTAATATACTGACTGCCTACGGATGGAGGTAGCAGCAGGATGCGTAAGCCCCCAGAGCGCAAGCCGCCCGAGGAAGACATTCGCGCCTTTCGCGACGCGGTGCGCGGGGCGAAGCCGCTGCGCCATCAGCCTCGCGTGCGCCATCGGCCGAAGCCGCCACCGCCGCGCGCACGTTTTCGTCGTCTTGGCGAAGCCGAGGTGCTCGAGGACAGCCTGGTCCTGACGCCGATCGATCTCGATGTGGAGTTCGGCGACGACCTCTCCTACCGACGAGGCGGCGTGCAAGACGCCGTGATGCGCCGCTTGCGGCGGGGTTATTACCGCGTCGAAGCGGAGCTCGATCTACACGGCCTCATCGTCGCGGAAGCCAAGCGGGAGTTGCGCGACTTTCTCTCGCGTTGCATGGCACGCCAACAACGCTGCGTGCGCATCATTCACGGCAAAGGTCTCGGTTCAGGACCGCGCGGTCCCGTGCTCAAACAAGCCGTCAATGTGATTCTGCGCCGCACGGAAAACGTCGTCGCTTTTTGTTCGGCGAACCAACGCGATGGCGGCACAGGCGCCATCTACGTGTTACTGCAAGGCTAGCGCGCCAAAGCTAACGCACGAGGCCTACCGCAACAGCGCCGCCATGCGCTCGCGCGTTTCATCCGTCACCCAACCCGCCTCCATCAGCGAGGCGAGACTCTCGGTCGGGTGCTCGACGATCCGCACCAGGTCCGCTCGCACCATCGCGCGCGTCTTGCCGTACGTCATCGGCGGCAACGCTGCGATCTCCTGCCCGAGAGCCACCGCCCGAGCGATGACCTGATCGGGCTCGACCAGTTCATCGACGAGTCCCGCTGCGAATGCCTCATCGGCCGTGAGCATCGCACCACGGGTGAGAAAGTTCGTCGCTTTCGCGGTGCCGAGAATGCGCTCGTAACAACGGAAGATCGTCTCGCCCGGATAGAGACCCACCTGCACCTCGTTAAGACCAATACGCGAGGTACCCTTGGCCATGATGCGATGGTCACAAAGAATGGCGATCACCGCACCGCCCGCCGGACTGTGCCCGGTGATCGCCGCAATCAAAGGCAAGGAACTTTTCGCCAGACGCGATTGCAATTGCGAGAACGCGAGTACGAGCGTGCGAGCCGTCTCGATGGGACCTGTAATCTCGCGTAAATCGAGCCCCGCGGAGAACAACTTGGGGTTACCCGAAATCACGATCGCTCGCAGCGGTGCGCCCGCTGCCGCCTCGGTTTCCGCGAGTGCGATGGCTGCATCGAGCGTCGTGATCAGTTCGGTGTTGAGTGCGTTGACCGGTGCTCGCGCAAGACGCAGTTCGCGCACGCTGCCATGTTGGATGATCTCAAGCATCGTCGGACTCCCTGAAACCGGATGAACCCACGCCGGGTTCGACATCGATGAATTCACGCAAGACGGTGGTCGCGAAACTGCCCGAGCGCAGAGTGAAATTCAATACGGGCGCGCCGCCCTCACCCTCCGTTACCGACAATTCGCGCACGGCAACACGGAGTGGTCGTCTCGCTGCCACGAGCCGATCCGCGCTCAACCAGTCGAGAAACTCGGGATAACGGGACGCGATGGCATTTTCGAGCTCGGCCATCTCACCCTCGATCCCGCAACCGCCCACGCCCCACATGGGACCGGTCGGATGGATATCAAGCGTATCGAGTCGCTCCTGCAAGGCAGCATCGAGCGCCTCGACGATGAAGCTCGAATTGCGACCATCGAGATTGGCGCGCTCGCCCAAATGCAAATGGTTCCAATTGCCCGCTTTGATGCGCTCGGCGAGCACGGCGTTGAAGATCAAGCTGCGCGCGGCCGACCAGCGGAACATCGCATCGCGCGCATCACCGGGTCGCAGGTTCGCAAGATCTCGCCCGAAGCGCTGCGGACCAAAATAATTCGGCACTCCGCTGCGCGCGACCTCGATCGCGCGCGTGCGCAGCGCTTCGATGTCACCATCATATCCGCGCAGCGTGATCGAGAATCGATTGGCCTCGAGCGCGCCGCGCGGCAACTTGCGCGAATGTGCGTAGGCCTCGACGACCTCATAACCATCACCCTGCACACCGAGCCACTCGGCCGCGGGTTTGCGACGAGTCGGCACCGTGTACCACTGGGTTGTGATGGCGTGTCGATCCTTCAAACCCGCATAGCCCACATCGTGCGGGCGAACGCCCGCGCGCGTCGCGATTTCTTTGGCTACCCAGCCGGTGTTCGATCCTCGCTTACGAACGCGCAGCAGCGCGTGCTCGCCTTGACCAGAGGCCGCAAAGCCGAGCACTTCATCGACGACGAAATCTTCGGGTATCTCGCGCAGGCGCGCACGACCTAAGGGCGCCGCGACCCGCGGCGGATTCAATGCCAGCTCTTCCATGATCAGTTCTGCTCGATGAGGACGGTAGCGAAAGCAGCGATCCCTTCGGCTCGACCCAAGAAACCGAGCTTCTCCGTCGTGGTCGCCTTGAGATTGACAGCATCAACAGGCAACTGCAGCAAAGTCGCGACCGTGTCGCGAATCGCGTCTCGATGCGGCGCCAGACGCGGCGCCTCGCAGCACAGGGTGAGATCGGCATTCACGACGCGATAGCCGCGATCGGTCAACAAGCGCAGCACGTGACGAACGAAGCCCTCACTCGCCACGCCCTCCCATTGCGGATCCGTGTCCGGAAAATGCTGTCCGATGTCGCCCAAACCGGCCGCACCCAACAAGGCATCGCACAACGCGTGCAAGAGTACATCGCCATCAGAGTGCGCCTTCACACCCTGCGAATGGCTAATACGAACGCCACCTAACATCACGTGATCACCCGGGCCAAAGGCATGCACGTCAATGCCCGACCCCACTCGAATGCTCATGGCGACTCTCCTTCGCTGCGTGTTTGCAATATGCCTTCCACGAGCCGCAGGTCCGCGAAGGTCGTCACTTTGATATTCGTCGATTCACCGCCGACGAGTAGCGGCGCGCTGCCTTGCCACTCCATCGCCTGCGCTTCGTCGGTGGGCTTACGCCCCTCGGCCTCTGCACGCTGTAAGGCTTGCAACAAGCTCCCTAACGGAAACATTTGCGGGGTGAGTGCACGCCAGAGTCCCTCGCGGGGTACGGTTGCCTCGCTGCGCGAGCTGCCGCGCTTGAGCGTATCGGCAAGCGGCACGGCGAGTAGACCCCCTGCTGTCGACTCGTTCTCGGCACGCGCGACGACGGCATCGACGAGGGCCGTGATCTCGGCTCGTGACACACAGGGCCTCGCGGCATCGTGTACAAGCACCCAATCCGAGGCAGCAGCGCCGCGCGCGAGTAATGCCTCAAGTGCCAAACGCACCGAATCGGCTCGCTCCGCACCGCCTGCTGTTTCGAGCACGGGCCGCGCTAACGACGAACGAATCGCAAGCCAATCGGGATCGTCAGGCGCAATCGCCAGCATGACACCGGCACAACGCGGATCATCAAAGAAAGGCTGCAGCGCCCAAGCGATCAGAGGCCGCCCGGCCACGCTCAAAAATTGTTTGGGTATCGCACCGCCGAGGCGCTTGCCGCGCCCCGCTGCCGGCATCACGAGCCAGTAGCGCGGCGGCTTCACCGACAAGGTCAACTCAGCGCTGGGCCGTGCGAGTTCGATCGGTCAGCTCACTGGCGGGTGGCGCCGTGATGACCTTGGGCACGACCTGATAGAAAGATTCGCTAGGACCGATCATGCCGAGCTCGCTGCGCGCCCGCTCCTCGATCGCCACGAGACCGCCTTTGAGATCGGCGACCTCGGCAGCGAGTTGATCGTTGCGGCGCTTGAGTTCGGTGTTCGTGGTGCTCTGCTGAGCCACGGCGAGCTTGAGACGGTGCACCTCGCTGACGCCGTCCGCAGACAGCCAGATGCGGTACTGCAACAGTACCGTCAGTGCAACGAGCCCCCCTGCGAACACTCTGATCATTATGGATTTACAGATTAAACCTTGATTCGAGCAAAAGAAAGTCTTTCAACTCAGAGTTTTACAGGGAAAGCCTCGCGCCCTGCGTAACGCACCTTGCCACCAAGCTCCTCTTCGATACGGAGCAGCTGGTTGTACTTGGCGATGCGATCCGACCGAGACATCGAACCGGTCTTGATCTGAGTCGCTGCCGTCGCCACCGCGATATCCGCAATCGTCGAATCCTCTGTTTCGCCCGAGCGATGCGATACGACGGCCGAATAACCGGCGCTCGTCGCCAAATCGATCGCTTCGAGGGTCTCGGTCAAGGTGCCGATCTGATTGACCTTGATGAGAATCGAGTTGGCGATGCCTTTGCGGATGCCATCCGCCAGAATCGCGGTGTTCGTGACGAATAGATCATCGCCCACGAGCTGACAATCGGCACCGAGTTCCTCGGTGAGCCCCGACCAGCCGCTCCAATCCGCCTCAGCCATACCGTCTTCGATCGTGATGATCGGGTACTTGTCGACGAGCTTGCGCAGATAGCGCGTGAACTGCGCGGCCGTGAAGCTGCGGCCCTCGCCGTGCAACTCGTAACGACCCTTCTTGAAGAACTCCGAGCTCGCGACATCGAGACCGAGATAAATGTCTTTACCCGGGCGGTACCCCGCCTTCTCGATCGCTTGCAGCAGCAACTTGAGAGCCGCCTCGTTGGAGGCGAGATTCGGCGCGAAGCCACCCTCGTCACCCACCGCCGTCGTCAGCTTCTTGCCCTTCAGAATGCCCTTCAAGGTGTGGAACACCTCGGCACCCTGCTGCAAAGCCTGACTGAAGCTCTTGGCGCCGACGGGCAGGATCATGAACTCCTGAATGTCGAGACTGTTGTCCGCGTGCGCACCACCGTTGATGAGATTCATCATCGGCACCGGCATCACGGGCTTGCGTCCGCGAGCGAGATAACGCCAGAGCGACTGATCGGTATCTTCGGCGGCGGCGTGCGCAACGGCGAGTGATACGGCGAGCAGCGCATTGGCGCCCAAGCGGCCTTTGTTGTCCGTGCCATCGAGCGCGATCATGCGAGCATCGATGTCTTCCTGATCGCGTGCATCACGCTTGAGCAGCGTTGATCGAATCACCGTGTTCACGTTGCGCACGGCCTTCAGCACACCCTTACCGAGATAGCGCTTCTTGTCGCCATCGCGCAGCTCGACCGCTTCACGTGTGCCGGTCGACGCACCCGAGGGCACCGCAGCGCGACCCACCGCGCCGCTCGAGAGGATCACGTCCGCCTCAACGGTGGGATTACCCCGAGAGTCGATGATCTCGCGGGCCCGAATGTCGATGATGCGGCTCATTTTTGATCTTCCTCGAAAGGTTTGGATTTCACGATACGGTCGAGCTCTAGCAGTGTCTCGAGCAAAGAGGCCATGCGCGGCAACGGCCAGGCGTTCGGGCCGTCGGACAAGGCTTTGGATGGATCGGGGTGGGTTTCCATGAAAAGACCCGCGACACCCGCCGCAACGGCGGCGCGCGCGAGCACCGGTACGAACTCGCGTTGACCACCGGATGCGCTGCCCTGCCCGCCAGGCAATTGAACCGAATGCGTCGCGTCGAACACCACGGGGCAACCCGTGCCACGCATCACGGCGAGCGAGCGCATATCGGAGACGAGATTGTTGTAACCGAAGCTGAAGCCGCGCTCACACACCATGATGCCGGGGTTACCGGTCGAGCGCGCTTTATCGACCACGTTCTGCATCTCCCAGGGCGAGAGGAACTGGCCTTTTTTGATATTGACGGGCTTACCCTGCGAGGCGGCAGCGACGATGAAGTTGGTCTGACGACAAAGAAATGCCGGCGTCTGCAAGACATCAACCACGGCCGCCACTTCTGCGAGCGGCGTGTCTTCGTGTACGTCGGTGAGCACAGGCACACCGAACTTCACTCTGACACCCTCGAGCACCTTCAGACCCGCTTCGATGCCCGGGCCGCGAAAGCTGCTGCGCGAGGATCGGTTCGCCTTGTCGTAGGAAGCTTTGAAGATGTAGGGAATACCGAGAGTGCGCGTGATCTCGACCATGCGTCCGGCGACCTCTTCGCACAGTGCCGCGCTTTCGATGACGCAGGGACCCGCGATGAGAAACAACGGTTCGCGCGCACCGACCTCGACGTTACCGAGACGCATGTTGCTTCCTCGCAGCGGCAATGAAACCCGTGAAGAGCGGATGGCCATCGCGCGGGTTCGATGTGAATTCCGGATGGAACTGCGTCGCCACGAACCACGGATGGTTCGGCAGTTCGACGATCTCGACCAGGCCGTCGGGCGAGAGCCCTGAGAACACGAGCCCAGCCGCTCGATACCGATCGAGATAGGTGTTGTTGAACTCGTAGCGATGCCGATGGCGCTCGCGGATACGCGTCGCGCCATAGATCTCGCTCGCGCGAGAGCCCGCCGTCAAGGTGACATCCTGACCGCCCAAACGCATCGTGCCACCGAGGTTGGATTGCTCGTCACGCTGCTGCGTGCCGCGCTCGGCGTCCTGCCACTCGGTAATGAGCGCAATCACCGGATGCGGTGTCGAACGATTGAACTCCGTGCTGGTCGCGCCAGCGAAACCCAACACGTGACGACCATATTCGATCACCGCCAGCTGCATGCCAAGGCAGATGCCGAGATACGGAATCCCCTGTTCACGCGCATAGCGCACCGCCGCGATCTTGCCCTCAACGCCACGCTCGCCGAACCCGCCGGGTACGAGAATCGCATCCATACCCGCAAGTGCCGCAGTGCCACGCTCCTCGATGTCGGTCGACTCGATGAAGTGGATGTTCACGGTGACGCGGTTTTTCACACCGGCGTGGGTAAGCGCCTCATTGAGCGAAATGTAGGAATCGCGGTTCTGCACATATTTGCCGACCATCGCGATATCGACTTCACCTTTCGGATTCGCCTTGGCATCGACCACCGCCTGCCATGAGGAGAGATCCGCCGGTTTGGCCTTCGATTCGAGGCGCAACTTCTCGACCACGATTTCATCGAGCCCCTGTTCATGCAGCAGCATCGGGATCTCGTAGATATCACGCGCATCGATCGCCGAGATGACCGCTCGCTCTTCGACGTTGGTGAAGAGCGCGATCTTGCGACGATGCTCAGCCGGCAGCGGGTGCTGTGCGCGGCACAAAAGGATATCCGGTTGAATACCGATACCACGCAATTCTTTGACCGAGTGTTGGGTCGGCTTGGTCTTGATCTCACTACCACCACCGACCACCGGCACGAGCGTCAGGTGCATGAAGATCGCCTGGCTGCGACCGAGCTCGACGCCGATCTGACGAATCGCTTCGAGGAAGGGCAGCGATTCGATGTCACCCACCGTGCCGCCGATCTCGACCATGCACACATCGGCATCACCCGCACCCAAGAAGATGCTGGCCTTGATCTCATCAGTGATGTGCGGAATGACCTGAACGGTGGCGCCGAGATAATCGCCGCGTCGCTCTTTAGCGATCACGCGCTCGTAAATACGACCCGTGGTGAAGTTGCTGTGACGCCCGGTGACCGTGCGCACGAAACGCTCGTAGTGTCCGAGGTCGAGATCCGTCTCGGCACCATCGTCGGTGACGAAAACCTCGCCATGCTGGAACGGGCTCATGGTGCCCGGATCGACGTTGATGTAGGGGTCGAGCTTGACCATCGCGACCTTCAGGCCGCGAGCCTCGAGGATGGCCGCCAATGACGCAGAGGCGATGCCCTTCCCCAACGAGGAAACGACACCGCCCGTGACAAATACGAAACGAGGCATGGTGAACCGCCGCTAGCTAAACGCCGTCTTCGGAAGCCGGCACGACGGGAAGTCAGACTAGCAAAAAAGGCGTCTTTTCTCAACGCCGTGTTAGGCGCGTTCCCACACCAGACGCAGCCGCCGCGCCGGCGGATCGGCCGACGAGTCGGCGCGGAACGCCTCGGCGACGAATAAATCCGCGACCATCGCGAGCGCATCACCCGCGAAAACGAGCGGTAGCTTTTCGCGCTCCCAAGGCACGACACCCCGCTCTCGCAACAGCTCCTTCACCGTGTGGTTGGGGCCTCTGGCGCGAAGCCGAATGCGCTCACCACCAACGCGCGTCGTGACGCGCAATGCCGACGGCAAGCGCGACGCGCTGATCTCGCCGTTCGCGTCTTCGACCCATCGCAAACGACCGAATCCGGCACCCAACTCGAGTACGGGCTCTCGCCGCCAACGCCAACGGCGCTCGATCGGTTCACGCTCGGCCAAATGGCGCGTCGCTTCCTGCGGCGCGATGGCATACAGACGCTGACGAAAGCGACGCACCTCGCCGCCCTGCCAGCGAACGAGGGGCTGCGCATCGGATCGCGCTGCGGGCAGTTCGACCCGGATACGCTCGAGATGCACCGCATCGGGCATAGCCATCCCTTGCGAGGTGATCCAGTGACGCAAGAGGTTGCGCTGGCGCGGAACATCGAGTGCCTGTAACACCGTGAGCTGTACCACGCCCTCCTCGATCACTCGACTCGCATCGATCTCGGCCAAGGCCTGCAGCAACTCCCGCGCCTCGCCGAGATGCGCGGCAGTGCGCGCCGCCGTCTTAGAGGCCGACGGCCAACGCGCCTGCAGCAGCGGCACGATGCGATGTCGAAGGTAGTTTCGATCGAAGCGCTCATCGAGGTTGCTATCGTCTTCGACCCAGCGCCCGCCGCGTGCCTGCAACCAGCTCGACAACTCCGCACGCGACACCTCGAGCAACGGCCGCCACAGCGGCAAGGGCTCGCGCGTCCAAGACGCCATACCGGCCATGCCAGCAACGCCCGCACCCCGCATCAACTGCAACAAGAGGGTCTCGAGCTGATCATCTAGATGGTGTGCAGTGACGAGCCACTCGTTTGCGCGTAATCGCGCGCCGAGTGCGCCATATCGGGCATCGCGGGCGGCCGCTTCGAGCGACTCGCCGCGTCGCTTAGGCACTTGTACTTTGACGACCGTGCACACGACACCGGCGTCGCGCGCGATGGCGCGACAGTGCTTAGCCCAGTCCTTCGAGGCCGCGCGTAACTGATGATCGATATGAATCGCGCGAAGTTCGACGCGACGCGACGCACGCTGACGCGAGCGCCACTCGACGAGCAGTTGCAGTAGCGCGACCGAGTCGAGCCCGCCGCTGAGCGCCACGCAAAGGCGCAGCGGCTTTTTAGAAGTGGATTGTTCGAAGAGCTCGTCGAGTCGCTGCGCCACGCGCAGCGCGAGCTCATTCCGGGCGCGCTTCAGCTCGCCTCCGAATAGACACCGAAGCCGGCGATGCGAGTCGCCCGCTCGGCGAGTACGGTCTCGATGGGCTTGGCACGCAAGAGAGCCAAATGCCGAGCCAACGTATCCTGCAACGAGCGCGCGGTGACGGTGGCATTGCGATGCGCGCCGCCCAAGGGTTCAGCGATGACCTCATCGACGAGACCCAAAGATTTCAATCGATCAGCGGTCAACCCCATGGCATCGGCCGCCATCTCTTTCTTATCGGCGCTCTTCCACAAAATGGAAGCGCAGCCTTCGGGCGAGATGACCGAGTAGGTGCTGTATTGCAGCATCAACAATCGATCGCAGACGCCGATCGCAAGCGCACCGCCCGAACCACCCTCGCCGATCACCACGCTCACAATGGGAACGCGCAACTTCGCCATCTCGAAGAGATTGCGCGCTATCGCCTCACTTTGACCGCGCTCTTCCGAATCGAGACCCGGATAAGCGCCCGGCGTATCGATGAAGGTGATCAACGGCAGCGAGAAACGCTCGGCCAGATGCATCAGTCGCAGCGCTTTACGATAACCCTCAGGACGCGGCATGCCGTAGTTACGACGTACGCGTTCTTTGGTGTCGCGCCCTTTTTGGTGACCAATGACGACCACCGACTCGCCGTTCAATCGAGCAAGACCACCAATCAGCGCACGATCGTCGCCGAACATCCGATCGCCATGCAGCTCTTGGAATTCGGTGAACGCCATCGACAGATAATCGAGGGTGTAGGGTCGCTGCGGATGACGCGCGAGCTGGGTGATCTGCCACGGCGAGAGCTTGCCGAAGATGCTGCGGGTGAGTTGCTCGCTCTTACTCTGCAAACGAGCGATCTCGTCTTGCACGTTCACGGCTGCGTCTTTGGTGACGTAGCGCAGCTCTTCGATCTTGGCTTCGAGTTCCGCAATCGGCTGCTCGAAATCGAGGAAGTTGATAGCCATGGGGTGATCTTATCAGCCGTAGGCGGTGTTTGCCGCGCCGGGCGGCGGACCGTAGACGACCCGCAGACCCTCCGGGCCCACGAGCTGTTCAAGCGCTTCGAGCAATTCTGGGCTCGCCCGCACCTTCCATTCTGGGCCGAGTTCGAGCGCGGCACTCGCACGCTCGCCCTGATAACGCACGCCGATGGCGCAGGGACCCGGCCGGTGCGGTGCGAGTGTGTCGGCCAGACGCTGCAGCAGCAAACTCTGATCGGCGCCCTGCGCGCGAGGCCACACCAGCACGATGCGATGCGCCTGCTGTTCGCGCATCCGATCAAGCTCGGTGATTTTTTTGGCTGACAAGCGCCAGGTGTCACCCTGCTCGTCGAAGCGCAACTGACCTTCGACCAGCACGAGCGCATCTTTGACGATGAGCTCACGATAGCGCTGCATGACTTCGTCGAAGAAAGTCACTTCCATGCGACCAGTACGATCGTCGAGCACGATGGAAGTGCGATTACCCTTCTTGCGCACTTCGTGGATGTATCCGGCGATCGTCGCTTGTCGACCGCCGAACCAGCCGCGCTCGGGCGCACCTTGGCTCGGTCGATCGCTGATGAGATCGGCGATACGACCCGTCACGAATCGACCGAGATCCTTCTCGTATCGATTGATCGGATGACCCGAGAGATAAAGCCCCAAGGTCTCGCGCTCGCCGGCTAATCGCACGGTCTCGCTCCACTCGGGTTGCACGGGCGTCAAATGATCTTCGGCCGCGCTCGCAGCCGCCGAGGGCGCGCTTAAACCGAAGAGATCCACTTGCCCTGTGGCCTCGGCACGCGTGGCCTGTTCACCGAGCTGCATCGCCGCAGGCAGACGCGCCATCAAAGTCGCGCGATTGACGCCCTGTGTATCGAAACTGCCCGAACGAATCAGCGCTTCGAGCACCCGTCGATTGACGCGATTGAGATCGAGTCTGCGACAAAAATCTTCGAGCGACGCGTAGGGACCATTCGCAACGCGCTCGCTCGTGATCGCCTCGACCGCGGCTTCACCCACGCCGCGAATCGCGCCAAGGCCATAACGAACCTGTCGCTCACCGGCCACTTCGAAGGCATAAGCCGACGAGTTCACATCGGGTGGCAAGACGGTGATACCCATGCGATCACACTCGTCTTTGAGCGTGACCACCTTGTCGGTGTGCGCCATGTCGGCCGACAACACGGCGGCCATGAACGCCTCGGGGTGATGTGCTTTGAGCCAGCCGGTCTGATAGGAGAGCAAGGCGTAAGCCGCCGAGTGCGACTTGTTGAAACCGTATCCGGCGAATTTCTCCATCAAATCGAAGATGTGTGCCGCCTGGGCCTCAGGGACGCCGCGTTCAACGGAGCCCTCGACGAACTTGCCGCGCTGCTTCGCCATCTCCTCGGGCTTCTTCTTGCCCATGGCGCGACGCAGCATATCGGCGCCACCTAAGGTGTAGCCCGCGAGCACCTGCGCGATCTGCATCACCTGTTCCTGATACAGGATCACGCCATAGGTCGGGCGCAACACCGGCTCGAGACTCGGATGCAGATAATCGATCGGCCCATCGATGCGACCATGCTTGCGTGCGATGAAGTCATCGACCATGCCCGATTGCAACGGACCGGGTCGGAACAGCGCCACCAACGCGACGATATCTTCGAAGCGATCCGGCTGCAGACGCCGCACGAGATCTTTCATGCCGCGCGATTCGAGCTGGAAGACGGCGGTGGTCTCGCAATTTTTGAGCAGCTGGAAGGTCGCCGCATCGTCCATCGGCAGATCGGCGATATCGAGCGGCGCCTCGCCGCGCTTCGCGCGCACTGCGTTGATCGTGCGCACGGCATGATCGATGACCGTCAGTGTGCGTAGACCCAGAAAGTCGAACTTAACGAGACCCGCAGCTTCGACGTCATCCTTATCGAACTGCGTGACGACCGAGCCACCGCCCTCTTCGCAATAGAGTGGCGTGAAGTCCTCGAGCACCGACGGAGCGATCACCACACCACCGGCGTGCTTGCCGGCGTTACGAGTCAGCCCTTCGAGCGACTTGGCGAGATCGATGAGATTGCGGACCTCGTCTTCTTCTTTGTAGAGGCGCTTGAGTTCCGGCTCCTTCTCGAGTGCCGAATCGAGTGTGATATCGAGCTCGAACGGAATGAGCTTCGCGATCTTGTCGACATAGCCGTAGCCGAGTCCGAGGACGCGACCCGTATCGCGCACCACCGCCTTCGCGGCCATCGTGCCGTACGTGATGATTTGCGAAACGCGCGTGCGCCCGTACTTGTCCGCGACGTACTCGATGACGCGATCGCGCCCGTCCATGCAGAAGTCGACGTCGAAGTCGGGCATGGAGACGCGTTCGGGATTGAGGAAGCGCTCGAAGAGCAGATCGTATTGCAGCGGATCGATGTCGGTGATGCCGAGCGAATACGCGACCAGAGAGCCTGCGCCCGAACCACGACCAGGTCCCACGGGAACACCGTTACCGCGCGCCCAGCGGATGAAGTCGGCAACGATGAGAAAGTAGCCCGCAAAACCCATGGCGCAGATCACTTCGAGTTCGGTCTGCAAACGCGCGCGATAGGTATCGTGATCAACATTACCGAGACGCGTCAGGCGCTGCTGCAAGCCGCGTGCAGATTCAGCTCGCAAAAATGCTTCGGTGGTCTGGCCCTCCGGAACCGGGTAGATCGGCAGACGACTCTCACCGAGCTGCAGCACCAGACTGCAGCGCTTGGCGATCTCGACCGAATTCTCGATCGCCTCGGGTAGATCGGCGAATCGCTCGGCCATCTCCTGCGGCGATCGCAGATATTGCTCGCGCGTGTAGTGACGCGGCCTTGCTGCATCGGCGAGCAAGGCGCCCTCGTGGATACACACCCTCGCCTCGTGCGACTCGAAGTCATCGGGCGATAAAAAGCGCACGTCATTGGTTGCCACGATGGGTAGCGCCGTCTCGATCGCGAGCGTCACGGTTGAGGCGACGAGCGCTTCATCCTCGTCACGACCCGTGCGCGTGACCTCAAGGTAGTAGCGATCCGGAAAGAGTCCCTTCCAGAATTCGATCAAGCCGCGCGCTTCGGCCGTCTTGCCTTGCTGCAATGCGCGACCCACATCCCCCTCGCGCCCACCCGAGAGCGCAATCAAGCCCTCGGTCGATTCGGGCGTGAGCCACTCGCGATCGATGCGCGGTGCGCCGCGCTGCTGACCTTCGAGGTAGGCGCGCGAGACGAGCCGCGTGAGTCTGCGATACCCCGCATCGTTCATGCACAGCAGCGTGAGTCGTGACGCGGGTGTTCGTTCGCCGGGCTCGCGGATCTGCAGATCCACGCCGATGATGGGCTTGACACCCTTCGAGAGCGCTTCGCGATAGAACTTCACCATCGCGAACAAGTTGTGCTCGTCGGTCACGGCGACCGCCGGCATGCCGAGTTCCGCGACGCGCGCGACGAGCTCGGGTATGCGTACCACGCTGTCGACCAGCGAGTATTCGGTATGCAGACGCAGGTGGACGAAGGCGCTCATCGCGCTGCCGATTTTACCGGCCCGAAACTCCGTCTGTGGACTGAACTCGGTCCGTGTGCCTTGAGAGCCGCAAGGTGGGCCGGGGTCGGATAACCCTTGTGGATCGCGAATCCATATTCAGGATATCGCGTATCTAATTGTTCCATAACGCGATCTCGAGCCGTTTTGGCCAGGATCGAAGCAGCACTGATCGCCGGCTGTGTGGCATCGCCTTTGACGATGGCGACAGCCTCGGCAATCCCCTCGATGCCCTCGAGAGACGGCAGACGATTACCATCGACCTCAACCCGCACCGGGCCATAGCGACCACCTTCGGCGCTGGTCGATCCCAGCAGGCCGAGCAGCGCCCGCCGCATCGCGAGCATCGTCGCCTGCAAAATGTTGATGGCATCGATCTCGAGAGGGCTTGCGACCGCAACGCACCACCCCAGCGCTCGCGCCTGCAGAAGCTCGGCCAAGCGCTCGCGCTCCGCGGCATCAAGCGCTTTGGAATCAGCGAGACCCAGCACCGGTCGCTCAGGATCCAGAATGACCGCAGCTGCGACAACGGGCCCCGCTAGCGGACCACGCCCCGCTTCATCGACACCGACGACGAGACGACTCATGGCAACAACTCGATGACGGCATCGGCAGCGAGCGCCGCGCCATCTTGTCGCAAGGACCGATGCACCTCTTCGAACTCGCTCTCGATATTCGCCCAACGCACCGGTTCGGTGAGCCACTCGAGTAGCGCTTGCCCAAGCACCTCGGGATTCGCCCGTCCTTGAAAAAACTCCGGTACCACCTCACGACCCACGAGCAGATTCGGCTGCGAAAAAAACCGCACCTTCACGAGACCGAGCTGTTGCAGCAAGAACGCCGTGATTGCGCCCAAGCGATACGCCACCACTATCGGCCGTCGTGTGAGCAAGGTTTCAAGTGTTGCCGTGCCGGAGGCCACGAGCACCACATCGGCAGCCGCGAGCACTTCCCGCGAGCGCCCCTCGACGATGGTGACCGGCGTCTGCGGCGACGTTCTCTTCCACTCCGCTTCGAAGCGCTCGCGCGTGGCGGTGGTTGCCAGCGGCGCGACGAAACTCACGCCCGCTCGACGCGCGGCGAGCCAGGACGCGGCGCCCGCAAATGGCGCAGCCAAACGCGCGACTTCGCCCAATCGACTGCCGGGCAACACGGCCACGATCTCGCCCGTCGCTGGCAATCCCAGTGCGCGCCGCGCGGCCGCGCGATCGCTCTGCAGCGGAAATTGATCGGCGAGTGGATGCCCGACGAAGCGGGCTGCAATACCATGGCGCTCGTAGAACGCGGGCTCAAAGGGCAGCAAACAAAGAATT